>LNFM01004124.1_pt1 | contig 27325 bp, 15 predicted proteins | sample 596031 | NCBI WGS metagenome assembly LNFM01 (sample SAMN04254537, study PRJNA301005) | activated carbon metagenome | isolation source: dual media filters at the Ann Arbor, Michigan drinking water treatment plant | place: USA: Ann Arbor
GGGCCTGTTTGATCCCCCCTACCTCGCCCCGTTGCCGGCACTCGGATCGGACGGAAGCGAATCCCGGCGTTGCGGATGCGCTGGTCCGCTGCCCGTCCATGGCGACCCGGCGCGCGAGCGCCGAAGCCAGGAACGAGCAAACCCCGCTTCTCCTCACACCGCGCTCCCCTCGCATGGCAGCGCGGTCGACCACGCCCCGTTCGGTGAGGAAAGCTGCGGGGAAGTATGTAGGGGAAGGGGCGTGCGGGGATAAAATGCGAGGTAGGCTACGTCATCGAACCGACAGACATCGTCCCTTCCGCTGACACGCCCGCCCTGACAGGCCCGATGTCCGCCCAGCCTCCGGAACCAACCGTCAAGCCGACTTAGGCCGTGGGCCACAACCTGTCGGCCCGAGGCGCGGATAATCAGACGGCATGTGCTTTTCGTTCGTTCAGCTCCAGGCCCACCTGCAAATCGTTGCTGCGCTTCCGCAAGTTCAAAGACTTATCGAGGGGCAGACAGCCAGATCCGGATAGCCGCATCCGGCGTGCTAACGCTGACCTGGGTGGTGGACGGCGCGCCTCGAAACCGGCGGCGGGTACCCGCCAGGCCATCTGGAAACTCGACCCACTGAGATTCTCCAACATTTCCTTCATCGACGCCGAAGGGCGCACCAACCGCGCTGCGGTTCGGTCGCGCAACGGCCGGCCACGGGCCGAAGAGGCTGTTGCATTCGGGTGACACTTGTTCAGTGAACATACAGATCGTCGACCGATCCGCCAGCGAAAAAGTGGTGTTGCCCACAAATCAGTATAGACGCCGCAATCGGCGAACGCGTGTCCTCATCGCCCAGTGTCGTGTTGCTTGCTGTGTGTCCCCCACCGAGACCAGCCAGCAACAGGGCGATTTGCCATGCCGATGCACGCCGCAGCGATCTTTCCCGACAAGGCGTCGATGCTGGGATCGACTGCGGATGCGGTGCGCACTTCTGGGGACACGCATTCCCGAACGCCGGGTAAGCTGCGCCGCTTCCTGCTCTTACTCGTGCTGAGCGTCGTCGCGCTGGCCGGCGTGCTGGCGTCTCCCGCCGACGCGGCCATCGTTCGCTGGACGCTGAACGTCGGGACCGACGGCGGCGGCACGGTCACCGGCACCTTCGACTACGACACCGTGCTGGGGCGGACCACGACGTCAAGCATATCGTCATCGAATGGCGCTTCAACGGACGGTCCGTACAACTTCCTTGGTGGCTCGGGCTGGAGTTGCTCCCACAATCAAGGCACTGCTATTACTTGTGATGATTCCTCTAGTCGATACGTGGATATCCTTTTGTTTAGCGGGACCTTTGCCTCTCCCGGGACCTTTGCCTTTACCGGGGGCTCATATATTTGTTACATTGCTGATTTGGCGGCATTTGGCGCGTGCAACTCCGGCACGCTTACGGGTGTGGTGCTTGCTCCGCCGCCGACGATCACATCGATCAGTCCGTCTTTCGGCCCCAACCTCGGTGGTACAGCCGCCGTCATAACGGGCACCAACTTTACCGGAGCGACGTCGGTAACACTGGGTGGCGCCGCAGCGTCATTCACGGTCGTCAACGCGACGACGATCAATGTCACAACCCCGCCGGGCACCATCGGCGCAGCCAACGTTGTTGTGACGACACCTCCGGGCTCGGCGACAGCGCCGGGGCTCTTTTCCTATGTCGGCCCGCCGTCGATCTCGTCAGTCAGTTCAGCCGATCTTCTGCCCGGCGGTGGCGCGACCGTTACGATCACGGGCACGAACCTAGCTGGGGCTACGAGCGTCACATTCGGTAGCAGGGCGGCCACGAGTTTCAACGTTTTGAGTGCCAACACGATCACCGCGGTAGCCCCTTCGCAGACCTTGGCTGGTGTCTATCCACTTATCGTGGCGGTTGGCACCCGGACCGCTTCAACGTCAATGACCTACGTCAACCCGGCGTCCATAGCGGTGTCCCCGGCCAGCGTCAGCGAAGACGGCGCGACGAACCTGATCTACACTGTCACCCTGACGCAGGCGTCGACCGTCTCGATCCCGGTGGATTTTTCGATTTCCGGCACCGCGACCAACGGCACCGACTACGCGACGATCACCTCGCCGCTGGTGATCCCGGCCGGCAGCACCACGGCCACGATTACTGTCAATCCGACGGCTGACGCCGCCATCGAAGCCAACGAGACGGTGACCCTCACCCTCGCCGCCGGCACCGGCTACACTTTGGGCGCACCGGTCAGCGCCACCGGCACCATTCTCAACGATGACGTGCCGTCCGCTACGCTTTCGGTTTCGCCGGCGGCCGTTGCCGAAGATGGGGCTCCGAACCTCGTCTACACCGTGACCCTCAACCAGGCATCGCTGAGCTCGACCTCGATCAACTTCACCGTAGGCGGAACCGCGACCAACGGCACCGACTACGCGACCGTGACCTCGCCGCTGGTGATTCCGGCTGGCAGCACCACGGGCACAATCACCGTCAACCCGACGGCTGACGCCACCATTGAAGCCGACGAGACGGTCATTCTCACCCTCAGTGCAGGGGCAGGCTACACAGTCGGCGTACCCAGCAGCGTCACCGGCACCATCCTCAACGACGAATTGCCGAACCTGGTGATCAATGACGTCACCGCGAACGAAGGCAACGCCGGCATCACCAACTTCACGTTCACCGTCAGCATCAATGCGCCGGCAGGTCCGGGTGGCGTCAGCTTCGACATCGCCACCGCGAACGGCAGCGCTACGGCGGGCGTCGATTACGTCGCCAGTAGCCTCACCAACCAGACCATTCCGGCCGGCAGCACCACCTACACCTTCACCGTGCTGGTCAACCGCGACTTGCTCAACGAGCCGAGCGAGACGTTCTTCGTCAACGTTACCAACGTCGTCAACGCGGTCGTGGTCGACGGCCAGGGCGTGGGTTTCATCGTCAACGACGATCCGCTGCCGAACCTGGCGATCAACGATGTCACGGTGACCGAGGGCAACAGCGGCACCGTCAACGCCGTGTTCACCGTGACCTTGAGCGCTGCCAGCGGCCAGACGGTTGGCGTCAACTACGCGACGGCCGACGGCACCGCGACCCAGCCCGCCGACTACACCAACACCAGCGGCACGCTGACGTTCACTCCAGGCCAGACCACTCGCACGATCACGGTGCCGGTGATCGGCGAAACAGTGCATGAGGCGAACGAGACCTTCTTCGTCAACCTCAGCGGCGCGACCAACGCCGGTATCGCCGACAATCGGGGCCAGGGCACGATCACCAACGACGACCTTCCGGTGACCGTCAGCCCCGGCAGCTTGCCCAACGGGGCGGTTGCTGCGGGCTACAGCCAGACCATCACCGCCAGCGGTGGCGTATCGCCGTACGGCTTCTCGGTGACGGCAGGCGCTTTGCCGGCTGGTCTGACACTGGCATCGGGCGGCACGCTCAGCGGCACGCCGTTCGCGGGCGGCACGTTCAACTTCACGGTATCCGCCACCGACAGCAGCGGCTCACCCGGCCCGTTCTCGGGGACCCAAGCGTACACCCTTGTTGTCGCCGCGCCGACGATCGCTCTGGCGACGACCCCGTTGGCCGGTGGCACGCTTGGAGCGGCCTATTCGGCGGCAATCACGCCGGCTTCCGGCGGCACGGCGCCCTATGCTTATGCGGTCACCGCCGGCGCGCTGCCGGGCGGTCTGACGCTGAACACCACGACCGGCGCCATCACAAGCACGCCGAATGCTCTGGGCACCTTCAACTTCAGCATAACGGCGACCGACAGCAGCACGGGCACAGGCCCCTACACGGCCACTCAAAGCTACAGTATTGCGGTCATCGCCCTTCCACCCGTCGTCGGCAACAGCACGCTAACGGTCGCCTACAATGCCAACGCGACGAACGTGCCGCTGTCTCTCAGCGGAGGCGCGGCGACGTCGCTCGCCATCACCAGCGCCGCAGCCCACGGCTCCACCAACGTCGTGGGGACGACGATCACGTATCGACCAACCCCAGGCTATTCAGGTTCCGACAGCTTCGCCTACACCGCGACCAACTCGGGCGGAACTTCCACGCCGGCAACCGTCACCATTACCGTCAACGATCCATCGATCACGATTGCTGCGAGCGGTGGCTTCAACGTGGCGGCCGGCGTTGCATACTCGCAGACTTTTACCTTCAATGGCGGCGCGCAGCCGTGGAGCGGCTATCAGGTGACGAACCTGCCCGCGGGCCTGTCGATCACTGGCACGACGGCCAACACCGTGACGGTTTCCGGTCAACCGATCCAGGCCGGTCCGTTTAATCTCAACGTATCGGCGACCGACAGCTCGAGCGGCAACGGGCCCTTCATTGTCGGCCAATCGTTCGTGCTGACGGTTGGCGCTCCGACGTTGACCCTCGCGCCCGCAGCCGGCACCTTCAACGCGCCGTATGGCACATCCTTCTCGCAAGCATTCACGGCAAGCGGCGGCGGCGGCACGTACACATTTGCGCCGACTGGTGCACTTCCCGCCGGCCTGACATTCAGCGGAAATACATTGTCCGGAACGCCGACTGCCCCGGGCAACCATCCGATCACCATCACGGCAACCGACACGGTACTGACCGGATCCGGTGCTCCCTACCAGGTGGCGCAGAACTACACTGTAGTCGTGTCATCGCCCGTGATTGCAGTCAGTCCGGCAAGCGTTCCGAACGGCTCCGTTGCGGTTCCCTATAGTCAGACGTTCACAGCCACCGGAGGCGTCGCGCCGTATTCCTTCGCGGTTACGGCAGGCGCGCTGCCACCAGGCGTGACGCTGACCTCCGGGGGCGTACTCGGCGGCACACCCACCGCCAGCGGCGCGTTCAGCTTCACAGTGACCGCGACGGATCGGAACGCGCAGACGGGGAACTTGGCCTACTCGATCACCACCGGCGCGCCGACAGTTGTGCTTGCCGCAACGGTTCTGCCTGCGGCTACGGCCGGCGCGGCATACTCGTCCGCAATTTCGGCGGCATCGGGCGGAACGGCGCCTTACTCATACGCCGTCACGGTTGGTGCACTCCCCACGGGGCTGATGCTCAACGCATCGACAGGCGCCATAACCGGTACGCCGACTGCCGTCGGCACTGCGAACTTCAGCATCACGGCGACCGACAGCACAACCGGTGCAGGGCCTTACACCGCCACACGCGCCTACAGCGTCGGTGTGAACCAAGCGACGACCACTACGACAGTCGCCTCGTCGGCCAATCCGAGCACGTTCGGGCAGTCGGTGACTTTCACCGCGACCGTCGCCTCTGGATCCGGCACCCCAACGGGCACCGTGGCGTTCATGGACGGCGCAACGACGATTGGCACGGGTAAGCTGTCAGGCGGTACTGCCACGCTCGCGACGTCTGCGCTCACGACAGGCGCTCACTCGATCACAGCCGTCTACGCCGGCGATGTCGCCTTCACGGCGAGCACGTCAGCCGCGCTGACGCAGACGGTGAACTCGGCCAGCACCACGACCACAGTCACCTCCTCGGCCAACCCGAGCGTGTTCGGGCAGTCTGTGACGTTCACGGCCACCGTGACATCGGGAGGCGGTACACCGACGGGCAACCTTTCGTTCAGAGACGGCGCGACAACACTGGGCACCGTCAGTCTGTCAGCGGGAACGGCGACGTTTGCGACCTCAGGACTGACAGCAGGTGCTCACTCGATTACCGCTGTCTATGCGGGCGCCACGCTCTATACGACCAGCACGTCGTCGGCTCTCAATCAGACCGTGAACTTTGCGGCCCAGGTGATCTCGTTCGCCAAGCCGGCGGCCCAGGTGTTCGCGCCGGCGGGAACCCTGTCACTGACGGCTACCGGCGGCGCATCGGGTCTGCCGGTCACCTTCTCGTCGAACGCCACGGCGGTTTGCACGACGGGCGGGACCAATGGCGCGACAGTGACTTTCGTGACAGCGGGAACGTGTTCGATCACTGCCAATCAGGCTGGGAATGCAGGATACGCGGCGGCGGCGCCGGTCACGCAGACATTCGCGGTCGGAGGTGCGCCGACGACCACGACGCTATCCTCGTCGAGCACGTCGACGCTCCTGGGCCAGCCTGTCACGTTCACTGCCAGAGTATCCGTTACATTCGCTGCAGGATCGCCGGTCGCCGCGTCGGGCAACGTGAGCTTCACGAGCAACGGGTCGACACCTCTTTGCAACAGCGTGTCTCTGGCGGCAGGCGTAGCGACTTGCACGGCGGCGTTCACGACGGCCGGCACGCACTCGATCGTGGCGGCTTATGCCGGCAGTGCCACCTCCGCCCCCTCGACGTCATCGCCGGTGTCGCAGACGACGACGGATCAGCGGCAGCGGACGACTGCCACCATCGGCAAATTCATGGGCGCGCGAAACAATCAGATCCTGTCCAATGGTCCAGACGAGTCCAGGCAGATCGACCGCCTTGAGGATGCTGGCAGCCCGACGGCCGCTGGGCAAAGCGGTGCGGGTTTCTCCGGTAGCTCGGGAAGCGCGACGAGCCGTGGCTTCGCGGAACGACCATCGCAACTCGGCGCTGGACCAGATTCGAGTGACATTTCACGCATGCGCCTCGGCGGCCGCGAGCGGCCACGAGCGGAATCGCTCAACTCCAATCTGCTCAACACGCAGGATGCGCTTCCAACATCCACTCTCGACGGGCCGACCTTCAATGGACCCGATCCGCGTGTGCCGGGATCCGTCGGCACCTACGGCCCGTCGATTCAGAGCAACGCTGGCGGCAATCTCCAACTCAACGGCATGCGGCTGCAGAGCTCCTTCGATGGCGCAACTAGATTGGGCTTCGCCACCAGTCTGAGAGATATGAACCGCGCGGCTGCCGAAGCCGAAGCGCGAAAGATCGCCGATGCCGGCTTGGGTCTCGCTTATGGAAACGGATTGGCCAAAGCCAGGTCCGCCAACCCGTTCGACATTTGGATGCAGGGCAAGTACACGAGCTTCCATGACAGCCGCTCGAACGCCGATATCGACGGTCATGTCGGCCTCCTGTCGATTGGTGCCGACTACGTGTTCAACCGATCCTTGCTGATCGGTACGATGGTGCAGTTCGACAGTATGCAGCAAAGCTCGCAGCGGCAAACAACCGACGTGCGCGGCCACGGCTGGATGGCCGGACCTTATGCGACCCTTCGCCTGTCGAACAACGTGTTCCTGCAGATGCGTGGCGCCTGGGGCCAGTCGGACAACGAAATCAGCCCATTCCTGACCTACGTCGACTCGTTCGAGTCCCGGCGCTGGCTGGTGGCGTCGACGCTGAGCGGGCGCTGGACCTACGGCAACTGGTCGTTCCGCCCATCGGCCTCGATCTCTCATCTCGAAGACGTATCCAAGAGCTATGTCGATACGTTCGGAACGATCATACCCGAGGTCAAGTCGCGCCTCGGACAAGCGAAAGCGGGACCTGAATTGGGCTATCGCTTGGACTTCGGCCACACCGTCATCGAACCACACGCCGGCCTGCACGTGATCTGGAATTTCGCCGAGGACATGACAGCGAAAGGCTTCGGCCAGATCGGGGGCGAGACGACTGGACCCGCCGGCGTTCGCGGACGGGTCGAACTGGGAGCGCGCGCCATGACGCCGAGCGGCTTCGGGCTCGATCTATCCGGCAGTTACGACGGTATCGGTTCAGCTGGCTATAGTTCGATGACCGGCCGGGCAACCGTGCGTGTGCCGCTGAACTAAACCACTTCGCTCACGACACATCGCGCATCGGCGCGGTATGAAGTCGATGCTATTGATCGGCACGTTGCCGTTGAGGGCGATACATCTGTCGGCGCCGGCGACCCGATCGTTGCCGCCGCCAAAGACCGCGCCGACCTTGTGGGATGTCTTCAGCCCGCCGTCCCTGACGGAGCTCTTGACGAGCGTCAGCCTCGACAGGCGGCGATTGAGTCCGTTTCATCCCAATGAGATAAATTAGGGGCAACCTGCCCCGTCCAGGGTCGGTGCCGCTATTCCCGCTCAGCGCTCGGGAGCGATCGTCAGTGCCACGAACCAAAAACTAGACGCGGTAGCCGACCGTCGAGGCGCCGAGACCTTCGGTCGGTCCAAAAATTCGCACAGCGGTATCGAGATTTCACCGAGCAGTTCAAGTGGTTCGTCTCCGGTCGTTCCATCCGGAACAGCGCATGATTGGCCCGATCGGCCATGCTCTCCCGGTAGATGCGATCCACCGATGGAGCTTCAGATGCCCACCTTGATCTCCGTCTCGGACAGCCGGTCGCCGCCAAGGCCGTCGCCCCTTGGTCCCTTTGAGCGCTTATGGCGCAATCTTCGGGCATTTGACGCCGGGGTTCAACGCGCCTTGCACTACTTCTGGCGCAACTGTGCCGCTGCATTCTTCGCTCTGCTTTTCGGTCTTCTCGCGTATGAGGCGGCCGAATACCGCAACCGGTTCGCCGAACTCGCCATCGATGCCCGGCCGGTTACTGGCACAATCGTGTCGATCAGCCAGGCCAAGGATCGTACTTGGGTCGTGGGGTATACGTTCACCGATACCGACGGTCGCCGGCACAACGGTTTACAAGGCAGCCTTCCAAGCCAAGTGTGGGCGCCCGGCGCACCTGTTGTCGTGCGTTACAGCCCCCGAAACCCGAACATCAATGCCATCATGGTCGCCCGCCTCGAGCATCACGCGACCGTCAATATGCGACTCGCGTGGCTCGCCATCGGCATCGCCGTCATCGCAGGACTGTTCCAGATCCGCCGTTTCGGGCGATCGGCCGGCCGGAAGTCATGAAGGCAAACAGGCTGCTGAAGCACTGACGCGGTTCAGCTTGTTACTAGGCCCATGTCGATCGGTGCGGTGCAAGACATTCTTGCAACATCGGAGTTGCGCACCGGCATGGAGTCCGGTTGGGGGCACGTCCAATCCTTGAGCAGACCTTCGGTGCGTCTTGTACTCATCGTTGAGCGGACTTGCCGGTCGCAGCAAGATAATGGATCTGTTCGCGTCCCCTTCTGTCAAAATCTAGCCTCGCCCCAAGTCGTAGAAATAGAAGGGGTTCGGGGAATGCATTCCCGGGCGGCGCGCGAGGCCCGCGCGCGAATGCGCGCAAATCCAGCTGGCCTCGCTCGCGGCAGCGCCGCGACGATGCTTTCCGATTGCGCCGCGTGTCCGGTGTCGGCCCCCGGAGGTTCCGACACCATAGACGCACCTCACACCAGCGCGGGATAAGCGCCGCCGTCGAGGTGCATGTTCATGCCGGAAATGAATCCGGCGTGGGCGGAGCAGAGGAACGCGCAGGTGGCGCCGAATTCCTCGGGCGTACCATAGCGGCCGGCGGGGATGCCGGAGATCTGTTCGGCGCGGGCTTCCTCGCGCGTCCAGCCTTTTATTTTCATCATGCGGGTGGCCAGTTGATACTGGCGGCCGGTGTCGATCCGCTCGGGCAGCATGTTGTTGAAGGTGATGTTGTGCTTGGCGAAGTCGCGGGACAGGCCCTTCATCACGCCGGTGAGGCCGGTGCGCGCGCCCGACGACAGCGCCATGTGTGCGCGCGGCGTCGTCACCATCGCCGAGGTGATGTTGATGACGCGGCCGAATTTGCGTTCGACCATGTGCGGCAGTACGGCATGGGTGAGCATCAGGGCCGCGACCATGTTGCCTTCGAGCGCCTTCATCCAGTCTTCGTGCGTCGTGTCGAGGAACAGCTTGGGCTCGGGGCCGGCGTTGTTGTTGACGAGGATGTCGGGAGCCGGGCACACGGCGAGAACCGTTTTCCGGCCGTCCTGCGTGGTGATGTCGGCCTGGACGCCCGTCACGGTCACCTTGGGGTACTTCGCCTTCAGCTCGGCCACCGTCTTGTCGAGGCTCTCTTTGCCGGTGCCGTTGACGAACACGTTGACGCCCTCGCCCGCGAGCGCCTCCGCGCAGGCCCGGCCCAGACCCCGGCTCGATGCCGCGATAAGCGCCGTGCGCCCTTGAATGCCCAGTTCCATTTCCGTCTCCTCGGTTTCGAGTTCCCCTCGCCGGCTGGCTGTGCTTGACAACCCGCCGTTTGTATCGCGAGCGTCCAGCATACCCGCCGGCGACGTCCGGCGACAGGGTTCCCGACGGACACGTTTCTACGAGGAAGCCAGCATGCCCGCCCAAAAGCTGATCCCCACCACGACCGTGGGCAGCTACCCCCAGCCCGATTGGCTGATCGACCGGAAGACGCTGATGTCCGGCCCCGTGCCGCGCACGCGCCGCTCCGAGCTGTGGCGCGTCGCCGACACATTCCTCGAAGAAGCGCAGGACGACGCCACCCTCGTCGCGATCCGCGACATGGAGCGCGCGGGTCTCGACATCATCACTGACGGCGAGATGCGCCGCGAGAGCTATTCGAACCGCTTCGCCACCGCGCTCGAAGGCATCGACAACGAGAACCCCGCGCTCATTCCCCAGCAGCAGGCGGGACGTTCCACCGCCGTGCCGCGCGTCGTCGCGCCGATCCGGTGGACGGGGCCGGTCGAGGTCCGCGACGTCGAGTTCCTGCGCGCCAATACCGACCGGAAGATCAAGATCACGCTGCCCGGCCCGTTCACGATGGCGCAGCAGGTCGTCGACGAGCACTACAAGGACCTCGAAGCGATGACGATGGCGTTCGCCGCCGCCGTCAACCAGGAGGTCCGCGCGCTCGCGAAAGCCGGCGCCGACGTGATCCAGCTCGATGAGCCTTGGTTGCGCAACAATCCGCAAGCCGCCCGGAAGTTCGCGGTGAAGGCGATCGACACCGCACTCTCCGGCCTCACCTGCGAGACCGCGCTGCATCTATGCTTCGGCTATGCGCAGCTCGTCTCCAACAAGCCTGGGGGTTACGCGTTCCTGGCCGAGTTGGCGCAATCGAGCGCGCAACAGATCTCGATCGAGAGCGCGCAACCCAGGATCGATCTCGGCGTGCTCGGAGATCTCGCGGGCAAGAAGGTCATTCTCGGCGTCATCGATCTCGGCGACAAGTCGATCGAGACACCCGAGATCGTCGCCGCACGCCTCCGCGCCGCCTTGAAGCATTGCGCGCCCGAGCAACTCATCGCCGCGCCGGATTGCGGCATGAAATACCTCCCCCGCGCCACCGCGTTCGGTAAGCTGAAGGCGATGGTGGCAGGCGCCGCGATCGTGCGGAAGGAACTGGCGTAGGTCGGATGGATGCCCCTGGCACTCACCCTATCGACCTGCCTTCCCGGCCGAGGCGCAAGCCGAGAGTCGGTATCTTCCCCCGCAACGGGTCAACACCCGCTCCTCCGGTGACGCGAAGAGTTGGGTGGCACAACTCCAAAAAAGGCGGGTCCAGGGCCGGCCCTGGTTCGGGATCGCGAAGGGGCGAACAGCCCCTTGCATGGCCGTCAGGCCATCGACCTCGCCCCTTGCACTCCCTCGCCATCACTTCGTCGACGAAACCGCCACGCCTGCCATCGCGCCCTTCCAATACGCCGACTGCGCTTGCAGCATGGACGTGAATTCCGCAGCACTGCCGCCGACCGCTTCGAACGCGACTTTCTCCAGTTGCGCCCGGATCTGCGGATCTTGCAGCGCCTTGTTCACGGCCGCATTGATCTTGGCCACGACCGCGTCGGGTGTGGCAGCGGGCGCCGCGATGCCGAAGTACTGGCCGTCTTTCATACCGCCCATGTCGACGCCACTCTCACCGAACGTCGGCACATCCGGCAACTCGGCGAGCCGTTTCGATCCGGTGACGCCGAGCATGCGAACCTTGCCGGCTTTGGTGAGTTCGACGGACGTGCTGGGCCCGGTGCACAGCAGCGTGATGTGACCGGCGACGATGTCCTGTATCGCCATGGCCGCACCCTTGTAGGGGACTTGCAGCACCTCGATGCCGGTCGCCCGCAGGAAGGACATCAGTCCGAGATGCGGCGGGGTGCCGATGCCGGTGTGCGCGGCCTTGATCGACGACGGATCCTTGCGTGCAGCCGCGACGAGATCCTGCGGTGACGCGATGCCGGTCTTGGGATCGATGACCATCGTCAGGCCCGTGCGCGCCATCAGCACGACGGGCTTGAAGTCCTTCATGGGATCGTAGGTGATCGTCGGCACCACGTACGGCGACACGACGAAGGAGAGGTCGGCCGACAGTAGCGTGTGGCCGTCAGGCTCCGCGCGCGCGACCGAAGCCCCCGCGATCGTTGCGCTGGCGCCGGGCCGGTTCTCCACGACGACGGATTTGCCGAGCGTTTTCGCTATCGCCGGACCGATGATGCGCGCCACGACGTCGGGCGGACCACCGGGAGGAAACGCGACGACGAGCGTGATCGTGCGGGTCGGATAAGCCTCGTCGGCGTTGGCATGGGACAAAATGCCGAACGCTGCGGTTAAGGCGACCAAACCCTGCAGCATCAGCCGAGACATCGTGCGAGATATGGAATGGGAATGCGAAATCATGGAAGCGCCCCTCGATCGAAACAATCTGGTAAGCGAATGGATCTCGTCCGCGGTCCCACAGAATCCGGACCGACGAGTTCGAGCTAGGCAGTTTCCATGCCATCACAGTTAAGCCAGCAAAATCAGGTCTAAGTGATCGTGGGCGGCCTCAAAGCAGAGCCCTGGCGCAACAAATTCAGGCAGCGTGCGCTTTCCCGTGGCGTCGTTGGGGAGACCAGGCCGAAAAGCTGCGACGGCTCCGGGCAAGATGTCTGATCGGCTCCGAAGGAGAGCAGGGACTGCAGGAGGCCGCTGCCGACGCGCAGCTCTCGATCGGCTGCGCGATCGACGAAACTTCTTTCTCGTGACATCCCCAGCATCGGGAATCGAATACGGGTTGAACCGCCGAGAGGCCCGCGATGCCGGGGCCGCAGTTCGGCAAGCCCTCGTCATCAGATCGCCTCATTCTGGCGTGAACTAAGTTCACGCTATTCCAGCCCCCAGTCGTAGGTACGGCGCGACATGCAACCCGAAGCAAACCGATCACCGTCCGTCATTGCCACGCAGCTTCGGCTCCAGCTCGGCCACGACAAGCCGCGCAAAGCCCTCCCTCCGGCGCAACTGGGCACCCTGCCCGCGATTCCGGTCGTCGATGTCGGTCCTGATTTCCCGTCGGAGACGCTCGCCGCCGCCGAGGACGTGGCACATGCGCTGCTCGACGGTGCGACGCGTGGCGTGCCGACGGCACTGCTGAAGCGGCTCGATACCATCTCGCGGCAATGGCTGGTCCGGCAATCGAATCCCAGCCTGGCGGAGGTCGATGCGCTCGCGGCCCGTCTCGCGCGGCCGGGCGTCCACTTCCTGTCGGTCAATTACGAATGGGGCTGCACCGTCGGGGTGGGGCCCTCGCCGGATGGACGAAGCGCCCGACTGACGCGGACGCTCGACTGGATCACGCCGGGCCTAGGCCGTCACGCGATGGCGGCGCGCGTGGCCGGTCCCGCGGGACTGTTCGTGACGCTCACGTGGCCCGGGTTCGTCGGCGTATTGCAGGCGATGGCCCCGGGAAAGTTCTGCGCGTCGATCAATCAGGCGCCGCTGCGTCGCGCGGGGGGCGGCCTCTTCGCGCTCGACTGGATGGCAGCGAAGGCGCGTGTCTGGCGCTCCACCGACAGGCCCGCAGCACACGTCTTGCGGTCCGTGATGGAGACCGCGCGCACGTATGACGAAGCGCGCCGGATGATGATCGAAACGCCGGTGGCCGCCCCCGTGACATTTTCGCTGGCAGGGATCGCGCCGCACGAGGCCTGCATTATCGAGCGCACAGAGAAGCAGGCGCACGTCATCGAGGGGCCGGCTTGCGTCACCAATCATTGGCAGGGCCTCGACCACGGTGCCCACTCCCGCGGGATCGACAGCGAGGGGCGTCTCGAGGCGATGCAGAAGGCCGGCGGTGTCGAGCTGGATGCGGCTTTTCCCTGGTTGAAGCCGCCGGTGCTGAACGACCTGACCCGACTGGCCATGGTCGCGGATGCAGCCGAGGGGCGGATGATCGCACAGGGTTTCGAAGAAGGCGTGCCCGCGACCCGGCCGCTCGAGTTGACCTTCGACATGCCGGAAAAAAATACAGTTGCAGCCGCGGAATGAGGCGCGGAACAAGAAGCGTCTATTGCGGCTTGCTCGCGGCCCGCTGTGCGCGGACATCGGTCGACGCGGCAGGAAAATTCGCGCGCTCGATCGGTGCCGTGCTGGTCCCGCTACCGGTCCGCGGCGCAGCGCCGGGCCGGGCCGGGGATGCTGCACTCGTCGGCGGTCCCAGGTAGCGATAGTGCCCGGTGATCCGGTCGACGAAAAGCGCATCCTCGATTTGCGGACCGTAACCGCGATTGTGAACGATCATCGGCCGCCGGCTCGGCCCGATGACGTCGGTGACGACAGCGATATGCGATGTCGAGATGCGACTGAAGGGGCGGTGATAGGTGACGATGTCGCCCGGCTTGTAGTCCTCGGGGAAGCTGCTGATCGGCAAGCTCGCCCCGGCGCGATCGAGGAACCGACGCAAGTTCTCAGTCCGCCGGTGGTCGATGTTGGTGTCGCCGCGTGACGTCCGTCCCTTCTGGATCTCTTCCTGCAGGTCGATGCCGAGCGTCCGATAGGCGCGGATCACTACGTCGATGCAAGCGCCGTGCAGCGGCATCACGTCTCCCAGCGGATAGGCCATCGCCTGATAGCGCGCCGTATAGATGACGAGATCCTCGGTCTGCGCCACGGCAGCGGCTGCGAGCCGCCGACCGAAGGTGGCGCCGTCGATTCCGAGCAGGCGGGGATGAAGACGGGCTCGCGCGAGGCGGCCCACGTTGGCGAAGCTCGCAAGCTTTTCCGGTGATGGCGAACAGGTCGCGTCCGCCGCCAGTGGCGGCTGGTGCTCGGAAGTGTCCGGTGCCTTTTCTGGCAGCGGGACCGGAACCGGCTTGCGAGGATCGAGGCTAGCCACGGTGAGGTCGCGCGCCGATGCAGTCGCTCCGGCATGAGCCACGGATGAGGGCACGGGCGCTGCCGGCAGCGGCTCCACCATTGCGACCGGCGGTGGAAACACCAGCGCTGGACCCGGCACGACGACTTCGTTCGGTGTTGGAACACTGGCCACGGGCGGCGGTGCAGGAATGGCCGCATCGAGGCTCGCGACAGCCGTCGTCGGTGCGGTGCTGGGGGCGCGCTCGATCACCGGCAATGGCGGCGGATAGGCCGCCAGAGTTCCCGGCACCACGATGTCGTTTGGCGCGGGCGTCCTCGGCACCTTGACGTCCAACGCAACCGGCGTTGGTGCCGTCGAGATCGGCTGCCCGAGTTCGATTGCTGCGGGCGCCATCGGCGGAACAGGAATCTGAACCGGCACCGATACCGGCTCCGGTATTGGCACCTGCATCGGTACTGGCGCGATGGCGACGCGTTCGACCGGCGGGCGAACGGCGATTTCCGGCGGCGCCGGCAGATGAGCGCGGCGCGACTGCGTCAAAGTCAGCGTGAAGGCGATGGCGAGGAACGGCAGCAGCAGCAACCCGAATACGAAACGATCCTCTCCGGCCATAGTGCGGAAGGTCCAGAGCGCGCTCTGACCTGAAGGATCGCGCCGTGGCGGCGCCAGTCGGGGAGGTGCTTGCCTTGGCGTCGAATATACAGCCGGGGACTGCCGCTCGGCGTGTTTCGCCGCGCGTTTCGAGGAGGATTTCGCGCCGGTCGAAGCACGAGCAGGCGAAAGCGAGCCTGTCGCCCGAGCGCCGCGCGCGGACGTGTCGGCTGCCGCAGATTTGGGCGCCCGGCGTTTAGGTTTCGGCTTACCCGGCTTCTTCACGCGTCTCTCGCTTGCATCGTGCAATTTCGGAAGTGGTCCCCCGGGAATGACTTTTTCCCGCTCGGACAACGCTCTGCAAGGTTTGGTCAGTGTAGTTGCTAATTCCTTACCAGTTCAATCCGGTAATTGCGTTTCCCTCGCGGCGAGCCGTGGTGTGGCCCTGAATCAACCGACATGTGGAGGCAACCCGAGGAAACCTAGTCGAAACCCACCATTCGGCGAATCTCGGAGGGGGTCCGCCCTTGCGCCCGCAACTCGGCCAGAGACCTGTCCCCGGCAGATTTCGACAGCTTGCGGCCCCCGATGTCGGTCAGCAGCCGATGGTGGTGATAAAGCGGGGTGGGCAGGTCGAGAAGGACCTGCAGCAGCCGGTGCAGATCGGTCGCTTCGAGCAGGTCGAGCCCCCGCACGACGTGGGTGATCCCCTGGATGGCATCGTCCACGACCACGGCGAGATGATAGCTGGTCGGCATGTCCTTGCGAACCAGCACGACATCCCCCCAACGCTCCGGCCGAGCAGGCGACGCTGTGATCTCTCCATGATCACCGATCGCTTGAAAGGCCAGCCGGCCGGCCCCTCCAGACCCGAGTGCCGCCAACGCCTTGGTCATGTCGAGGCGCATCGCGAAAGGCTCGCTCCGCGCCATTTTCTCCGCAATGCGCGCCGCCGATGCATGGCGCCAGAGGCCCGGATAGAGCGATGCACCGTCGGGATCGACCTCGCCCTCGCGCGCCGCTGCCGCGATTTCCGTTCGGGTGGCGAAGCAGGGATAAAGCAGCCCCATCGCGGCGAGCTTTGCGGCGGCCCGCTCGTAGTCCGCAAAATGCTCCGACTGGTATCGAACAGGTTCTTCCCAGCGCAGGCCGAGCCATGCGAGATCCGCAAGTGCCGCCGTTGCCAGACGCCGCGGACATCTTACGGTGTCGATATCCTCGATGCGAACCAGAAGCCGCCCGCCCGATTTCGCCGCCATCGCGTCGTTCAGCAGGGCCGATAGCGCGTGCCCCAGATGCAGCGGCCCATTCGGGCTCGGTGCGAACCGGAACGCGGGGCCTCCCCGAAGCCGCCCGTCAGCTTCGGCCACATCGGCCATCCTCGCCCCGCCCTGCCCGGTAGCTGCGATGCACCGACTCGACGATTCTATCGTAGACGTTCCGCTCCGCCACCGGATAGTTCAGCTGCCAGCCGTAGATGTAGCGGCCATCGCAGGCGAACGTGATGCGCTCGTAGAACATCATGTCGTCGATCCGGCCCGACAGAACGAACCAGGTATCGCGCATCGGCGCATAGTCCAGCACCGCGCCCTTGTAGAGGTCGTTGAGCAGGAAACGGCGGTAAGTTTGCAAACTGTCGTCCGCCTCGTTTCTGGCGGCGACTGCGAGCAGGCGCGCGCGACCGTCACGACTCTGCCACAACGCACCAGCATCAGGGTTCCGGGCCGGAGCCGCAACGAAGATGTCGTTGGGGACGGCCAACGAGAAGCCGTACTTCACATTCGAATACATGGCGGGTTGCCGCGCCGGCTCTGCGGCCAGCGGCAGACTGGCTACAGCCGCCGCGGACATCGCCGCGACGCGGAGAACTTGCCTGAGTTGGTCGAACGATCGCATGGTCGAACCTCCTGGTGGGTCGATGCCCCGGCTCGGGCGAATTTAGATCGTGCGGGCCGGTGCCGGAAGTACCTACTGTGTCGGCCACTGCGAACATCCGCTGGTGCCACGATGCGTAAAGTACGAACGAAGACAGCTACGGGTTTCATAAACAGCGAGCGCGATGTGTCGGCTGGCGTCCAAGCGTTGCGCCGGACGTGTCCGATCATGTGCCGCGCACACGACATCGCGGGTGATCCGCCGCTGCGGCGGCGTCCGGCAGGGTTCGAAGGCCTTGCCCGAATCATCGTCGGCCAGCAGCTTTCGATCGCGAGCGCGTCGGCGATCTGGGGACGGTTGGCGGAGCGCCTGTCACCGCTGGACCCGGAAGCCGTGCTACGCGCGCCCGACGACGTCTTGCGGTCGGTCGGACTGTCGGCAGCGAAGATTCGCACCTTGCGGGCTGTGTCCGAAGCTGTTGTGGTCAAGACCGTCGATCTGGCAGTGCTCGACCGGGCCGGCGACGAGGCCGTGCACGAAACTTTGTGTGCCGTGAAAGGGATCGGTCCCTGGACCGCCGACATCTACATCATGTTCTGTCTCGGTCGCGCCGATGCTTTCGCATCGGGAGATCTGGCCCTGCAGGTCGCGGCAGCTCATGCGGCTGGCTCGGACGGACGACTGACCCCGGTCGAGCTGCTGACGATGGCCGAGCGCTGGCGGCCTTGGCGAGGAGTGGCCGCGCGGCTCTTGTGGGCTTATTATCCCCATATCAGGCGCACCTCGACGCAGGGGGAGCCGGTCTGATCGCCCCATCGCAGGCACCACCAACGACAGGAAGTACGATGACGACGATGCTCGATGGCCCGCGGCGCGGTGCGCGAAGTGGCAAAGCCGATAGTCTCGTGGTTCTGCTGCACGGTCACTTCGCCAGCGGAGAGGATCTGATCGCGCTCGCCGACCTGATGGCCGACAGCTTGCCCGGTGCCGCGTTCGCTTCTCCCGATGCGGTCGAGCAGATGGCGTATCCCGGACCGCCGGCCTACCGCTGGTTCGAACTCGACCGCCGCGATCCCGATGAATACATCTCCGGGACACGCGCGGCGGCCCCCGTGCTCGAACGCTTCCTCGACGCCGAGCTGCAGCGGCTCGGGCTGCCGCCCGAACGCCTCGCTCTGGTCGGCTTCAGCCAGGGCACGATGATGGCGCTTCACGTCGGCCTGCGCCGCAAGATTGCTCCCGCTGCCATCGTCGGCCTGTCCGGTGTGATCGCGGGTGCGCACAAGCTCCGTGACGAGATTGCGTCGAGGCCGCCGGTGCTGCTCGTGCACGGCTCTGCCGATGACGTGATACCTGTCGGCGCGCTGCATCTGACGCGCGACGCTTTGTCGGCGGCCGCCGTGCCCGTCGATTGCCACGTCCGCCAGGGCCTGGGGCACGGCATCGACGATGACGTGGTGGATCGCACGCAGGCGTTTCTCGCCCGCCATCTGCCAGCGCCCGGGATGACCTGACTATGACGACAGCCGGTTACATCGGAACGCGCGTACTGGGATCGGCGAAGTAGTTCTCGATCGCCGACATGATCGAATCCGACACCTTCCGCCGCCATTCTTCCGACCGCAGGTTGCTTGCATCCTGCTGGTTGGAAACGTAGGCGAGCTCGATCAGCACCGCCGGCACCTGCGCGGTCTTCAGCACACGGAAAGCCGCAGACTTGTCGGGGTTGTCGCGCAGGGTAGTGGAGCGCCCCATGGTCTCGATGACAGTCTGCGCGAAAACGCTGGTGCGGTCCTTGTTGGCGTCGACCTCGCGCTGGGCGAGATCGGCCAGGAAACCCTTGACGAGTTTCGCTTCACCGCCGGCCTCGGCCTTGATCGGCGTCAGGCCGTTGCCGGCCAGGACACGCTCACGGATCGCGCTGCGCTGTGAGCGCTTGAGACTTTCGGCCACCGAATCGCGCAGTGAATAGATCGTAGCGCCTCGAGCACTGGTACTGGCGTAGTCCGCATGGACTGCGATGAACAGCGCCGCCTTGTGTTTTTCGGCAAACTCGCGGCGTTCGTCGAGCTCGACGAAGCTGTCGTTGTCTCGCGTCATCAGTACGCGGTAGCGGCCCGAAGCGAGCAGCTTGTCCCGCAGGATCTTGGAGAAAGCGAGCACCACGTCCTTCTCTACGGTGCCGAACTTCTGCGCGCCGCTGTCGTGACCGCCGTGGCCAGGATCGAGAACGATGAGTGGGCGGTAGACGTTCTGCCCGCGCGCGTCCGGTCGTTGTGCCGCCTTGGGCGTCGGCGCCTGGACTCCGACTGCCCCCAGCCCCGAAGCGCCCGCCCGCATCGCCTTGGCCTGTGGCGAGGCAGCAGCGCCTTTCGCACTTGCCCCGGCTGCAGCGGCTATATCGATCACCAGCCTGTGAGACTTGTTGTCGGCGCTGCGTTCGAGGGTCGCCTTCTCGACGATGACTGGACCCGTCGTCTCGATCACGACGCGTGCCTGCCCCGGAGCCGTCTGGCCGCTGCGGAATGACTTGATCAGTCCGACAGGCTTGTCACCGGCGACCATCGGCAACTGCATCTTGACGTCGGGAAGCTGGACGATGATGCGATCGGGGCTGCTGTATGTAACGACTTGGAAGTCGACATGGCGCTCGAGACCGATCACGAAGCGCATCGGAACTTGTGCCGGACGTTCTCCGGCGCGAACAGATCCGCCAGTGTCGCCTGTGTCCGATCGAACTGTGTCCGATCGAGTCGTCTCCGCTCGAACGGCGACCGCGAGCAGCGCGGCCGAAGCGGCGCAAGCAAACAAGCATGGAAGGCGCCTGCTCAGCCGAGCCGGACGCCGCCGTATTGGCAGCATGTGCGAGACCCCCGTCAACGCGGTACAAAATGACGCCCAGGTCTTGTCCTGTGACAGACAATGATGGCGAGACGTGGCTCGCCATGTGGCGCAGTTATGGATTTGGAAAGGTTAAGAACGCCTTAACGCAAGCGAGTCTTGTGCCTCAGATGGCCCCGACGAATACAGCAAGCGTCGAATTTTCGGCACAAAACCGGTCGGCCGTCCACCTCCTGGAAACCAATTTCTGGTGATGCTTCAGAAGATTGCGCTTTGGAATTGAGTCGGCGAGTCCTGAACTGGGGCCCGCAGACGCGGTCTGACATTCCGAGCGAAGCAAGATGACCATAGCGGGTTCGTTTTCCGCTCTGTCAACTCCGCGGGGAAAATCGCGTGCCTGAATTTACCGGTCACACGGCTCATACTCACGACGTGATGCTCACGCTGCTTGCCGCCGCGATCTGCGCGGGCTGCGTGGTAAGCGCCATGAAGACGCTTCAGGTGTCGCTCACCTCGTCCAACCGGGAAGGCTGGCGCTTGCTGGCGTCCGGAACTCTGGCAACGGGTATCTGGAGCGCGCATGTCGTGGCGATGCTGGCTTGCTCTTCGACGGTCTCAGGGTCGTATTCGCCGTCCACCACCATTCTCGCGATAGTGATCGTCTCGCTCGTCACGTGGTCCGGCTTCACGCTGAGTGACAGAGCTTCAGGCCGCGCCGAATGGGCAGCTGTCGGGGGCGCCATCGTCGGTGCAGGTCTCGCTGCGATGCATTTCGTCGGCGCGCCCGCTATGAAGATTTCCGGAACGGTCATCTGGAACAACCAGATCGGTGCTGCGGCGGTCGTATGCGCTGTCGTGCTGGCGGCAGCGTCGCTTCGGTCTTTCTATCAGATACCAGGCCCTAGAGGCTTCTGGATAGCGTGTGCTCTGCTGTTCGGAGCCGCCGCCTCGATGCATTCCATCGCCCTTGAGGCGCAGGCGATCATCCCCGATGGCGTCGTTACGACGTCCGCTGCTGGACCGGACCGCGTTCTGTTGGCGCTGGGTGTCGCGGCAATGAGCCTTCTGAGCATGGGGGCCGGCATTGCCGCGGTCGTCGTCGAACAGATCCGCGGACGCGTCCAGTCGGAAGTCGTCAAGCTTCAGGCCCAAGTGGAAGAGCGGCGCCGCGCACAGGCGGAGGTCGAACGCAGCGAGGCGCGACTGATCGTGCATCAAGCCACGATTGCCGATCTGATGACCAAGGAGGGCTTTCGCTCGGGTAGCCTGGAGGAGGCGACGCGACATCTGATGCGCGCACTGGCGTCGGGTCTGGGTGTCGAGCGCGCGGGCTTTCTCTTGCTCGATCGCGACAAGAACGCTTTGATAGGCAAGGAAGTCTATGTCGTTGCCGAAGACAAGTTCGTGGTGCCGGAAGGCTACGGCGACGCCCGACATCTGGCGGCGCTGAAGCGTTCATCCGCGAGGCAGGTGATGGCCGTCGATGATACGTCTGTCGAGAATGGGCTCGAGGAGTTCCGCGAGTTGTTCTTCGAGAAGCATCGTATCAAGGCCGTGCTGCACGCCCCCATCGTCGCCAATGGCGATCTGGTCGGCTTCCTGACCTGCACCAACATTACCCATCGCGTAGCCTGGACCGCCGAGCAGCGCGTATTTGCGCTGAGTATCGCCAACCTCGCCGCCGTCGTTGTCGAACGCCATCAGCGTCTCGCTCTGGAGGCGGCGGCGACGACCAGCGCGAGACGTCTCACGGCACAGCACGAATTGCTCAATTCGCTGATCGTTTCCGACCGCCTGCTCAGGGGTGAGATCGGCGAGTTGTTGAGTGAGGTCACGAAAGTCCTTTGCAGAGAGATGCAGGTCGATCGCGTCAGCGTCAGGTTCTTCGCCAATTCCGGGATCGAAGCCGTCCATACCGAAGTTCTCCTCGCCGAGGAGGACCGCATCGTGGCGGTCGAGCGGGATCCGAAGCGTCACTACCCCAATCGTTTCGCTGTTGCGATAGTATCGGGGCCGTTGGTCGTCGGCGACTGCGCGCTCGATCCATTGACCGCATCCCAATACGAAACGCGCCTGCGGCCGCGCCGCATCCGCGCGATGCTGCATGCACCGATCCGCAGCGAGAACAAGCTCGTCGGCGTGATCGCATGCTCGATGTATGACGCACCGCGGGACTGGTCGGCGGAAGACGTGTTGCTCGCGACGAGCCTCGCCAACGTCTTTGCACTGGCCCGCGAACGGCGGTTGCGCCTGGAAACCGAGGAAAGCCTCCGCAAAGCCAACGTCGCCGCCGAAGAGGCCAACCGCGCCAAGAGCCTGTTCCTCGCCAACATGAGCCACGAGATCCGCACCCCGATGAACGGCGTGCTCGGCATGGCCGATCTGCTGTCGCGCTCCGGTCTCAACGAACGCCAGCGCCGCATCGCCGGAACGATCACGGACAGTGCACATTCGTTGTTGGCGATCATCAACGACATCCTCGACATCTCGCGCATCGAGGGCGGCAAGCTGCCGCTCGATGCCGTCGACTTCGATCTCTCGCACTGTGTGGAGGAAGCAGTCGAACTGCTCGTGCCCCAAGCGCACAAGAAGTCACTCGACCTCAATCTTTTCGTCGACGACGACGTCCGCGGCACCGTCACCGGCGATCCCGTCCGGTTGCGGCAGGTGCTCGTCAATCTCATCGGCAATGCGATCAAGTTCACCCAGGAGGGCGAGGTGTCCGTTCTCGTCCTTCCGGATAAGGACCACGGCGGCCAGGGCATACGCTTTATCGTGAGGGATACCGGCATCGGCATTCTTCCCGACCTGCAGGTCAAGCTGTTCCAGCCCTTCACGCAGGCCGACACCTCGATTACCCGCCGCTTCGGCGGCACCGGTCTCGGCCTGTCGATCTCGCGCCATCTCGTCGAGATGATGGGAGGCCGTATCGGCCTGGAAAGTGCGCCGGGACAGGGTGCGCTGATCTGGGTCGTACTGCCGTTCGCAGTCAGGCAATCCCTGCCGAGCATCGGCAACGACCGAACGAGCCTCGCTGGCCGGCGTGTGCTCGTCGTCGATGACCGCGCCACCAATCGCGAGATCGTCACGTCCTACATGGCATCGAGCGGTGCCCTGGTCGAAGCCGTAGGCGATGCGGCTGCAGCGATGAGCAGTCTCGAGGCCGCCATGGTAGCGAAACGCCCCTTCGACCTCGCGATCATCGACTTCATCATGGAAGGCTGCGACGGCCTCGAATTGGCGCGGCGCATAACTGCGACGCCTGACCTCCAGGGGGTCAAGATGATCCTGCTGTCGTCGATCGCATGGAGCCCGGAGATCGGCGATTACGCTGCGGCCGGCATCGAGAGGGTGCTACACAAGCCAATAAGGCGAGACGAAATCGTCGCCATTGCGGTCGACTGCCTGGCCCGGGATCGAGGTGCGGCGAGGCCAGACGACGCGGAAAGCGACGCGGTGCCCGAGATCCGCCCCCTCGGTTTGCGGGTCCTCGTCGCCGAGGACAATCCGGTCAACCAGATCGTCGCCGAGGAGTATCTGTTGTCCTTGGGCTGCTCGGTAACGATCGCCGAGAATGGCGTTCAGGCATTAGCCGAGATCGACCGCGGCGCATTCGATGTCGTGCTGATGGATTGCCAGATGCCCGAGATGGACGGCTATACCGCCACGCGGCAGATCCGTGCCCGCGAGAAGGCCGGAGGCTATGCGCATCTGCCCATCCTCGCCGTGACCGCCAACGCCTATGAGGCCGACCGCAAGCTTTGCATCGACGCGGGCATGGACAGCTATCTGAGTAAACCCTATTCGCAGTCTCAGCTCGCCGAGGCGGTGCTCGGCGTCACGATGTCGGCAACCTCTGCCGGCGCTGCTCCCGGAGCGGAGCAGGCCGTGCGAGAGGAGCCGCCGACGAACGCGCCGAGAGATCCAGCGCCCGCCGTGCTCGAGACCGCAGCCGCCAAGCCCGGGGAATCGATCAGACCCGTCCGTCCCAAGCTTCGCGACAAGTTGCTGCGCACGTATCTCGGTTTCGCACCCAAGCCGCTGGACAGCTTGGCAGCAGCACTCCAGGCCGAAGATGCCTCCGCGATCGCGCTCTTGGCGCACAGCCTGAAGTCGGGCAGTGCGAACGTCGGTCTCGACGAGATCGCCCAGTTGTGCACTGCCTTGGAAGCCGCCGGCCGCGCTGGCGACATTCCCACCTGCCGCAGCCTCGTACCCCGTATCTTGAAGCTCAACGACGACGTTGCCGCATCGCAGGCTTCAGAAAGCATGGCCGGGGTCGGCTGAGAACCTGTCTCGGCTGCCTAACCGACGAGGCGGGCGTATCCTTGTCCCGTCGTCTCGGCGAGCATCGCTGCGTAAGCGTCGTAGTGTGCGTGTCCAGGTCCGATATCGCCGAACATCTCTGGCTCGAACGTGTCGCGCCTCGAGTATACGATCGGCGCGCTCACCGGCACCAGGACCGCCTTTTGCTTGTTGAGCGTGGTGATTAGCCCGCGCATGATGCCGGCGCGATCGATCTGGGAAACGATCACCATTCGCATCGAACCCTTGGTCAGTGAGACCAAGTGGATGAACATCGACGATGCCGGAATGTAGAGCCGCCCACGATGCGCGTAAGTCGCATCCGGTCGCTCCCCCTCCTCGAACAGCAGGCTGGGCCAGTCCCCATCCCACGTGATGTCGGTGCGATAGGCCACGAACTGGCCTTCGACGGTGAACGACGGGCGCAGCGTCAAGTAGCTGCCGAGATAGTGATCGACGGCCGCACGGCTGTAGGCGCCCATGTAGATCGGCGCGACATCCTTGCTGGCGCTGGGCCGCCCCGGCTCGTCGCGGCCGGCGGTCTGACCCGACCAGGTTGCCTTGATCTCCTCGAAGTCGAGGCCGAGCACCATGCACACGTCGAACAGCGTCTGGTCGCGAACCGGCCGGCCGTGCAGCAGATTCTGGATCGTCTTCTCGTGACAGTCGGCGGCGTCCGCGAGCTCCGCCTGCGTCATCTTCTTTTCGATCATCGCGGTCTTGATTCGGGCTAGTCCCCCGTTACGCTCGGCGGCGGCCATCTCGTCGTACTCCCTCGAATGCAGAAATCGAATTTACCGGAAAATTCCGGTACATGCACGTGAGTCCCGCGCAGCGATTTACTGGAATTCCGGCGCATTCCGGAGAGACGCCCCGGTTGCTGCCCGACCGCCTGACGTTTCCCATCGGAATAAGTGATTATCCAGCATCGAACGAACGGCCCCGTCCCCCTCCGGTGCCCCGCTCGATCCGAATGTCGGGCCGACCGGCGACCGACGTAGCCGCAAGGGGTCTGTCCCCCCCACCTTCCCCCGGACTCCCGGCGGCAACTCGGGCGGCGACTGGTGCATATTGCGCACCGGCCGCTGCCCGAACTTCATTCACCCGCCGCGCACCCTCGCCCCCATTGCCACAGGATTGAGCGGTCTGCCCGATCGAAGGGCGATACAAGCGCCGTCGACGACAGTATGATCGGGTTCGAAAATGTTTGATCCAGGAGCTCGATCGATGGCCTTCCGCATTTCTGCCGCCGCCCTCACCGTCGCAATTGTCGCCGCCATTCAGCCCGCCGGCGCGCAAACCTATCCTTCGAAGCCTATCCGGGTGATCAACCCATTCGGCGTCGGCAGCGCGACCGACGTGATCCCGCGGATCATCCTCGAGCAGGTTCAGCAGAACATCGGTCAGCCCGTACTGGTCGAGGCGCGGCCGGGCGCCGGCGGCACGACCGGTACGGCGCAAGTCGTCAATGCGGAGCCGGACGGTTACACGCTTCTCGTCAACTCGTCGGCACACACTTTGACACCGGCGATGTATAAGTCACTCGCCTTCGATCCCTCGCGTGATCTGGTCGGCGTCGCCATGCTCGGGGTAATGCCCCAGGTGCTCATCACGTCGCCGGCCAAGGGGTTGAAGACGCTTGCCGCATTCGTCGCCGACGCGAAAGCGAAGCCCGGCACCTACAACTACGCATCGACCGGCGTCGGCGCAGCGACGCACGTCAGCGTCGAGAAGTTCCGCCTCGCCGCCAAGTTCGAAGCGACCCATGTGCCGTTCAAGAGCGGCGCCGAAGGAATTTCTGAGGTCGTCGCTGGCCGCATGGACTTCTATTTCTGCCCGATCGGCACGGCCCTGCCTTTTATCCAGGAAGGCCGCCTGCTCGGTCTCGCTGTCAGCACGCCCAAGCGCGCCGTCGCTCTGCCGAACATGCCGACGACGATCGAAGCGGGCTATCCGAATTCGGATTACACCTTCTGGTTCGCTCTGTTCGCTCCCGCCAAGACGCCGCGCCCCATCGTGGAGCGCTTGCATCAGGAAGCGATGAAAGCTCTCGAATCGCCGAGCGTGAAGTCGCGACTTGCGCAGAACGGTGTCGAGCCTCTCGTCATGAGCCCTGCTGACCTCGACAAGCTCGTGGCGACCGAGATCAAGGACAACATCGAGTTGATCAAGACCTTGGGTCTCAAGACCAACTGACATCGCTGCCGAAATCCTGCCCTCGGATCATGTCACGACGGAAATCACGCGCCCCGACGTTCAAGAAACGTCGTGGGCGCCGCGACTGACGTTCGGGTCTAGCGGGAGGAAACAATACGTGACGCATCGGGAAGCCTCGATCGCCTTGCGCCGGTTCGGGCTCGGCCCCCGCCGCGGCGACGTCGCGCGCATCGCGTCAGATCCCCGCGGCTACGTTCTCTCTGCCCTCATCGACAAGCGCGCCGCCCTCGTCGATGATGCGGAGCTCGAGCCGAGCCATGTATCGTTCCTGGCGCTGCGGACTGCGCAACGCGAACAGCGCGCCGCCCGCAACATGCTGTTGGAAGTCGGTAAGTCCGCTGCCGCACCGGCCTCCCCGGTCGGCACGCAGCCCTCTTCTCCGGATGCGCCGGAGGCCGCCGCTTCCTCCAGTGCCGATGCTTCACCCAAGCCCGTCGAAATCCGCCGCGAAGTCTTCCGTGAGGAGACACGCGCGCGTCTCGAACGCGCCGTGACGACCGATCGCCCCTTCCTCGAACGCCTCGTCTACTTCTGGTCTAATCACTTCTGTATCTCGGTGATCAAAGGGCCGATCGTTCGCGTCATGGCGGGCGCCTTCGAGCGCGAGGCGATCCGCCCGCACGTGCTCGGCCGCTTCGCCGACA
>LNFM01005498.1_pt1 | contig 27315 bp, 22 predicted proteins | sample 596031 | NCBI WGS metagenome assembly LNFM01 (sample SAMN04254537, study PRJNA301005) | activated carbon metagenome | isolation source: dual media filters at the Ann Arbor, Michigan drinking water treatment plant | place: USA: Ann Arbor
GGCCAGGAGCGCCCGGTTGCAGTAGCCAGCCCGCTGCCGCCTCCCACGGCCCTGGTGGCGCAGGACGAAGGCCCTATCGCAGCGCCCCCCTACAACGCCGCAGTGGAGGCCCGCTTCCCCGACCCAGCGATTTCGTACGACACGCCAGGCCTGGGACGTGACCGCCGCGCCTTCACCACGAATGCCGAACTCGGCCAGTGGCTCCGCTCTCTGGCTGAGGCCGTGCCTTCCGGGGGCACACGCACCCAGCTGGTCAACGCAGGCACGTCGCAGCGGGGTGAACCCATCCTGGGCCTCGTGGCTACCCGCGCAGCCTCGACCGATCCTGTAGCGCTGTCGAAAAGCGGGCGTCCCACTGTCCTGCTGATAGGCCAGCAGCATGGCGACGAACCCGCGGGCAGCGAAGCACTGCTGGTGATCGCGCGCGAGCTGGCGCAGGGGCTGCTGGAGCCCCTGCTCGACCGCGTCAACGTGGTGGTGGTGCCGCGCGCCAACCCCGATGGCGCCACGGCAGGTACACGCGTCACAGCCAATGGGGTCGACATGAACCGCGACCATCTTTTGTTGGGCACGCCCGAGGCACGCGCTCTGGCCAAGCTGGTCAACGATTACCAGCCCATCCTGGTGGTGGACGCCCACGAATACACGGCCGTGGGGCGGTATCTGCAGAAGTTCAACGCCATCCAGCGGTACGACGCGCTGCTGCAGTACGCCACCACGGCCAACTACCCCGAGTTCCTGACCAAGGCGTCTATGGAGTGGTACCACCAGCCCATGGTGGCAGCCCTCAAGGCACAGGGGCTCACCAGCGACTGGTACTACACCACGTCCACCAACCTGCAGGACAAGCTCATCTCGATGGGCGGCACGCAACCGGATACGGGGCGCAACGTCAACGGTCTCAAGAACACGGTCAGTCTGCTGATCGAGACACGCGGTGTGGGCCTGGGCCGCATGCACATCCAGCGGCGCGTGCACACCCAGGTGACGGCTATCACCAGCGCGCTGCGCAGCACGGCAGAGCGCGCGGCCAATCTGGAGCAGGTGCGTTCGTTCGTGGTGCGTGACGTAAGCGCCATGGCCTGCCGCGATCAGGTCGTGGTGGAGGCAGAAGCCACACGCACCCAGCGCGAGCTGGATTTTCTGGACCCCGAGACGGGCGCAGACCGCAGCGTCAAGGTGGACTGGAATTCCTCGCTGACCCTGCGCCCGGTGAAGGTTCGCCCACGGCCCTGCGGTTACTGGCTGTCGGCTTCGTCTGCAGGGGCGGTGGAGCGCCTGAAACTGCTGGGCGTACAGGTGCTGCGCATTGCCGAGCAGGGTTCGTTGCTGGCGGACATCTACCGCGAAACATCGCGCGAGACGGCAGACCGCCAGGATGTCATTGGCAACATCGCCGGCGGTTCAGGCATTGTTCGGGTTCAGGTCACCCCCATGCGCAGCGCGATCGATGCGCCACCTGGCAGCTACTACGTGCCGCTGAACCAGCCCCGCGCCCACCTGGCGGTTGCTGCGCTGGAACCCGATACCCAGAACAGCTACTTCGCCAACCGGCTCATCACCGAGCTGGACCACACGGCGCGCATCATGTCCACGCCCTCGCTGGTGTTCGAAGAGACTGACTGAGTCATCGTTGACGGCACCGGCTGACGTGCCCGGTAAAGGCCCACACTCAGGGCTTCGGCCTCGCTGCCGCGCAGCGGGCGCAGGGCGTCGAGCGAGTGCTCATCGCCCCTGCCGACACGCCGGGGCGTCATCCCCTTGACCCCGGTCATCCCGATGACGACGGGACGGACGGCATGCCCACCGCGCAGCACCGGAAGCGTTTTGAAAGGCTGGAAATTTGCTATAAATAATATAGCATCCTGACCAGATAAATCATGCACCTGCGGCCTAATTCATCCCAATTCAGCCCCTGTGATGCACCGAAGCAGGGACCGAGCCTGCCGCCAGGCGCATACCGGTCCGCTCCAGCACATGCCGGGACATCGATTGCGCGAGCGCCTCGTCAGCCATGAACACAGCACTGCCTGTCGCCTGCGCAATGCGATCGGCCTCGTCTGCACTATGGCCACGCACCACGGTCTCGATATGCGGATTCAGTGCCTGCGCAGCAGCGATGATGGGCTGCACATTCACCCCGGCGGGCGTGGTCACCACCAGCATCGAAGCGCGGGCGATGTGTGCCTGGATCAGGACAGCCGGGTCAGCGGCATCCCCGAACACGGCGGCCAAGCCCGCCTTGCGCAGCGCCTCCACCAGCTCGCGGTTCTGTTCGGCCACCACAAAGGGAACATCGTTCGCAGACAGTGCCTGGGCCACGCGGCGCCCCACCCTGCCATAACCCACCAGGACCACCTGGCGCGCCAGGTACCGTGCATCGGTGCTCATGGGTAGTTCGGCCAGTGGGTCATCGCGCTGTTCCAGCCGTCGCGCCAGCGCCGACCGGGCCAGCAGCCATTTCTGCAGCGGTGCAATTGCGCGGAACAGCAGCGGATTGAGCGCCATCGAAATCAGTGCCCCCGCCAGAACCAGACTGGCCGCCTCGGGCGGCAGCAGACCCAGCGAGGCACCCAGTCCCATCAGGATGAAAGAAAACTCACCAATCTGCGCCAGGCTGGCCGACACCGTGAGCGCCGTATGAAGCGGGTAGCGGAACGCCAGCACCAGCGCTGCCGCCGCAAGCGTCTTGCCCACGATGATGATGGCCACCACCGCCAGCACCTGCAGCGGTCGCTCCCACAGCACGGCGGGATCGAACAGCATGCCGACAGAGACGAAGAACAGTACCGCGAAGGCATCCCGCAACGGCAATGACTCCTGCGCTGCGCGGTGGCTGAACTCGGACTCACGCATCACCATGCCGGCAAAGAAGGCTCCGAGTGCAAACGATACGCCAAACAGGGCCGCCGACCCAAACGCAATACCGACCGCAGCCGAGACCACACACAGCGTGAACAGCTCACGCGACCCGGTACGCGCCACCTGCCACAGCAGCCACGGAAACAGCCGACGGCCCACTAACATCATCAGCGCTACAAAGCCGCCTACCTGCAGCAAGGTCCAGCCCAGCGCCTGCCAAAGGGCTGTGCCACCGCCGCCAGCGGTACCACCTGAGGCACCAGCGTCCGCTGCACTGCTCCCCTCAACACCAGGGCCCATCCAGACAGCCAGCGGCGGCAACAGCACCAGCACCAGCACCATGGCCAAGTCTTCCACTACCAGCCATCCCACCGCAACCTTGCCGGTGTGGCTGTCGAGCAAACCCAGCGCCTCCAGCGCGCGCAACAAGACCACCGTGCTCGCTACCGACAGCGCCAGGCCAAACACCAGCGCACCGCCCGGCTCCCAGCCCCACCACAAGGCCACGCCCATGCCCATGCCCGTGGCAACGACCATCTGCACAATCGCGCCAGGAACAGCTATCTTGCGTACCGCCAGCAGGTCGTCCCAGGAGAAGTGCAGGCCCACCCCGAACATCAGCAGCATCACACCGATCTCGGCCAGCTGGCTTGCCATGGCCGCATCAGCCACAAACCCTGGGGTGAAGGGCCCGAGCAGAACACCGGCCAGGAGGTAACCCACCAGCGCCGGCAAACGCATGCGCACCGCCACAAAGCCGAACACAAGGGCAAGGCCCAGCGCTGCAGCAATGGTTTCGATGAGTGAAACGTTGTGGGGCATGGATCAGTGCGAAGCAAAACGCGGGCCGGACTGCACGCAAAGTCTTTATAACCGCAGAGCCCAGCGGGCCCTGTTTTCCAGCCGTGTCGCACCCTTCAGGGCCCGGGAGTCAAGGTATGATCCGCAGCCTGCCGCAATATGCGTACCGGCCTCAGCAGGTCTTCGCGGCCGCACCTCTTTTTTCTGCCTGCCCGTAGCTCAACTGGATAGAGCAATAGCCTTCTAAGCTATAGGTCGGGGGTTCGAGTCCCTCCGGGCAGGCCACACACATCCATAGCCACCGTCGTCGCACCGGCAGCGCCGCTCTTGCGCGCATGGCGCTCAAATCAGAAACTGCGCAGGAACGCGCAGCGTTCGCCCGGACGGGCTTGCCCGCTGGGTGCTCCGGCGTTGTGCCTGCATCATGGGTATTCGGGCGAGAGACGCCGCTGGCTGGGCGCAGCGGGTAAGCAAAACCGTGCGGGTTGGAGGCACCGCGACAAGCACTTCGGGCGGTTGAACCGCTGGCAGCGAGCGGTCGCCGATGTCTGACCTGGATGCTCGCGGGCCGGTACGACACATCCGGCTGCGTAGTGACCCTGCGACTCTGCGCAGGCGCCGAAAATCATCGATGCTTCAAAATCTTGGCCAAAAACAAAAGCGCCCCATGAATGGGGCGCTTTGTTATCTGGGGTGGCTGATGGGGCTCGAACCCACGACAACAGGAATCACAATCCTGGACTCTACCAACTGAGCTACAGCCACCGTAGCTTTGTATTATAGCCCGGGTTTTTCACCCCGGAAGAAAACTGCTCACTTTTCTGTCGCAGCTTGCGCCACCGCATCGGGACGAGGCGCCTTGATCTGCACCTTGAACCGTTGCTTGAGGAGCTCATAGTAGGCGAGGCCCTCCACTGTGGTGAGCCACTGCACGTACTGTTGCCGCTCCTGAACGGCACGCTGGGCATCGGGAGCCTGGCGGGGGATCACGCGGTTGACCTTCACCACCGCATAGCCTTCGCTGCCGAGATCCACGCCAACCCAGGCGGGCAACACGTCCGTGGGGCTGCGCAAGGCAGCATCAATCAGCGGACGGGGCTGATTCTGCGGTTGCTCACGCGAGACTTCCAGCGTTGGACCCAGACCGGTCGCACTGGCTGGTGCTGCCTTCCATGCAGCCAGCTTCGACTCGCCTTCCTTGCGCGCCATCTCTGCTGATTTTTCGGCCACGTAAAGGCTGCGCACGCGGGTGCGCACTTCTTCCAGCGGCAGGGTCTTGGCGGGTGTGTAAGTCACCACCCGACCCGCCACCAGTTGGCTGGGGCCGACTTCAACAGCCTCGGTGTTGCGCTTGTTGTCCAGCGAGTCGGCCGAAAAAAGCGCCTCGATGAACTTTGCATTGGCCAGGGGGCCCTGCGCTCCGGGCACCGGGGTGCGGGTCACGCCGTTTGCGGTCTGCAGCTTGAGCTTGAGCTTATCAGCGACGGGCTTGAGGCTATCAGCCTGCTCGTACACGCTGTTGGAAAAAACCTCGGCCACTTCTGCAAACTTGCGCTGAGCCTGCTGCTGCTTCAGCTCGGCTTCCAGCGTGGGCCGCAGTTCCTCGAACGTCGGTTGCCGTGGTGTCTTGATGTCGGTGAGCTGGATGACGTGATAGCCGAAATCGGTCTCGACAACGTCGCTGATATCGCCCTTCTTCATCGCGAAGGCCGCAGTCTCAAAAGGCTTGACCATGGCGCCACGTGCAAAGAAACCCAGATCGCCACCGGTCGCTGCCGACCCCGTGTCATCCGAGGACTTCCTGGCGACGTCGGCAAAGCTCGAAGGCGTCTTGCGAACCTGCTCTAGCAGTTCCGTCGCACGGGCTTTGGCCTTTTCGCGATCCGCGGCGGAGGCATCCCTGGACGCGTTCACCAGGATGTGGCTGGCGCGACGCTCTTCCTTGCCCGCCATGCGTTCCAGGTTCTCCTTGTAGTAGCTGCGCAGGTCGTCTTCATTCAGGGACAGGCCGGCTCGCACGGCATCCAGGTCCAGCATGACGTACTCGATGGCTGCCTGCTCCAGTTGCTGGAACTGGGCAGGATTCGCCTTGTAGTAGGCCTCCAGGTCGGCGTCCGTTGGCGTGACCTTGCCGGCAAAATCCTGGGCCTTGAAGCGCACGACCTGGAGGTCGCGGCGCTCGTAAAGAGGGTCCAGCGCCACCTTGACCTGGGCGTCCGTACCAAAGGTCGTGCCGATCACGCTACCCATCACCTGGCTGACCGAGATGTCCCGGCGAATATTGGCTTCAAAGCCTTCGGGGGTCAGGCCCTGGCCAGCCACCAGAGCGCGGTAAGCCTCGGCGTCAAGCGTACCGTCTGCACGGCGCAGGCCAGCGATGGCAGGGATCTCCTGCAGGCTGCGGGCAAGGCGTGCATCACTGGTAACCAGGTGCATGTCCTTGACAGCGGCCGCGAGAACCCGGTCGCGGACCATGCGCTCCAGCGTCGCATACCGTGCCTGCGGCGAATCGAGCAGACGGGGATCCATGCCGGGCGACTGCGCACGCAGGCGGTCGCTCTCCATGCGATGGGCGTTGTCCCACTCGGCCTGCTTGATGTCGGTCCCGTCAACGCGGGCCACCACCGGGCTCTTTTCCGTGAAGTAGTTGGAATCGATGCCCACCAGCACAAACGAAGGAATGATCAGCAAGAACAATAAGATCATCACGATCCTGGAGTGCTTGCGGATGGCTTCAAACATGGTCGATCTTTCAGAGGACAAAAAAACAAAAGGCGAACATGTGTTCGCCTTTGTCCGGTGATGGTGGGTCCTGACGGTCTCGAACCGCCGACCTACTCCGTGTAAAGGAGCCGCTCTACCAACTGAGCTAAGGACCCCACCTAAACTTTGCTTGTCAGTTCAAGGCGTCTTTGAGAGCCTTGCCAGGACGGAACTTCGGAACTTTAGCAGCTTTGATTTTAATCGTGGCGCCGGTGCGGGGATTGCGACCGGTGCGCGCAGCGCGCTTGCCCACGGCAAAGGTGCCGAAACCGACGAGCGAAACGGTACCGCCCTTCTTCAGGGTCTTCTTGACGGCCTCGATCGTGGATTCCAGGGCACGCGCGGCAGCAGCCTTGGAGATGTCGGCGTTGGTAGCGATGTGCTCGATCAGTTCGGTTTTGTTCACAAGAAGCCTCTCGGGAAAGAGTTGATGATTGTCTCGGGAAAATCTGGTCTTCACACGTCAAACGCCCGGCCTTGCAGGCGGGGGATATCTGGACGGGGGAATGACTGGCGTACACAGCAGTGGCTGCTGCATCAGATTAAAGCCATCGAGTTTCCGGGTGTCAATACAGCACGCTGTTTCACGACAGCGTTCGGCGTGGATTCTAGTCGCATTTCAAGGCGCGACAGGGCTTGCAAGGCCGTTATGTCTCATACACGCTGTATGGGCAGCATTCCGTATTGACAGCACAGGCCCGGCGCGGCCTAGCGTCCCGCGGCGGCATCCGTCAGATGGCGCTGGCGATGGCACGCCCCACGTCTTCAGTGCGGGCGCTGCCACCCAGGTCAGCAGTTCGTGGCCCGCCGCTCAGCGGATCGAGCACTTTCTCGATGGCGGCCAGTACGGCATCGTGGGCTTCGCGGTAGCCCAGAAAGTCCAGCATCATCGCGCCACACCAGATCTGGCCAATCGGATTGGCGACACCCTTGCCCGCAATGTCTGGAGCCGATCCGTGCACGGGCTCGAACAGCGAAGGCATCGCGCGCGAAGGATTCAGGTTGGCGCTGGGTGCAATGCCAATGGTGCCGGTGCAGGCCGGGCCCAGGTCCGACAGGATGTCGCCAAACAGGTTGCTGGCCACCACCACGTCGAAAAAGTCGGGGCGCTGCACAAAGTGCGCCGTGAGGATGTCGATGTGGAACTTGTCCACGCGCACATCCGGGTAGGACTTCGCCATCTCGGCCACGCGCTCGTCCCAGTAGGGCATGGTGATGGCGATGCCGTTGGATTTGGTGGCGCTCGTCAGATGCTTTTTCGGACGCGACTGCGCCAGCTCGAACGCAAACTTGAGCACGCGGTCCACGCCGTGGCGGGACATCACCGTCTCCTGCATCACGATCTCGCGCGGGGTGCCTTCAAACATGCGGCCGCCGATGCTGGAGTACTCGCCTTCGGTGTTCTCGCGCACGATCATCATGTCGATCTCGCCGGGCAGGCGGGGGCTGCCATCGCGGCGCACCACCGGCGCGATCACGCCGGGCATCAGCCGCGCGGGGCGCAGGTTGACGTACTGATCGAACTCGCGTCGAAACAGCAGCAGCGAGCCCCACAACGAGACGTGGTCGGCAATCTTTTCAGGCCAGCCCACGGCGCCGAAATAGATGGCCTCGTGCCCGCCGATCTGGTCCTTCCAGTTGTCGGGCAGCATCTTGCCGTGCTTCTCGTAGTAGTCCCAGCTGGAGAAGTCGAAATGGTCGAACTGCAGGTCGATGCCGAAACGGCGCGCTGCGGCGTCCATGGCGCGCAGGCCCTCGGGCATGACTTCCTTGCCGATGCCGTCGCCGGCCACTACGGCGATGCGGTGCTTGGTCATCACATTGCTCCTGAAATAATAGCCACCAGCACTGATATAGCAAGCACCTGCAGCCCAAAAGGCTTCAAATCGCTATTTGACGCGTGCGCGGATCTCCGGCAGTGCCTTCTGCAGGTAATAGACCATGGACCACACCGTGAGCACGGCCGATGCCCAGATCAGCCAGGTGCCCCACACGCCCGTGTCGATGAGGCCCAGCAGGTGGCCGTCGTACAGCAGGAATGGGATGGCCACCATCTGCACCGTGGTCTTGATCTTGCCGATCATGTGCACGGCCACGCTCTTGCTCGCGCCGATCTGCGCCATCCACTCGCGCAGCGCCGATATCGCGATCTCGCGGCCAATGATGATGAGCGCCACGAACACATCGGCGCGCTGCAGGTGAACCAGCACCAGCAGCGATGCACACACCAGAAACTTGTCGGCCACGGGGTCGAGGAACGCACCGAACGACGAGGTCTGGTTGAGCTTGCGCGCCAGGTAGCCATCGAGCCAGTCGGTGGCGGCAAACACGATGAACATGGCGGTGGCAATCAGGTTGCGCATCGCGGGGTCGATGGGTGCGTAGAACACCCCCACGATCAAGGGTATCGCGACAATGCGCGTCCAGGTCATCAGAGTGGGGATAGTCCAGAACATGGCGGCGATTGTGTCACGTCAGCTGCGCAGCCCGACGCATGTGTGGGCTAGGGTCTCCGCGCCATCGGGATGGGGTGTCACAGCGCGCCACGATGGCAGCATCAGAAGACAGCGCCACTGGCCGATCCAAGCGCTGACAACCGCTTCCGATCAGCGCAAGGCCCGGTAGATTTCCTCCGCCAGCTCGCGCGAGATGCCGTCGACCGTGGCCAGGTCTTCGATGCTGGCCGACGCCACGCCGCGCACCCCGCCAAAGCGTTGCAGCAGGCGTGCACGCTTTTTGGGGCCCACGCCCGCGATTTCTTCCAGCTGCCCGCCGCCCACCCGCACCTTGGCGCGCGCGGCACGCATGCCGGTGATGGCAAAACGGTGGGCCTCGTCGCGGATCTGCGCCACCAGCATCAGAGCGGCCGAGTCCTTGCCCAGGTACACCTTCTCGCGGCCATCGGCAAACACGAGCTCCTCCAGGCCGACCTTGCGGCCCTCGCCCTTTTCCACGCCCACAATGCGGGTGAGGTCCAGTCCCAGCGCGGTGAACACCTCGCGCGCCACGCTGACCTGGCCCTTGCCGCCGTCGATCAGGACCAGGTCGGGGAGCCGCGCCACGCCCTTGGGCTTGACGGCCTCCTCGCCGCCCGGCGCGGGGTTGGCGGCAAAGTCGATGCCACCGGCCTCGCGCGCGGCCTCGGCCACCTTGCTGTAGCGGCGCGTGAGCACCTGGCGCATGGCGGCATAGTCGTCGCCGCCAGTGATGCCTTCGATCTTGTAGCGGCGGTATTCGCTGCTCTGCATCTTGTGGTGGTGGAACACCACGCACGATGCCTGCGTGGACTCGCCTGCGGTGTGCGAGATGTCAAAGCATTCGATGGTGAGCAGGTCCAGCTCGTCGGGGGGCAGGTCCAGCGCCTCGGCCAGCGCGCGCGTGCGGGCTTGCTGCGAGCCTTCTTCGGCCAGCAGCCGGGCCAGCTGCAGGTCGGCGTTCTTTTGCGCCATGTCGAGCCAGGCGCGACGCTGTTCGCGCGGCTGGTGCACGGCATTCACCCGCACACCGCACTGCTCGCCCAGCGCCTCCAGCAGGGCCTTGTCCACCGGCTCGCTGGTGACCAGCACCGGCGGCACCGGCACGCCGATGTAGTGCTGGGCGATGAAGGCTTCGAGCACCTGCGCCTCCACCGGCTTCTTGGGCCGTGGCTTGACCGGCGCGGCAGGGCTGCGCTGAGCACCGCCATCGGCCGCCTCCGCAACGCCTTCCGTGGCTCCATCGGCCGCCACCGAAACCGTGACGCCCTGCTCTTCCTCTTCTTCGAAGATGGCGGCGGCATCTTCCACATGCACGGGGAAGTAAGGCCGGTCGCCCAGGTGCCGCCCACCGCGCACCATGGCCAGGTTCACGCAGGCACGGCCGCCCTGCACGCGCACGGCCAACACGTCCACATCCTTGTCGTCGGCAATCTCGATGGACTGCTGGTGCAGCACGCGCGACAGCGCCTGGATCTGGTTGCGCACATCGGCGGCCTGCTCGAACTCCAGGCGGTCAGAGTGCGCCATCATGCGCACCTCCATCGCGCGCAGCACCTCCTGCGTCTCGCCGCGCAGCAGGGCCTCGGCATGCTGCACATCGGCCGCATAGGCCTCGGGCGAGATCAGGTCGGCGCAGGGGCCGGTGCAGCGCTTGATCTGGTACAGCAGGCAGGGGCGCGTGCGGTTCGCAAACACCGTGTCTTCACAGGTGCGCAGGCGAAAAACCTTTTGCAGCAGCTGGATGGTTTCCTTGACCGCCCAGGCGCTGGGGTATGGCCCGAAGTAGCGGTGCTTCTTGTCCACCGCGCCGCGGTAGTACGCCATGCGCGGAAACACCTGACCCGGCGCATCGCCCGCAGCGCCCGCAGTGCCAGTGATCTTGAGGTAAGGGTAGCTCTTGTCGTCCCTGAACAGGATGTTGAACTTGGGGTTCAGCGTCTTGATGAGGTTGTTTTCGAGCAGCAGCGCCTCGGCCTCCGAGCGCACCACCGTGGTCTCCAGCCGCACGATCTTGCTGACCATGTGGCCGATGCGGGTGCCGCCATGGTTCTTGGTGAAATAGCTCGACACACGCCGCTTGAGGTGCCGGGCCTTGCCCACATAGAGCAGGCCGCCCTGGGCGTCGAAATAGCGGTATACCCCTGGCAGCGGCGGCAGCGCGGCCACCTGCGCCAGGAGTTCTTCGGAATGCACATCAGACATGCGCGTATTGTGGCGGCGCAAAAAGGCCCCGGTGGCGGGCGCAGTACGCCGTACGCAGTGCGCCCCTGCCAGGGCAGGACCGCCTGCGAGGGCCGCGCTGCATCCAGGGTCAGGCGCTACCCGCTGCGTGGCACGCCCGCAGGCGGCGCCGCAACACACATCCGCGCCTTGACACTATTACTTTGATAGCAACAGGGGCAATGATTGAATGGACCTCAGCCGGTTTTCGCTGAAATTCGCCTCCATCCGTGTCAATCGGCCTCAATTTTCGATGTCTTCACCACCGTGGCCCAGCTGGCCAGGTCAGCCTTCACCTTGTCGCCGAGTTGCGCAGGCGTCTGGTAGTCGGCTGTGGCGCCCTGCTCCTGCGCCTTTTGCTGGAAGGCCGGGTTCTGCACCACCGCGCGGATGTCTGCCGTGAGTTTGTCGACTACCGGCCTGGGCACGGCGGCCGGTGCAAACACGGCAACCCACGAGGTCGCATCGACCCGGGGGTAGCCCGCCTCGGCCGTGGTGGGCACATCGGGCAGGCTGGGCAGGCGCTGCTTGCCGGTGACGGCCAGCACGCGCAGCTTGCCACTGGCAATGTGCGGCATGAAGGGTGGCGCCGTCCCAAAAGTCAGGTCCACCTGGCCGCCCAGCAGGTCTTGCAGCGCGGGGCCCGTGCCCTTGTAGGGCACATGCACCATCTTGATGGCGCCCTGCTGCTCCAGCATGGCACCGGTCACATGCTGCAGCGAGCCGTTGCCCGACGACGCGTAGTTGAGCTTGCCGGGGTTGGCCCTGGCATAGGTGATCAGGTCCGGCAGCGTCTTCACGGGCAGGTCGGCACGCACCACGATGATCTGCGGGGCGGAAATGACGTTGGCCACGGGCTGGAAGTCGCCCTGCTCCCACTGCTTTTGCTTGGTGATGTGGGGCGAGATGACGTGGTAGCCCGAGTACTGCATCAGCAGCGTGTAGCCATCGGCCTCGGCGCGCTTGACGGCCGCGGCGGCAATGTTGCCATTACCGCCGCCCTTGTTGTCCACCACCACCGTCTGGCCCAGCACGGGGCCCAGCGCCTGCGCCAGCATGCGGGCAGACAGGTCGGTGGTGCCACCGGCGGCAGTAGGGACCACCATGGTGACGGGTTTGACAGGGTAGCCGGACTGCGCCAGGGCGCCACTGAAAGCCGTGGCACCCAGCACAGCAAGGGCGAGGATGGTGAAGTGTTTGCGTTGCAAGGTCATGGGTTGTCTCCGCTTGGTGTTGGTTGTGTAGAAAAAATGTCTTCCGTGGGGTGCACGGGGCACCGGTCAGTCCACCGTCGCGCCGGTCTCCTTCACCACGCGGCTCCACTTGGGCAAGTCGGCCTGCACCAGGGCCGCCAGCTGCGCGGCCGTGCCCTTGAAGGGCTCGCAGCCCACGGTGGCCAGCTTGTCCACCACGTCCTTGTGCTCCAGCGCGCGGGCCACCTCGGCCTGCAGCTGGGCCACGATGGGCGCGGGCGTGCCTGCGGGTGCAAACAGCGCGTACCACGGCGCCTGGCCAAAGCCCTTCAAGGTCTCGCCAATGGTCGGCGCATCCGGCAGTGCCGCCACGCGCTGTTCATTGACCACGCCCAGCACCTTGAGCTTGCCCGCCTTGATGAACGCAATGGCGGACGGCAGGCTCTGCACCGACAGCGGCACCTGCCCGCCCACCACATCGGTGGCCGCTGCGGCCGAGCCCTTGTAGGGGATGTGCTGCAGCTGGATGCCGGCGGCTTTCTGCAGCATCTCGCCGATCAGGTGGTTCAGCGTGCCATTGCCGGCCGAGGCAATCGAATACTTGCCGGGGCTGGCCTTGGCCAGCGCCACCAGTTCCGCCACGTTGTTGCCCGGGAAGGACGGATGCGCCACCAGCACATAGCCTGCCGTGGCGACGGGCGCCACCGGCGCGAAGTCCTTCACCGGGTCGAAGCCGGGGTTCTTGTACAGCGCCGGGCCGATCACATGGGCGCTGTCGGCGGTCAGCAGCAGCGTGTAGCCGTCATTGCGCGCGCGGGCCGTGGTGCCGGTGGCGAGCGTGCCGCCCGCACCCGGGCGGTTTTCGACAATGACGGTCTGGCCGAGCTGCTCTCCGAGCTTCTGCGCAAGCACGCGGGCAATGGCGTCATTGGCACCGCCTGCGGCCTGGGGTACCACCAGCGTGATGGGCTTGGACGGGTACTTGTCCTGTGCGATTGCCGACAGTGCGGCCGTACACAGCACGGCAGCCGCGAACACGCGGCGCGAGAGTCTGGAGTGGTGGGTCATGGTCTTTGTCTCCTGGGGTGTTGTCGTTGGAATGGGTGGTCAGCGTGCCAGCGCGCGCTCGCGGATGGCGTCGAAACCGGCAGGCACCGGGTGCAGCGCCAGGCGCGGGCCCGCCTTGGCGATCTGGCTAGAAACGTCGTGGCCGATGAGCGCGGGCAGCCGCTGTGCGGCAGCGATCAGCTGCGCCAGATCCACGCCGGTGTCATAGCCCATCAGCGCCAGCGCGTGCACCACTTCTTCGCTGCACACATTGCCGCTGGCGCCGGGCGCAAAAGGGCAGCCGCCCAGGCCGCCCAGCGATGTGTCGAACCGGCTTGCGCCCGCATCGATGCCGGCCAGCACATTGGCCAGCCCCATGCCGCGCGTGTTGTGGAAATGCAGGGTGAACTCCACGCCAGGCCAGCGCGCACGGGCCGCTGTGGTGACCTGGCGCACCTGCGTCGGGTAGGCCATGCCCGTGGTGTCACACAACGTGATGCCACTCACGCCCAGGTCCGCAAAACGCTGTACCCAGCCCAAGACATCGGCATCGGGCACATCGCCCTCAAAAGGGCAGCCAAACACACACGACAGTGATACGTTGACCGCCACACCCGCGCCCTGCGCCAGCGCCGCCACCTGGGCCAGCACGGCAAACGACTGTTCCCGTGTCATGCGCAGGTTGGCCAGGTTGTGTGTGGCGCTCACCGACATCACCAGGTTGAGCTCATCCGTGCGCGACTCGATGGCGCGTTCGGCCCCGCGCAGGTTGGGCACCAGCGCGGTGTAGAGGGTGCCAGGGCGGCGCGTGATTTCGCGCAACACGATCTCGGCGTCGCGCAGCGCCGGGATGGCGGTGGGCGATGTGAACGAAGTCACCTCGATCTTGGACAGACCCGCATCGGAGAGCGCATTGCACAGCGCAATCTTGTCGGCCGTGGGCACAAACGCCTTTTCCATCTGCAGGCCGTCACGCAGGCCGACTTCCTGCATGTGGATGCGGCGCCCGGCGCCCTGCCATATCGGCATGTCGGGTGCGCTCACTGGATCACCCCCTTGCTGCGCAGAAGCGCAATCTGCCCTGCCGTCAAACCCGCCTCGGCCAGCACCGCATCGGTGTCGTCGCCCAGGTGCGGCGCGCTGCTGCGGATGGTGCCAGGCGTGGCCGAGAGCTTGGGTACGATGCCGGGCACCTCCACGCTGTAGCCGTCGCGCGTTTGTTGCGTGAGCAGCATGTCGCGGGCGCGGTAGTGCGGGTCTTCGGCAATGTCCCGGGCGGTGTAGACCTTGCCGGCGGGTACGCGCGCGGCGCCCAGCACCTCCAGCACTTGCTGCACCGTGCGCTGGGCGCTCCAGGCGCCAATGGCGGCGTCGATCTCTTCCACCCGCGCCACGCGGCCGGTATTGCTGGCAAGGTCCGGGGCTGCTGCCAGATCGGACCGGCCGATCGCTTCCATCAGCCGCTTGAAGATGCTGTCGCCATTGCCCGCCACCAGCACCCAGCCATCCGTGCACGGGTAGGCGTTGCTGGGCGCAATGCCCGGCAACGCACTGCCCGCAGCCTCACGCACCGCGCCGAAAGCGCTGTATTCGGGAATCAGGCTTTCCATCACGTTGAACACTGCCTCGTGCAGCGCCACGTCGATCACCTGGCCCTTGCCGCCGTTGACCTTGCGGTGGTACAGCGCCGTGAGCACGCCGATGGTGCCGTGCAGCGCCGCCAGCGTGTCGCCAATCGACACGCCCACGCGCACCGGCACGCGGCCGGGCTCGCCCGTCAGTTGACGCAGCCCGCCCATGGCCTCGCCGATGGCGCCAAAGCCCGGCAGGTCGCGGTACGGACCCGTCTGGCCGTAGCCTGAGATGCGCAGCATGACGAGCCCGGGGTTGAGCGCATGCAGCTCATCGGGCGACATGCCCCAGCCTTCGAGCGTGCCAGGGCGGAAGTTCTCGACCAGCACATCGGCTTCAGCAATCAGGCGGCGGGCAATGTCCTGGCCTTCCTTTTGCCGCAGGTCCAGCGCCACCGAGCGCTTGTTACGCGACTGCACCTGCCACCACACCGATGTGCCCTCCTTGATCAGGCGCCAGTTGCGCAGCGGGTCGCCAGTCTCGGGGGCTTCGATCTTGATCACTTCGGCGCCAAACTCGCCCAGCGTCTTGCCGCAGAACGGCCCGGCAATCAGCTGGCCCATTTCGATGACGCGCACGCCTTGCAGTGCGGCGGGGGATGCAATGGAATCCATGGAAATACGGTCTCCTGCGGCTCCGCATGGAGCCGCTGTGCCGCGATCATGCGCAGCCCCTGTACACCGGTAAACCGCTCAAGCGCGAAGCTGCCATCGCAAACCGGCATGGCAGGGGTACGATCAGCACCCCATGAAACTCGATCCTGTCTCCTTGCGCCTCTTTGTGGCCGTGATGGAGGAATCCACCATTGCAGCAGCTGCGGCGCGCCAGCACATGGCGGCATCGGCCGTCAGCCGCCGCCTGGCGGACCTCGAAGACGCACTGCGCGTGGAACTCTTCAAGCGCAGCAACAAAGGCACCGAGCCCACCGCCGCGGCCTTTGCGCTGCTCAACATGGCACGCGGCGTGCTCAACGACCTGGATGGCATCGCATCGCAAATGCACGAATACGGCACAGGTGTGCGCGGCCATGTGCGTGTGGTCGCCAACATCTCTGCCATCACGCAGTTCCTGCCCGCGCAGCTTCAAAGCTTCATGGCGCTGCACCCCAAGGTGCAGGTGCAGTTGCAGGAGCAGGTCAGCACGGCCATTGCAGCGTCGGTGGCCGAAAACGCCGCCGACATCGGCATCCTCAACCAGGGGCAGTATGGCGAACGGGTCACGCTGCTGCCCTACCGCAGCGATGAGCTGGTGCTGGTGGTACCCGCTGGCCATCCGTTGGCCCGGCGCAAGGCCATACGCCTGGCAGAGGCCCTGCCTTTTGATTTTGTGGGCGCACACCCCAACAGCGCCATCAACAGTCAGCTCACTCGGGCGGCCGCAGAGGCCGGTCTGCCGCTGCGCCTGCGCATGCAGGTCACCAGCTACGACGCCCTGTGCCTCATGGTGGACGCTGGCCTGGGCATCGGCGTCATGCCGCGAGGCAGCGCCAGGCTGTACCTGGGCACATTGGGGGTCCGCACCGTGACGCTGCGGGAAACCTGGGCACATCGCCAGCTGGCGCTGTGCGTGCGATCCGGGGAAGCGCTTTCGAGCGTAGCGCGCCTGCTGGCAGACCACCTGCGCGCACCCGCCAGCCTGACCGCAGGCGCCCCTACCAGTGCTCCACCCCAGCGGCCCGCTCCCCAGTCGCTCCGCCAGCCATGAACGAAACCGAACCGACCGTTGTGCCCGACATGCCCCTGCAATGGGACGTGTTCTGCCAGGTCATCGACAACTTCGGCGACATCGGGGTGTGCTGGCGCTTTGCCGCTGATCTGGCAGCGCGCGGGCAACGGGTGCGCCTGTGGGTGGACGACGCCTCGGCCCTTGCCTGGATGGCGCCCGATGGCTGCCTGGACGTGCAGGTACGCCCATGGAATGGCACCCTGCCCCTGGCCGATGAGCCAGCTCCCGACGTGATCGTCGAGGCTTTTGGCTGCGAGATCCGTGCAGATTTCATTGCCTACGCGGCGGCCAGGGCCCAGGCCACCGGCGTTCGGCCCGTCTGGATCAATCTGGAATACCTGTCGGCAGAAAGTTACGTGGAGCGCAACCACGGCCTGCCCTCCCCGGTGATGTCAGGCCCCGCTGCCGGCTGGACACGCTGGTTCTTCTACCCCGGCTTCACGCGCAACACGGGCGGGCTGCTGCGCGAACCCGGCCTGATGCAGCGGCGGGCGGCGTTTGATGCGCAGGCCTGGCGCATCCGCCACCTTCATGATGCAGAGCACGGCGCCCAGGTCGCCCCACCCGCATGCTGGATATCGCTGTTCTGCTACGAGCCCGCCGCCCTGCCCGGCCTGCTGCAGCAACTCCAGGTGGGCCCTATGCATACCCGTGTCATGGTGACGCCTGGGCGTGCGCGAGCGGCCGTCCAGTCCGTGCTGGGCCAGAATTCCGATGAAACTGGCGTCAAGCCCCGTCAATACCAGCATGGGCAGCTATCCATTTCATACCTGGCGCCCTGCCGGCAGACGGCATTTGATGAACTGCTGTGGGCATCCGATTTCAACGCCGTGCGCGGCGAGGACTCGCTGGTACGCGCCCTCTGGGCAGGCCAGGCGCTGGTCTGGCACATCTACCCGCAGCACGACAACGCCCACCATGCCAAGCTGCATGCGTTTCTGGACTGGCTGCAGGCACCGCCAAGCCTGCGCCAGTTCCATGACACCTGGAACGGCCTGGACGAGCGGCCGCTGGTGCTGCCCGACGCAGACACGCTGGCCGAGTGGACGGTGTGCGTGCGCGCGGCACGGCAACGGCTGCTGACGCAGGACAACCTCACCACGCAAATCCTGGGGTTTGTGGCCGAAAAACGGTAAAATCCGAGGCTTTGCGCAAAACAGGCGCTGCACACCCGTGCCCAGCCTTGCGCACTTTTGCCGCAGAACATGCATTGGCACGGCGCGCTTTCTGAGCCCCAGAAGCACTCCGGCCCGCGCGTTGAGCGGCCCCAACCCAAGCAACCTGCTATGAAAATCGCTCAAGAAATCCGCGCCGGCAACGTCATCATGCACGGCAAGGACCCCATGGTGGTCCTGAAGACCGAATACGCCCGCGGCGGCCGCGGTGCAGCCACCGTGCGCATGAAGCTCAAGAGCCTGATCGGCAACTTCGGCACCGAAGTCGTGTTCAAGGCCGACGACAAGATCGACAACGTGATCCTGGACAAGAAGGAGTGCACCTACTCCTACTTTGCCGACCCGATGTACGTGTGCATGGACACCGAGTACAACCAGTACGAAGTGGAAGCCGAAAACATGGGCGACTCGCTGAACTACCTGGAAGACGGCATGACCGTTGAAGTGGTGTTCTATGACGGCAAGGCCATCTCGGTCGAACTGCCCACCAGCGTCGAGCGCGAAATCACCTGGACGGAACCCGCCGTCAAGGGCGACACTTCCGGCAAGGTTCTGAAGCCCGCCAAGATCGCCACCGGCTTTGAAGTTCCCGTGCCCCTGTTCGTGAGCCAGGGCGACAAGATCGAAATCGACACCCGCACCGGCGAATACCGCAAGCGCGTGTAAACCGGCAGGCAGCGCCCGCACCCTCCAGCGGGCGCACCCACAAAAAAGGCTTCCCTCGGGAAGCCTTTTTTGATGGTTTCGGGCGCAAGTCCAGAAGAATCAAGCACCGGATGCTATCGTTTAAATAGCATCAGGAGATCTTCAGATCGGCTGCGCAATCAGGTCGTGCCCCTGCACACCCACAATGCGCGCCCGCGTGAATTCGCCGACCTTCATGGTCTTGCTGATCTTCTCGGGCGGCAGCAGCTGCACGGTGCCGTCGATCTCGGGCGCATCGGCATACGTGCGGCCCACGCCGCCCTTGCGGCCCATGGCCGGCGCATGATCCACCAGCACCTGCATTGTGGCGCCCACGCGGCGCTGCAGCTTGGCAATCGACACTTCCTCGGCCACCGCCATGAAGCGGGCTCGGCGCTCTTCGCGCACTTCCATCGGCAACATGCCGGGCAGTTCGTTGGCCGCTGCACCGGTCACATCACTGTAGGCAAAGCAGCCCGCCCGGTCGATCTGCGCTTCGCGCACAAAGTCCAGCAGGTGCTGGAATTCTTCTTCAGTCTCGCCCGGAAAGCCCGCAATGAAAGTGCTTCGGATCACGATCTCAGGGCAGGCTTCGCGCCAGCGCTGGATGCGCTCCAGGTTGCGCTCGCCGCTGGCGGGGCGCTTCATGCGCTTGAGCACATCGGGGTGGCTGTGCTGGAAAGGCACATCCAGGTACGGCAGCACGCGGCCCGTCGCCATGAGGGGGATGACCTCGTCCACGCTGGGGTACGGGTACACGTAATGCAGGCGCACCCAGGCGCCGTAGGGCTCGGCAATCTCACCCAGCGTCTGCACCAGTTCCAGCATGCGCGTCTTGACGGGCTTGCCGTCCCAGAAGCCCGTGCGGTACTTCACGTCGACGCCGTAGGCCGAGGTGTCCTGACTGATGACCAGCAGTTCCTTCACGCCGCCTTCAAACAGGGCTTTGGCCTCGCTCAGTACGTCGCCCACGGGGCGCGAAACCAGGTCGCCGCGCATCGACGGGATGATGCAGAACGTGCAGCGGTGGTTGCAGCCTTCGCTGATCTTCAGGTACGCGTAGTGCTTGGGCGTGAGCTTGATGCCCGCCACGCCGAAGCTGCCGGGCACCAGGTCGATGAAGGGGTCATGCGGCTTGGGCAGGTTCAGGTGAACGGCGTCCATCACTTCCTGCGTGGCGTGGGGCCCCGTGACGGCCAGCACGCTGGGGTGCATCTTGCGCACCATGTTGCTGCCGTCGTCGCCTGTGCGTGCACCCAGGCAGCCGGTGACGATCACCTTGCCGTTTTCGGCCAGCGCCTCGCCAATGGTGTCCAGGCTTTCCTTGACGGCGTCGTCGATGAAGCCGCAGGTGTTGACGATGACCAGATCCGCGCCTTCGAAGGTCTTGGACGTCTCGTATCCCTCGGCGCTCAGCTGCGTGAGGATCAGTTCGGAATCGGTCAGGGCCTTGGGGCAGCCCAGGCTGACAAATCCGACTTTGGGTGTTTTGGTGGGGGCAAGTGCTTCGCTCATATCCCCGTATTGTCCCAGTTCCGGCTTTGGCGGAGTGGCCTTACCGGTTCACCGCAAGGTTTATGACGCGCAAGCCCTGGAAACTGGTCCCACCCAGCCCCGCCGGAAACGCCAAAGGCACGGCGGGCGGCCCCTGCGTCTATCGCTTCAACCCAAAGGCGCCCAGCATTTGCTCGGTCTGCTTTTGCATCTGCTCCTGCATCTGCGTCAGCACCGACTGCGACTGCTCTACGTAGTTGCCCATCATGCCCTTGAGCATGGGCGACTGCAGGTTCATGAACTGCGCCCACATCTCGGGCGTCACGCTTTGCGACTGTTCAGCCAGCTTGGTCTGGATGTCGGTGAAGGCCTGCACGTTCTTTTCAAGGTACGCACCCATGAAGCTCTGCATGGCGTGGCCATAGAACCGGATGATGTTGGCCAGAACGGCCTCGGTGAACATCGGGGCGCCGCCAGCCTCCTCTTCCAGAATGATCTGCAGCAGGATGCTGCGCGTGAGGTCTTCGCCGGTCTTGGCATCACGCACGACCACCACCTGGTGGTCCATGACCAGCTGGCGCACTTCAGCCAGCGTGATGTAGGTCGAGGTGTCCGTGTCGTAGAGGCGGCGGTTGGGGTACTTCTTGATCACACGCTGTGCTGGCTTTGCGCCAGCGGTGCTTTGCTTGTCGGACACAACGAAACTCCCGGGGAACATGGCCCCATCTATTGCAGTGCAGCAGATTCTAGGAGGCCCACACCGCCACACCGGGAAAGGATAACCCTAGGTCACCGGGAGCCGGCTGCCGGGCGGCCGCGAACGAACCCCATTGGCGACGTTGGCTGACACAGCTTGCGCCTCCGGGTTTCGACAATGGGCTTTCGATTCGAAGGCACCCTTCTCATGCCCACTCCCAAATCCGCCGAAGTCAACGAAGCCGAGCGGCGCATCGGCAACGTCCTGGCCGAACTCGAAGGCCGGACAGGCTCGGACGTCCAAGGTATCTCACTGGAAGAACTGGTGGACACGGACCCTGCCACCGGCAGGCCGGCAGTGCACAAGGGCGTGGAAATCACCGTGACGCCACGGCCGCAGAGGCGCTGGGTGCGGTGAAGCATGGCGCAGGGCGTTTGTCTGTTTTCGCGCCGGACTGGCCGAACGGCGGGGCTACGGTCTGGGCGCTCGTCACCCCTCGACGATGGCCGAAGGCCGGACTCCCGAACGATTGCAAATGGCCTCGCGCAGCAGCACAGCGCGGGTCATTGGGGTCAGTAGCCCATCTTGAAATAAGCCAGCACCGCCACTGCCAGCACGGAGACGACTGCTGCGAGCCAGAAAACGCGGATGTCATACATGCCGAGCTCCGGATCGGTGTCGAGGAAGGCCGGGCGCGAAGCTGGTGCCTTGGCGGGTGTTTCCATGGTGTATCCCCTTGCAAGCTGGACCCATGAAGTTAGCGCCTGCGCGGGCCTGCCCATGTCAGACAAGCACCCATCCGGCAGACTCAGAACCCGCCATTTTTCGCATACCGTGCGCCCAAGTCCGGCTGCAAGGCGGCCCGGAAACGAAAAAGCCGCCTAAAGTTGGCGGCTTGATCTGGATCGGAACCTGTGAAGTTCCCTGCAAGTTCCCCGGGATACTGAAGGCTGGTTTCCTTCAGCGGAGAAACTTGGTAGGCGCGATTGGACTCGAACCAACGACCCCCACCATGTCAAGGTGGTGCTCTAACCAGCTGAGCTACGCGCCTGTCGTTGTTTAGACCACGATTATAGCCATAAAAATGCCCACGCAGATGCCTGGCCTGTGCGACTCGCAGCGTTGTCAGCGGCGGCGGGCCGATCGCACCCCCTGCACGCCTGCCACGATCGACAACACCTTGTTCAGCCGCCCCGAGTCTGCGACTTCGACGGTGAAGGTCATCCACGCGGTGCCCTTGACGGACTGCGTCTGCACGCCGATGACGTTGGTCTTCTCGCGCGCAAACACTTCCGAGATGTCGCGCAGCAGGCCCTGCCGGTCGGCCGCCTCCACGGCCACGTCCACGGGGTAGACGGCTGTCGTGGCGGCGCGCTTGGGAGCCCCCCATTCGACGTCGATCACGCGTTCGATGCTTCGGGCAGCCATCTCGCGGAAATTGCTGCAGTCGGAGCGGTGCACGCTGACGCCCTTGCCGCGGGTGATGAAGCCGCGGATGTCATCGGGCGGCGCGGGCTTGCAGCACTTGGCCAGCTGCGTCATCAACGAGTCGATGCCCACCACCAGCACGCCGCCCTTTGGCCCGCTAGCGTTGGTGCGCGTCTTCTTGAGCAGCAGGTAGTCGTCGGGCTGCATGACGGGCTCCGGCGGGCGCAGCACCGTCTCGATGTTGCGGAGCGAAAACTCGTCCTTGCCCACCACTTCAAACAGGCCATCGGCCGACTTGAAGCCCAGTTGCACCGCCAGGTCGTCGAGCTTGATGGCGGTCTTGCCCTCGCGCTGGAGCAGCTTTTCGACCGCTTCGCGCCCCCGCGCCACTGTCTCGTGCGTGGCCTGGGCGTTGAACCAGGCGCGCACCTTGGCCTTGGCACGGTTGCTGGTGAGGTAGCCCAGCTCGGCGTTGAGCCAGTCGCGCGAGGGCCGCCCTTCCTTGACCGTGCTGATCTCCACCGTCTGGCCGTTTTGCAAAGCCGTGTTGAGCGGGACCATGGCGCCGTCCACCTTGGCGCCGCGGCACCGGTGCCCCAGGCTGGTATGCACGGAGTAGGCAAAGTCGACCGGCGTCGCCCCCTGCGGCAGCTCCACCACGGCGGCGTCGGGCGTCAGCACGTAGATGCGGTCTTCGAACAGGCCGCCGTTGGGCACGGCGCCGGAAAGATCGCGCTCCCACGCCAGCAGCTGGCGCAGCACGGCAATCTTGGCGTCGTATTCACCCGTGGCGGACACGCCCGCATAGCCCTTGCTGCCGGCCTCCTTGTAGGCCCAGTGCGCTGCCACGCCGTGTTCGGCATGCTCGTGCATGGCCTGTGTGCGGATCTGGATCTCGATGGCCTTGCCCTGGTCGTCGCGCACGATGGTGTGCAGCGACTGGTATCCGTTGGGCTTGGGTTTGGCGATGTAGTCGTCAAACTCCTCAACGATGGGCTGGAACTGCTCGTGCACCCAGCTCAGTGCGGCATAGCAGTCTTTCACCGAAGGTACGACCACGCGCAGCGCGCGGATGTCAAACACCTGGTCGAAATTGAGCGACTTGCCACGCATCTTTTTCACGATGCTGTAGATGTGCTTGGGCCGGCCCTGCACGGTGGCACTGATGCTGCGCCCGCGCAGTTCGCTCTCCAGCCGCCCGCGCAGCTGCTCCATGTAGACCTCGCGCTCACCGCGCTTTTCGTCCAGCAGGCGGGCCACCTCCTTGTAGGTGTCGGGCTCCAGGAAGCGGAACGACAGGTCTTCCAGCTCCCACTTCATCTGCCAGATGCCCAGGCGGTTGGCCAGCGGCGCAAACACCTGCAGTGACTCGCGCGCCAGGTGGGGCGACACCGGGCGCTTGCTGGCCGCATGAAAGCGCAGGGTCTGCAGGCGGGACGCCAGCCGCAGCATCACCACGCGCAGGTCGCGCGAGAACGCCAGCAGCATCTTGCGCACGTTTTCGGTCTGCAACGCGGCATCGTCCACCTGCTGGGCACCGCGCGCCTGGCGCTGCACGCGCATCAGCTTGGTCGTCTCGACCGCCAGCGCGGCAAAGTTTTCACCAAAGGCCTTGGCGATGACTTCTTCGGGCTTGTTCAGGTGCACGCAGGCATGCACCAGGTAGCTGGCCGCCTGCATGGCTTCAGACCCGCCGATGCCCCGCAGGATGGCGGCCACCGCATCGGCATGCGCCAGCGTGTTCTCGCCCGAATCCAGCATCTCGCCCACCAGCAGCGGCTCGGCAAAGGCACGTGCACGCGCCAGGGCATTGACCTGCTCGGGCAGGGACTGCGACGTGGCCGCGATGAGTTGCGGAACCGCGTCGCCAGCGGCCAAAAGCGTTGCCTGTGCGGGAGGATTCGTCTTCATGCGGCAGCAACACCTTCCTCGGCCAGCAGAAAACCAGCCACCGCCTGTACCTGGTCATCGGCCACCAGCGTGGGGGCGTGACCCACACCTTCAAACTCGACCAGCGTGGCATTCGGCCCGCGGGCTGACATGGCCTGTGCGGTCTGTCGCGAAAGCAGATCGGACTGCGCGCCGCGCAGCAGCAGCGTGCGCGCGGCGATATGGTCATACAGCTGCCACAGCGTGGCCTCGCCGGCCGCGGCAGCGTCCTGCGTGAGCCCCCGGAAAGGAACTGCGATGGCAGGGTCGTAATGCAGACTGAACCCGCCGCCCGCTGGCAGCTCGCGCACCATGGCGCGCGACAGTTCCAGCCACTGCTGCGGCGTGTGCGGACCAAAGCTGGTGGAGATGGCCCACATGGCATCTGCCGCCTGCTGCAGCGATGCAAACTGCACCGGCTGGCCCAGGTACAGGCCAATGCGCTGCAACGCCTCCCACTGGATGACCGGGCCCACATCGTTGAGCACCAGGCGGCGTACCGGCACGGGCAATGGAAGACCCGCCTGCCCGGCCACCGCCATGCCAATCAGCCCGCCCATGCTGGTGCCCACCCAGTCAAGGGTCTGCAAGGGCGTGGCGTGGTGCAACTGCGCCAGCAACGCGAGCATGTCAGCCGCATATTGCGGAATCTGATAGCCCATGGGGTCGGCGAGCCAGTCGCTCTGGCCCCTGCCCACCACATCGGGGCAGATCACCCGCACGCGTGTGCTCAGCGCCCGCGCCAGGGTATCGAAATCTCGCCCCTGGCGTGACAGGCCATGCACGCAGACCACCACATGCGGGTGGGCCGGGTTGCCGGTGGCGTTCCACTCCCAGTAGGCCATGCGGTGCAGGCCCTCAGGTGCAGGCGCACCACCCGGTGACACGGGCGCGGCGGCGTTACCGGGGCACAGTACGTAGTTCAGCGTAGGTTCATTCATGGGGGCGAGATCCGGGAGCAGCGCTTGATAATGCGGTGGAAGGTCTGCAGGCCGGGCAGTTCGTGCAACGGGGCAATGGCAGCTGACGGCAACGGCCGCAACCCTGGTGTGGCCCGGCTGAGTTGGCCGCGCCGAGTGGCTGCACGGGCTTTGTCGAGAAGCCGCCGAGCGTGTGTTTGAGCCGACCTTCCTCTGCGACGCATCCTAATTCATTCGGAGAAACTCTCATGCTGAAAGGCAAAACTGCCCTCGTCACCGGATCCACCAGCGGCATTGGCCTCGGGATCGCGAAATCACTCGCAAGCCAGGGGGCCAACGTCATCCTCAACGGCTTTGGCGATGTCGACGCCCCACGAGCCGAGGTTCTGGCCGCCGGTCAGGCCGCGGGCGCCCAGGTGGCCTACCACGGGGCCGACATGAGCCGCGCAGCGGACATCGAGGACATGATGAAGTACAGCGCGGCGCAGTTTGGCCGCGTGGACATCCTGGTGAACAACGCTGGCATCCAGCATGTGGCCATGGTCGAGGATTTCCCGGTGGACCGCTGGGACGCCGTGATCGCCATCAACCTCACCAGCGCGTTCCACACCTCGCGCCTGGCCCTGCCCGCCATGAAGGCCGCCAACTGGGGCCGCATCATCAACGTCGCATCGGTCCACGGCCTGGTGGGCTCGGCACAAAAATCGGCTTATGTGGCTGCAAAGCACGGGCTCGTCGGGCTGACCAAGGTGACGGCGCTGGAAACCGCCACCACGGGCGTCACCTGCAACGCTATCTGCCCAGGCTGGGTGCTCACGCCGCTGGTGCAAAAACAGGTGGATGCCAAGGCGGCCGATCTGGGCCTGTCGAACGAAGATGCCAAGAAGCTGCTGCTGGGCGAAAAAGAACCGTCGATGCAGTTCACCACACCCGCCGAGCTGGGCGAGCTGGCCGTGTTTTTCTGCTCGGCTGCCGGCAACAACGTCCGCGGCGTGGCCTGGAACATGGACGGGGGCTGGGCGGCGCAGTAAGCCCAGTGCGCGCGGCCAGGCGGCGCAGTAAGCCCAGTGCGCGCGGCCAGGCGGCGCAGTAAGCCCAGTGCGCGCGGCCAGGCGGCGCACTGCGGGGTAGCGCCCCGGCTTCAGGGCACCGCGCGAGCGTTCCGGGCCGCCCGGGGCCAGCGCAGGCCTGTTCAAGTGACTTGCCGCGACCTAACCGCGGGCCATGGCTTTTGCTACTTATTAAATAGCAACAGGGGCAATCAATACCTGGACTGCAGGCCTTTTTGACTAAAAATCGGGGCCCACGCGCCCCTAGCGGGCACCCGTGCACCGCTCAGCGCATCTGCACCGAGCCGGACACATTCACGACCACCTGGGCCTTGCCCGCCTCCACCGGCATGGGTGCATCGGCGGCCATGGAACCCATCTTGGCCTCGGCCGCCATCATCCGCGGACGCGGGCCGGGGTTGATCTCGTTGCTGTTGACGGCCACCTCGCGCAGGCTGTAGCCGCTGAAGCCAAAGCCCTTGGCCAGCTCGGCGGCACGCGCCTTGAACTGTTCGATGGCCTGGGTCTGCGCTTCGCCCTCGACCTTGGCGCGGGCCTCGCGCGAGAGGCCGAAGGACACCTGGCTGATGGCCATGGACTGGATCTTGGCGGCCGTGGTGGTGATGCGCGAAAAGTCCCGCCCTTCCAGCACCAGCTCAGCCCGGCCCTGCCAGCCGTTGATCTTGCCGTCCTTGCCGTAGCGCGGGTACAGGCCAAACGGGCCCGTGCGCACGTCCAACTGGCCTGGCTGGGCATTCCGCTTGGCTTCGGCCAGCGCGGCGTCGAGCGCCTGGCGCAACTGGCTTTGCACGCCCGCGGCATCAGAGCCTTCCTTGCTGGTGCCCAGGTTCAGCACCAGCAGATCCTGCTGGACCTCTACCGTGCCGGTGGCCGACAGCTGCACGACATTGCGCACCTCGGCAGCTGGATGACTCTGGGCGAATACCGCGCCAGCGCAAGCCAGCATTGCACTTGCAGCCATGAATTTCGAGTAACTTTTCATCGCGGGAGATCTCCTCAACACATTCGAACCAGCCCCATGGCCGGCCCACTGACGCACCTTAACCGCAGTGCAACACGCCCGCCAAAAAGCCGGTGCCTGCATCCTGCACGATGGGGCAAAACTTGTAACAGTTGGTCAAACCCGGCCGCAAAAGCCGAACTTCGCGGCGTCATGTGGTCAGAATTGGCTCTGTTACAAATTGGACTCAGGATACCC
>LNFM01004131.1_pt1 | contig 27308 bp, 27 predicted proteins | sample 596031 | NCBI WGS metagenome assembly LNFM01 (sample SAMN04254537, study PRJNA301005) | activated carbon metagenome | isolation source: dual media filters at the Ann Arbor, Michigan drinking water treatment plant | place: USA: Ann Arbor
GCGTCCAGCCGAAGCCGAAGGCGACGCCGATCAGCGTGGCGGAGACCGGGCCGCCGCCCTCGCCCGGCGGCCTGAAGCGCAGGTCGCGCATCAGAGGTGCCACGCGCAGCAGGCCCATCTGCACGAGGCCCATCGCCGCGATCAGCAGGCCGGCGACGACGGTCAGCTCGTTGGACCAGCGCCGCAGCAGCCCGCCGATGGCGGTCGCCCCCAGCCCCAGCAGCACGAAGACCAGCCCGAAGCCGAGCACGAAGAAGGCCGATAGGCGAAGCGCCCGCCAGCGTTCCGCCCGCGCGGTGGCGAGGTCCGTCCCCGCCACCCAGGCGACATAGCCCGGCACCAGCGGCAGCACGCAGGGCGACAGGAAGGAGACCAGCCCGCCACCGAAGGCGAGGACCAGACCAAGCAGGCTCAATTCAAGCGTCATGCATACCGTCAGGCGCGTGCATCGCGTGCCTCCTGGCGTGCCGCCTCCCAGACCTCGCGGGCCGCGTCCGCGTTCATCGCGGCGATCCCGAGCCCGACCACCAGGTCCGGCCAGGGCGACAGGGTGGCTGCCGTGGCAAAGGCGGCGCCAATGATCGCGATGTTGGCGAACACGTCGTTGCGCGCCGACAGGAAGGCCGCACGCGCGAGACTCCCGCCGGTCGCGCGGTGGCGCGCCAGCATCAGCGCGCAGACGAGGTTCACCGCCATGGCGCCCGCGCCAGTGAGCGCCAGCCACCACGGATCTGGCACAGTCACCTCGGCGGCCAACACCTTCTGCGCTGCGGTCCACAGCGTGGCCAAGCCCGGCACGAGCAGGATGCCGGCGAGCAGCATACCAAGCTGCGCGCGTGCCGCCAGCGACCAGCCCAGCCCGATGAGGATCAGCAGGTTGAGCGATGCGTCCTCCAGGAAGTCGATACTGTCGGCGAACAGCGCCACCGAGCCGATCGCCAGCGCGACCGAGAACTCGATGCCGAAATAGCCGAGGTTCAGTGCCGCCACGCGCGCCACGACCCGGCGCAACGAGGGATCGATCGCCTTGATCACGGCGACGGCGTCCAGCGCAGCAGCCGCAACGCGTTCAGCGTCACCAGCACGGTCGCGCCGGTATCGGCCATGATGGCCGGCCACAGCCCGGTGATGCCGAGCATCGTGGTGACCAGGAACACGCCCTTGAGCCCGACCGCGACGGCGACGTTCTGCTTCACATTCGCCATGGTCGCGCGCGACAGCGAGACGAGTTCCGCCACCCCCGTCACGCGGTCCTTCAGCACGGCGGCATCGGCGGTTTCCAGCGCGACATCGGTGCCGCCACCCATCGCCACGCCGACATCGGCCGCGGCCAGCGCCGGCGCGTCGTTGATGCCGTCGCCGACCATCACCACCGTGCCGCGCTCGCGCAGCTTGCCGATCTCCCGCAGCTTGTCGTCGGGCAGCAGTTCCGCCTTCGCGTCGAGGCCGAGCGAGATGGCGATCGCCTCGCCGGTACGGCGGTTGTCACCGGTCAGCATCACCGGGCGCACGCCCAGCGCGGTGATCGCAGCGATGCCGGACGCGGCATCCGCGCGCGGCTCGTCGCGCAGCGCGACCAGCGCGGCCACAGCGCCGCCGGCCAGCACGACCGACACCGTTTTGCCCTCGCCCTGGAGCCGGTCGAGTTCGGCCTCCAGCGGGCCGAGCGCGGCGTTGGACTCGCGCGCATGGCGCGGGCTGCCGATGCTGACCGGCACGCCGCCGACGGTGCCGGCCACGGCGCGGCCGGGGATGGCCGACTGCGCCTCGGCTGCCGGCACCGCGACGCCGCGCGATGCCGCCTCCGCCAGGATCGCCTTGGCGAGTGGGTGGGACGAACCCTGCTCGACCGCCGCCGCAAGGGCGAGCACCTCATCGGCGATGCGCCCCTCGGCCGGCAGCACGTCGGTGACGAGCGGGCGGCCTTCGGTCAGCGTGCCGGTCTTGTCGAAGGCGACGGTGGTCGCGCTGCCGATCGCCTCGAGCGCCGCGCCACCCTTGATCAGCAGGCCGCGCCGCGCGCCGGCCGACAGGCCGGAGGCCATCGCCGCCGGCACCGAGATCACCAGCGCGCAAGGGCAGGCGATCAGCAGCACCGCCAGGCCGCGATAGATGCTGGTGGACCAGTCCCATCCCAGCAGGAAGGGCGGCACCAGGATGACCAGCAGCGAGACGATCATCGCCCCCGGCGTCCACCAGGCCGAGAAGCGCTCGATGAAGCGCTGCGTCGGCGCGCGGGACGCGGTGGCCTCCTCCACCATGCGGATGATGCGCGCGATGGTGTTGTCGGATGCCGCGCGCGTGACGCGCACGCGGATGGCGCCCTCGGCGTTGATGCTACCGGCGACCACCGGATCGCCGGGACCGCGCGAGACCGGGACGCTCTCCCCCGTCACGGGACTTTCGTCGATCGCGGAGGTGCCTTCCTCGATCAGCCCGTCGCAGGGCACGCGGTCGCCGGGGCGGATCAGCACCAGGTCCCCGACCGCGAGCCGATCCGCCGGCACCTGCTCGGTCGTGCCATCGGGCCGCAGGCGCAGCGCTGTGCGCGGCATGAGGTCGGCGAGCGCCCGGATGCCGGCTCGGGCGCGCCCGGCGGCGACGTTCTCCAGCAATTCGCCCAGCGCGAACAGCAGGACGACGACGGCGGCCTCCTCGGCAGCGCCGATGATGGCGGCGCCGACCGCGGCAGTAACCATCAGCGTCTCGATGCTGAACGGACTGCCGGCGCGGGCGAGCGCGAAAGCGCGGCGGCCGAAGGGCACCACGGCGATGGCGGTCGCGGCCAGGAACAGCGGGTAGGTCAGCCGGTCCGGCAGGACGAGCGACAGCGCATAGGCGCCAAGCACCAGCCCGCCGAGCAGCCAGACCAGCATCGCCTTGCCCGTGCGCCACCAGGGTTTGCCGTTGTCGGACGGGTCGTCGTGGTCGTGGCCATGCGCCGCGGGGCCGGCGGCGACGGCGGCCGGCGCGCCGTGGTCGTGGCCGGCGTGGTCGTGCGCGTGGCCAGGGCCGGCGCCGCCGTGGTCATGGTCGCAGCCGGGACCATGGACATGGTCCGGGCCGGGCCGTGTCGGCGCCGCGGCGGCGGCGAGCGGGACGACCTTGTAGCCCAGGCCCTCGACCTGGCGGACCACTCCCTCGGGCGGCGTGGTATCGGGCGCGAGGGCGAGCGACATACGTTCCGCCATCAGGTTGACCTGGACGTCCGTCACGCCCGGGAGGCGTTCGACCGCCTTGGTCACCTTCGCGACGCAGCCGGCACAATCCATGCCCTCCACCCGCCAGGTCAGCTTCGTAATCTCGCCCATGGCACGTGCTCCAACGCCGCAGCCTCCGTTATGGGACTTCCAGCCGCTGGAGGTTCAAGGGGCTTTCCGAACCTCGGCGCGATTACCCGTCGTCCTTGACCCGGCGCGCACCGGCGGGATCGCAGCGCCCCTTGCGCGGTGATGGCAATCTTTGGGATAGAACGCCCGCCCCCCGGAGCCCCGCCGTGCGCTCGTTTGCTTCATCGGATCTGTGCCTTGGTCGCCGCCTCGTGGTGCGAGCCGCGCTGGCCGCGCCGTTCATCGCGACCGCCGGCGCCGCCGGTGCCCAGCCCGCGGCCGAGGCGCCCGCGCCGTCCGGTTCGCTGTTCGTCCTGAATTCCCTCGACGCCAATGTGCAGGTGCTGGACCCCGCTAGCAGCAGCGACCTGCGCCGCGTGCCCGTGCTGCGCGAACCGCACCACCTGGTGCTGACGCCGGCGCGGGACCTGATCCTGGTCGGCGATTCGGGCGCCAACGAGATGTTCCTGCTCGACCCGCGCAGCGGCGAGGTGCGGCGGCGCGAGCCGATCAGCAATCCCTACAACCTCGGCTTCGCGCCGGACGGCAAGCGGCTGGTCGTCACCAGCCTGCGGCGCAACCAGGTGGACATCTACCGCTGGGACGGCGCCGCCCTGGCCCTTGAGGGCCGGATGCAGGCCGGGCGCAAGCCGAGCCATGTCAGCTTCTCGCCGGATTCGCGCTACGCCTTCGTCACCTTGCAGGGCGAGGCCGCGGCCATCGCCATCGACCTCGACACCCGCACCGAGGCCTGGCGCGCGGAGGTCGGGCGCGACCCCGCCGGCATCCTGTGGCATCGCGGCCGCATCCTGGTGGGCGTGATGGGCGGCGACTACGTGTCCGTGATCGACCCGGTGGCGCGACGCGCGGACCGGCAGATCACCGTCGGCCGCGGCGCGCACGCGCTGTTCGAAGGGCCGCAGGATGGCTTGGTCTATGTCACCTCGCGCGTCGACAGCCGGATCACCGCGCTCGACCCGCAGACGCTGGAGATCAAGCGTGTCCATGCAATCGGCGGCGGGCCGGACTGCCTGACCTTCGACGCCGACGGCACGATCTGGGCGACGCTGCGCTGGACCGGGCGCGTCGCCGCCATCGACCCGCGCAGCGGCGTGGCGCGGGTGTCGCGCGTCGGGCGCTCGCCGCACGGCATCCTGTTCGCGCCCGCGACAAGCGCTTGACGACCGCGCCGGGACCCCGCCGAAGGGCGGGCCGACCCCTGTTCCGGTCGCCTCAGGCGGGATTCGACCCGTTGAAGCGCATGAAGGGCCGGTGCGGCCCGCTGCCGAAGGCGATCACGTCGTAGCTGTCCACCGGCGCGCCGGGCACTTCCATTCCGGGCGAGCCGACCGGCATCGCCGGCACGGCCAGGCCGCGAACACCCGCGGGGCGTTCGGCCAGCAGGCGGCGGATGGCGGTGGCGGGCACATGGCCTTCGAGCACGAAGCCCTCGACCTCCCCGGCATGGCAGGACAGCAGGTCGGCCGGCGTCCCGAGGCGGCGGCGGACCGGCGCGACCGAGGGCACCTCCTGGTCTGCCACGGCGAAGCCCTCGGCGCGCAGATGCGCGACCCAGCCGGTGCAGCAGCCGCAATTCGGGTCGCGCCAGACGCTGACGCGCGTGGCCGTCTGGGCGAAGGCCGGGATCGGCAGGGCAGCGAGCGCGGCGGCAGCGAGGATCGGGCGGCGGTGCATCGTGGTGTTCTCCGGTCAGCCGGCGCGACGGTAGCCGCGCAGGTCATCATAGCGTGCGACCTGGTCGTCCGTCAGCAGGGCGCGGGTCCCGATGTGCGTGACGAGGTGAACGCTGCGGACCGCGGCGGCGGCCTCCCCGATGCGCGCCGTCGCCTCCTGCACGGCCTCGGGCGTTGCGCGGCGCTCGGCAAAGAGCCTGTCCAGGGCTTGCTCGGCGGCGATCAGGCGTTCGCCCGCGGCGATCGCATCGCTGCGCATGCCGGCCATGAGGCGCTCGAGACCCGCCCGTTGCGTGTCGGTCAAGCGCAGCGCGACCGCGTGTTCGAGCACATGCATCGGACCGGGGTAGCCGTTGAGCTCCGCGGCCAGCGCCAGGCCCATGCCGTGGCCGGCGCGCAGGTCGGCGACTTCCTACGGGCCGACGGCCTTGATCTCCCGGGACGCGAAGCCCGCATAGGGGCTCGCGCCCATCGCGGGGCCATGGCCGCCGGCATGCTGGGCCAGCGCAGGCGAGGCGAACGCCAGCAGCGTCGCTGCGATGATGGGAAGGCGCATGGTCGGTTCCTTTCCGGAAGCTGCTTCAGGCATGTGGGTTGGCTGCCGCATGTCGCCATGGCGCGTGGCAGTTGGCCTTGCACGCATCACGGCCTGATCAGCGCCTCGTAGTCGCCCTCGGTCCGCAGCGTGATGGTGACGGTCCTGCCGGAGCGGTTGCGGAAGAACCAGCCATGCGTTCCGTCGAAGGCGGCGGTCAATGTGCCCTGGTCTGCGGCGGCGCCGCGGCCGGTGCCGTAGCCATGATAGAAACCGCGCGCCGCGTTGGGCGGCTCGCCATGCGTGTCGAAATTGACGGTGCCGCCGCTGGCGGTCCAGCCATAGCGCGCCTGTGCGCCGCGCCGCATGCGCAGCTTCACCTCCAGACCCTGGTCGGGCCGCAGCGTGATCTGTGTTTCGTCGGAACGCCCAACGGCGTGCGGCGCGGCCGACGCTGCCGCAGCCGGTGCTGGCGGCGCGGCCGAGGCGGATGCAGGCGCCGCGGATGCCGGCGGCGTGGTCTGGACGGGTGCCTGGGCCGCGGGCGACGCTGCCGCGGCTGGCGGGCGCGTCCCCTGCGCGAGCGCCACCAGCGGTTCCAGCCGCCGCATCTGCTCCTCGAGTGCCGTCATGCGCTGCTCGACGGCGCCGATGCCGGCCACGCGCGCGGCGTCGGCGGCGTTCTCCGCCGCCAGTTGGCGCTTGATCTCGCCCATCTGCGTAAGCCCAAGCACGCGGCCGATCCGCGTCGGGTCGATCGCGTATTCCGCCGGCAGCAGCACGGTGACCAGCAGCGTCAGCGCGACGCCGGCCGAGATCAGGGTCGATCGGCGGAGCTGCGCGGCACTCGGCAGATCCTCGATGGCGGGAAGCGGGGCGTTGAACATGGCGGAATCCCGTGGTCAGGCGAGGAAGAAGCCGGAGAGCTGCCAGAAGGTGAGCAGGAACCCCGCCCCCATCATCCAGACATTCGCTGCATAGGCATGGCGGCCGAAGCCAGCCGTGCGGCGCCACCAGCCCATCGCGACCAGGATGGCGCTGAGCGCCAGCACCTGCCCGATCTCGACGCCGACGTTGAAGGCGATGAGGTTGGCGACGAGCCCGTCCGGCGCGATCTCGAAGTCCTGGATCTTGGTGGCGAGGCCGAAGCCGTGAAACAGCCCGAAGATGAAGGTGGCCGCCTTGGGGTCGGGCTGCACGCCGAACCAGCGGCGATAGGCGCCGAGATTGTCCAGCGCCTTGTACACGACCGACAGGCCGATGATGGCATCCACCAGGTACGAACTCACGGCGATATCGCCGAGCACGCCCGCCAGCAGCGTGATGGAATGCCCAACCGCGAACAGCGTGACGTACAGCCCGACATCGCGCAGCCGGTACAGGAAGAACACCACGCCCAACAGGAACAGCAGGTGGTCGTACCCCGTGACCATGTGCTTGGCGCCGAGGTAGGCGAACGCCACGGGGTGGAAACCCGACACTTCCTGGATGTAGCCGGCATCGCCGACGGCGACGCCATGCGCAACCGCGCCCACGGGCAGCAGGGCGCCCGCGACAAGCGCAACGAGGCCGGCGCGCGGCGGCGGTTTCTGGGGCAATGCATCTCTCCGGCGGCATGGCGGATCGGATGTCCGCCTGGCATTGTCTTATCCTCTCCCGGGGGATAGTATCAACCCATGTCGGCCGGCCCGCACGCCACCCACCCTGCCATCGTCAAGCGGCTGCGCCGTGTCGAGGGGCATGTGCGGAGCGTCGTCGCCATGATCGACGAACAGCGCCCCTGCCTCGACATCGCGCAGCAGCTGCACGCCATCGAACGGGCGGTCGCCGAGGCCAAGCGCAGCCTGATCCGTGACCACCTCGACCACTGCCTCGACCACGCCGCCGAGGAGACCGGCGCGAAGCGCCGCGCCTCGATGAACGAGTTCAAGGAGATCACGAAGTACCTGTGATGCCCCGCGCATCCGAAGCACCGCCATGCTGAGCCCGCTGGCCGACCGCACCTATCGCCACCTGTTCGGCGCGCAGATCCTGTCGCTGGTGGGTACCGGGCTGATGACGGTGGCACTCGGCCTGCTCGCCTTCGACCTCGCCGGCGCGGATGCCGGCGCGGTGCTGGGCACGGCGCTCGCGATCAAGATGGTCGCCTATGTCGGCATCGCGCCGATCGCCGGTGCCTTCGTGCACCTGGTGCCAAGGCGCGGGCTGCTGGTGGCGCTGGACCTGGTGCGCGCGGCCGTCGCGCTGGCGCTGCCCTTCGTCACCGAGGTCTGGCAGATCTACCTGCTGATCGGCCTGCTGCAATCCTGCTCGGCCGCCTTCACGCCGACCTTCCAGGCCACCATCCCCGACGTGCTGCCGGACGAGGCCGACTACACCCGTGCGCTGTCGCTCTCGCGCCTCGCCTACGACATGGAGGCGCTGGCCAGCCCGATGCTGGCCGCCGCGCTGCTGTCGGTGATCGGCTTCCATTGGCTGTTCGCCGCCACGGTTCTGGGCTTCATCGCCTCGGCGGCGCTGGTGGTCTCGGTGGTGCTGCCGTCGCCCCGGCCCCCTTCGACGACCGAGGGCGCCTGGGGGCGCACCACGCGGGGCGCGCGGCTGTATCTCGCCACGCCGCGGCTGCGCGGGCTGCTGGCGCTGAACCTGGCGGTCGCCGCCGCCGGCGCCATGGTGATCGTCAACACGGTGGTGCTGGTGCAGGCCGGCCTCGGGCTCGGCGCGGGGCCGCTGGCCTGGACGCTGGCGGCCTATGGCCTGGGGTCGATGGTCTCGGCCCTTGCCCTGCCGCAGGTGCTGGAGCGCATCAATGACCGCGCGGTGATGCTGGCCGGCGGCATGATCCTGGTGGCCGGGATGCTGGCGGGTCCGCTGGCCCTGCGGGACTGGGGGCTCGTGCTGGCGCTCTGGGCGCTGCTCGGCTTCGGCAACGGGCTGGTGTTGACGCCGGCGGGGCGGCTGCTGCGGCGCTCGTCGGAGGCCGGCGACCGGCCGGCGCTCTTCGCGGCGCAATTCGCGCTCAGCCATGCCTGCTGGCTGCTCGCCTATCCCTTGGCGGGGTGGGTGGGCGCGGCGGCGGGCCTGTCGGCCACCTTCCTGCTGCTCGGCGCGCTGGCCGCCGGCGGCGTGTGGCTCGCCATCCGGCTGTGGCCGGCAGCGGGCGAGCAGGCCGCGCCGCATGACCATCACGATCTGCCGGCCGATCACCCGCATCTGGCCGGCGCACACCACCTGCCCGGCGGTGGCTTCCGCCACGCCCACCCGCCGGCCGCGGATGCGCTGCACGCGATGCGCGGCGGCTGACGCAGCCAATCGCGCCGTGCCAGACCTTGCCGCCTATGCGGGGCTTTTCGCCGTCGCCTTCGTCGCCGCCACGCTGATCCCGGCGCAGTCGGAAATCGCGTTGGCTGGCCTGCTGCTGGCTGGGCAACAACCGGCCATGCTGCTGCTGACGGTGGCGAGCATCGGCAACATCGCAGGCTCGGCGGTGAACTGGGGCCTCGGGCGCGGCGTGGCGCGGCTGCGGCACCGGCGCTGGTTTCCTGTATCGGCCCGGGCGCTGGCCCGCGCCGAGCATTGGTACCGGCGCTGGGGACGATGGTCGCTGCTGCTCAGCTGGGCGCCTGTGATCGGCGATCCGCTGACGGTCGCCGCCGGTGTGCTGAAGGAGCCGTTCCTGCCGTTCTTGGCACTCGTGGCGCTGGCGAAGGTGGGACGCTACCTGGTGGTCGCGGCAGTCACCTTCGGCCTCGCGTAGCGCGCTCGTCAGTCCCCGAAGGCGGCATCGAACAGAAGCTTGATGAATCGTCGTCGGACGGACCGATACGATCACCTCGCAGGATCGCGCTGGCGGTGATGGCGAAGCACATCGCGATCCGGCTTCGACTGACGGCCTGCGTCCCCATTGCGAGGTGGTCGCCCCCGGCCCGGCGCAGGGCGCGGGGCCGATCAAATTGAGCAACCGTGGAAGCCCGCCGACGGGTCGGGTGCCAGCGCCCAGTTCCATGCCTGCGCCTGGCCGTAACCTGCCGAGCGTCCCGCGCGAACACCGGGTCAGGAAGCAATAGGCACGATGCACGGAACCGCTTGGCGCCGCATTGTCCGCGACGACGCGCATGGCTACACTCGATGCCTGATGCGGTATCTGCGCGCCGTACTGTTGACGCTCGTCATGCTGGCCCTTGCCCTCGCAGGGCCTGTGCAGGCGAACTGCGCTCCGCCGCCGGCCGACGCTGCCGCCCCGTGTGACAGCATGATCATGGTCGAGGACGGGCCTGATCAACCGCGGCCCGACACGCCCGCGAAGGCCTGCGCCATCATCCAGTGCCCGACCGCGCCGCCGGCCATCTCCGTTTCCGCCAAGGGCGCGGGCGAGCCCACCTTCCATGTCATCCGGCCGGCGATGTCGGCCGCCCGGACCATGGCGAGTGCTGATTCGGCACCGGAGCAGCGTCCTCCAATCTCCTGACAGCGCGTCGTGCGGCGGCGGCCAATGGCCGTCCCGTGCCTTCACCTGCTGTCCCGTCACCGATGGCCCGGCATCAACTGCCGGGGGAGATTGCGTTCCATGAAGAAGCATCATGCCGTGCTCGGCGCGCTCGCGCTGGGCGTCGCCGGCTTCGCGGCTGGCCACTACACCGCAACCGGGTCGCCGACCCTGCGCGACGGCCTCCTCAACTGGGTCCGTCCAGCCGCTGCCCAACCGCAGCGCCGGCCGGCGCAGGATGACCCGGTCGTGTTCTACCGCGACCCGATGGGCGAGCGGGTCGTGTCCGCCCGGCCGCGCCAGGACTCGATGGGGATGGACTTCCTGCCGGTGCGCCGGTCCGAGGTCGCGGCGCTTCTCGGGCGCCTGCCCAACCCGCTGCCCGCGCCGGCCGCCGGCGAGGCACCGCTGTTCTACCGCGACCCGATGGGCGGATCGGCCACGGCCACCGCGCCGCGGAAGGATTCGATGGGCATGGATTTCCTGCCCATCTACCCGTCGCAGATAGCGCCCGTCCTGCCGCCGCTGCCGCAGCGGCGCGGCGACGCGGATACGCCGGAGGCCGCCCCCCAGATGGCGGAGGCGCCGACCGGAACGCCTCCGGGCGACCGGCGCATCCTCTACTACCGCAATCCGATGGGCCTGCCGGACGTCTCGCCGGTACCGAAGCAGGACTCGATGGGAATGGCCTACATCCCCGTCTACGCGGATGAGGCGTCGCAGGACGGCACGGTCGGGCTCAGCCCGGCGCGCATCCAGACGCTCGGCGTGCGGACCGAGCCGGTCGAGCGACGCGTCCTCGCACGGACCATCCGCGCCGTCGGCACCGTGACGCCGGACGAGCGCCGGCAGGCCACGGTGACCTCGCGCTTCGAGGGTTGGATCGAGAGGCTCCACGTCAACGAGACCGGCCGCGACGTGGCGCGCGGCGAGGCGCTGATGGAGGTGTACAGCCCGGAACTGCTGCGGGCGCAGGCGGACTACCTGGCGAGCCAGGCCTCGCGCCGGCCCGGCGACCCCGACACGGCACGCGTTCGGCTGCTCAACTTTGGTCTGTCGGAGGCGCAGATCGACGGCATCCGCGCCTCCGGCCGCGCCTCGCGCACCGTGATCATCCCGGCCCCCATCGCCGGGACGGTGCTCGCCAAGACAGCGCTGGAGGGCATGATGTTCCGCCCGGGCGATCCGCTCTTTTCGCTGGCCGACCTGTCGGTCGTCGCGGTGATGACGGACGTGTACGAGCAGGATGCCGGCGCCCTGCGGGCCGGCCAGCCGGCCAGCGTCGGCATCGCCGCCTTCCCTGGCGAGGCCTTCGAGGGCGTGGTGGACCGCATCTACCCGGCGCTCGACCCGGCCACGCGGACCGCACGCGTGCGCGTGATGCTGCCGAACCGCGGCGGCCGGCTGCTCGGCGGCATGTTGGCGACCGTCGAGATCGCGGCCCCCGTTGCCGACGGGCGCGAAGTGGTGGCGGTGCCGGCCTCGGCGGTGCTCGACGGCGGTCGCCGGCGGGTCGTGCTGGTCGAGCTCGGCGGCGGTCGCTTCCGCCCGGCCGAGGTGCGGACCGGCGCGCGTGCGGGCGGCGCGGTCGAGATCCTGGAGGGGCTGGCCGGCGACGAGCGCGTGGTGGTCGGCGCCACCTTCCTGATCGACGCCGAGAGCAACATGCGCGCGGCGCTCGCGGCCTTCACCGCCGCGCCGACGCCCGGCGAGGCGGCCGTGCGATGATCGCCCGCCTGGTCGGCTGGTCGGGGCGCAACCCCTTCCTGGTGCTGTTCGCCACCGCCTTCCTGGCGGTCGCGGGGATCTGGGCGGTGCGGAATACGCCGCTCGACGCGATCCCCGACCTCTCGGACGTGCAGGTCATCGTCTACACCGAGATGCCCGGCCAGGCGGCGCAGGTGGTCGAGGACCAGGTCACCTATCCGCTCGCCACCGCGTTGCTCAGCGTGCCGCGGGCGCGGGTGGTGCGCGCCTTCTCCTACTTCGGAGTCTCGTTCCTCTACGTGGTGTTCGAGGACGGCACCGACATCTACTGGGCGCGCAGCCGCGTGCTCGAATACCTGAACGGCGCCGCCGGGCGGTTGCCCACGGGCGTGACGCCGGTGCTCGGCCCCGACGCATCGGGCGTCGGCTGGGTGTATCAATACGTCCTTCGCTCCGAGACCGAGCCGCTGGTCGAATTGCGGGCGCTGCAGGACTGGGACCTGCGCTATCGCGTCGCGGCGACACCCGGCGTCGCCGAGGTGGCGAGCGTCGGCGGCTATGTCCGCCAGTACCAGGTGGTGGCCGATCCGGTGCGGCTGCGCGGCTACGGCATCGGCCTCGCGGAGCTGCGCGAGGCGATCCGCGCCGCGACCGGCGAGGCCGGCGGCCGCGTCGTCGAGCTCGCCGAGGCGGAGTACGTGCTGCGCGGCCGCGGCTACGTCCGCTCGCCGGAGGACCTCGAGCAGGTGATGCTGCGCTCGCGCGCCGGCACGCCGGTGCTGCTGCGCGACGTGGCACGGGTGGAATTCGGCCCCGACGAGCGACGTGGCGTCGGCGAGCTCGATGGCGAGGGCGAGGCGGTGAGCGGCATCGTCGTGCAGCGGCACGGCGAGGACACGCTGGCGGTCATCGAGCGCGTGAAGGCGCGCCTCGCGGCGGCCGCCGGTTCGCTGCCGGCCGGCACGGTGATCGAGCCGGTCTACGACCGCTCCGACCTCATCCAGCGCGCCATCGAGACGCTGAAGGCCACGCTGCTCGAGGAGAGCCTGGTCGTCGCCGTCGTGACCGCGGTCTTCCTGCTGCATCTGCGCAGCGCGCTGGTGGCGATCCTGATGCTGCCGGTGGGCGTGTTGGCGGCCTTCCTGGCGATGAAGCTGGCCGGCGTCGGTTCCAACATCATGAGCCTCGGCGGTATCGCCATCTCGATCGGCGCCATGGTGGACGCCGCCATCGTCATGGTCGAGAACGCCCACAAGCGCCTGGAGCGCGCCGGGCCCGACGCGCCGCGCCTCAAGGTGCTGCTCGATGCCACGGCCGAGGTGGCGCCGGCGCTCTTCGTCAGCCTGCTGGTGATCACCGTGTCCTTCCTGCCGGTCTTCGCGCTGGAGGCGCAGGAAGGGCGGCTGTTCCATCCGCTCGCGCTCACCAAGACCTTCGCCATGGCAGCGGCGGCACTGCTGTCGGTGACGCTGGTGCCCGTGCTGATGATCCTGTTCGTCCGCGGGCGCATCGTCCCGGAGGCGAGGAACCCGATCAACCGCGCGCTCATGGCGGTCTACCGCCCGATCATCGCGCTGGTGCTGCGCTTCAAGGCCGTCACCATCGTGCTGGCACTGGTGGTGCTGGCGAGTGCGGTCGAACCGATCCGCCGTCTCGGCAGCGAGTTCATGCCGGCGCTCGATGAGGGCACATTGCTGTTCATGCCGGTGACGCTGCCGGGCATCTCGGTGACCACCGCGGCCCAGCTGTTGCAGACGCAGGACCGCATCCTGGCCGGCTTCCCTGAGGTGGCCTCCGTGTATGGCAAGGCTGGCCGCGCGTCGACGGCGACCGACCCGGCACCGATGGAGATGTCGGAGACGCTGGTCAACCTGCGGCCGCGATCCGAATGGCGGCCCGGGCTGACGCTGGACGCGCTGATCGAGGAGATGAACCGCGCGGTGACCCTGCCCGGCGTCAGCAACGCTTGGACCATGCCGATCCGTGCCCGCATCGACATGCTCTCGACCGGCATCCGCACGCCGGTGGGCGTCAAGGTGCTCGGCCCCGATCTCGGCGTGATCGAGCGTGTCGCGCGCGAGGTCGAGGCTGCGGTGCGCGACGTGCCCGGCACCACCAGCGCCTTCGCCGAGCGCATCACCGGCGCCTACTACCTTGACGTGATTCCCGACCGCGAGGCTCTGGCCCGCCAAGGGCTTACGGTCGCGCAACTGCAGGACGCGGTGCGGTCGGCGCTGGGCGGCGAGGCGGTGGCCACGACGGTGGAGGGGCGCCGCCGATACAGTGTCAACCTGCGCTACCCCCGCGATCTGCGCGACGACCCGGCGGCGATCGCCACCGAGGTGCTGGTCGAGGGCAATGGCGGCGCGCGCGTGCCGCTCGGCAGCGTCGCCCGCGTCGAGGCGGCGCGTGGGCCATCCACGATCCGCACTGAGAACGCGCGGCTCGCCGCCTACGTGTTCGTGGACATGCGCGGTCGCGACCTCGGCGGCTATGTCGCCGAGGCGCGCCAGGCGGTGGCGGACCGGGTCTCATTGCCGCCGGGCTACGAGCTGCAGTGGAGCGGACAGTTCGAGTACCTCGAACGCGCCGAGGCGCGGCTGAAGCTAGTGGTGCCGGCGACGCTCGCGCTGATCTTCCTGCTGCTCTACCTCTATTTCGGCCGGCTGACCGAAACGCTGATCGTCATGCTGTCGGTGCCCTTCGCGCTGGTCGGCGGGCTGTGGCTGATGCTCTGGCTCGGCCACAGCATGAGCGTCGCCGTCGCGGTCGGCTTCATCGCGCTGGCCGGCGTCGCGGCTCAGACCGGCGTCGTGATGCTGGTCTACCTCGACCACGCCTGGGCCGAGGTGCGGGCGCGCCGCGTTGCCGAGGGGCGGGCGCCGACGCGCGCCGACCTCACCGCAGCAGTGATGGAGGGGGCGGTCGAGCGGGTACGGCCGAAGGCGATGACGGTTGCCGCGATTGTCGCCAGCCTACTGCCGCTGCTCTGGGCGAGCGGCACCGGCTCGGAGGTGATGAGCCGCATCGCGGTGCCGATGATCGGCGGCATGGCGTCGTCGGTGGTGCTGACCCTCGTGGTGATCCCAGCGCTCTATGCCATCGCGAAGGGCTGGCGCCTGCCGCGCGAGGCGCAACCGGATGCCGAAGGCGCGGGGCCGGACGCGCCGCGCGCGCTGGAGGTGGCGTGATGCCGGGCGGCATCGCGGCATCCCATGGCTGGCTTGCCGCCCTGCGCGCCTGGCTGCTGGTCATGGGGTCCGGCAACCTCCTGTGGGAGGCGGCGCACCTGCCGCTCTATACGATCTGGCGGACAGGGACTTGGCGCGAGAACGCGTTTGCCGTCGTGCATTGCACCGGCGGCGACCTGTTGATTGCAACGGCCTCGCTGACACTCGCGTTGCTGCTTGCGGGGCACGGTGATTGGCCAGCGCGGCGCTTCGGCGCCGTCGCCGCGCTCACGATGGCGTTCGGCGTCGGCTATACGGCGTTCAGCGAGTGGCTGAACATCGTCGTACGTGCCTCCTGGGCGTACTCGGAACACATGCCTGTGGTCCGGCTGGGAGATTTTGAGCTGGGCCTATCCCCGATCGCGCAGTGGATCATCGTGCCGCTGCTCGCCTTCGCCTGGGCGCGGCGCAGCGCGCCTTGCCGGAGTAAAGCCGATGAGGCAGGCGCATGATGGACGGGATCATGAGCGGCGGTTGGATGATGCTCGGGATGGGCATCATCTTCCCCCTCGTGGTGGCGATCCTGGTCTCGTCGGCGCGGCACTCGCGAAATATCTCGTGTCCGGCCGGCACCGTTGACTGACGCGTATCGCAGACCGCAGAGGAAGTGGCGTCACACGAGCAGCGCCGGCGGTTTCGTCATGGCGCCATGCCCTCCACGGCGGAGCGAGCAGGTCGGCGGTGCCTTTCTCCATTCCCACCCGCCGATGACTGAGGGGTTTCACAGCTGGCTCGCGCCTATTCGATGACGATCTCGCCCACCATGCCATGTTCGGCATGGGTGCGGCGATCGGCAGCGACGATGCCGCAGCGCAGGTCGGTGATGCGACCCGTCGCCACTGGCACGAACCACCATTCCGCGGCGTGGCCGGGATAGACCTCGACCTCGCGGATGACGCCCTTGAACTCCGCCAGCGTCACTTCACGACCATCCGGCTGTCGCTGCGTGACCTGCACCTTGCGGGTGAAGATACGCGCAGCGAACTCGTCGGAGGTGAAGTAGTGCGGGTCGTGGCTCACGTTGCGCAGCACGAGATTGTAGAGGCGCCCGGTCTCGAAGCGCAGCCGGTTCGGCTCGAAGGCGTGGCTACCGTCGGACCGCCCGAGTTCGACGACGACGACCACCGGCGGCTGCCGGGTCAGGTCGCCCGCGGCCTTCGCGGCGCTTGATGCGCCGAGAAGTGTCGCGGCAAGGATAGCGCGGCGGCGGACCATGGCGATCGTTCCTTCCAACGGGGTTCAGTCCCCAAACGCGGCATCGAACAGCAGCTTCATGTTCAGCCCGACGATCACCGCCGCCGTAGCCCAGCCCAGCGCGAGCTGCCAGGCCGGCGCGGTGAAGACCCCCATCCGCTTGCGGTCCTGCGCGAACAGCATCAGCGGGATCACCGCGAATGGCAGTTGGATCGACAGGATCACTTGGCTGAGGATAAGCAGCTGCGCGGTGCCGGACGCCCCATACATCCAGGTGACGATCACCGCCGGGATGATGGCGATCAGCCGCGTGACCAGCCGTCGCAGCACCGGCGGCAGACGGAACCGCAGGAAGCCCTCCATCACCACTTGCCCGGCCAGGGTCGCGGTGACCGTGGCGTTCAGCCCGCACAGCAGCAGCGCCACGCCGAAGGCGGTCGCGGCGATGCCCGCGCCCAGCAGCGGCGTCAGCAGTTGGTAGGCTTCGCCGATCTCGGCGACCTCGGTGTTGCCGCTGGCGTGGAAGGTGGCGGCCGCGGTGATCAGGATGGCAGAATTGATCAGGAGCGCGAGCGTCAGCGCCAGCGAGCTGTCGATGGTGGCGAACTTGATCGCCTCGCGCTTGCCCGCTTCGTCGAGGTTCCAGGACCGCGACTGCACAACGGCGGTATGCAGGTAAAGGTTGTGTGGCATCACGGTGGCGCCGAGGATACCCATGGCGATGTAGAGCTGCGTCTGGTTCGTCACGATCGAGACGGCAGGGATGTAGCCGTTCAGCACCGCCGCCCAATCCGGGTCCGACAGCACGATCTGGATGCCGAAACAGCCCACGATCAGCGCAATGAAGCCGAAGATCAGCGCCTCCAGCCAGCGCACGCCCTTGTTCTGCAGCCACAGGATCAGGAAGGCGTCGAGCGCGGTCAGGAACACGCCATAGAGCAGCGGAATGCCGAATAGCAGCTCGAGCGCGATGGCGGTGCCGATCAGCTCGGCCAGGTCGGTGGCGCAGATGGCGATCTCGGCGAACAGCCACAGCGGATAGGCGACGACCTTGGGGAACCGCTCCCGGCACAACTGGGCCAGGTCGCGTCCGGTCGAGACGCCGATGCGCACGCACAGCGCCTGCAGCAGGATCGCCATCAACGAAGAGGTGAGTGCGACCGCGAGCAGCGTGTATCCGAAGGCCGAGCCGCCGGCGAGCGAGGTCGCCCAATTGCCCGGGTCCATGTAACCGACCGCCACCAGGTAGCCCGGCCCCATGAAGGCAAACAGCTTGCGCAGGAAGCCGCCGGCATTGGGCACCGCGACGCTGCGGTGAACCTCCGGCAGGCTGGGCGGGCCGGATACGGCCGTCGTGGCGGCGGCGTCATCAGGAGGCGGTGTCATGTCGCGGCTCCGAAGTTAAGCCTAGGCTAAGTTATGCCAACACGACTATCAAGTGGGTCCGCTTCCATCTCCATATCCGAGTCATGACACGCAGCCCTACCAGGCGATCCCTTCCACCGGTCGATGACCATGCCGTGCGCTTCGCGCGCCAGCGTGAGGCCGACCGCACGGCGACCGCGGAGGATTACGTCGAGCTCATCGCCGACCTGCTGCGCGAGGAAGGCGAAGCGCGGGCCGTCGAGATCGCCCGGCGCATGGGTGTTTCGCAGGCGACGGTGACGGCCACGGTCGGACGGCTGCAGCGCGACGGGTTGGTCGAGACGAAGCCCTATCGGGGCCTGTTCCTCACCGATACCGGCCGGGCGATGGCCGAGGCGGCGAAAGCGCGCCACGACCTCGTGGTACGCTTCCTCATCGCGGTCGGGCTCGACCCGGAAACCGCCGAGCAGGATGCGGAGGGACTGGAGCACCACGCGAGCGAGAAGGCGCTTGCGGCCTTTGCAAGGTTCGTCGCGAAGGCAGAGAAGGATCGCGCATGACCGATACCTACTCGATCGGTGACCTCGCGCGCGAGACAGGCGTCAAGCCGACGACGATCCGGTGGTATGAGCAGGAAGGCTGGATGCCCCCTCCCGCACGCACCGAAGGCGGACATCGGATTTATGGTGCGGCGCATCTGCGACGCCTCGGCTTCATCCGCCATGCGCGCGAACTGGGGTTTGAGAGCGAGGCAATCCGAGCGCTGCTCGACCTGGCCGATCATCCCGAAGCCGATTGCGGGGCTGCGCACACGCTTGCCACGGCGCAGATCAGCGAGATCGATGCGCGGCTGCGGCGCCTCTCGGCACTGCGCGCCGAATTGCAGCGGATGGCGACCAGCTGCGAGGGCGGCGTGGTCGGCGACTGCAGGATCATCGAGACACTCGCCGATTTCGCGCATGGGCACTGCGCGGATCCGATCCATCGGGCGCGCGGATGATCACGCCCGGAGGCACCTGAGCGCAGCGCGTTGCCGTCACCCACGCGCGCGCGTCCTTCGCAGCTGCAACAGTGCTACAGCGCGGGAATCCTTTGTCACAGCGCTGTCGTCAGCCGGAAAACTCCGATCGGCATGTTCGCCTCGTCGGCCAAGCAACGGTCGAAAAGGAGAATGCATCCATGCCCACCCAGATCCGCAATCCGCGCCTCGTTCTCTCCGCCGCGACCGCGCTGGTCATCCTCGGCACGATCGCCACCGCGGCCAAGGCGGATGGCCAGCCCGTGGTGTCGCTCGAACCCATGATGCTCGGCCGCACCGGCTTCATGATCTATTCGGATCGCGCATCACCGCTGTCGTCCCTGCCGGTCCGCCGCGTCATCACGAACGGCGAGAATGTCGAGATCGAGTACGACACCTCGGCGCCACCGCGGATGGTCGTGTCCCGTCCGGTTGCGCGCATCGTGGGCAGCGGCGAGAACCTCAGCGTCGAGTACGACGATCAGCAGGCCGCGAACATGCCGCATGCCATGCCGAATGTCGGCGGCGGCCACAACGCAGGCCTGTGGAACCTGCGCTCGCTGCCGCCGTCGCTGCGATAAGCCAAGCGGGCCCGGGCCTCGAAGGTCCGGGCCTTGTGGCGGCCTTGCAGGCAAGGGTTCCAAGACCCCGGTCATCGCCGCGAAGCAACACTCTTCAGCATACCGCTGAAGAGTGTTGTGGCGTTTTTGACCGCCCCCTGCCGACGCAGGAGCCACCCATACCGACGGTCGAATTCTTCGATCGCTGGTATCCGCCTTTGCCGACCCGCAGGCGCCGGGCGGAAACCTCCGGTTTCCCTGGCGTCGTGCGAAGAGCACGCCCGTGGCGTGACGCCGGACTCCCGGCGGTGCCCATTCGGGCGCTCGGCACGAGTCAAGCGCTCGTGCCGTGGGTGTCAGCCCGCCACGACGAATTCCGTCATCATGCCCGTCGCGAGATGCGGCATGTGGTGGCAATGGAACATCCAGCGACCTGGCGTTGCGAACTCGAAGGCCAGCGTAACGCGCTCCATCGGCGGCACCTGGACGGTGTCGCGCCTCGCGCCGACGAAACGCTGCGATCCCCATCCCACGACCTGAAACACCGTCCCGTGGATATGCATCGGATGCGCCATCATCGACACGTTCGTCATCGTCAGCTCTACGCGTTCGCCACGGCGGGCTTCGAGCACCCTGTGCCGACCCCAGCGGCGATCATCGATGGACCAGACATAGGGCGTCATTCCGCCGTTGAGCGTGACCGACAGTCTCCGATCAGCGCGCCGCGCCGGCACCGGGCTCGCCGAATGCAGCCGCAGCTCCTGCCGTCCGTCGAAGCCAGGCGCGGCGCTGTCGGCCTCCGGGGCGATGCGCGCAACTGGAGCGTTGGTCGTGGCCAGGATGATTCCGCTCCGCTCCCGCGCGCCTTCCCGCAGCGCGAGGATGGGGAAGGTGCCGCCTTCACCTGGCAGCTCGAGAAGGAGATCGGCGCGCTGGCCCATCGCAAGCGCGAAGCGCGTCGTGCGAAGCGGATCGACCGGATGTCCGTCGACTGCGACCACAGACGCCTCGAGCCGCCCCGTATCGATCCAGAACACCGTCGCCGCCGCGCCGTTGATGACGCGCAGCAGCACGCGGCCGCCGCGCTCGACCCGGACCACCTCCGGATCGCCCAGCGTCCGGTCGTTGGCAAGGTAGGCGTCGAAGTCGATGTCATTGATGTCCGCCGCGCCCATCGGCATGCCACCGTGCGGCGCTGCGGCAGGCGACATCCCGCCATGCGGATTGCCCGCCGCGGCATGCGGCGCGCCACCGCCCACCCCGAGCCGGGCGAGGATCTCGCCGAGCGGCGTGAGCGAATAGTCGTGCAGCATCATCACGACCTCCTGCCGATCCGCCCGGGCATCCTCCGCGCTGCGCACGATGTGCGGCGCCGCGAGAAGGCGCATCTCCTGGTCGGGCACATGGGCGTGCATCCAGTGCGTGCCGGCATTGGGCACGAAGTCGAAGGCACGGTCGGCTCCGGCTGCGATCAACGGCAGCGGCGTATCGGGCACGCCGTCCTGCGCGAAGGGTGGGGTCTGGCCATGCCAGTGGATGATGGTCCGCTCCGGCAGCCGGTTCTCCAGGCGCACGCGGAACCGCTCGCCGGGCTGTTGCACCAGTCCGTGACCGCCATCCGGGCGCAGAAGGCCCAGGACCGTCGCCGCGCGACCGTCGATGTCGAGCGTGCGTGACGTTGCACGGATCACCGTGGGCTCGGTGGCTGCTTCTGCCGGCTGACGGGCCGCACTCCAGATCGACAGGGGAAGTGCTGTGCCGCCGGCCATCAGGACGCGGCGTGAAAGGCTCATGGTTTTCGCTCCAATCAACAACCGGGAAAGTCTGCCCACCGTGAGACGACGCGGAATTGAACGCAGCGCGACAAAGTGTTTCCGCGTGATCACTCATCCGGCAGTTGGCACTCCCGACGCATCCCGCTCCCGGATGGTCGGGCCGGAGTCGCCCGGCGCGTTCCGCTGGAACCCGCCGTAGAGCGCCCGGAAAAGGAACTCATGCCACGTGTCGCGCATCTCCCTCGTCGCGCGCAGGGCTTGTGTCACCGCCGCGAGCGCGTCGCGCTCGGCAAGTCGCAGGGTTGGGAACTTGTCGTTCCCGCCCGGTGCCCTTGCGGCGCGCACCGCATCTGCCATGACCGCGACGCCGCCCATCCAAGGTGCGAACCGTTCCGAAAGCAGATAACGGCTGACGCGCATCGGGTGCATCCAGCGCGCCATCGCGGCTGCCGCGGGGTTCGCTGCGGCCCGGATCCATGGCGAGACAAGGGCGCCATAGACTGCATCGTTCCACTTCGAGACCTCGCCGACGCGCTCGAAGGCGGCGGACGGAGGCTCGAAGCGAAGGTCCTCGACCCGGCGCTCGACAAACCCGACGCTGTATTGCGGTCGCCGGCATTCCGGATCGCCGGTCGGGTTGTCGATCGTCATCTCGTAGAGGCCGGGCGCAAGCAGGGAGACATCATCGAGCGCCTCCAGGATGGCGCGATGCTCGAAGCGGGCGACCGAAGCCGAGACGAAGATCCCGAGGTGACCCGCCTTCGGGTTGAGCAGATAGACGATGCGCTGTCCCGCCTGCTTCAGCGCATCGGTATCGCGGTACACTCGCGCGATCCAGCCGAGGGCCTGGTGCGGCGGCGTGATGTTGTCGCCCTGCGACGCGAAAATCACCAGCGGGCTGCGCAGCTCCCGCAGATCGATGCGCGTGCCGTCGCCGAGGTCGAGCACGCCGCGTTCGAGCTCGTTGCCGATGAAAAGGTGCCGGACGATGGTGGTGATCTCATCGCGGCTCAGGGCGTAGAAGGTGTTCCACCAGCGCTCGAAGGCAAGGAAACGGGCCCGCTCTCCTTCCGGGTCGAGGAACAGCGGAAGGTACTTCTCCCACAAGGCGTTCTCGGGCTTCAGGCCCTCGAAGTTCTGCACGAGCCAGGCGCCATCGAACTGGCCATCGCCGAGATCGGCGAGCAGCCGTATCGGCCAGACGCCGCCGGACAGGCCGCCCGCCAGCCGCATCGGGTTCACGCCCGGCTCCCCCGACCAGTATGACAGCGGCGATCCGTTCAGCACGACGGGGCCGAGCAATCCCTCGCAGTGCAACGCCAACAGGATAGCCGCCCATCCACCTTGGCAGTTCCCGTAGAGAATCGGTGGCCTGCCCTCGTGCCGCGCGGCGACGGCATCCACGAAGCGCCGCAGCGCGTGCAGCACGTCGATCAGCGTCTGTCCGGGGCATGGTGCGGGAAAGAACGTCACGAAGTAGACGGGGTATCCTTCGTGCAGCGCGATGCCGAGCTCGGACTCGCGTCGGGTTCCACCGATCCCCGGTCCGTGCCCGGCGCGAGGGTCGATGACGATCAGGGGCGGCTTCGCCGGGTCGAGACAATGGTCGGCCTCGTCCTCCCCATAGGCCGTGATGCGCAGGAGCGCGTAGTTCGCCGGGCGCGGAAAACGTCGCGCATCGAGCAGCGTCTCGTGCCGGAACGCGAGGATATCCGGCGCGCCTGCGCTGTACTGGCTCAGGATGTCGTTGGCGCGTTCGCGCTGCACGTCCCAAAAGAGAATTGTGCGCTGCCACGCGTCGATCATGTATCCGGCAGCATCGGACATGTCGGGCAGGACCGCAGGCTTTGCGGGATCGGTCGGTGTGGCGCTGCCGGGGTCTGCCATCGTCCTGCCTTCCATGTGGCGAGGGCCGGCGGGGTGCGTGTCCCCGCCGGCGATCCCTCACCGGCCGGTGCCGCTCGAGGCGCCGGCGATCATGCCGGCGCCGCTGCCAGGAATGACGAGCCACGCCAACGCGTCCGCGGTCCGCCGCTGCGCCTCGTCGAGCGCCGGCAGGAGCGCGGCTGCCGCCTCGCGGCAGGCCCGCGCGCGCTCGAGCTCGGCAGCAAGGCGGGATTCCGCCAGGGCAAGACGCGCCTCGAGCCCGGCGGCCGGTGCCGGCATCCGTTCGACCGCGCCGCGGTAGCGCGCCGCGGCTTCACGGATGCGCCCGGCGAACGCGGTCCAGGCCGCTTCCTGGTCGGGACGGATGCGCAGTTCCGCGCGCAGGAAGGCCAGGCCGCCCTCGACGCGTTCGGCGAGCATCTCATGCAGCGGACCCGCCATGGGCGAGCTGCCGGCCATGCCGGAACGCCCCGCCATGCCGCCCATGGGCGACGCGCCCTGCATGGCGCCGGGCATCATGCCCCGCATCATGCCGGGCCGGGGTGGTCCAGGCGACCGGTCGGCATCCTCGACTTCGAGACGGATCCCCGGGCCGATGTTGATGATGACGTTCGTCGGCGAGCCGTACGCGCCATGATGCCGCATCGCCGGCATGCCGGACGGTCGGCCTTCGCCGCCCATCATGCCCATCATGCCCATGCCGCCGGGGCCGCTCATCATTCCCATGCCGCCTTGCGTCGCGGGAGCCGGCGTGGGCGTGGCCTGGGCTGGTGCTGCAGGGGTGGCTGGCGGCGCGCCCGCCGCGTGGTGGGGATCCGGTGCTGGCGCCTGCTGTGCCGCGGCCGGCAGGCTGAGCAACAATGCCGTCATCGCGACGGCGGCGCCTGGTGCGTGTCTGGTCATGGCATGTTTCCTCTCGGTAGGGCCGCGCAGGAGTTCCGGCGCGGGATTTGCGGACCCGATCCAGGTCCGATCGCGGCGCGCGACCGCTCCGCGATGCAGGCGCAGGTCACGGCTTGGCGGCCTGCTCGCGCAGCGCACGCCGCGCACCTGCCAGTGCAAGCGGCGGCAACACTGCCCATTGCAGCAGCGGGCCGGCCCCGGTGCCGAGAATAGGCAGGACCGGCATTGCGCCGGCGTAGGCCCAACTGCGTCGGATCTCGACGTTCAGCCATTCGCTGTACACCGTATAGGCGAGACCGATCACGACCGTGGCGGCGAGCACCCGTCCGAAGGCCCGCTCGGGCCACTGCGGCGCGCCGACGATCACCAAGGCCCAGGACAATGCGGCGAGCGCGATCAGCGCATCGCCGGCGGTGCAGTGCAGAACGGCGAAAGCCAACTCCCACGCCGTACCGTCGCGCCAGAGCGTATAGAGCGGCAGTTGCACGATCTCCCATGCGAGCATCGCCGGCACGAGCCGGATCATGGTGCCGCGCATCGCCGGCAGCCAGTTCGCCGGATGGCGCGTGACGTGGCCCGTCGGCATCGGGAGGGCGCCTTCGATCATCCTGCAGCCGTGTCGCTGCGCGCGACGTCGGCGCGAAGCGCCGCGAGGCGGCGTTCGCCCTGGCGCCCCAACAGTCGCGCATTGACCGCGACGACGACGGTCGAGAGCGACATCAGCGCCGCGCCGACCGCCGGCGTGAGCAGAATCCCCCACGGCACACCGACGCCGGCGGCCAGCGGGATCGCCACGACGTTGTAGCCGGTCGCCCAGGCCAGATTCTGGGCCATGCGCGCATAGGTCGCACGCGCGAGCGCGAGGATCGCGACGACATCGCGCGGGTCGTTGCGCACCAGCACGATGTCGGCGGCCTCGGCTGCGACGTCCGTCCCCGCGCCGATCGCGATGCCGAGGTCGGATTGGGCGAGTGCCGGCGCGTCGTTCACGCCGTCCCCCACCATCGCGACGGTCAGGCCGCGCGCCTGTATGGACTGCACCACCTCGGATTTCTGGTGCGGCAGCACCTCGGCGCGCACCTCGTCGAGGCCGAGTTCGCGGCCGACCTGTTCGGCGACCGGCCGTGCATCGCCCGTCAGCATCATGCAGCGCAGCCCGAGCGCGCGGAGCTGGCGGACGGCTTCCCGGCTCTCGGGCCGCACGACATCCGCCAGCGCGACCGCGCCCGCCAGCGCGCCGTCAGCCGTGACGAACACGACCGTCCGGCCGGCTGCCTGTTCCTCGGCAACGCGGGCATCCGTTAACTCGACGCCGCGGCGGCGAAGCGTGCCGGGGCTGACCACCTCGACCGCGACCCCCTCGATCGTCGCGCGCGCGCCTTCGCCGGGCAGGTTGCGGAATTCGGTCGCCGCCGGCGGCACGATGCCACGCGCCTCCGCGCCGCGCAGGATTCCCTTGGCGATCGGATGCTCGGAGGAGGATTCGAGACCGGCGGCCAGACGCAGCACCGCGGCCTCGTCGAAGCCGACGCCGAGCGGGACCACGGCAGCGACGCCGAAGCGACCTTCGGTCAGCGTCCCGGTCTTGTCGAAGACGACGACCTGGAGCGCGCGCGCCCGTTCAAAGGCTGCGCGATCGCGGATCAGCAGGCCGTTGCGGGCGGTGAGTTCGGTGCTGACGGCTACCACCAGGGGCACGGCGAGGCCGAGCGCATGCGGGCAGGAAATGACCATGACGGTCACCATCCGCTCCAGCGCGAAGGCCAGCGGCGCGTCCAGGAGCAGCCAGACGCCGAATGTCCCGCCACCGACCCCGATCGCGACCCAGGTGAGCACGGCGGCGGCGCGATTGGCGAGATCCTGCGTGCGCGACCGCGTGGCCTGGGCCTGTTCCACGAGGCGGATCACCTGCGCGAGATAGGTCTCGCCGCCGGTGCGCTCGATCCGCACGGTCAGCGCGCCTTCCCCATTGACCGCGCCGCCGACGACGCGGGCGCCGACGGCCTTGTCCACCGGGCGGGATTCGCCGGTGAGCATACTCTCGTCCATGGACGAGCGGCCCTCGGTGACGATGCCATCCGTCGGCACCTTCGCGCCCGGGCGCACGAGCACGAGGTCGCCGGGCCGCAGCGCGGCGATCGGCACCTCCTCCTGCGCGCTGCCCTCGCCGAGCCGGGTCGCCGTTGCCGGCATCAGGCGCACAAGGGCCTGAAGGGCGCCCGAAGCGCCGAGCACGGACTTGGCCTCAAGCCAATGGCCAAGCAGCATGACCAGGATGAGGGTCGCAGTTTCCCAGAAGAACACGTCGCCCGGCAGCCCGGCGAGCACGGCAAGCGAATAGACGTAGGCGGAGACGATCGCGAGGCTGACCAGCGTCATCATGCCGGGCTTGCCGCGCCGCAATTCCCCCGACAGCCCAGCGAGGAACGGCCAGCCGCCGTAGAAGAAGATCACGCTCGCGAGCGCGGCCTCGACGAACGCGCTGCCGGGGAAGGCCAGGACGCCGGGCAGGCCCACCAGCATCTGGATGTGCCGCGAGAGCACCACGACGGCAATGGTCAGCGGGAGGCATATCCAGAAGCGGCGGCGGAAATCGGCGACCATCGCGCCGTGGTCGTGACCTGCCTCGCCATGGCCGGTGTGCGGTGCGCCGTCGCTCGCGGGCGCAGTATGTTGGTGATGGCGATGTGCGGCGTGTTCGGTCATGTTGGACTACCCTGCGGTCGTTTTCGTGGGGCGAAGGGTCACGGCGAGATCGCCGGTCCGCGAGACGAGCTGCTCAGCCTTGGGATCCAGGCGGGGACGCGCTTCGCCCAGGCGGCGTGCTCGGCGCCGAACTGCGCCGCCGCGGCGGCGTCCTCGCGTGCAGCGAGGCGGAGGTACATGACGAGCAGCACAGGATACATCGCCACCGTGACGAGGGTCGGCCACTGGAGAAGGAAGCCGGTCATGATCATCATGAAGCCCGCGTATTGCGGATGCCGGATGCGCGCATAGAGGCCGGTGGTTGCAAGCGTACCGCGCCGCACGGCCCGGTAGAGTACCGGCCAGGCCGCCGCGATCAGCCAGAACCCCACAAGAATGAAGACCGTGCTGAGCAGGTGGAATGGTCCGAAATGCGGGTTGATGCCCGGACCGGCGACCATCTCGAGCAGGTGGCCGCTGTCGTGGCTGAACCAGTTCACTCCGGGCCAGCGCGTCTGAAGCCAGCCGGCGAGGAGATAGATGGTCAGGGGGAACCCGTACATCTCGGCAAAGAGTGCCACGATGAAGGCCGAGAAAGCGCCGAAGCTGCGCCAGTCGCGCCGGTTGAGCGGACGGGCGAAGCTGTACGCGAAGCCAATGAAGAGCGCGGCGTTTCCAGCGGCGAGCAGCCAGAAGCCGTATCCGGCGGTCGGACTCACGGCTGCTTGCCCGCATCGCCGCCGTGACCACCGTGCCCGCCATGCATGAAGATGTGCATGAGGGGGCAAAGAAGGATCAGCCCGAAGGGCAGCCACTGGAAGACATGCGCCGTGTGACTGAAGAGAAGGTAGGCGGCGACCGCGGCCGCGAAGATCATGAAGGTGAGACCGGTGCGGCTGCGCCAGAAGCCTGCTCTCGTCACCTGGCCCGCCGGTTCGTG
>LNFM01004132.1_pt1 | contig 27307 bp, 26 predicted proteins | sample 596031 | NCBI WGS metagenome assembly LNFM01 (sample SAMN04254537, study PRJNA301005) | activated carbon metagenome | isolation source: dual media filters at the Ann Arbor, Michigan drinking water treatment plant | place: USA: Ann Arbor
CGTTCAGCGCCTTGTACAACCGGTCCGACAGGCCCGCGCGCAGCAGGATCTCGCCCATCAGCAGGAACAGCGGCACCGCCACCAGCACGAAGTTGCTGGACGGCCCCCACAGCGTCTGCCCCAGGAAGGCCCACCACGGCCGGTCGGAGAACATCAAGCCGGTCAGCACGCCCAGCGCGCCCAGCACGGCCGCGATGTACACACCCGATCCGAAGAACACGACGAAGACCGCGACCAGCATCAGGATCTCGGCGATCGGCACCGCCTGGCCGGTGGTGGATGCGGCGAAGATGGTCACCCCCAGCAGGCCGAGCAGGAAGACGATGGCGATCATGCGCGCGGCGCCTCGCCTTCATGCGCCATGGCCACGGCTTCCAGGGCTTCCTCCGTCTCATCCTCCAGCGTGCGCGACCCCAGCAGCGCATCGAGCGTGGCGCCCTGCCCCGCCGCCAGCGCGAGGCAGGCTTCCAGCAGCAGCACGCAGCAGGTCAGCACGAAGGCGGAAATGCCGACCGCCCAGATCCCCTGCGGCCAGACCAGCAGGATACGCAGCGCCGAATTGTCATGCGCGTCGAACAGCGCGCTCTCGTCCACCAGTTCCCAGGCCGACCAGGCGATCAGCACGGCGATCGCCGTCAGCAGCGCCAGCGAAAGGATGTGCAGCGGCGCGCGCAGTCGCACCGGCAGGCGCGTCATGAACACGTCTACGCGGATATGCGCGCGGCGGATCAGCGTATGCGACAGCCCCCATGCGATGCCGCCGGCCAGCATGTAGCCGGTCACCTCCACCGTCGCCTGGGAGGAGAAGCCGAAGAAGCCGCGCGCGATGATATCGAAGGTGATGAACACCGCGCAGGCCACATAGGTCCAGCCCGCGAGATGCGCCATCACCGAAGCCGCATGCGTCGCCCCGCGCCTTAGCGCGCGGGCCGCACGCAACGGCGTGGGGGATGACGCGACGGCGCCGCTCACCCGCCGAAGCGCACGCCGGAGATGGGCGCGATCACCTCGTTGTAGATCTCCCCGCAGCGCGCACCGCAGCGCCGCACCCAGCCGGGCAGCACGGTGGCGCCGAAGATCTCGCGTACGCGGGCGATCTCCGCCGGGGTGGTCACGACCTCGGTCATCGGCCGCGCTGCCAGGTTGTGGATGCGGCATTCGGCCTGCTTGCCGATGTTGCAGTCGATGCCATCACGCGACGCCAGCGCGCCGAGTTCCCACTGCGCCGCGGCGGTCGCCTTGATGGTTTCCTCGACGAAGGCGCGCACCGCGGGATCAAGCCGGTTCCACCACTGCACGTTCACGAAGTAACCCGACACCGCCCAGGACAGCGCGAGGTTCGAGACATGCGTCGTCACCTCAGGCCAGCGCGCCGCCGCACCCGAACCCGAGCCGGTGATGGCGCAATCCACCACGCCGCGTTCCAGCGCCGAATAGACTTCCGGGAAGCCGATCGAGGTCGGCTGCGCGCCGATCGCGGTGAAGAAATCCACCAGCGAATTGCCGAAGGTCCGCACCCGCCGCCCGCGCAGGTCGGCCAGCGAGGCGAAGGGCGCGCGACAGAACACCACCTGCGCCGGGAAGGGATACATGGCGATGATGCGCGTGTTGAAGCGCTCCAGGTCGCGGTTGGCGACCGGGATCACCGCCTCGGCGATGCGTTGCGCCACCGCCATGTCCGGGCTGAGTCCGGCGAGGTCGACGCCGTCCAGGATCGGCACGTCGCCCGACAGCGTGGTCAGCGTGCCGCCGCCGATCTCCGCCTGGCCGGAGCGCACCAGGCGCACGATCTCGGTGCCCGTCAGGTTGCGCTCGGCATGGGTGGACAGCGTGACCTGCACGCGCCCGTTGCTGCGCGCGGCCATGCCGTCGCGCAGGATGGGCATGTCGACGCGGGTGTATTGCGGCTGCGTCGGCAATGGCTGCGTGACCGCCACGATGCGAACCGGCGGGCCGGCCGGCAGCGTGGTGGTCTGCGCCAGCGCCGCCGGTGCCGCGAGTAGCGCGGCGGCCATCGCCAGGCGCGCCTGGGTGAAGAACTGCATGGGAAGCCTCCTGTTGCTTCGATCGGCCGGGGTCTGCGCCCCGGTGCCGATCACAAGTCGATCACGATATTCCCGAAATCGTCCAGTGATGCGCGCGCACCCGGCGGCACCAGGCAGGTTGCGTCGTATTCCTCGACGATGCAGGGACCGTGCCGCGGCGTGGCCAGCGCGGAACGGCGCAGCACCGGTGTCTCGATCCAGCCGGCCTGTGCGCCGAAATAGGCCCGGCGTGGCGGCAGCGGCGGGCCCTCGGCGACGGCCGAGAGGCGCTTGGGCATACGGGGCTTTTCCGACAGCCCGCGGCCGACCACCTGGAGGCCGACAACTTCGATCGGTTCGTCGGCGCCGGCGCGGTGGCCATAGGTGCGTTCGTGCTCGGCATGGAAGCGCTCTTCCAAAGACGCCGGGTCGGGCAGCCCGGCCTCGACGGGCACCGCCAGGTCGAAGGACTGGCCCTTGTAGTGCATCAGCGCCGCACGGCGGATTTCGCGCTGCGCCGGCGCGTAGCCGTCGCGTTCCAGGCTGCCGCCGGCCTCGAGCGCCAGCGCGTCGAAGCCCGCCTGCATCGCCGCGGCATCGACGCCGCGCAGCATGGCGCGCCAAGTGCGCGACAGATGCACTTCCACATCGGAACACAGCAACCCGAGCGCCGAGAACACCCCCGCCGAGGGCGGCACCAGCACGCGCGCCATGCCGAGGCTCTGCGCCATCCCCGCCGCGAACAGCGGGCCGTTGCCGCCGAAGGCGACCAGCGCATAGCCTCGCACGTCGCGCCCGCGTTCCGAGGACACCGCCTTGATGGCGCGGATCATGTTGCTCGCCGCGACGGCATGCGCGCCGTAGGCTGCCTGTTCCGGCGCCACGCCCAGCGGCGCGGCCAGGTGCTCCGCGATCGCGCGATGCGCCGCCGCGGCATCGAGCGCCAGCGCGCCGCCCACCAGCGCGCCAGGGTTGAGATAGCCGAGTACGAGATTCGCGTCGGTCACGGTCGGCTGGAGGTTGCCGCGCCCGTAGCAGACCGGCCCTGGTGTCGCACCCGCGCTCTCCGGTCCGACCACCAGCCCGCCGCCGGCATCGACCCGCAGCAGCGAACCGCCGCCCGCGCCCACTTCCGCGAGGTCGATCGCCGGCACTTTCAACACGTATCCCGCGCCGGTCAGCAGGCGCGATCCCACCATGATGCCCGCGCCCACCGCGTATTCCGCGGCGCGGCCCACTTCGTACTCCTCGACGATGCCCGCCTTCGCCGTGGTGCCGCCCATGTCGAAGGAGACCACCTGCGGCAGCCCGCAGCGCACCGCCAGCGCCCGCGCGCCGACCACGCCGGCGGCCGGGCCGGATTCCACGGCATGCACGGGGCGCGAGGCCGCTTCCTCCGCGCCCATCAGCCCGCCATTGGACTGCATGATCATCAGCGGCGCGGCGACGCCGTCCGCGCCGAGCCGCGCTGCCAGGCTGTCCAGGTAGCGCGCGAGGATCGGCCGGATATAGGCGTTGATGACGGTGGTCGAGGTGCGTTCGTATTCCTTCCGCTCCGGCAGCACCTCGTGCGAGAGCGAGACGCTGATATGCGGTGCCACGCGGCGCGCGATGTCGCCGATCGCCTTCTCATGCGCCGGATTGGCATAGGCGTGAATGAGGCAGACGGCGATTGCATCGACGCCCGCATCGACCAGGGCAGCGACGGCGCGCTCCGCCTCCGCCGCATCCAGCGGCGTGCGGATGGTGCCGTCGGCGGCAAGACGTTCGGTGACTTCCAAGCGCAGGTCGCGCTCCACCAGCGGCGGCGGTTTCTCCCAGCGAAGGTCGTACAGGCGCGGCATGCGCAGCGTGCGGATTTCCAGCACATCGCGGAAGCCGCGCGTGGTGATCAGACCGGTGCGCACGCCCTTGCGCTCCAGGATGGCGTTCGATCCGATGGTGGTGGCGTGCAGCACCTCGGTCACCGCGGCCGCCAACAGGCCGGCCTGCGCGAAGGCGGCGGCCAGACCCTCGGCGATGGCGCCCGCATGGTCGGCATCGTTGGTCGAGACCTTGCGGGTGGAGAGCTGCCCGGAATCATCCAGCAGCACGATGTCGGTGAAGGTCCCGCCGATATCGACGCCGACGCGAAAGCCGCTCATGGCGTCACCCCATAGTCGCGCGCCGCGACCTCGGCGCTGAGCAGCCCGTTGCGGATGTCGCGCTCCAGCGCCGCCTTGTCGCGCGCCGCCGGGTCGCCCCAGCCGCCGCCACCGGCCAACTCGTGGCGGAACACGTCGCCCTTGCGGAAGGGGATGCAGAACTTCGATGGCAGGTCCTGCCATTCGCCGTCGCGCAGCAGGTAGTTGCGCGAGGCCCCGCCCGGCTTGCCGCCCGCCAGCGCGAAGGGCGGAAACACGCGCCGGTCGGAGCGGACCTGCAACACGCCCTCCTCCTCCAGCATCCGGTATTCGCGCGCGAAGGGCACGCCGCCGCGGAACTGCCCCGCACCCGCGCGGTCGGGAACGAATTCGTAGCAGAGGATCTCGATCGGCTGCTCGGCCTCCACCACCTCGATCGACGGGCAGGCCATATTGGCGAACATGTGCGAATTGCCGTCGAGCCCATCCGCCCAGGGCCGCCCGCCCCAGGCACCGCAGGTGAAGTCCACGTAGATGTAGGGCTTGCGATGCGCGTCGTAGCCGCCGATCGACACGCCGGTATTGCCGCCATCGCCGGCGGCACCCACGCGGTCGGGCAGCATCTGCGCCAGCGCGCCGAACAGCGTATCGACCATGCGGAAGCCGGTCAGCCCGCGCGCCGCGACCGCGGCCGGCAGCACGGCATGGGTGATGGTGCCTTCCGGCGCGATCACCTCGATGGCGCGGAAATAGCCCTCGTTGTTCGGGATGCCGGTCGGCAGGATGGAGCGGATCGCGCAATAGGACGCGCTGCGCGTGAAGGAGAAGGTCGAGTTGATCGCCCCCTTCACCTGCGCCGAGGACCCCGTCCAGTCCACCGTGATGCCGCGGCCCTGTTTGGTCACGCGCACCCGCAGCGGGATCGGCTTGCCGACCTCGACGCCGTCGTCGTCCATGAAGTCCTCGAAGGACCATTCGCCGTCGGGCAGCTCGGCGATGGCGGCGCGCGCCAGGCGCTCGGCGTAGTCCAGCACGTCGTTCATGTAGGCCGTGGTGTCCTCGGCGCCGAAGCGGCCGACCAGCTCGGCGAAGGCGCGCTCGGCGATGGTGCAGGCCGCGAGCTGCGCGCGAAGGTCGCCCATCACCATGGCCGGCACGCGCACATTGCGTTCCAGGATGCCGAAGAAGACCGGGTCGTGCACGCCGCGCGCGATGATGCGCAGCGGCGGGATGCGTAGGCCTTCCTGGTAGATCTCGGTGCTGTCCGAGGCGTTCGACCCCGCCACGCGCCCGCCGACATCGGTGTGGTGGCAGATGGTCGCGGCGATCGCCATGCGCACGCCATCCACGAAGATCGGCTTGAAGACGAAGATATCGGGCAGATGCATCCCGCCCTCGAAGGGATCATTCAGCGCGAAGACGTCGCCCTCGTGCATGTCGTCGCCGTAGCGGCGCATCACGGCGGCCAGCGCCTCGGGGATCGAACCCAGATGCGAGGGCAGCGTGAGACCCTGCGCGACCAGCCGCCCCTGCGCGTCGCAGAAGGCGGTGGAGTAGTCCATGTTGTCCTTCAGCACCGCGGAATAGGTGGTGCGATGGATGGTCAGCGCCATCTCGTCGGCGATGGAGAACAGGGCGTTGCGGAACAACTCGAAGGCGATGGGGTCACGCCGGCTTTCGCTGCCACTCGCCTCGGACATTGCAATATCCCATGCTGCGCTGCGAAACGCTGGGGCTGTTCCGCGATGCGTGTCAATGCCATCCGGCGCGTGTGCTGCGTGAGCCTCGCGCGCAACCTGCATGTGCCGGGGGCTATTGTCGCGCGGGCGGAGGCGCCATCCACCGCCCGCCCATCGCAGCCACGCGCAAGCGCATCCGTCGTTTCGGCCTGGTCGCCCGCGCCCTGCCCGCCAGGGCGCGCGAGCGTGCGCGCACGATCCGCCCGATCGCGCCCTTCCCACCCGGCGGCGGCGTGGACCTGACCGCTCGGCTGCTGGCTGAACCGTCAGGCGGGCAGCCCAAGCACGGGGGGAAGGTCCTGCTTGAGGTGCCGGCGCACAGCGTCGCGGATCAGTGCGAAGAATGCCGCATGGCGCTCGGCGACGATCGATGAGAGCGTCGAGACCGCCACCGCCATCGGCTCCACCCCCTTCAGCGGCGGCAGCAGGACGTTCACGCCACCAATGCCCGCTTCCACCTTGTCGAGCGCCACGGCGTAGCCCTGCTGCCGGATGACCGCGATCTCCGCCATCAATGCGCCCGGCCGCACATGGTAGCTGCGGTTGCCTTCCTCGGCGTTGATGCGCCGGACAAGCCCGCCGATCTGCCGGTCGGAGAAGGTCGAGAGGAACAGGTTGCCGAGGCCCGACCGCCCCAGGGGGCGTAGCGTCCCGGCGCGAGTCTGCGGACGGCCGGGCGCCTGCGCGGCGAGGGCATAGATCAGCCGCACCTGCAGTCCCGTGAGCGATGCGAGCAGCACGAGTTCCCCGGTCCTGGCGTGGATGTCGTTGAGCAGGCGCAGGATCGCGCCGTCCTCGAAGATCGGCGCGTCGATCCACGCGCCCAGGATGCTGACGCGCGTGGTTGGCAGGTAGCGGCGCGCCACGACGTCCACCTTGCAATAGCCCCGCGCGACCAGGCTGCGCAGCAGGGCCGAGGTGCTCGATTGCGGCGCACCGAGCGCGCGCGAGACCTCCATGACGCTGACCGGCCGCCGCACGTCATCGAGATACTCGAGAAGGTCGAGCACGCGGCCGGCCGATTTGACGATCTTCTCCTGCGTCACGAGGCGCCCATTCTTGTTTCGACTGCGGGTGATTGCATCACATATGTGCTGTTTCGTGAACTGCCCGGGCATCTCGCTTGATCGCGTCAAGGGCCGCCGCATACTCCGCGGCCTGCACGGCACGAAGCACGCCTTCGCACCGTGCTGAACACGCATTCGCAACTCAAAGCCTGAAGGAGAAAGCGTGCAGGACGCGGCGGCCTCGACGAAGAAGGCCCGAACCGGCATGGCGGCGCCCGGCGCCGCACACGCCGCCTGCCTCGTCGCCGCGCTCCTTGCCGGTCCGCGCTGCCCTGATACACCGCCAAACGCCAGGAAGTGAACCGCATGCGCATGTTCCGCCGTCCCCTGCTCGCCCTTCTGCCCGCTGCGTTGATGGCGCCGCGGATCGCTCGGACGCAGGCCGCCTACCCGGCGCGGCCGATCCGCGTGATCGTACCCTTCGGGGCCGGTGGCGGGACCGACAACCTGGTCCGCATCCTCGACCCGCATGTCGCGCGCAGCCTCGGCCAGTCGTTGGTGATCGAGAACCGGCCGGGTGCCGCCAGCATTGTCGGGACCGAGGCGCTCGCGCGCTCCGAGCCGGATGGCTACACCGTGCTCGCGCTTGACTCGACCTTCTGCATCAACCCCGGCCTGTTTCCGTCGCTGCCCTACGATCCCATCCGCGACTTCGCGCCCGTCTCGATCCTCGCGAACGCGCCGATCGTCCTGCTCGCGCACCCTTCCGTGCCGGCGCGCACGCTGCAGGAATTGGTCGCGCTGGCCAAGGCGCGGCCCGGTAGCCTGGCCTACGCTTCCGGTGGCAACGGCGCGCCGACGCATCTCGGCGGGGAGATGTTCAAGACCTCCGCGGGCATCGACATCACCCACCTGCCCTATCGCGGCACGGGTCCGGCGATGAACGATATCATCGCGGGCCATGTGCCCCTCGGGTTCAACGGCCTCAGCGCCTCGCGCGCCCATATCCTGGATGGACGGGTGCGGGCGCTTGCGGTCACCGGCGATGCGCGCGCCGCCGCCTTCCCGGACGTGCCGACCTTCACCGAGGCCGGCGTGCCGAACGTCGACATGTACACGCATTGGGGCGTGCTGGTGCGCGCGGGAACGCCGGACGCGATCGTGCAAAGGCTGGCCGCCGCCTTCAACGAGGCGGTGCTGCGCGAGGATCTCCGCCAGCGCCTCAACGACCTTGGCTTCGTGCCGGCCGGTGGCAGCGCCGCGCGCTACGCCGAGACCATCCGGCGCGAGACGGCGCGCTTCACCGAGGTCATCCGCGCCGGCAACGTGCGGCCCGACTGACGGCGGATGGCGCAGCCCCGCTGGATCGCCGCCCTCTGGGTCACGCTGCTGGCGCAGACCGTCGCGTCCTTCCTGACGCAGAGCCTGCCGGCGATTGCGCCGGTCATGACAGCGGAGGCGGGGCTGCGGCCGGAGACGATCGGCAACCTCGCCTCGGCGGTCGCGCTGGGGACGGTGCTGTTCCTGCTGGCAGGTGGCGGAATCCTCGCCCGCTTCGGCCCGGTGCGGACATTGCAGATCGGCAGTGTGCTGCTGGCCATCGGGATGGTGGTCGCGATTCAGGGCAGCGTCGTGGCGCTGCTGCTGGCGTCGCTGCTGCTGGGCATCGGCTACGCGCCGGCCGCACCGGCGGGCAGCCAGATCCTGCAGGAGACTGCGCCGAAGGAACACCGGTCACTGATCTTTTCGGTCAAGCAGGCGGGAGCGCCGCTGGGCGGAACCTTTGCCGGCCTGATCTGCGCGCCGGTCGCGGCCTGGCTCGGCTGGCAGGCCGCGGTGGCGTTCGGCGCGATCGTCGCCATCGCAACGGGACTGGCGATCCAGCCGCAGCGTGTGTCGCTCGACCAGCCGGCGGTACCGCGGCCGACGCGGCGGGAGCAGGGTATCGGGCATTTGCTCGCAGCACCGCTGGTGGCGCTGCGCCTTCATGCGCGCTTGCCGCCGCTGATCATCCTCGCCGTGTCGTTCTCCACGGTGCAGGGCTGCCTGTTCGCCTTCACCGTGACCTGGCTGGTGACCGATCGCGGCATGTCGCTCATCGAGGCAGGCGGCGTCTTCGCGGCAATGCAGGCCGCCGGGGTCGCCGCGCGCATCGTGCTCGGCTGGCTGGCGGACCGTACCGGCACGCCCGGCCGTAATCTGATCCTGCAGGCCTTCGCGGCGGCGGTCTGCACGGTGCTGCTTGTTGAACTGCCCGTGGGATTTGCGGCGGTGATCCTGCTCGCCATGGCGACGGGATCGCTCGCCGCGAGCTGGAACGGCATCGTCATGGCGGAAGTGGCGCGCCTTGTCCCGCGCGACCGCGTGGGCGACGCGACGGCCGGATGCGTGCTGTTCATCTTCCTTGGCTATCTGGCCGGCCCTTCGGTCTTTGCCGCCGTCATCGCGCTGACGGCGAGTTGGACCGGCGCCTTCATCGCCGTCGCGGCGCAGCTCGCTATGGTCACCGTGGCGGTCGCACCGAAGCTGATGCGCCCCGCCGCGGCGACGGCCGACTGATCCCCGCGGCATTCATGGAGCCTGCACCGATGCTCACCCCGAACATGGCGCACCTCACCAGCAGCGACGGCGTGCGGCTGGCCTATCGCGTGGATGACTTCAGCGATCCGTGGCGGGAGAACCCCGTTCCCATCCTGATGCTGCATCCTGCCATGAGTGCGTATCGTCGCTGGTACGGTTGGCTGCCCATCCTCGCGCGCCGCTTCCCTGTGATCAGCCCGGAGCTCCGCGGCCACGGCTCCTCGGACCTGCCGCCGGACGCCCTGCCCTTCAGCCTCGAACGGCTGGTGCAGGACGCGCTGGAGGTGCTCGATCATCTCGGCGTCGCGCGGGCGCATGTGATCGGTCTGTCGGCGGGCGGCTATGTCGGCCAGCGCATGGCAATCGAAAACCCCGGACGGGTCGCGACCCTGTCGCTGTTCGCCTCCACGCCTGGCCTGCTCGGCACCCAGGCGGCGACCTGGCCGGCGCGGATCGCGGCGATGGGGCTGGAGCCCTTCATCCGCTCAACCGCGACGGACCGCTTCGGCCCGGACGTCGATACCGCGCTGGTGGACTGGTTCTGTCGGCAGACCGGCAGCAACGATCCCGCCTATCTCGGCCGCTTCGTGACGCATATGGCGAGCCGCAACTGGAGCGAGGACCTGCCCCGCATCGGTTGCCCGACCCTGCTCGTCGCGCCCGGAAACGAACCCATCGGCAGCAGCAACCACTACGAGGACATGGCGAAGGTCATCCCCCAGGCGGAGCTCGTCGTCTTCGAGGGCATGGCACACAATATCGGCGATGCCGCGCCCGAGCGCTGCGCGCAGGAAGCGCTGCGCTTCATCGAACAGCACCACCGGTAGGGGCGATGCGCTCAGACGATCCTGCGCGGGCGCCAGCGGCGCGGCGGATCGTTCGGGAAGGCGAGGCCGCTCGCATCCCGACCGAGGCGCAGGAGCATGCGCGCCATTTCGATGGCGCAGCTGTAGCCTTCGAGCACCGGGACGTCCCAGCCCGCATCGCGCAACCGCGTCTCGATGAAGGGGCGCATCCAGTAGGCGGCGGAGCAGCCGAGGATCAGGCTCTGCGCCCCGTCCTCCAGGATCGCCGCCTCGCCGGCCTCGACCGCGGCGTCGAGCATGACGGAAGGCTCGCCACGCAGGGCCTTGGCCTTCTCCTCCGCGATCGAGTGCGGGCCGTTGTGGCTGGGGCGCGGCAGCGGATGGTTGATGTTGCGGATCGCGGTGCAGTGCTCGGTGAAGCGGTACTGCACGACAAGCTGCGCCATCTGCGTGTTGTGCTGCTCCGAGATGTCGATGATGCCGAAGCGGTGGCCGAGCATCGTGGCGATGTGCATCTGCGCATGGGCACAGCTGGTGACGGGAATGCCGAAGCGCCGGCCGATCTCGCGCGATTCCAGGAAGCCCGGATCGCCACCGCCGAGCAGCACGATGGCGTCGTAGTTGCCGCTCTCGCAGGCCTCGCGCACCACGCGCACGCGGTTCGCGCCGACGATCAGGAATTCCTCCAGCGTCTCGACGGGCCAGTCGCCATGCGTTGCGCGCGCGCCGGGATGCGCGGCCCATTCCGTATCGGCCAGCAGATGCGCGGCATTCGCATAGTCCATGACCAGCGATTCACGCGGCCCGTCATGCGGCCGCAGGGCATAGGCGCCCTCGGACAGCTGGAAGGCGTTCACGAGCAGCAATCGTGGGCGGGTCATCATCGGGGTCCTTCCGGCAATCTAGGCTTCGGTACCGGTCATCGCCGCCACCGTATCCTGGAGGTGAGCGGTAATGATCGCTTCCGCCCTGGCGGTGTCGTTCGTCTCGATGGCGTCGAGCAACGCCCAGTGCTGCACCTGCTGCCGCTCGATGCCGAGGCCGCTCGCTCGCGCGCGGACGTAGCGTTCGACATTGGTCCGCAGCTCGCGGATGTGTTCGATGAGGCGCGGCCAGCGCGAGGCGGTGTGGATGCCGTCATGGAAGCTCGCATTGAGCGCCATCCAGGCCGCATCGCGCTTGCGCAGCCTGTCCATGCGCTGGAGAAGCCGGCGCAATCCGAGGATCTCGTGCGCCGTGATGTTGGCGATGCAGCGTGCGACACACAGGCGCTCCAGCGCTACGCGGATGCCGAACAGCTCCTCGACATCGGCCGCGGCAAGCCGGGTCACCTCCACGCCGCGATACGGCAGGACTGCGACCAGGCCCTCGCCTTCGAGCTGCTTCAGCGCATCGCGCACCGGGGTGCGGCTGACACCGTGCGCTGCGGCGATCTCGTCGATATCGAGGCGGCTGCCGGCGCCGAGCTCACCGCGCAGGATACGGTCGCGCAGCACCTTGGCGACGATGTCTTGGCGGCTTGGAAATGCCGACACGCCATCGGCGGCGGTGCCGGAACGGCGTGGGAAGGGCTTGCGGGGGTCGGCTTTGTCGGTCATCTTCACTGATATATTACATATCAAGATGCCGGGGAGAACCACCCTGCCTTTCCTGCCCGATCCCGACATCGCCGCGGACCCGGCCCTCGCTGCGACCTTCACGCGCGTCGAGGTGGAGCCGCCCGAGATCCTCGCCATCGAACTCGAATGGCAGCGCAAGCAGGCCAGCGGGAGAGGTTGATCCATGCCGCGCCACATCGCCTGCCTGTCCTTCGACTTCGACACCTGGTCCGGCTTCGTCGCGCGCGGCATGTCGACGCCCACGCCGGTGTCGCGCGGCGAGTTCGGCGTGATCGGCGCGGGGCGGATCCTCGACCTGCTGGGCAGCCGCGGCATCAAGTCGAGCTGGTACGTGCCGGGCATCGTCATCAAGACCTATCCCGACGCGGTCGGGCGCGTGGTCCAGGATGGCCATGAGATCGGCCACCACGGCTGGAGCCACGTGCCCCCCGCCTGGCTGCCGGCCGATCGCGAGGCCGAGGAATTCGCCCGCGCGGTCGAGACCATCCGCGAGCTGACCGGCAAGGGCCCAGTCGGATACCGCTCGCCGTCGTGGGACATCAGCGACCGCACCATCGACCTCGTGCTCCAGCATGGCTGCCGCTACGACAGCAGCATGATGGGGCATGACTGCTCGCCCTATTTCGCGCGCCGTGGCGACAAGGTCGCCGCCGATGCGCCGATGGAATTCGGCGAGGTGACGGACCTGGTCGAGATCCCGATCAGCTGGTCGCTCGACGACCACCCGCATTTCGAGTTCATCCGCAGCAAGGACGAGGTCCTGCCCGGTCTCTCGAACGCCAATGCGGTGCTCGAGAACTGGATCGCCGACTTCGAGTACATGCGCCGCACGACCGAGTGGGGCATGCTGGTCTACACCTTCCACCCCTACGTGATCGGCCGCGGCCATCGCATGCTGATCCTGGAGAAGCTGATCGACGCGCTCGGCCGCATGGGCGCCGAGTTCCTGACGCTGGACCAGATTCAGCAGGAGTTCCGGGAGCGGAGCGCCGCCCCGCGTTGAGACTGCGACCGCACCGGCCACCAAGAGCCGCAGCGTGACCATCACCGGCTGACAAATGACCTGCTCGTGAGGACCACCATGCGCCGACGCCACCTTCTCCTGTCCCTGCCCCTGGCGCTTGCCGCGCCTGGCGTCGTCCGTGCCCAGGCCTGGCCCGCACGGCCGCTGCGCATGGTGGTGCCGGTGCCACCCGGCGGCGGCACCGACATCATCAGCCGCCTGCTGCAGCCGCATCTGCAGGAACGCCTCGGCCAGAGCGTCGTGATCGAGAACCGCCCGGGCGGCGGCAGCACGATCGGCACGGCGCATGTCGCGCAGTCGCAGAGCGACGGCCACACGCTGCTGATGATCGATACCGCGATCGCGGTGAACCCGTTCCTCTATTCGCGGCTGTCCTATGATGCGAACCGCGATCTGCAGCCGGTGTCGCTGGTGGCGACTGCGCCGGTGATTCTCGTCACGCATCCCAGCTTCCCGCCGACGAATGTGCAGGAGCTTCTTGCCTATGCGCGCGCGAATCCGGGGCGGGTCAATTTCGCCTCGGGCGGCAACGGGACGTCGACGCATCTGTCGGGGGAGATGCTGCGCGCCGTCGCGGGCATCGACATCGTCCACATCCCCTTTGCCGGGACCGGGCCTGGCGTCGCGGCCGTGCTCGGCGGGCAGGTCCAGATGATGTTCGCGGGCATCAGCTCGACACGGCAGCATGTCGAGGCTGGCGCGCTGCGCGCCCTGGCGGTCACGGGCAGCCCTCGCTCGCCTGCCGTGCCGAACGTGCCGACTTTCGCCGAGGCCGGGCTGCCGGCCATGAACGCCGAGACGATCTGGGGGCTGTGGGCACCGGCAGCGACGCCGCCCGAGATCGGCCAGCGGCTCGCGCGGGAGATCGCGGCGATCTTCGCCCTGCCCGACGTTCAACGCCGCGCCGTCGACCTTGGCTTCGTGACGGTCGGTTCCAGTCCGGCCGAGTTCCGCGAGCGCTATGCCCGGGAGCTCGCGACCTGGGGTCCGATTGTTCGCCAGTCCGGCGCGAGGGCCGATTGACATGCCAGCACCTGAAGCGGCGTCCGCGAAAGTCGTTCTGATCTCCGGCGGCGGTGGCGGCATCGGCAGCGCGGCGGCGCGCGCCTTCGCCGCCGCAGGCTACGGCGTTGCCGTCGCGGACATCCTCAAGGACCGGGCCGACGCAGCGGCCGCGAGCGTCGTCGCGGCCGGTGGCGCCGCCATCGCGATCGAGACGGACCTGACCGCGGATGACAGCGTCGCCGCAGCGGTGGCCGCAACGCTCGACAGGTTCGGGCGGCTCGATGCGCTGTATAATTGCGCGGGCGGCACCGATCCGGCCGATGGCCCGGTGACGGAGGTGCCACTGGATGTCTTCGACCGCACCATGAATCTCGATCTCCGCGGCACGTTCCTGTGCTGCCGTCACGCGATCCCGGCCATCATCCGCTCGGGCGGCGGCGCGGTGATCAACATGTCGTCCGGCGCGGCACTGCGCGGTGCCAGCCCCTTCCATGTCTACAGCGCCGCCAAGGGCGCGGTCATCTCGCTCACCCGCGCCCTGGCTGGCCACTACGCGAAGCAGGGCGTGCGGGTGAATTGCATCGCGTCGGGACGCGTCATGACCGAACGCGTGATCCGAACCTTCGGCACGCTCGAGGAATCGATCGGGCGGGATCCGCAGGACCCGGTTGGTCGCCAGCGCGACTACCCCTTCTGGATCGGCGAGCCGGAGCACATCGCGGCCACCGCCGTCTTCCTCGCCTCCGATGGCGCGCGGATGATCACCGGCGCAACCATTCCGGCGGATGGCGGGCGGTCCGCCTACTGACCCGGCCGTCCAAGGATGGCCGCAACGATACGACCAGAAAATCAAGACAGGGACGACGCAGCTGCACCTCGAACCGGGAGATACATCACGATGAACCACTTCCCGCTTTCACGCCGCGCCTGGCTGGCCGGCGCTGCGTCGACCGTCCTCGCCACGCCCGCGCTGGGCCAGCAGGATTGGCCCAATCGCGGCATACGCGTGCTGGTCGGCTATCCGGCGGGCGGCGCCAATGACCTTGTGGCGCGTTCGATCGCCGCGCCGCTTTCCGATACGCTCGGGCAGCCGGTCGTGGTGGAGAACCGGACAGGCGCGGCCGGTGCCATCGCCGCCGAAGCCGCGGCACGCGCCGCGCCCGACGGGTATGGGCTGTACATGATCTCGAGCGCGCAGGTCCTCGCGCCCAGCATCCGGCGCAACCTGCCCTTCGATCCCGTGCGCGACTTCACCTACATCGCGCTGGGTGCGCGCGCGCCGTACTTCCTCACCGTGCATCCGTCGCTCGGCGTCAACACATTGGCAGAACTCGTCACGATGGCGAAGGCACGGCCGGGCGCGATGAGCTTCGCCTCGTCGGGCGTCGGCGCCGGTCCCCATTTGACCATGAGCTACTTCATGAGCGTCGCGGGGGTGGAGTTCGACCACGTGCCCTATCGCGGCGATGCCGATGCGCTGATCGACCTCGTTGCAGGACGCGTCCCGGTCTCGTTCATCTCGGTTGCGCCCACCGTCCCTCATATCCAGTCCGGGCGGCTCAAGGCGCTGGCGGTGTCGGGGGCGGAGCGGCTCTCAGTCGCACCGGACGTGCCGACGGTCGCGGAATCCGGCTATCCGGGCTTTGCGATGGATGCCTGGTGGGGCCTCGCCGGCCCCGCCGGATTGCCTGCGCCGATCGTGAACCGCATTGCGCGGGAAGTTCGCCCGATTCTCGACGCCCCCGCCTTCGCGGCACGCTTTGCGGCGGCGGGGGTCGTCCCGAGCAAGCTTGGCCCGGCAGAATTCACCCAGCTCGTCCGCGAGGATCGCGTGCGCTTCGACCGAATCGTGCAGGCCGCGCGGATCCCCGTGCAGGACTGACCAGACCCGACCATGGAGCCCAGCCGAGCATGACCGAGGCATCGACCTTCACCGCCAGCGACGGCGAGACCATCGCCTACTACATCGACGACTTCACCGATCCCTGGCGCGATGCGCCGGTCATGGTCCTGCTGCATTCCGCCATGGGGAATTCGCAGCGCTTCTATTCCTGGGTGCCCGGCCTCGCACGCCACTTTCGGCTGATCCGCGTGGATTTCCGCGGTCATGGCGGCTCCAGCGTTCCGGGGCCGTCCCTTCCGCTCACGACGGACAGGATGGTGGCGGATGTCGAGGAGCTGATGAGCCTGCTCAAGATCGAGAAAGCGCATCTCACCGCCAATTCCGCCGGCGGCTATGTGGCGCAAAACCTGGCCATCCGCGCGCCGGGCAAGGTGCAGAGCCTGGTCGTCGTCGGCTCGACGCCGGGCCTCAGCCCGGATGCCCTCACCTGGCTGCCGCGCATCAAGGCCGAGGGACTCACACCGTTCCTGCGCGACACCATCCACATGCGCTTCGACCTGGCGAGCACCGATCCCGGCATGGTCGAGTGGTTCCTGAAGCAGACCGCCGAGAACGACGAGGACTTCGTCACCCGCTTCATCGGCTACTGGGCGACGCAGGACTGGGCGGACCAGCTGCACCGCATCGCCTGCCCGACGCTGGTGATCCTGCCCGGCGCGGAAACCGTGGGCACCGCGGCGAGCTACGACGCCATGAAGGACCGCATCCCGGATGTGACGATGCTCGCCTACGAACACATGCCGCACAACATCGCCGACATGATGGCGGATCGCTGCGTGGCAGACATCCTCGCCTTCCATCGCGCCAAGTTCGGCTACCCGAAAGCCTGAGCGATGCCACATCTTCCCGACGCCATGACGCACGGCCCCGACGCCACCCGCGAAGCCTTCGCGAAGGTCGAGGCGAGCCGCGGCTTCGTCTCCAACCTCATGCGTTCGCTCGGGCATGCGCCGGAGGGGCTGAAGGCCTACATGGGCCTTGGCCACTATCTGCGATACGGATCGGAGCTGACGGAAATACAGCGGGAGCTGGTGATATGCGGCATGGGCCGGAACATCGCCTATGCCTGGGCGCACCACGCCCCCATGGCGTTGCAGGCCGGCCTCACGGCGGCGCAGATGGACGATCTCCGCGCGGGGCGCACGCCGGCGGGACTGCCGCCGGCGGATCGCGCCGTCTGCGACTTCACCCTTGCCTTCAGCACGCTGCAGGGCGTGCCTGATGCTGTCTGGGCCGAGGTGAATCGCCACTTCACGCCGCGCCAGGCGACCGACATGGCGCTGCTTGCATCCTACTACCTGGCCGCCGCGTCGCTCATCATGGGCATGGGCGTCGAGATCGAGACGCCGGAGATACTCGCCAAGGAACTCGCCTGGCAGCGGGCGCCGCGTGATGCGAGCGGCCAGGTGGCGGTAGAGCGGGAGTGATCCGCCGCCGCGCCGTCGGCACGCTATGCGGGCGTGAGGGCGTCGAGGGCCTGGATCAACGCCGTATTGGCAGGCGCGTCCTGGCCGAGCCGGCGTGCCTCGGCGACCGCGGTGCCGTTGATGAGCCAGGCTTCCGTCCTGCGCCCACGCGCGCGGTCCTGCGCCATGCCGCTGACCGCGGTCGGATTCATGTGGTCGCCGTAGGCGACCAATCCGGCATCGAGCGCAGCCAAGGCCTCGGCGCTGCCGGCACAGGCGCGCGCCCAGGTCGCGCCAGGCACGCCGCATATCGGATCAGGCACGACGCCGGCGGCGGCCGCGATGGTTGCGACTTCGAGCGCCACCTTCGTCATCTCCGCGCGCAGGGTCTGTTCGGTGAACAGGTCGCGGATCGGACGTCGATGCAGGGCCGACAGCGCCGAGGTCATGCTGTTGAAGACCAGCTTCGCCCATCGCGCCGCTGCCATGTCGTCCACCGCCTCGGCGCCATCGATCGCCGACAGGCGATCGACCAGCGCATGGATGCGTGGCGTCGCCGGACCGCGTGTCTCGCCGAGCCTGAAGGTCGCGGGACCGCCATCGAAGCGACGACGGTGCCGCTGCATCGCCCCCGGTCCGGTGAGATTGGCAAACAGCCCGGTCACGATGCAGCCCATGACCCGATCCGCGCCGAGGTCCTGCGCCATCGCAAGATCGGCCAAGGCATTCAACGTGACGACCCAGGTGCCGCGATGGACGCGCTCGACCGCGTCGACCACAGCGGGTGCATCGGCCAGCTTCGTGCACAGGATCATGAGGCGCGGCGCGACAGATGGGATCTCGTCCACCGTCGCGATCGTCGCGAACCTCGCTTCGAAGTCGCCGGCGGGCTCGCCCACGCGGAAGCCCCCTTGCGCGATCGCCCGCCGGTTCGGCTCCCAGGGTTCGTAGACGACGACATTCTCCTGCAGGCGAGCAAGATGCGCTGCGATGTAGCCGCCAACCGCGCCGGCGCCGATGATCAGGAGAGGTCGATCGGAATCGGCATTGGCCATGAGGAGCACTCCATGATTCGGCTGGCGATGGATCATGCGCCGCGCGGGGCCATGTCGTGAAGTACGCGCGAGGCGAAGAACGCGACTGGGTGCGCGAAGCGCTGCGTGGCTACATGACGGTGGTCTACACGCCGTTCGACGAAGCCGATGTGCTGGATGAGGACGGCCTGCGGCACAATGTCCGCACCACCCTGTCGCTTCCCGGCGTCGGCGGCCTGTCGATCAATTCGCTGCACCAGGAATTCTGGACGCTAACCGATGCGCAGCGCCGGCGCCTCGTGGAAGTTGTCCTCGATGAAGTGAACGGCGCTGCGCCGGTCGTGATCGGATGTTCGGACCCCTCGGCGGAGCGCGCCGTGGACTGGGCACGCCACGCTGCCGCGGCCGGCGCTGATCTGGTCATGGTCTGGCCGCCCTTCTACGGCCCGCGGTCCGCGGATGGCGTCAGGGCATACTACGAGTATGTCGCGCAGCGGATCGGGATCGGCATGATCGTCTACAGCACGACGCTGTCCGAGCTCAGCTTCTACCTGGCACCCGACCAGGTGGAAGCGCTGCTTCACCTGCCCAATGTCTGCGCGGTGCAGAACACGACGCTGAATCTCGCGCAGTATGCGGCGATGATGGAGCGCGTCGGCACGCAGATCGCGGTGGCGACCTCGCTCGAGGAATATCACCTGTTCGGGCAGCTCGCCTTTCCCGAACGTGCCCCGGGATTTCTCATCGGATCATCACGGCCGATCTTCTGCCAGAATGCCGAGCATCCCCATTGCGGTCGGTTCCTCGATGCTCTTGGACGCGGGGATCTACCCGCCGCCGCACAGCATGCACGCACGATCATGGAGATTGCCGAGCGCCTGCAGAGCCAGTATTTCGCCCGCGGCTTCCACCATGTGGGTATGTTCAAAGCGCTCGCAGCGCTGTTCGGCATGCGGACGCGTGGCGTCCGGCCAGGCATCGCGCCGGCGTCTCCCGCGGAGCTCGCGGCCGCGGTTACCGTCCTGGTTGAAGCGGGGCTCCTGGAGCGGCCCGCGTAAGGGCGCGCTGCCGCGCCTTTGCACCGCCATCGCTGAAGGGTGCGCGCCGGGTATCGGAACGCCTGCGCGGACAAGCTCATCCGCCTTCGACCAGAACACCACCCGCGCCCCGATCCGCCGCAGGATTCAGTGCAGCGTGATTCCGATGATTGACGTTGGAGTCGCCCCGCTTCGGCGATGCCCTCAGGCTTCGGGTTGAACTCGTGCGGATCCCGCACGCCGACCCCGTGGTCACCCTCCAGGCGAGCCAAGAGCGCGTTCTGCGCGTGTTCGCGTCGCGCCACGGTGCCGGGGGCGTCTTCCGCCTCTCGGACGGCCGCCCGGTCGACCTCGCCGGCAATCTCGGCGACGTCGCGGGGCGATAGTGCGGTGATCTTCCCGCCCGTCTCGGCCCGGGCGGCGGCCAGGATGGCGTCGAAGCGCGCCATGGCGGCCCGGAACGGGCGCTTCGCTTCGTCCGGGTCCTTGGTGCCGAGCGACCGCACCAAGTCGCGCTTGCCGACAGCCTGCCGGAGGTCGCGCGGGACCACCTTGCGGGCGAGGTAGAAGGAGGTCCGTGGATGCTTCTGCGGCCGGGCCTTACTGAGGACGATCTGGGTCACCCCGTTGTAGCAGGAGGCGGCCCGCAAGCCCTTGGATATCCTGACTTCCAGCTGGACCAACCGCTTGCGGCCGATCTGGCGTCCCCTAGGCACAGCAAACGAGGCGACCTAACGCGCTGTTCTGACGGTGCGTTTTCTATCTGCACCGCGCCACTCCTACTGGAATCCTACGACCCCGACCGGGTGGGGTGGATTGGCTTCGGGAAGGCGGCGGGAGGGAGCGCGAGGCCCCCCTCCCTTCTCCGGCTCAGGCGGCCTTGCTCGGCTTGCTCGCCTTCGCCTCGGCCTTGCCCTGCTCGGCCTGCGCGGCCAGCCAGAAGCGCGGCGGCTCCTGGTTGAGATCGCGGCGGGCGACGAGGCCCAGGCGCTCCGCGAGGGACTTCGCGACGCCCCATGCCGACACGCCCTTGCCGCCGTTCGCGCCCACCAGGTCTGCCCTGGTCGCGCCGCCCTCGCGCCGCAGCAGGTCCGCCATCGCCTGCTTCGCCGCCGTCAGCGGGATCGCCCGCCGCTCCTTGCCGCCGCCGCTGCGCCCCAGCAGCATCCGCTCGCGCTCCACGGCTTCGAGGGTGGCGTAGTCCGCGGTCGCCACGGTCTCGCCCTTCGCGTTGCGCACCTGGACCGGAGCGCCGGTCGCCTTGGAGAGCAGCACCGCGGTCGCGTTGGGGCTGGCGGCGAGGGTCGGCAGGTTGCCGTCGATGACGAAGGTGAAGGGGCCGTCCTTCGCGTCGAGCGGTGCGCCCGACAGCATGGCGAGCGAGAGGGCGCGCTTGGTCTGCGAGGTGGTGGTCGTCATGGTCACGTTCTCCGGGTGGTGTCAGCCGCCCGCCTCAGCGGTGCAGCAGCGCAGCGGGGGTTCCGCGCGCCACGACCCTACGGCAACGTCACCGAACCGCCGTCGCAAGGCAGCGCGCTCAACCCCGCGCCAGACCGCGAACAGCGCGCCCCTGGGTCGTTGCGGGGTTGTGGGCTATTCCGCTGCACCCCGCGCCATTCCTGCAATGGGGTCGCGGCACCCCTGGGAAGCGCGCTGGCGGGGTGCACCCCGGTTCCGCACCTACCCCCCTAGCACCCCCCACCCCACCCCCCCGCCGGTGCGCGCCGATGGGGTGCAGCGGCAGCAACCCAGGACCAGCGGGGGGTGCAGCGTGCAGGGTGGGCAACGCGGGGCTGAGCCACCCGCACGTCCGGCGGCTGATGGTGTAAACTCACGGTCTGGCCGGGCCGGGGACCGCTGGTCGGGGATGCCCCGTCCCCGCCGTTCAGGACGCGCAGGGTAGGGCCGGCCGCGGCGACGGCAGGCAAGTCCTCCCGGGCCGGCAGCCGGCCACCTGACCTAAGGCCACAGTACCGAGCCGCGACGAGGCCAAGGCCGGGGCCGGATCGCTGCGGCGACTGGTGTAGGATCTTGGGTCCCGCTGCCGTATCGTCACCAGATCGCAGTTCAAGCTGGATTGCTTTCGGTGCGCTCCTTCAAGTTCGTGCCAAGGCCTGGAGTGAGTAGAATCGGATTCGATCCGTCGCTGGTTAGGGACAAACAGCCGCAGCCCGCCTCAGTTGCAGCTCGTCGGTAGCCCCGCGCCAGAGCACCATGCCGACGCATCGCGCTCGAACTCCGCGTCGGCGTCGTGCAGCAGATCCAGGAAGGCCTGCTCTGCCTCGCTCAACCGACTATTGCGCAGCCGAACGATGCCGGGGTGGATAGACACCCAGGGCTCGCGGAACGGCAGCGCCACCACTTCCCCTCGGAGGAGTGCCGGGAGCGCCAGAGCCACGGTCAACGCCGCCACAGCGTCGCCATGGCGCAGCGCGCTGAGTGCCACTGTCGGGCTCTCATGCACGAGGGCCGGGAAGGCCGGGTGAATGGCACCGGCCGCGCACGCCGCTTCCCGCGCCGCTGCGAATGGCCCCTGCACCGCCTGCGGCACGTGGCCGATGAAGACGAACGGAAAGGCCAGGATATCCGCCAGCCCGAGCGCCGGCCGGTGGGTCAACTCATGGCCGGGCCGCACCACGAAGACCCCGACCTGCGGACGCAGTCGCTCCACCGTCAGTGTCGGGTCGGCGTCGAGTCCCCTAAGGTCGAGCAGTCCGATCGGCGCCTTACGCTCCTGCACCATGCGCGGCACGTCAGCCCAGTTGGACGTCAGCAGCCGGATCCGCACGGTGGGGTGCTGGGCCAACATCCGCGCGGCTGCGGCGATGCCAACAGTCTCAGCGATGTAGGCGCCGCCCGCGATTACGAGATCCTGCGTCTGGCTGCCGCGGACTGCGGCAACGGTGCGGTCCAGCCGATCCAGGCGACCGAGGATATCGGAAGCCTCCGCCAGCACCGCGCGTCCAAGGTTGGTGGCGATTACGCCTCGCCGGCTGCGCTCGAATAGCGGGCCTTGCAGCCGGGCCTCGAGCGCAGCGAGGCTACGCGTGAGGGTTGGCTGGCCGATGCCCAGGACGCGCGCCGCCCTAACCAGGCTGCCATGTTCGCCGATAGCCTGCACCAGGCGAAGCTCGCGCACCTCGAGCATATGCTTCTCGCGGCAATTATGGATTTCCAATTGAGCATTGGCGGGCAAACGCCGGCCCGTGGCAACGTCCGATCTAGCAATGGGGCGGGAGGGGCGTATGGCAGCCAACGCGTCCTGCGGCTCTGACGCCACGCCTGAGCAGACCGCGACCGGCATGATCCACATTCCCGGCGGCACCACCCTCATGGGGTCCGACAGGCACTATCCGGAGGAACGGCCAGCGCATCGAGTCCGCGTCGCACCCTTCTGGTTGGATACGACAACGGTCACCAACGCAGCATTCGCCCGCTTCGTGGCCGAGACTGGCTACGTGACGGTGGCCGAGCGGCCGCTTGACCCAGCGATGTACCCGGGTGCCGAGCCAGCGATGCTCGCACCCGGCGCACTGACGTTCCGCATGACGGAGGGTCCAGTCGACACGCGTGACATCTCCAACTGGTGGCACTGGACACCCGGGGCGATGTGGCATTCTCCGGAAGGCCCCGGCAGCGACATCGACGGTCGCGACGATCATCCTGTCGTCCATGTCGCTTTCGCGGATGCGGAAGCCTATGCGCGCTGGGCCGGCAAGGATCTGCCGACCGAGGCGGAATGGGAATTCGCGGCGCGTGGTGGGCTGGACGGCGCGGAGTTCGTTTGGGGCGATGAATTCACGCCCGACGGTCAGCAGCTGGCCAATACGTGGCAGGGCCCGTTCCCTTGGCGCAATTTCGCGGCGGACGGCTTCGAGCGGACTGCTCCGGTCGCGAGCTATCCGCCGAACGGATACGGCCTGTACGACATGGCGGGCAATGTCTGGCAGTGGACCACCGACTGGTGGGCCGCCAAGCATGACGCCGATCCATCCAAGCCCTGCTGCGCGCCGCAGAATCCGCGCGGCCCGGCGATGGAGGGATCGTTCGATCCTGTCCAGCCCGCCATCCGCATCCCGCGGAAGGTGGTGAAGGGCGGGTCCTTCCTCTGCGCGCCGTCTTACTGCCGGCGCTATCGGCCTGCGGCGCGCCACGCGCAGATGGTGGACACCGGCATGAGCCATATCGGCTTCCGCTGCGTCCGCCGCGATCCACCGGAAACCTGAGGAAACCCAACCCCATGGCCAACAACAGCAACGGGCGCTCACGCCGCGGCATGCTCCTTGGGGGCGCAGCGGGCCTCGCCGCCAGCACGCTGCCCGGCGGGATAACGCAGGCGCAGGCGCAGGCGCAGACCCGCCCCGCCACGCCGGGCCCGGCCCCCACCGCGGCCAGCGGCGGCCGCCCGAACATCATCGTAATTTGGGGCGACGACGTCGGCATCTCGAACATCAGCTACAACAGCCGCGGCGTGATGGGGTATCGCACGCCCAACATCGACCGGATCTTCCAGGAAGGCATGACCTTCACCGACTGCTACGCTGAGCAGTCCTGCACTGCCGGCCGGTCCGCCTTCATCACCGGCCAGTGCACGTTGCGCACCGGGTTGTCCAAGGTGGGCCTGCCCGGTGCTGCGGCCGGCATGCAGCCGCAGGACCCGACGATCGCGCGCGTGATGAAGGGCCAGGGCTACGCGACCGGGCAGTTCGGCAAGAACCACCTCGGCGACCGCGACGAACACCTGCCGACGATGCATGGCTTCGACGAGTTCTTCGGCAACCTCTACCACCTGAATGCCGAGGAGGAGCCGGAAAACGAGGACTACCCGCGCAACCCCGAATTCCGCCAGCGCTTCGGCCCGCGCGGCGTGCTCAAGACCTGGGCCAATCCGGACGGCACGCAGCGCATCGAGAATACCGGCCCGCTGACGCGCCGCCGCATGGAGACGGTGGACGGCGAATTCGTCGATGCCACGCTCGACTTCATGGACCGCAAGGTGCGCGAGCGGCAGCCGATGTTCGTCTGGTTCAACGCCACCCGGATGCACTTCCGCACCCATGTGCCGGCCAGTCTGCGCGGCCGCTCGGGCCTGAACGAATACGCCGACGGCATGCTGCAGCATGACGACCATGTCGGGCAGATCCTGAAGAAGATCGACGATCTCGGCATCGCCAACGACACCATCGTGATCTACGGCACGGATAACGGCGTGCACTACAACAGCTGGCCGGACGCGGGCGTGACACCCTTCCGCAGTGAGAAGAACAGCAACTGGGAAGGCGCCTACCGCGTGCCCTTCGCCATTCGCTGGCCTGGCCGCATCGCGCCGGGCAGCGTGAACAACCAGATCGTCTCGCACCTCGACTGGCTGCCGACCCTTGCCGCCGCGGCGGGCGAGCCGGCCATCAAGCAGAAGCTGCTGGACGGCACGAGGATCCAGGGGCGCGACTACAAGGTGCACCTGGACGGCTACAACATCCTGCCGATGCTGACCGGCCAGACCGCCGAGAGCGAGCGCAAGGCCTTCTTCTACTTCAATGATGACGGACAGATGGTGGCGATGCGCTACGAGCGCTGGAAGCTGGTGTTCATGGAGCAGCGGGCGCGCACACTGGCGCTCTGGGCCGAGCCCTTCGTGCAGCTGCGCCTCCCGAAGCTGTTCGACCTGCGCATGGACCCCTTCGAGCGGGCCGACACCGACAGCAACACCTACTACGACTGGTTCCTCAGCCGGGCCTTCCTGGTGGTGCCCGCGCAGGTCCTGGCGCGGCAGTTCCTCGAAACCTTCCAGGCCTTCCCCCCGCGGCAGCGTCCGGATGCGTTCAACCTGGACGCCGTGATGCGCTCGATGGAGGCGGCGACCTCAACCGGTCGTTGAGCGATCCCGGCCCGCTGCCGCTTGGCGGCGGCGGGCATTCTGCCGCGCCTGGGCTGGCGCTGGAGTGGCCATGACGCATCACCCTCGATCCGCGACGCGCCGAACGCTCCTGGCCGGCGGCTTGGCCCTCGCTGCGGCCGGCCACGCGACCGCGCAGCCCGCCGTACCCTCGTACGGTCTGGTCGCGATCGATGTGCTGCTGGAACCTAGCCAGGCCATGCTGGATCGCGCGGCGGCCGACAATGCGCGGCTGCGCAAAAACCACCCCGAGGGCTTCGCGCTCGACAGCGCACATACGCCGCACGTCACGGTGCTGCAGGCCTTCGTCGATGCGTCGGACCTGCCCCGTGTGCAGGAGGTGGCAGGTCGGGTGTTGGACGCCGCCTCTCCCCTAGCGTGGCAACTGACCGCCATCGGCCGCTACTACTTGCCCACGGAGGGGTTTGGGCTCGCGGGCATCACGATCCGGCCAACTACGCCGCTGCTGGACCTTCAGGCCGCGCTGGTCGCAGCCCTGGCACCTTTCGCGCGACGCGGCGCCACCCGTGCCGCCTTCGACGGCCCCGCTCCGCCCGCCCTCGTGCCCCAGATCGTGGCGTATATCGATGGCTTCGCGCGCGAACGGACCGGCACCGCCTACAACCCGCATGTGACCACGGGCCTAGGACGCGAGGAATTCGTGCGCGCCATGGTCGCCGAGCCGTTCCCCGCCTTCGAGTTCGGAGTGACCGGCGCAGCGCTGTTCCATCTCGGCATCTTCGGGACTGCCAACCGGCGGCTGTGGACCTGGTCCCCGCAGCGCCGCCGCTAAAGAGGATGCCATCCATGCACGCACATCTCCCGCGCCGTCTCGTTGTCGGCCTTGGGCTTGCCGCAGCTGCGAGACTGGCAGTTCCAGCGTCGGCACAGGCAACCGACCCGATGCCCTCCTGGCGGGACAGCCCAGGCAAGCGCGCGCTGCTTGAATTCGTCGCGGCGGTCACGACCGAGGGAGGGCCGGATTTCGTGCGCCCTTCCGAGCGCATCGCCGTCTTCGACAATGACGGCACGCTCTGGGTGGAACAGCCCGTGCCGACACAGCTTCCCTTCATCCTGGACCGCATGCGCACGCTGGCACCGCAACATCCGGAATGGCAGCAGGACGCGATGTTGCGCGCCGCCATCGCCGGTGATGCCGCCACGGTCCTCGGCGGCGGCATGCAGGGCCTGCTGCACGTCGCGGGCGCGGCAATGGCCGGCAACAGCCCGGAGGAGTTCCAGCAAATCGCTGCCGAATGGCTCGCCTCCACGCGGGATGGAAGGTGGAACCGGCCCTACACGCAGCTTGTCTATCAGCCGATGCTGGAGGTGCTCGCGTTGCTGCGCGCGCGCGGCTTCACGAACTTCATCGTCTCGGGTGGCGGCGTCGAGTTCATCCGCGCTTTCGCCGAGGAGGTCTATGGTCTTCCCCCGCACCAAGTGGTCGGCTCCACCTTCGCGTTGCGGCCCGCGGAGCTGAACAGCCGCATCACGCTGCTGCGTGAGCCGGTCGTGGATTTTATCGACGACGGGCCTGGCAAGCCCGTCGGAATCGCGCGCCACATCGGCCGCCGGCCGATCGCCGCCTTTGGCAATTCCGATAATGACCTGCCGATGATCCATTACACTCTGGAGGGACCCGGGCGCCGCTTCGGCATGATCGTCCATCACGATGATGCGGCGCGCGAATACGCCTACGATCGGAACGTCCATATGGGGCGGCTGGCGCGTGGCCTTGACGAGGCGCAACAGCGCGGCTGGCACGTGGTCTCCATGCGGAATGACTGGTCGCGGATTTTTCCGTGACATCGGAGAGGAAGGTCACGTCGTGAAGCACATCAGGCGCGCGCCGGTCGGCGACGCGCTGGTTGTACTGCCGTTCGGTTCGATCTTGCTGCTTGTGCTCGGCCTTGTTGAAGAGTTGGAGCAGGCGGCAAAACCGCTCGCGGCGCACTTCTAGGCGGTCAGGTCAATGACCGCGCCGCTCGCTATTCAGCCCCGCAGCGTCTGCTAGGCTCAGGACTCATTGCCGAGCCAGAAGATGACGGTGGCGGCGAGCGTGATGGCGCTGAAGAAGGTGTGAGCGCAGCGGTCGTAGCGCATG
>LNFM01004133.1_pt1 | contig 27306 bp, 22 predicted proteins | sample 596031 | NCBI WGS metagenome assembly LNFM01 (sample SAMN04254537, study PRJNA301005) | activated carbon metagenome | isolation source: dual media filters at the Ann Arbor, Michigan drinking water treatment plant | place: USA: Ann Arbor
CCACGCCGTTCTCGTCCACTTGCCATGTTGGCCGATGAACGTGCCGGCGGTCCCCAAGCCCAACGCCGCGACGACCTTCACGAGCTCCATCGGTAGTTCGATCGACACGCCAAGTCTCTCGAGTTCGAGGTCGATCCTCGGCATGAGCCCGAAGGTCGCCGCGAGGAGCTCGGCGAGCACGAGACCCGCGAGCGCGACCGCGAGCCCTACCCAGCGGTTGAAATTGCGGAACCGAGCGTAGCGGATCACGCGATCGGTCGGCAGCACGGAGAGTGCGACGGCCAGCAGGAGCGCGATGAGGTGCAGCGGAATGAACCCGATCGCCAGCGCCAGCGCGTACAACCCCCACCACATCGCGATCCACGAGGCGGCTTGTACGACGACCGCGAAAGGGACCACGATCGTCGCGAGCGGCGGCCAGTCCGGACCGGGTTGGCCGTCGACGACGAAGTCCGAGGGCCCGTAGCGCTTCACCCATGCAGCAGCGCCGGTCCGACGGTTCACGAAGATCGGCTGCACGTCCTTGATCTCGGCGGACGCATCATGCGTCGCGAGATAGCGGCCGGACTGCACGTGCAGGATGAAGCCGAGCTCGCGCTCCTCGGTCTTCGCCGCGTCCACGTCCAGCCAATCGCTCCCGAAGGTCGGGTAGCGCTCCGCGGCGAGCTGGATCGCTGCCGCCTTCGCATCGCCTGGCGAGAACATCGCGCGAGCTTGTCGCACAACGCATCGCCGCCGGATAGTCGGCGCCAACGGGTCCGTGGTCGTCACGACCCCGTCGTCTCGGGGCGTGTGTGCTGTCGCCCTGGACGGGGTCGGATCCGCCGCGCTCCGGAGCACCTCGACCGCGAGACGTTGGCGAAGCCCAGGAGCCGGTCACACGAGCACCCGACGCCCCGCTCGACATGACGGCGGAGCTGCGCGGCCACCTGGTCGCCCGCGACTGCCCGTTTCCCGAGGTGGTGGTGAAGCTCGAGGGACACGCGCTGCGGTGGCGGATCGTGACGATCGGCGCGCCGTGAGGCTAGTCGTCTTCTTCCTCCTCGTCCTCGTACGGTGTGCGTGCGGCCGCCGTCGACGAACTCCCAGATCCCGACCGCCTTTTTGCCCGACACGCAACCGCGGGCCTCGAGCTCGCCGTCGTCCCCGAAGAACTCGTACGCCAAGCCGGACTCGGCCCTGTGCCCCCGCATCCCTGGTCCTTGGTGCCATCCAGCGCGTACACGACGATCGTCCCCATCGGCGGCAGCGTCGACGGATCGAAGCCACTGACCCATCGCGTGTTCATCGAGTCGAACACGGCGTCCTCGGGCAGCCCCTGCGGCCGCGGCGGGATCGCGGTCCCCCGCGCGTCGACCTCGTGGCCCGCCGCCCGAGTTGGGCACCGATCAATCGCACTCGTCGGGCGGCAGCGGCGAGACCCAGCCGCAGACCGGATCACCGTCGACGAACGCCCCGCACGTCATGCCGTCGGGGCACACCTCGCCGTCGCCACAGCGCAGCAGGCACGTGGTCGGGCTGCCGGCGCCGTACGGCTCCTCGACGCACGTGGGCACCGCGGTGCCGGTGGGCGGCGTGGGGCAGTCGCCGGGATCGTCGCACGGCGCGTCGCACAGGCAGCCCTGCTCGCACGCGAGCGTGTCGCCGTAGCCGACGATGGCGGACTCGTTGCACAGGCCCTCGTTGCTGAGCGAGCACCACGGGTAGGTGTCGTCCACGCCGTCGGGCGGACACGCGCCGGGCTCGAGGCATGGATCGGCCTCGGGGAGCATACACACCCCGAGATCCTCGAGACCCTCGGGCGCGGCGCCGGGGAGGAAGAAGGGCACGCACGACGGCGGCGAGGTGCAGCCCGCGTCGCCGTCGTCGAGGTCGCACAGCGCAGCGCAGCACCCCGCCGCACCCTCACCACAACCGCCGACGTTCTCGGCGGCGGCGCAGATGAGGCCCTCGGCGCAGGCGTTCGAGAACTCGCACGGCTCGCCCTCGGCCGTGCCGAGCAACTCGACGCCGCTGCAGATGAACGACCCCTCCGACTCGCTGAAGAAGCAGGTCGGGAGCGTGTCACCGCACCCGGACGCGAGTGGATCGCAGGAGGGGAAGCACGTGCCGAACGTGCACGAGCTGCAGGTCACGCAGTGCTCGTCGGCATGACATCCGTCGCCGACGCCGTCGAAGTCGCAGATCCCCAGGCACACCGGCTGCGGGAAGCCCTCGAAGCACCTCGCCCCGGCCTCGCAGCTGTCGACGCACGTCGTCGCGTCGGCCGTGCACGCACCGAAGCGCGGGGACGCAGCGGCGTCGAGGGGAACGCACGCCGTCGCGTCGATGTCGCCGTTCGCGTCCGTGTCGTACGGGATGCAGTGCCAGTCCGCGGGGCAGTCCTGGGTGAGGAGATCGCACTGCTGTTCGGCCGGCGCCGGTGGACACATGAACGACGGCGCGCCGGTCGACTCGCTGCTCCCCTCGTCGGTGCTCGTCGATGCCGAACCGCCGGTCTCGATCGTGGTGGCCGTCGTGCCCGTGGCGGACGCGTCGGACGACGAGCCCACGGCCGTGTCGCTCGACGTGGACGTGCCCGCGCTCGATGTTCCGCCGTCGTCGAGATCGAGGGTGCCGATGCAGGCACCGAGCATCCACGCCAGCGCCCCGAGGCCGACGGGGCGCGCGAGGGTCACGGGGGCGAACGATGGGGAGTGCGGCGTCGAGCGGTTCATCTACCCCCCGCAGTGTCCGGCGTCGGTGAGGTTTTCGCGGCCGCGTCGCATCGATCGAGTGCACGCGTGACCATCGGCGACGCCGGCTGCGTGGCGACGATGCGCGCGGCCTCGTCGGCGCGGCCGAGGCGACACCACGCGTCGACCTGCAGCGCCGCGCGCACGTCCGCCTGCGGGCTGTCGGGGAAGCGCATCGCGTGGTCGCGCGCGCGGGCGAGGGCGGCGTTCGGGTCGGCGCGATCGAGGGCGCCGAGGATCTCCTGCAGCAGCGCATTGTCGGCGGCGAGCGAAGCGGGCGCCGACGGGCGCGGCGCGGCGCTTGGGCTCGGTGTCGTGCCCGGCCTGCGCGGCGCGGGCAGGGCTTGGGCGAACCCGACCGGCGTCGTGTCGAGGTCGACCTCGGACATCGATCGCTCGATCGTCGGCGCCGCAGGAGATGGCGGCGCCGCAGAGGACGGCGGCGCCGCAGAAGACGGCGGCGCAACGCTCGATGCGACGGGCCCGGGCGACGTCTTCGCGACTTCGGTCACTGCGATCACCGCGATCGTCCCTGCCCCCGCGATCGCCACCACCGCCGCGATCTTCGCGAGGCCTGCGAGCAGCGGCGCCCCGACGACGGGCGCGGGGCCCCCGAGCAACGGCGCCAACACGCACCACCCGCGATCGGCGGCGACCGGCCCATCCGCGCGCACGCGGCCGAGCGCGGGGCCGAGGGCATCGGGGGCCAGCACCGCCACCGACTGTCGCAGCAACCGCAGACGCGCATACACGACGCGGGGAAGCTCGCCCGTCGCCTCGGCGATCTCCTGTCCGGTCATCCCGACGACCTCGGAGAGCACGAACAGCTCCTGGTCGCGCGGCGGCAGCCCGGCCAGGAATCGCTCGAGCACCCCGAGGGCCTCGGCGACCGCGGGCGCGTGCGTGGGCACGCCGGCCTCCGCCAGGTCGGCGCGCCGCGTCGCTGCACGTCGCGCGCTGCGGCGATAGTTGCTCGCGACCCGCCGCGCGATGCCGTACAGCCACGAGCGCGGCGCGTGGCCGTGCATGCCCCCGAGCTTGCGGTACGCGGTGAGGAAGGTGTCCTGCACCGCGTCGCCGTGCTCGGCCGGCGCGACGCCGAAGCGCGCGACCACGTGCCAGACGAACCCGTAGTGCTCGCGGTAGAAGCCGCGGAACGCATCGGGGCCGCGGGCCGCCGCCGGGGACCACGTCGGGCTGGAACGTTCAGGGTGCACCGCTGCCCCCCGCAGTGTCCGGCGTCGCGGATCGTTTCGCGCCCGCGGTCGATTTTCCTTCGCGACCCAGCGGCACCTCGAGCCCGACGAGGGCGCGCACCGAGGCCGGCCACTGCCCGAGGCCGTCCCGTCCCCGCACGCGGAAGCGGGTGCCGACCGCGCGCACCGTGCCCTCGACGCCGATCCACGGCTGCACCGCGCCGAGTCGCCACACCACGGCGACCGACGCGAGTGGCCCGGCCCACGGGGTGTGCTGCGTGGCCGGTCGGGCGAAGGAGGCGTCGACCCGGACGGTGCCCGCCTCGATCCCGCCGCACAGCGGGAGCACCAGGGCACGGACCGTCGGCGCCCAGCAGCCGCGGGCCGCCACGGTGCCGCCCTCGAACGTGGCGGACAGCCCGGTCGGACCATCGCGGCGCCGACGCGCGCCGAGCCACGTGCCCGAGATCGACACGCGCGCGGTGGGCCATGCCGCGACCACACCGAGCTGCACGCCCCCCGTCACCGCACCGAGGGCCCCCGCCTCGACGAGCCCTGCGATCTGCAACACCGCGTGGGGCCTGGGCCGACGCGGCGCGACGACGCGCGGCGCGACGACGCGCGACGCGTCCATTGTCGACGAGGCTCGTGGCGGCGCGTCCTCGATCGCGCGCGGCGCCTCGAAGACGCGCGACGGCTCGAGGCCGCGGCTCGGCGGCACGATCGGCGGCACCATCGGCGGCACGACGGTCGGCGCAGGCCCCTCGCTCGGCTGCATCGCGAGCGCGAGCCCCTGACGCAGCGCGACCGCGATCACGATCGCGGTGCCCTCGGCGAGCTCGTCGCACGACGGCGCATGCATGCGTCGCGCGTGGGTCTGCCCCTCGAACTCCGTGGTCAGGCGCAGGACGTAGCCCGCGTGCGCGTCGCCCTGCACCTCGCCGTCGACGCGTGCCGCGGGCCCACCTGGCGACTGCGCGCCGTGGTGCCGCGCGACGCGGCGGCGGATCTCTTCGGCATCGGGGCAGCCGATGGGCGCGCGCCACTGCAGCGCGTACTCCGAGGGGATCGACGGCTCGTCCGCGGGCGACGACCCGGCGATGCCCATCCTCCACGCCACGATGCCAACGAGCAGCGCCACCCACCGACGAGGGTAGCCCGGTCTACGGCCTGCGAGCGAGGTTCGCCCGTCGCTTCGCGTTCATCCGCAGCTCAGACGCCGCGCGCGCCCTCGGTGCGCGCACCCGTCAGGTCGGCGTTCGTCCGCTCGGCGTCGGTGAGATCGGCCTCGCGCAGGTCGGCGTCGCGCAGGTCGGCGTCGCGCAGGTTGGCGCGCACCAGCTTGGCGTTGCCGAAGTCGGCGCGGAACAGATCGCAGTCATCGAGCTGCGCCTCGGTGAGATCGGCGCCGCCGAAATCGGCCTCCTCGAGATCGCTGCCGCTCAGCTTGGCCCGGACCAGGCGAACGCTGGCGAGCCGGGCTCCGCGGAGATCGGCGCGGAGCAGCGAGACACCGGTCATGTCGGCGACGTCCGCGAGGTTCACCGCCCGGCGCAGCTCGAGGCCGGACAGGTCGGCGCCGCTCAGCTTGGCGCCGGTGAGCACCGCCTCGGCGAGCCCGACGACGCCGCACATCTTGGCGTCGGTCAGGGTCGCCCGGGTCAGCACTGCGCTCTGCAGGTTGGCGCCGCTCAGATCGGCGCCGCTCAAGTTCGCCCCGGTGAGCACGCACGACTCCAGCGCGGCCCGCGAGAGGTTCGCGCCGGTCAGATCGACGCCGAGCATGTCGGCGGAGTCGAGCGAGGCGCCCGAGAGGTTCGCGTCGCGCAGCACCGCGGCGCGGAACTTGGCCGACCGCAGGTTGATCACGTGGCGCAGATCGGTCCCCGAGAGATCGGCCCCCGACAGATCTGCGTTGCGGAGGTTGGCACCGACCAGCCGCGCGCCGCAGAGCTTCGCGCCGCGGAGGTCGGCCCCCGAGAGATCCGCGTTCTCGAGGCTGGCGCCGGTGAGGTCGGCGCCGCGCAGGCGCGCGCCGCCGAGGTTCATGGCGTCGAGGCGCACCCCCGTCAGCACCGCATCCTCGAGCGAGGCCTGCTCGAGGTTCAACGCGCCGTGGATCACGGCGCCCCCGAGGTTCGCGCCGTTGAGGCTGGCCCGCGCGAGGTTCGCCCGCCACAGCTCGGCGCCGCGCAGATCGGCGCCGTCGAGCCGAGCGCGGGACAGATCGGCGCCGTCGAAGCGCACGCCCGAGAGGTCGGCGTCGCCGAGGTTCGCCCGGGTGAGGTTGGCCTCGCGACAGGTGGCCCCGGCCAGGCGGATCCCGACGCACGACGCCCGCAGCAGCGAAGCGCCGTCGAGCGCGGCGTCGCGGAGATCGGCGCCGTCGAGCTTGGCACCGCGCAGCGTGGCGCCCGGCAGCTTGGCACCCTGGGCGCGCGCACGGGCGACGTTCGCATCGGTGAGATCGGCGGACTCGAGATCGGCGCCGACGAGCGACGCCTCGGAGAGGTCCGCCGACACCGCACGGACCTGGCGCAGATCGGCGCCGTCGAGCTGGGCGGCCATCAGGTTGGCGCGCATCAGGTTGGCGCCCGTGAGCACCGCCCGCTCGAGCACGCACTCGGACAGCTCGGCGCCCTCGGCATCGACGCCCTCGAGTTGGGCCGCGCGCAGCGATGCACCCGCGAGCGTCGTGCGGTGGAGCCTCGCGCGGCGCATCTCGACGCCGTCGAGCGTCGCCCCGGCGAGGTCGACGCCCGCCAGATCGGCGCCGTGCAGTCGGGCCTGCGCGAGGTTCTTCGCCGCCGCGAGATCGGTCCCCGCCAGGCTCGCGCGCCAGAAGTCGACGCCCGCCACGTCGGCGCCGACGAGCTTCGCGTCGCGCAGGCTCGCGTAGCGCAGCCCGCAGCGTTCGAGCTTCGCACCGGTCAGGTCGGCGCCCGTGAAATCGGCCTGCTGGGCGGCGGCGCCGGTGAGGTCGGCCCCACGCAGATCGGCGCGGACCAGACGCGCACCCCGGAGCTGAGCCCCCGCGAGGTTGGCCCCCGCCAGCACGACCCCCGAGAGCTCGGCACCGTCGAGCTGCGCCTTGGCCAGGCTCGCCTGGGGCGGGCTCGCCGGGGCCGGGCTCGCTTGGCCGGCCATCGGCTTCGGGACCGTCGGGCGCGGGGGTTCCGGCCGCGGCTCCGGGGCGCTCGCCGCCGGGGCGGACGGGGCGACGGTCGCGAAAATCTCTTCGAAATCCGCGTCCTTGACGGCGGCGACGCGGGCGGTCTTCGAAGCGGAGCGGGACGGGGCGGCCGGCGAATTCATCGGGCTTCACTCCTCCAGGGCCCGGCAATGTACGCCGTGTTTTGGGTATCTGTAAACACCAAAATATCAGCGCATGATCGGATCGATGCGTGCCCTCCGCCGGCCGCTCGGCCGACACGCGCTCGGGTCACGGACCGTGCGGGACGAGCGGCGCATTCGCATCGCCGAGCGACAACGACGACGACTGCGGCGGCCCGATCACGCCGTCCGACGCGGCGATCCAGGACCCGTACCACACCGCCTCGACCTCCGTCGGCTCGTCCGCGCGGGGGACGATGAACGCGACCTGCCCTGGCGTGTGGATCTCGACCTCGTGCGTCGGGAACTCGGCGCGTGCGAGCTCGAGGAATCTCTGCGCCGCTTGCATCTCGTCGATCACGGCGACGCTCGTACCGCCGGACTCGACATCGACGCTGCTGCTGCGCACGCCGACGAGTGTGCCTTCGCGATCGACATCGATCAGGGCCCAGCTCCCGATCACGGCAACACCCGCCACCTGCGACTCGAAGACGAACGAGTAGCGCTCGACGTACTCACGGCAAAGGTCGGTGACGGCGTCGCACTGCCCCTCGCGCAGCTGCGACGCGTGGGACAGGCCCTGCTCGGTGTCCGCGAGCAGTCCACGCTCGACGAGCTGCGCGAGCGCGGTCTCTGCGATCACCTGGGCCGAGGCCGGGCCGACGCCGACATCGACCGTTCCGGGCGCGGGGTCCGGCTGCGCCGCGTCGCTCTCCCGCGTGACCGCGACATCGAGCGCGACCGTGCCCGAGGGCGACGACTGCAGGAAGAGCGGAGGATCGAAGACGTCGCCGACGTCTGGGAACCGCTCGCCATCGAGGACGGCTTCGGCCCAGCGCAGCAGCTCGGGCCGCGCCGCGACTTCGCCATCGGTGAGCACACACGCGCTGGCCAATGCCCGATTCGCCAACGCCTCGGCATCGAGCGCCTGCCCGGTCATGCGAAGCGTGGGCAGTGTGTCGCCGACCTCGATCGGTAGGATCGACGCGTGCTCGGTCGGTGCACGCGGAGGGGACAGCTGCGCGAACGCGTCCTCGCATCCGCGCCACGACTCGGACGAAGGCGACGCGCACGCCCCGAGCGCAAGCAGAGCCACTGCGACCGTCCGGGGCACACCCGAGGATACGCCACCAACGCGGGAACTCGCGAGCGGGGCCCGCCCGCCCTCAGCCGGGCTCGGTCGGCACGGCAGGTCCGACGTCGACGCGCCGCGCCGCCAACATCCCGCAGGCGGCGTGCCGCGCCGCGCCGCCCGAGTACCGGCGGATGAACGGGATCCCCGCCGCGGCCAGTCGATCGAGCAGCCGCCCGCGCTCGATGTCGTCGGCCCGCGCGTATCCGCCGTCGCGCGCGTCGTTGACGTCGATGAGGTTGACGATGATCGGCACGCCGGCGAACAGCTCGCCGAGGCGCTCGACCTCGCGGGCCGAGGTGTTGGTGCCGGCGATCAGCACCCACGCGATCGTGACGCGGCCGCCCCGGCTCGCCTGGTAGCCGCGGATCGCGTCCGCGAGATCCTCGAGGGCGAAGCGCGACGCCACCGGCAGCAGTCTCGCGCGCGCCTGCAGATCGGTGGTCGTCATCGACACGATCAACCGGAACGGCAGGCGCGCCGCGGTGAAGCGGCGGATCTGCGGCACGAGGCCCACCGTGGAGATCGTGATCGCGTCGCCCGAGATCGATCCACCGCACGGATCGCGCAGCCGCTCGGCCGCGCGGATCACCTCGTCGTAGTTGTGCAGCGGCTCGCCCTGGCCCTGGAACACCGCGCCGGTGACCCGGCCCGGGGCCTCGTCGCGGATCGCCAGGAAGCTCGACAGGATCTCGGCCGCCTCGAGGTTGCGCGTCAGGCCGAGGCGACCGGTCGCACAGAAATCGCAGCGCATCGCACACCCCACCTGCGACGACAGGCACACGGTGAACCGCCCCGGCCGGTGCAACGGGATGCGCACCGCCTCGAACTCCGCACCGTCGGCCGCCCGCAGCAGGTACTTCATGAAGCCGTCGCCGGGATCGACCGCGCGCTCGACGATCGCGACCCGCTCGTGTCGCAGCAGCGATGCAACCGCGGCCCGCGTGCGCGCGCCGACGGTCTCGCGCGACGGCGCACGACCCGGGTGCGCCCACGCGTCGACGAGGATCCGCCGCGCCTGCTCGATCCGCAGCGGCACGCCCGAGGCGGTGGCGTGCTCGACCAATTCGGTCGGCGACAGCGCGAGGACGTGCGGGAGCATGCGCGACGGACTGTAGCCGACCGCCTCGAGCACGACCGTGCTGTGCATAGCTTGCGCGGCGGCCCCGAAATCGAGCGTTCGCCCGCCCGTCCTCGAGGCCTTTCGCCCCCGCGGCCGAACGCCGCGGCGAGCGCACAACCGGCGTTTCCGATCTTCTGGCCACGCGCTAGCCTGAACTCCGATGACGACTGCAGCGGCACCGTCCCCGGCGTTCGTCGGAGCCTTCGGGCTCGGGCACTACCTCGCCTACGCAGAGCGGCTCGGTCACACCGGTCGCCTCGAGATCCGCGCGGGCATCCTGCGTGTCGGCGTCATCGATCTCGACCACGGCGTCGTCGTGAACGCCGAGCTGCCTGGCGCCATCGGCGAGCGCGCGTTGGAGTTGCTCGGGCGACTCCGCCGCGCCGAGGTGCGACGGCTCGAGGATCCGATCGGCGCGCGCTGCGTCACGCGGCCGTGGCAGGATTTCTTCACGAAGCCGCCCGAGCTCACCGCCTCGGCGAACGAGCAGCTCGAGCGCTTCTTCTCCACCGAGGTCCAGGGCCCGCGACCCGTCGCCGAGCCGGAGGTCGCCAGCCCAGAGGCCGCCGTCCCGCGCTCGCTCGGCGAGTCCTCCAACGCGTACGAGCAGGCGTTTCGCGACGCCGTCGCGGCCTACGCACGTCGCGATCGTGCCACCGCGCGGCGACTGTTCGAGCGGTGTCTCGAGCTCCGTCCCGGGGATCCGCGGGCCAAGCACAACCTCGAGCGTCTCGGCCCCGAGGGTCTGCGATGACGATCGGCGGGCGCCTGCGCGGCCGCGTCGATCGCGTCGTCCTCGCGCTGGTCGACCTCACCGAGCGTGCGCATCGAGCCGCGCTCGAGCTGCAAGCGCGACTCGTCTCGGCCGACGATCCACCGCCGCCTCCGGCCACCGACGACGAGTTCGACCTCTCGTTCGCCGACCTCACCGCCGCCGATGCCAGCTCGGAGGAGGGCGGGCCCCAGGCCGAGCCACCTGCAGCCCCGGGCGTCCTTCCGCCGTTCGAGATCCCCCGCACCGCATCGCTCGAGCAGCAGATGCAGCGCTTCGCGGACTCGGTGATGGGAGCGACCGGCAGCTACGCCGCGTTCATCGCCGACATGCAGGGCCTGCCGATCGTCTCCCGCAACGGCAGCGAGGATCAGATCGCGCTGACCGCCGCCATCGACCGCGCAATGGTGCCGATCCGAGAGTCCCTCCGCGCGGACGCCCAGGGTAGCATCGCCCTCGAGATCGACCGCCACAACGTGCTACAAGCCATCTGGGTGAACACACCGATGGGCCGTTTTGCGATCGGCTTGGTCTTGCCGCAGTCGCTCGGCGGCGAGTTCGTCGAGTCGATCCGCGCCCAGTTCATCCCCCTGCTCACCGAGCGCCAAGGAGCCTCCCCATGACCGAAGTCGGCCTCGAGCGTGCCGTCGAAGGCGTCACCGCGCTGCGCGGTGTCTTCATCACTCTGATGCCCGACTGCCTTCTCTTCGACGCATGGATGCGTCCGGGCAGCGAGTGGGTCCCCGAGGACGTCGCATCGTACTTCGGCGATCTCGTCCGAGCGAACCGCGAGGGCCTACGGGCGCTGCGCTCGTGGTCCGCGGAGATGCAGGTCACGATCGAGTCAGCCGACTCGCTCGTCGTCCTGCGCGAACTCCAGGCCGACTTCGTCGCGAGCTTCGTGTTCGATCGCGAGACCCCGCTCGGGATGGTGCGCTTGGCGGTCAAGCGGATGCTGGGCCGCATCGTCACCGCGCTGCCGCAGATCATCGCCGAGCAGCGCCCGCGGGCGATCCGACTCGTCGAGTTCCTCCAGCGATACGCACCAGACCCGCACGCCGCGATGCTCCGCGTGTCGCTCCAGACGGGGATCCTGCTCGAGGTCCTCGAGCGCCCCGAGTCGATCGACGAGCGCGACCTCGAGCCGATCGAGGAGTCGGTCAAGGACATCCTCGGGCTCGAGGCACTCGCGTACTAGGAGCACGACATGGCCGACCTCAGCGCACTCCACCGTCGTCTCCAAGGCGCCGACCTGACGTTCTTCGGCGAAGCACCGGTGTGCTTCCACTGCCATCACTTCAACCTGTTCCTCGACCAGACGGTCGACGACGCGCTCGGCCACGAGGCCGGAGGCGCCCTGCGGACGCGAGCGGCCCACCGCGCCAGCCGCCAGCTCCTCGCCGGCTTGTTCGAGGCGGCAGGGGTCATCACACCCGCGGAGCGCGTGAGCCTGGCGCAGGAGATCTTCGCGGCCATGGGCCACGGTCGGCTCTCGATCGACGCGCAACGCGGCAAGGGAACCGCGCACGGCAGCCACGTCCACTACGGCTTCTGCTGGCGCGAGAAGTACGGCCGCGACGTCCGTCGCCGCCACCCCACCGATGCGTTCGCGGCCGGCTACGTCGCGGCCGCCACGGAGCTGGCCCACGACCTGCCGAGCGGCTCGCTATGGGGTGTCGAGACCGAATGCGTGGCCATGCGCGCGCCGGAGTGCTGCTTTGTGGCCGAGCATGGCTCCCACGCGGAGTTCCCCACCGCCACCTCCGGAATGCCCGAGGCCCAGCAGATCGAGGGCGCGCACACCGACTCCCTCGGCGAAGCCGAGATCCAGGCCATCAACGCGGGTCTGCAGCAGTTCCTCGCCTCGGTCGGCCCCGACCCGCGCGGCCTGGTCCAGGGGTTCGGCGTGTTCGTCACGCTGCACCTGACGAACTACTACAACGAAGTCTCGTACGGCGCTGCCCGACTTCTGAACGAGCGAGCGCCGCGATCGACCCCCGTGTTCGAGGCACTGCTCCGCGAGTCCGGACAGGTCTGCGCCTTCAACACGTTCGGCGGGATCCTGCTGTCCCCGGAGTGGGAGGGCCTGGTCGGGCCGCTCGGCGCGGACCCGGGCGACATCATGCGCCACAGCATGGCCATCGCCCGCGCGCTCGGCTTCGGGACCTGGTCCATCGTCGAGTTCGAGCCCGAGCGTCGGATCGTCGTGCGCGCCCCCAAGACGTACGAGGCCGCCTACTTCCACGGCGCGGCGAAGCCCGAGCGCCCCTCCAGCTACTTCCTGCAGGGGGCCGTCTGTGGGCTCATGGAGATGGCGCACCGCGTCCCCTGGCGCGAGCGCCCGCTGCTCGACGACACGTTCTACCGCGCGTTGTTCAAGCAGGGGTCGCGGTTCCGGGTCGAGCAGACCGCGGATGTCGCCCGCGGCGATCGCTACTGCGAGGTCGTGGTCGAAGCAGGCCCGAGCCGGTGACGTGGCCCGTGAAGCGGGACAGCAGCTGCGTCCGCGGGCTGCTGTGGCGCGTGGAGCCGCCCGAAGACCTGGAGGTCGAGCAGCTCATCGCGGCGTTGCTCGCCAATGGCTTGACCGAACACGGCACGCCGGGTGTGATCCGCCACCTGAGCGCGGCCGACGAGACCGCCGTCATCGTCGTCCCGAAGACGCGTCGGGTGCAGATCCGACTCAGCTACCTCGTCGATCCCAGCGAGCGCGAGGCCAAGGCGCGGTTCGTCGCCGCGAGCATCGCCCAGTGGGCGGCCCTACCCGCGGGCATCGATCCATGATCGCCCCCGGGATGACCTCGTGCATCGAGCTGCAGGTCGGCTTCCTGACACTGCAGACGGAGCTCGTCGGGGATCCTCCCGAGCTGAGCACGGTCATCGATCTCGCGGGGCGGGTCGTCCGCCGGATCCGAACCCCGTGTCCGCCGGGCGTCGATCTCGCGCAGTTCGTCCTGCGCATCCACGCGGACATCGATCGCAAGCTCAGGCTCGCCGTCGACGCCCGGCGTCGAGAAGATCCGAACAGGCCTCGGCCGGGCGATGACGACACCGCGGCGCTGCTGTTCCTCCTCGCCGTCGAGGCGTACATGGACGGCGATGCGATCTCGGCGAGGCAGATGCTCTCGTGCGTCGCCGATCTGCTGCCCGACGACGCGACGATCGCGACGAATCTCCGCGCCCTCGACCGCTGAGGGCCCGACGCACCGCGGCACGGCAGCCGCGCGATCGAACCGTTCCGCCGCTTCGTCACCGTCATCGGCGCCGATCGATCTGGCGCCGCATGCTCCCCGCCCAGTGCTCGAACCGATACGAAGTCGTGGAGACGGCGCTCGGGTCCCTGGAGATCTCGTCGATCCGCTCACGCAGCCGGGCCCGTGCGCGACGCAGCGTACTCTTGACCGTCCCCTCGGGCGCCTCGAGGACGTCCGCGAGTTCCGCCATCGAGAGTCCCTCCCAGTAGTGAAGCTCGAGGGCAAGTTGCAGATCCACGGGAAGGCGGCGTAGCGCGCTCAGCAAGAGTCGTTCCTGACGCGTCGCGTGGAGGTGCTCGCTCGGCGAGGGCTCGACCGCCCGGAGCTCCCGCGAACCATCGTCGAGGCCAGCGATCGAGTGCGACCGCGTTCGCCAGTGCGAGATCAGCACGTTGCGCGCGATGCGAAACAGATACGGGCGAAACGCGTCCGCCGAGCGGATGTCGCTCTCGTGCGCGACACAGGCCAACAGCGTGTGCTGGACCATGTCGGGCAGGTCGCGGTCCGCGACCTTCCCGGAGAAGAACCGAACCAACGCCTCGTAGTGTCGCTCGAAGAGCTGCCGCCCCGCGGCGACGTCGCCACGCCGCCACCCCTGCAAGAGCTCGCCGTCCGACGTCACCTCACCCCAGGATATCCGCCGCGGCTCCTGCTTGGCCAGCGGTCGCCGTTGCCGCGGCGCGAGGTCGAACGCTATCCTCGGTCGTGGCCTCGAGCGCGGATCGTGACGAGGGCAACGACGCCGACGACGCAGCGTCCGTGCTGGGTTGTCGGCCACAGGTTCACGATGACTTCGCGGACGCCCTCGGCCGCGCGCAGGTCCGCCACGCCCTCTTCGGCGACCCCATCGTGCCGCCGCGCATCGGGCGGTACGAGGTGCTGTCACTCCTGGGACGTGGCGCGATGGGCTCGGTGTTCCTGGCCCACGATCCGCGCCTGGGCCGCCACGTCGCGATCAAGCTCGTCGGCGCTCGTTCGTCCGATGACCAGGGCGCGCGACGAGCACGCCTGCTCGAAGAGGCACGCGCCCTGGCACGGTTGTCCCATCCCAACGTCGTCGCGATCCACGACGTCGACCTCGCGGATGGCCAAGTCTACCTGGTGATGGAGCACATCGAGGGCGAGTCCTTGCTCGACTGGCTCGACGAACTCCACCGGGACGACCGCTGGCGTGCCGGCAAGCGCGTGCAGCAGGTGCTCCGGCTCTTCGTCGAGGCTGGCCGGGGTCTCGAGGCGGCGCACCGCGCCGGGCTGGTGCACCGCGACTTCAAGCCCGCGAACGTGATCATCGGTCGCGACGGGCGTGCCCGCGTGTTGGACTTCGGTTTGGCCGCGACCGTAGGCGACGACGGCTGGGGCGGCACGCCGGCCTACATGGCCCCCGAACAGAGGGCGGGGGGCGCGGTCGAAGCCCGCGCCGACGTGTGGGCGTTCTGCGTCGCCCTGTACGAGGCACTCGAGGGTACGCGACCGGCAGCCGCCGGACCGTTGCGATCGACCGTGCGGATCTCGCGGTCGCTGTGCAACGTGCTCGCCCGCGGACTGGTCGCAGATCCGGACGAGCGCGCGCAGGGCATGGGTGGGATCCTCCGTGACCTCGCACGCACACGCGGACGCCGGGCTCCGATCATCGTGGCGGCGATCGTGGCCGGGGGCGTTGGTGTCGCGGCCGGCCTCACTGCGCCGGTCCACGGTGAGTCCCGCTGTTCACCGACGGCGCCACCGCTCGCCGATGTCTGGAACGACGCCCGGCGTCAGGACGTCGAGCGCGCGTTCGCAGCCGTGGACCACGTCGCCGCGGACAGCGAGCTGACACGCAGCCTCGTTCGGATCGACCAATACGTCGAACGCTGGGAAGCCGAGCGACTCGCGGCGTGCGAGGCCGCTCGCGTGCGGTTCGAACTCTCGGAAGCCGGGTTCGAGCGTCGGATGACATGCCTGCGAAACCACGCGATCGCGCTCGCCGGCCTCGTCGACGTCATGTCCGAGATCGACGCCGACGGCGTACTGCGCGCCACAGCGGCGATCGACCACCTCGACCCGCCCGCGGAGTGCGAGGACGTGCCATCGCCACCAGATCCAACGGCGGCTTCGGAGCTCGCCCGTGCGCGCGCGCTGGTCGACCTCGCCGCGAACGAGGACGCCGAGCGAGCGTTGACCGCCGGCGCGATCGATCGGGACCCTACGCTCGCAGCCGAGTTCCACCTGCTGCACGCGCAGCTGCTGCGTCGTCGTGGCGAGCTCGACTGGGCGGACGACCACCTCGCCTTCGCGCTGGCCGCCGCGAGACGAGTCGACGACCGCGACGCTGAACTCCAGGCCTGGACAGCCATGCTCGTCCGCGCGATCGAACGCGGCGACCCAGGGGTCGCGCGCATCGCCGAGGTCGCGTCGGCCGTCGCCGACGGCGACGGTACCGCTCGATCGTCCAGGATCCAGCTCGCGATGACGCTCGGCAACGCCGACCTCGATCCACGTCCGGCACAGGCGCTCGGGCACTACGAGCGTGCCCTCGACCTGGCGACGCCTCTCGACGGCGACGACGACGGCGGCATCGGCATCGCGCGTGCGAAGGCGATGATCTCGCGAGGCATGGCCGCCGGTGCGCTCGGCCACCTCGACGACGCGCTCGAGTGGGAGTCGCGGGGCCACGCGTTGCTCGTCGAGTGGCGCGGGCCAGCACACCCCGAAGTCGGGGCGTCGCTCACCAACCTCGGGGTGATCCATCGCCGGATGCATCGACCACGGGAGGCGCTCGCGCTCCTCGACGAGGCCGCCACCTTGCTCAAGCCACTGGCCCGATGGGCACCGCGAGAACTCGGCGCGCTCGCCCAGAATCGCGGCGCGACGTTGCTCGACCTCGATCGCCCCGAAGAGGCTGCCACTGCGTTCACACGTGCGCTCGACGTGCTCGAGGGATTGCATGGTCCCAACAACGCCATGCTCGCCTACCCACTGACGGGGCTCGGACAGGCGGAGATCATGCGCGGCCGTCGTGAACACGCGCGTGCCCCACTGCAGCGCGCGCTAGAGCTTCGTTCAGCGGGGCCCACCGACCCCAACGAGCTCGCGACCACCCTGTACTGGTTGGCGCAGGCGGTCGAACCCTCGGACCGCGACGCGGGCCTCGAGCTCGCCCATCGTGCCGTGGCGACCTACGATGTTTCGATGGCCGGCGCCGAGGGCCTCGACGAGGTGCGAGCGTGGATCGCGACCATCGACGGATCGTCCGTTCGACGCTGAATTCCGGCGCGTTCGAGGTTCTCGTGATCCCATCTTTGGTCCGTGCGTCCTGGGCACCATGCAGACCTGGCAACGAGCGGGCGTGTCGCGTATCCGAGCACTGTGGGCGTTGGGATGGATGTGGACCGTGCCGGCGTGCGGCGTCGACGCGGACGCCAACACGACCTTCGACGATGCCGACGGGACTCGCGGGACGGACGGGGCCGACAGTGACGACGCCGGATCCGCCAGCGCCGCGCCGGACGAGAACAGCAGCGGTGGCACGTCGGGACCCGCGCTGTTCGACGTCGGCGGCGGTGCGACCGCGGCCGATGACGGTGGCGAGCCCGCCATCACATGCGAGGAGGCGGCGGCGCAACAGGTCAGCCAGGGCTGCGAGTTCTGGGCCGTCGACCTACCACAGTCGTGGTGGAGCGAGGCCGAGGGAACGATCGCGCCGGAACAGGGGCAGTACGCGGTCGCGGTCGCGAACCCCTCGCCGAGTCTCGCGGCGAACGTCGCCTTCTACATCGGCGCAGACGACGTGGCGGTCGATGGGGCGGCCGTTGCCCCGGGCGGCGTCGAGGTCTTCTTGCTGCCCGCCCTGAGCATCGACGCGATGGCCAGCTCCGACGATGGCCTGGCGTACCGCGTCGAAAGCGACGTCCCGGTGACTGCCTATCAGTTCAACACGCTCGAGCAGGTGTCGTCGCGGTACTCGGCCGACGCGTCGTTGCTGCTCCCGAGTCACATGTTGCGCGCCGACTACGTGGCGTTCACCGGCGACGCGCTGACGATCGATCCCGGCTGGGGGTTGAACTGGGCAGGTGCGTACGTCTCGGTGGTGGCGACGGAGGACGACACCGTCGTCGACATCTACCCTACCGCCGTCCCGATCCAGCCGGGCGCCTCCGCGAACGGTGTAGAGCTCGATCGAGGCCAGGTGCTGACGCTGCTCTCGCAGAGCGCAGGCGGGAACTTCGCCAGCAACTGGACCCCTGGGGAGGGCAACCTGACCGGCTCACGGATCGCGGCCACCAAGCCGGTCGCGGTGTTCTCCGGCAACGTCACGGCGTTCGAGCAGGTGGCGCTGGGGGCTCTCTTCGAGGACTACCCGTGCTGCGGAGATCATCTCGAGGAACAGATGCTCCCGCTCGAGACCTGGGGCCGCCGCTACCTCGCAGCGCCGCCGAACAACCCGAATGGGCCGGGTGACGTCAAGGCCACCTATCGGGTCGTCGCCGGGTTCGATGGCACGACCTTCGAGTACAGCCCGGCGGCACCGCCCAACGCCCCGCTGGCGCTGGACGCCTACGAGGTGGCCTACTTCGTCACCGACCAAGCCTTCGCGATCACGGGCACGCAGCCGTTCGGCGTCGCGCAGTTCCACGTGGGCTCCCATGCGACGATGCTCGGAGCCACGGCCAACGGCGACCCCTCGATGCTCTTGCTCCCCGCGGTGGAGCAACTCGACGACGACTACGTGTTCTTGGTCCCACCGACCTTCGAGGCGAACTACCTGACGCTGATCCGGCCCGTGGGCTCCACGACGGAGCTCGACGACGTCGTCCTCGACCAGGCGGGCGCGCCGGCGGGGATGATCGATGACCTCGAGTACGAGTACCTGCAGGTCACGATCGACGAGGGAGCCCACCACATCGCCAACACAGACCCGCACGCCATCGTCGTGTACGGCTACGCCGACACGATCGGCTACGCGTACGCCGGCGGCACCGGCTTGGACCCGATCAACGAGCCGCCGCCGGTACCCGCAGGATGACCCACCGGCACTGCCCGACGACGCGACGATCGCGACGAATCTCCGCGCCCTCGACCGCTGAGGGCCCGACGCACGGAGCGCTGTGCACCGCAGGCATTGCGCGCCCGAACGGCCGCCGATGCAGAGGCATCATGAACCCTTTTTGTTGCGTCACTACGTCGCGAATTCCCCACCGGCGTGGTGCAAGTCTGACGCTGGCGAGCGGACGGTCCCTGCGAAAAGATGCAGCAACCGCCCCGCAGCACCGCGCTGCTAGATGCTCTGCATGCGAACTCTCGCTCTCCCCTGCGTCCTGGCCGCAACCCTGCTGACCGCGTGCGGCGACGACGGTGGTTCCGGCACCGGCTCCGAGGGCACGTCGAGCACCGGCGAGCCGACGACCTCCACCACGGCCACCTCGGGTCCGACGACCTCTGCGACGACCGCCGACACCAGCTCGGACTCGGGGTCGTCGTCGTCGGCCGACACCACCGCGACCTCGGGCGCACCGACGACCGGCGACACCAGCGGCTCGACCACCGGCGAGCCCGGCGACGTCGACGTCTCGGTCCGCTTCGCGCTGCGCGTCGGTGACCAGGACGCGACGTGCGACGCGAGCTATGACGGCGTCGGTGCCAGCGACGCGACGGTGTCGTTCCGCGATCTGCGGTTCTACGTGTCCAACGTGCGGCTGCTCGACGCCGACGGCGCCGAGACGCCGATCGCCCTCACGCAGGACGGCACCTGGCAGTACGAGAGCGTCGCGTTGCTCGACTTCGAGGACGCGTCGGGCGAGTGCGGCGAGGGTACGACGACGGAGACCAACGACGTCGTCGTCGGCACGGTGCCCGCCGGCGAGTACACCGGCGTGCGCTTCGAGCTCGGCGTCCCCTTCGAGCTCAACCACCTCGACGTCGACGCGCCGCCGCCGCTGAACGACGTCGCGATGTTCTGGGCGTGGGCGTCGGGGCACAAGTTCCTGCGCATCGACATCACCAACGAGAACCCGGGCCCGGCCAACGGGTGGTTCATCCACCTGGGCAGCCAGGGCTGCGTGAGCGAGGCGCCGGTCGATCCCCCGACCGAGCCGTGCAGCCGCCCGGCCCTGCCGACGATCACCCTCGACGCCTTCGATGCGACGACCAACCTCATCGTCGCGGACATCGGCCGGCTCGTCGCCGACGAGGACGTGAACCTCGACACGCCGATGTCGGCGCCGGGCTGCATGTCCTTCGCGCCCGACGAGAACGAGTGCGACGAGTTGTTCCCGCACCTGGGGCTCTCGTGGGCGACGGGCGCATGCGAGAACGACTGCGCCGGCCAGGACTTCTTCTCCGTGGAGTGATCATGCGCAGCATCGTCGGCACCACCGTCATGTTGATCGTCGCGTGCGGTGGTTCGCCCGGCGGCGCGGCCGATGCCACGGGCACCGGCTCCTCCGAGGGCGCGGGCTCAGACTCGACCGCGCCCGCCGACGGCAGCTCGTCGGCCACGGGCGCGTCCGAGTCCAGCTCGTCGGGCGGCGGCGTCGACACCGGGACGACCACCGGCGAGCCGACGACGCCGTGGCAGTGGGACCTGCCCGCGGGGTTCCCCGAGCCGTGGGTCCCCGACGACAACCCGATGAGCGCCGAGAAGGTCGAGCTCGGCCGTCACCTCTTCTTCGACGCCCGCCTGTCGGCCAACGCCAGCCAGTCGTGCGCGAGCTGCCACGACCAGGCGCTCGCGTTCTCCGATGGGCTCGTCACCCCGCAGGGATCGACCGGCCAGGTGCTCGCGCGCAATTCGATGGCGCTGGTCAACAGCGGCTACAGCTTCCCGACGACGTGGGCCAACCCGCAGCTCGAGACGCTCGAGCAGCAGATCCTCGTGCCGCTGTTCGCCGAGTTCCCCGTCGAGCTCGGCGTCGGCGAGCACGAGGACGAGATCCTCGATCGCCTGCGCGACGAGCCGATCTACGGCCCGCTGTTCGCGGCGGCGTACCCCGAGCTCGAGGACCCCTACGACTTCACGCGCATCCGCGACGCGATCGCGTGCTTCGTGCGGACGATGATCTCCGGAGACTCGCCCTACGACCGGTTCGTCCACGCGGACGGCGAGCTGTCGGACGCGGCGCTCCGCGGGATGGATCTGTTCTTCTCGGAGGCGGTCGAGTGCCACCACTGCCACGGCGGGTTCAACTTCACGCTGTCGGTCAAGCACGCCGAGACCGCCTTCGAGCCCCACGCCTTCCACAACACCGGGCTGTACAACGTCGGCGGCACCGGGGCGTACCCGACCGGCAACCAGGGGCTGTACGAGACCACCTTCGACGACGCCGATCGCGGCAAGTTCCGGGCGCCCACGCTGCGCAACGTCGCGGTCACCGGGCCGTACATGCACGACGGCTCGATCACCACGCTCGAGGAGGTGCTCGACACCTACGCCGCGGGCGGCCGGGTGATCGAGGACGGCCCGTGGGCGGGTGACGGCCGGGCCAACCCGAACAAGAGCGGCTTCGTCGGCGGCTTCACGATGACGCCGCAGGACCGCGCCGACCTCATCGCGTTCCTCGAGAGCCTCACCGACGACGCGTACCTCGTCGATCCACGGCTCGCCAACCCGTGGGAGTGACGGGCGGCGCGGGCGATCACGACGGCTTGCGCGCGACGCCGCGGATGCTGCGGCGCGTCAGCGGGTTGGCCTTGCGCATCGACGCGCGCTCGAGCTGCTCGAGCTGCAGGCCCGCGGCGGTGATCGTCTCGTGGGTGCGCCGCGTCAGGTGGCACCCGCCGGCGAGCCGCTTCCACAGCGGCTCGAGCCGCGTCTGCCAGCGCAGTCGATCGGGGCGCTCGTCGTCGGCGACGTGCTCGAGGAAGATCAGGCGACCGCCCGGTGCGAGCACGCGGACGACCTCCGCGAGCGTCGCCTCGGGGTCGGGCACCGTGCACAGGACCAGGCTGCTCACGACCACATCGAAGCTGTCCGCGGCAAACGGCAGGTGCTCGCCCGGCGAATCGATGATCTCGACGCGACCGACCAGGGCCGCCGGGATGCGCTTGGCCAGCCGTGCGCGCATGGATCGATCCGGCTCGGCGAGCACCAATCGCTGCACGGCCGCGGGATAGTGGGCCAGCGACTGTCCCGTGCCCGCCCCGATCTCGAGGACGCGCCCGGCGACGTCGGCGAGCAACGCGGCGCGCCACTGCTGCAGGCACGCCCGCTCGGTCGCCGCCATGAAGGGATCGTAGATCGCGGCGAGCAGTCGACCCATGGCGCGTCGAGCATACGCCCGACGCAGCGCCGCGCCAGGCGGCGCCGGCCGTCGTATGCTCGCCTCTTCTGCGTCGGACGCGTGCGTCCGACGCGACGCCAGGAGCATCCGTGAGCCGACAGCGCGTCACTCGCAGCCTGCTACGCCTCGGTCAGTCGGGTGCGTTCGCCGTGCAGCACCGCGAGCCCGCGATGGGCCTCGGCATCGAGGTCGACGGCGTCGGTCGATGCTCGTTCCCGCTGACCCCCGATCGCGTCGCGTCGATGATCGAGCGCGCAGTGCCGTCACCGTTCGGCTACCGCGACCAGACACGTCACGACCCGTCGGTTCGCAGTTCGTGGGAGATCGCGGGCACGTCGGTCCATGTCGACGCGGCGTGGGCACGACGCTTCGACCGGGGCCTCGACGCGGTCCGCGAGGGCCTCGGACTCCCCATCGGCGCGGTCACGGCCGTCTTGCAGAAGCTGATCATCTACGCTCCTGGCCAGTTCTTCGCGCGTCATCGCGACTCGCAGACCCAGCCGGGCACCACTGCGACCCTGGTGGTCGTGCTGCCCTCGCCCCACCGCGGTGGCGAGCTCCGAGTCTCCCACGCTGGCCGCGAGATCACGCTGTGCGCCGCGACGGACGCGAGCGCGAACTACCTCGCGTTCGCCGGGTTCTACGCCGACTGCCCACACGAGACGGTGCCGGTCGAGTCGGGCCATCGCGTTGTGTTGTCCTACGCCCTCGAGGTCGAGCCCCGCGCGTTGCTCACCGAGCTCGGCACGACCGGCGACCTCGAGGCGAGCCTACGCGCGTACTTCTTCGGCGACGACGAGCCGGACTGGTTGGTCTACCTCCTCGAGCACCAGTACTCGGCACAGAGCCTCGACTGGGACCGCCTCAAGCTCGAGGACCGCACGCGCGTCTGGGCGCTGATCGATGCCGCCGGGCGCCTCGACTGCGACTGCTTCCTCGCCCTCGCCGAGGCCCACCAGACCCGTGAATACGTTGGTGACGACGAGGACGACGAGGACGACCAGAGCGACGAGGGCTACGAGCCCGACGGCAGCGCGCAGCGCTGTCTGCCCTCGCCCCTGCCGGATCGCAACGACGATCCCCCCGATCGCGGCCCGCTGCGCATCATCGGGGGGACGACCTCGAGCGAGCCGGGCGGTCAGAGTCTCGATCTGTCGGTCACGCTCACGGCGTGGATCGATCGGGCCCGACGGCCTTGCCGCGGCACCGACCGCTCGGCCGACGGGAGCGAGGTGCTGCACACCTTCGACTTCGACGAGCGCACGCCGTACCAGGCCGAGGCAGAGCCATGGACCGGCAACGAGGGTGGGACGTCGGAGACCTGGTACAGCGAAGCCGCGCTCGTGATCATCCCGCGCGATCGAGACCTCCACGCCGAGATCATCGAGGTCGACGACGACGCGGCGCCCTGACCTGCCCGAGTCCGCCGCGCCTGGCGCTCATGGTCGCGGCGCATCTCGCCGCGACTCGCCCCGCGAACCAGCGGCTGCCTCGGCCTCGGCGAGCGCGACGCGGGCCTTCTCCAGGGAGGACGCTGGCGCACCGACGGCCCCGTAGCGCGTCATCGCCTTGCCGAGCGCGACGACGGCCCCGGCCGCGTCGCCCTGCGCGAGCCGCCCGCGACCCACGCTGAGCCACACATCGCCGACGAACGGATCCGCGGCGCCGAACGATCGCTCGACGATCGTCGCGGCGCGCTCGAGGATCACCTGACCGCCCTTCGGATCTCCACCCTCGTCCGTCGCCCGGGCGAGGTTGAACAGGAGATGACCGAGCGTCGGATGATCGCCGCCGAAGGCCCGCTCGAGGGTGGCGGCCGCGCGCGCGAACCGGTCGCGGGCCTCGTCGAACGCACCGCGGTCGAACGCGATGAGGCCGAGCTCGCTGACGCACATCGCCGTGTCGGGGTGATCGGGCCCGACGGCCCGCTCGTTGATCGCCAGCGCCCGCTCGAGCAGGGCGACCGCCTCGTCGGTGGGGCCGAGGGGATGCGCCAGCAGGTACAGCGAGTGGGCGACCACCGGATGATCGCGGCCGAGCGCGGCCTCGCGGATCGCGAGCGACCGACGCAGCGCCGCGATGGCCTCGTCGCGACGACCCACCGCCATGAGCAGCTCGCCCTGGGCGGCAAGCGTCCCGGCGACCTCGGGGTGCTCGGGTCCCCACGCCCGCTCTTTGATCGCGAGCGCCATGGACAGATCTCGGAGCCCGTCGTCGGTCTTGCCGAGCATGTGCTCGAGGATCCCGCGGTTGTGCAGCGCCTGCGCGGTCTCGGGGTGGTCTTCGCCCATGGCGGCCTCGAGCAGCGCGACCGCGCGCCCGAACTCGACGAGCGCAGGGGCCCATTCGCCGCGACCCGAGATCACGACCGCACGCGCGTTCGCGACCAGGGCGCGCCGTGGATCGTCCGCCGGCGCATCCACCCGATCGAGCCACATCTGCGCCTGACGGGCCCACATCAACCCCTCGTCGGGTCGCGCCTGGATCGAGCCGACCAAGTGGACCAGGCGCTGCGCGGCCTGGGCCGCGATCCCATCGGCGCCGCTCGCCCCGGCGAGCTCGACCGCCGACTGCAGCCGCGCGTTCGCGTCGTCGTACGAAGCGAGCTCGAGCTGCGCCACGCCGAGCTCGAGCTGCGCCTGGGCCTCGAGGACCGGGCTCCCCAGCGCCGCCGCCTGGGCGTGCGCCGCCTCGGCCAACGCGCGCGCACCGGCGAAGTCGCCGAGGATGCGGTGCGCGGCGGCCTGCGCGAGCGCGGCGCGGATCGGCGCAAGCGAGGCGTCGTCTGCCGGCGCCGCGTCCTGCCGCGCCATCACCTCGAACTCGGTGCACCGCTCGACGCGGGGCAGGTCGAGCGCCGCGGACACGGCCACGTGCACCGCCTCGGCGTCGGGGTTACCCAGGATGCGCACGATCTCGTCGAACTCGGCCGCGCGCGCGTCGAGGCAGGTCCGCGCCAACGCGTAGTGGCTGGCGTCGAGCGTGCCAGCGACGCTCGACGCGACGCAGAGTTCGTCGGACACCGCGCCCCACGTCCCGGCGTAGCTCGCGAGCTCGGCCGCGGCCCGATCGAAGCTCGCCTGCGCATGGCTCACGCCCGTCGCGAGCATCGCGTCGTTGACGAGTGCGCGCGCGTCGTCGTCCCATGCCCGCAGCAGCGCGGCGCCCTCGTGCTCGCAGTCGGCCTCGCGCTGCCGTCGATCCCACGCGAACGCACCCCAGCTCGCCGCGGCCACCCCGAGCACGGCCGTCGCCGCGACGATCCCACGGCGGCGCGCGCCCGGATCGCGACGCAGCGCGGCGAGCAGCGCGTCCATCGACGGCCACCGCTCGCGCGCAGAGATCGCGAGCCCGCGCAGGAGGATCCGCCGGATCCACGGCGGCACCGTCGATCCGCGCGGCGGCGCCCGGACCTCGCCCTGCGACGCGCCCGCGCGTTGCTGCTCGATCGACACCTCGTCGAACGCTCGCTCGCCGTACAGCGCCTCGTAGGCGGTGAGACAGAACGCGAACTGATCGGCGGCCGGCCCGACGTCGCCGCCCTGCCACTGCTCGGGGGCCATGTAGCGCGGCGTGCCGAGGATCGATCCCGACCGCGTCAGCCCGGGGCGCAACAGCCCGGTCGCGGGGAGATCCCACGACGGCGAGCGGGGGGTGTGCTCGGCGTCGACGCGGACCAGGCCGAAGTCCGTGACGCGCACGCGCCCGTCGGCGCCGATCATCACGTTGTCGGGCTTGAAGTCGCGGTGCACGAGCCCCTTGGCGTGGGCGGCCGCCAGCCCGGCGCCGGCCTGCTGCAGCACGTCGAGGATCGCCCGTCGGCTGCGCGCGCTCGCCCTCGACCACGCGGCCATCGTCTGCCCCTCGACGAACTCCATCGCGACGAACACCGCACCGTCGTGTTCGCCGACGTCGTGGACCGCGACGACGTTGGGGTGGGCGAGCTTGCCCATCGCCTGGGCCTCGCGCAGCAGCCGAGCGAGCCCGTCGGCGGAGCGCTCGCGGTCCGGGTGCAACAGCTTGAGCGCGACGCGGCGATCGAGATCGGGATCGTACGCCGCGTAGACCACCCCCATGCCGCCCGCGCCGACCCGCGACAGGATCACGTAGCGGCCGACGCTCTGCCCACACTCGACGCCGACGGCGACCTGCCGCGCCTGGCCGTCGGAATCGTCGAGGGTGTCGTCGAGGTGCGCGAGGCTGGGCATCGAGCGCGATCGTAGCGCCGAAACCGACCCACACACCCCGCGCGCGCATCCACGTCGTCGATGCGTGCGATAGATGCGGTCGATGACGCAGCCCGCCGAGTCGCGCCGCCTGCTACCATGCCGGGCGTGTGCGAGCTGTTCGGGATGTCGAGTCGCGTGCCCGCGACGGTGCGATTCTCCCTCGAGGAGCTCACCCGTCGTGGCGGACGCACCGGGCCGCATCGCGACGGCTGGGGCGTCGCCCACTTCATGGACGGTGATGTCCGCCTGATCAAGGAGCCCGAAGCGGCGGCGGACAGCGCCTGCGTCCGGTTCGTCCAGGACCATCCGTTTCGGACGACGATGGCGATCAGCCACATCCGCCTCGCCACGCAGGGCGCGAAGGTGCTGCGCAACGTCCAGCCCTTCGTCCGCGAGCTCGGCGGCAAGATGCACGTGTTCGCCCACAACGGCAATCTCGAGGCCAACGGCTTGCGCACGGGGCTCGACCTCGGCCGTGCGCGCCCGGTCGGCGAGACCGACTCGGAGTATGCGTTCTGCGCGTTGTTGGCCCGGCTCGAGGGGCTCTGGCGCGGCGGCGACGTGCCCTCGATCGCAGCGCGCGTCGGCGTGCTGAGCGAGTTCGCCGCCCAGCTGCGTGGGCTCGGCCCTGCGAACTTCCTGTACGCGGATGGCGACGCGGTGTTCGCCCATGGACACGCGCGCAGCCACGGCGCCGAGGGGATCCGCCCGCCCGGCCTGCACCTGCTGTGTCGCAGCTGCAACGCCGAGTCCTCCCCGGAGGATCGCGCCGGCGGGGTCTCGGTCGAGTCGACCGACGTCGAGCAGCGCGTGGTCCTGTTCGCGAGCGTCCCGTTGACCGCGGAGGCCGGCTGGCAGCCCCTCGGGACCGGCGAGATCGTCGTCGCCCAGGCCGGGAGTGTCGTGCAGCGGCAGACGCCCGTGCGCTGACGTCCCGGCGAACCCCTCGACGGGCTCGGTGCTACGCTCGGGCCCGATGAACCCGCTGGGGCTGGTCGTGCTCGCGACCTCGATCTGGATGGCGGTCGACGCTTCGCGGCTCGGCTACGACAAGCGCGACATCAAGGGCATCGCCGGCATGGGCCCCGTGGGGTGGTTCTTCTGCGGCCTGTTCCTGTGGATCGTCGCGTTCCCGCTGTACCTCATCAAGCGCCCCGAGCTCGCGGCCGCGGGGGAGCGGCGCCGCTTGGGTGGCGCCCCCATGCCGGGCGCGCTGCCGTACCCGCAGCCACCGTACCCGCAGCAGTCGTACCCGCAGCAGCCGTACCCGCAGCAGC
>LNFM01014824.1_pt1 | contig 27303 bp, 26 predicted proteins | sample 596031 | NCBI WGS metagenome assembly LNFM01 (sample SAMN04254537, study PRJNA301005) | activated carbon metagenome | isolation source: dual media filters at the Ann Arbor, Michigan drinking water treatment plant | place: USA: Ann Arbor
TTCTTGCGACCGGTGTGGTAGCGCGCCAGCCGCACCGCCTGCATCACGGCTTCGGTGCCCGACATGTGGAACGACACCGCGTCCATGCCCGAGAGGGCTTTGAGCCGCTCCACATTCTCGGCCACGCAGGGGTGGTAGCCGCCCAGCACCGGACCCAGCGCTGCGCCCAGTTCGGCGCCTTCGGCCATCGTGGCTTTGTAGAAGTCGACACCGAAGACGTTGACGCCGTAGGAGCCGGTCAGGTCCAGGCAGCGGTTGCCGTCCATGTCGGTCAGGCCCACGCCGTCGGCCTGTGCCCAGAAGGCGGGCAGGGGCAGGTGCTGGCGCACCAGCTCGCTGAACGGAAACGGCACCCGGTAGCGGCCGGTGAACTGCAGGTCGGGCAGCGCGCCGCGCGTCTGCGCGGTGAGCGCCAGGCCTTGCGGTGACTGGGCGTTCAATGCGGCCGACAAGCGAAAGAAGGCAGCCCGGCGCCGGGCCGCCACCTCGGGCAACGCACCGTCGGCCGCGAAGAAGCGGTCCTCGGTGTGGCTGTAGCCGGGCACCCAGCGCGCCAGGCGCTTGGCCATGAACGAATGCCCGGCGAGCGACCGGTGCTTGGCGCGCGAGAGCTGCAGGCGCTGGTGCACCCACGGAAAGGCGGCGGCCAGCGCGCCAGCGGAGAGAACCCATGCGGTGGACATCTGACACACACCTGAAAAGTGGAGGTGGGACAGTTGTAGACCACCGCTTTGACAGAACCATGAACAACACCGCCTGGCGCGAAAAATTCCTGCTCAACGAGGACCTGAACTTCCTGCTCACCAACCGCATCCCGCGCGTGGCCGCCACCCGTTTCATGGGCTGGTACAGCCGCATCCGCAGCCCCGTGCTCACCCGGCTGTCGATCGCGGTGTGGCGGCTCTTCACCGACCTGGACCTGAGCGAGGCCCGCGAACAGCGGTTTGACAGCCTGCACGGCTGCTTCACCCGCGCGCTCAAGCCGGGCCTGCGCCCCTTCGACCCCGACCCCGCCACGGTGTGCAGCCCGAGCGACGCCATCGTCGGTGCCTGCGGCCCGATCGAGGGCACCGATGTGCTGCAGGCCAAGGGCTTCCCGTACCCCCTGCGCGAACTGCTCGGGTCCGATGCCATGGCGCAGCGCATGCAGGGCGGGCGCTACACCACTTTGCGCCTCACCTCGGCCATGTACCACCGCTTCCACGCGCCGCATTCGCTGGCGGTGGACCGGGTCACCTACATCAGCGGTGACACCTGGAACGTCAACCCGATCGCGCTCAAGCGCGTGCAGCGCCTGTTCTGCAAGAACGAGCGCGCCGTCATCGAATGCCGCCTGAGCGCGCTGGGCGATGCCCCGCTGATCCTGGTGCCGGTGGCGGCGGTGCTGGTGGCCAGCATCCGCCTGCACTGGCTCGACGTGTTGCTGCACCTGCGCTGGCCTGGCCCCAACGTGATTCCCTGCGCAGCCACCCTGGCCAAAGGCGAAGAAATGGGCTGGTTCGAGCACGGCTCGACCATCATCGTGCTCACCCCGCCCGGGCTGGACCTGGCGCCGGGCATCCAGAGCGGTGTGCGCATCCAGGCGGGCCAGGCCCTGCTGCGGTAGCGGGCTGATGGCGTTGGGCCGCTGCACCTGCTTCAGCGGTCACGCCCACAGCGCACCCGCTCATTCCACGTGTGTGGGAGACGAAGGCGCGCGCACGCCTCCAGCAGAGACTGAGGCAAACTCCCGTCTGCGAATCGCCAGTCCACTGGCCTCCTCAACATCTTGGACGGTTCAATCTGTATCCCCTTGGCGGACCTCGACTTCATCCCCACCGATCCCTGTGCTGTCGAAAAAGAGTTGCGTTGCGTGCACGCCCTCATGCAGCTTGAGCAAAAGGAAGACCAGGCGCAATTCGAACTCAAGAATGCCAAGGCCAGCATCCCGGAGCGCCAGCGGCGCGGCTTGACCTGGTATCCCGTCACCATCACCCAGGAAGACACCGGCTTTGGCGGCAAGGTGGTGCTGGAACTGGAACGACCCGCGAGCCAGCAAGGCCTGCACCTCTTTCAGGTGGGCAAGAACGCATCGCTGTTTGGCAAAGTGAACGGGCATTCGGCCGGTGACCAGCCCACGCTCAATGGCGTCATCACCAGCGTGCGGCGCAACAAGCTGCTGCTGACCACCACCAGGGAAGCGCTGCCCGACTGGGTACTCGACGGCGGCAAGCTGGGCATCGACCTCACCTTCGACGAGGTGAGCTACCGCGAAATGAACCAGGCCATGCTGGCGGTGATGCGCGCCCGGGGCGACCGGCTGGCCGAGCTGCGCGATGTGCTGCTGGGTGCAAGGCAGGCCCGCTTCTGCGCGCCCCAGGCCGACGACCTGTTCTATCCCAGCCCGCTCAACGACTCGCAGCTGGCGGCGGTGCGCCACGTGATCACGGCCCAGGACGTGGCCATCATCCACGGCCCACCCGGGACCGGCAAAACCACAACGCTGGTGCAGGCCATTCGGGAGACCATCCGGCGCGAGCGGCGCGTGCTGGTGTGCGCGCCCTCGAACACGGCGGTGGACCTGCTCACCGAAAAGCTGGCCGAGCGGGGCGTCAACGTCATTCGCTGCTGGCGCACACCCTCGATGCCCGGGTGATGGCCCATCCCAGCCACGGCAAGATGCGAGCGATGCGCCAAACGGCCGACCAGTACCGTCAAACCGCCAGCGAGTACGTCCGCCATTTTGGTCCCGAGGAACGGCAGCAGCGCCAGATGCTGAAGGAAGAAGCGCGGCAGTTGTTCCTGCAGGCCGACGATCTGGAGCGCTTCATCACCGACGATGCGCTCGATGCGGTGCAGGTCATCACCTGCACGCTGGTGGGCGCCAGCAACCGCCACCTGCGCCACCTGAGCTTTGAGACCGTCTTCATCGACGAAGCCGCCCAGGCCCTGGAGCCGGGCTGCTGGATTCCGATCGCCAAGGGCCAGCGCGTGGTGCTGGCCGGCGATCACCACCAGCTGCCGCCCACCGTGAAAAGCGACAAGGCCGCGCGCGAAGGCCTGCGCGAAACCTTGTTTGAGAAGTGCATCCAGCGCCAGCCGGCCACGGCCCGCATGTTGACCCTGCAGTACCGCATGCACGAGCAGATCATGGCGTTCAGTTCCCAGCGGTTCTACGGCGGCCAGCTGCAGGCGCACCAGAACGTGCGCCACGCCGGCCTGGACGCCTACGACCTGGGCTTCGCACCCGACCTGCCGGTGGAATTTCTCGACACGGCCGGCTTCGGGTTCAGCGAAGTCACCATCCCCGAGAGCCGCTCCACCGCCAACCCGGAAGAAGCGGATCTGCTGCTCAGGCGCCTCACCCAGCTCCTGGAGCCCTACGACCCTGGCCAGCACGAGCAGGACCCGCTCACCATCGGCGTGATTGCGCCCTACCGCGCCCAGATCAACTGTTTGAAGGACGCCATTGAAGAGAACGAAGCGCTCAACGGCCTGCTTCAGCACCGCCTGCTCAGCGTGGGCACCGTCGATTCGTTCCAGGGCCAGGAGCGCGACATCATTGCGATCTCACTGACGCGCAGCAACCACCAGGGCGACATCGGCTTCCTCTCGGACATCCGCCGCATGAACGTGGGCATGACCCGTGCCCGCCGCAAGTTGCTGCTGGTGGGTGACTCGTCCACCCTCAGCGCCCATCCGTTTTTCAAGGACTTGCTGGCCCACGTGGAGCGCATCGGTGGCTACCGCACGGCCTGGGCCATGGCCGACTAGCCGCCACCTTGCCGGCACCGTTCAAGGCTGTTCGGCCTCAGCGTGTGTCGGTCAGGCAATTTTCGGTGGAACGCATGGACTCGCGCACGCCAGCCAGGCTGGAATGGCCCTGCAGGTTCACGGCCTTTCTCGCGGGTTTGAATCCAGTGCGGGGTCGCACTGCGTATCTCCTACAGCCACTGTTCAGGCTTCAACCCAAGGAGATTTCATGATCAAACAAACCCTCAGCAAAACGGTTCTGGCCCTGGCCATCGGCACGGCATCCATCGGCGCTTTCGCGCAGGTGATGGTGGGCGGCGCGCCCATGCTGGCCAGCAAGGACATCATCGACAACGCGGTCAATTCGAAGGACCACACCACGCTGGTGGCCGCCGTCAAGGTCACCGTGTTCGCGCCCACCAACGCGGCGTTTGCGGCACTGCCCGCCGGCACCGTGGACACCCTGCTCAAGCCGGAGAACAAAGGCATGCTCAGCGGCATCCTCACCTACCACGTGGTCTCGGGCAAGTTCGACGCGGCGGCGATCAGCAAAATGATCGCCGACGGCAAGGGCATGGCATCGATCAAGACCGTGGCCGGTGGCACGCTCGTTGCCAAAGCCGCTGGCGGCAAGGTCACCGTGACGGATGAAAAAGGCGGTGTGGCCACCGTGACCATCGCCGATGTGTACCAGTCCAACGGCGTGATCCACGTCATCGACAAGGTGATGCTGCCGAAGTAAGCGGCTTCACAAAGCTGCGGGCGGTCTCCCTGCGGAGACCGCCCGTTTTGTTGAGAACGGCCAGCATTCGGTGGCACCGGCTTTCGAGGAAAACCGGTGCCCAGAAGGAGGCGCATGCGAGCCAGTCTTTCGGATGACCGTGGCTTTCCCGAGGTCGCTCAGCGCACCGTGGCCTGCGAGGTCGCGAGGTGTCGACGCAGGGATACCCCCCACCACAGAGCCAGCGCGATCGACAGGGCGACGAGTCCTTGCCCTGCCTGCAACTGGCTTTCGAGCGAATACGCGTTGCAAAGCCGCCGGTCGGTACTGGCCAGGAAGAAACCCAGCCAGGCCATCATCGGCAGGCCATAGCCGACGAAGAACAGTTGCACCGCCAGATTCGACTGCACCCAGCCCTGGCGCAGCGCTGCGCCCGCCAGCCACAACGTGACCAGCTTGGCCGCATCGGCTCCGGGCAGCACCACCGCCCGATCGATCATGGCGGGCACCATCCAGTAAGCCGTGATGCATTGCGCCAGCATGAACCCGGTCAGTCCAAACCGGTTCCAGCGTGTCAGGCGGTCCCCCACCACCGTCGACCACGCCGCGCCTGCGGCCACCAACAGCGGCATCTGCACCAGCATGTGCCAGACCATGCTCTGCTCGATGAGCACGCGCAGCGGCGGCAGCGACAGGGCGGTCGCCCCCATGGTGAGCACCAGCGCCAGGGTCTTCACGGTGCAGATGCGTTGGCCAGTTCCCTGGCCAGCGCCATGGCCCGTGGCCCGTCTTCCAGACCCAGAATGCGCACGAGCTGGCCGTCAGCGGTGACGATGTGAAGCGCTGCGTTGTGCTCGAACTCACCCAACGGCGCGGGTACCACCATGATCCCGAAGGTGTCGAGCAGCCGGCGCCGGTCTTCCGGGTTGACCAGACTCACGGCCTGCCAAACGCCGGGCTGCATGCGCATGCGTTTTTCATAGTCCGCCAGCGCGGGCGGACGGTCCTGCTCGGGGTCGAAGCTGATCGACAGCAGCCCCACTTGGTTCTGCAGGCCTTGCGCTGCCAACTGCGCCTGCAACTGCTGGAACACCGTGCCCAGCGACAGGCAAACCGTTGCACAGCGCGTGTAGACGAAGTCGACGATCCAGACCCGATCGCCCTGGGCCAGCCATTCGCGGAGCGAACCCGTGCGCCCCAGAGCGTCGACCACCGCGAAATCCGGCACCGGCACGGCCGCGCGCGCCACCTCGCTGCGCCGTTGTGTTTCGGTGGTGTAGGCCGTTCCGCCCCCGGTGGCATCAAACAGGGCCCACAGCCCGGCCGCCAGCACCAGCAGGCTGGCTGCAAAGGTGTGAAGCAGCCCGTCAGCGGACAGGTTTGCCGGCAAGGGAGTACCCGCCGCCGCCACCGTCAAGGCGCCAAGGCCGTGAGAGCAGCGCCACCAGCATAGGGGCCCGATTGAGCCTTGGTGGCCTCGCGCTGCGCCGCGACCGTCGCGGCCGTGATGGGGGGCGCTTGGTTGCCCCACTCGCTGCGGATGTGGGTCAGCACCGCCGCGATCTCTTCATCGGGCAGGGTGCCGAACGCGGGCATGGCCCCGTTGTAGGTGGTGCCCTTGACCACCAGTTCGCCGTTGACGCCGTGCAGCAAGATGCTGGTGAGCACCTTTTCGTCGCCCAACACCCACTCGGCACCGGCCAGTGGTGGAAACACGCCCGCCACGCCCATGCCGGACGCCTGATGGCAGGCGACGCACTTGGCGCCGTAGATCTGCTTGCCGTCCACCGCTGCAGCGCCCGCGCGGACCACGGCTGGCCTCAGCGTGCTGACCGTGCGCTGGTCGCCATAGGCCGACGCTTCGCCCGAGGGGGTGCTGACGATGTAGAAGGCACCCCACATGCCCATCGCCCCCAAGAACATCGTGAAGAACCAGGGCAGGGGCCGGACCTTTTCGTCGGGATCGGCGTTCTCGCGCCGCATGGCCGCGTGCTCGCTGCCGTGGATGTTTTCGCCAGCGCGGTCGTGGTCGGACCCGGATCGGGGTTTGTCGGCGGCCATCAGCGTGGCGCCTTTCGGTCGACGGCCAGGTCGTCTTCGGCGGTCAGGGCCGGGTAGGTACGGTCCAGTGCGATCAGGTAGTCCACCAGCGCCAGCACTTCGGGCTTGGCCACCACCACCTGGCCCGGCTTGGCGTGCGACGGCGGCAGGTTGACCACCACCTCGCCCGCTCTGGCCTCCCCTTCGCGCACCTCGAACAGGTAAGGGTAGGGCGGCATGATCGAGCCCGGTGTGTAGGCGCGCGGTGCGTACAGGTGGCCCAGGTGCCAGTCGCGGCTGGGTTGGCGGGCACCGATGTTGAGCAGGTCGGGGCCGGTGCGCATGGTGCCCAGCAGATGCGGGGTGTCGTACGCGTAATCCGCCGCCACCGATGCACGGCCCCAACCACGCAGGGCGTCGGGTGCCTGCGCGATGTCCCGAGGCTGTTGCGAATGGCAGTACACGCAGCCGTTGGCGATGTAGCTTTGCCGGCCGATCAGCTGCGTGTCGGTGTAGGGGGCGAGCTTGGCCGGTGGCTTGGTGTCCTTCAACAACAGGTACGGCATCACCACCAACAACGCAGTGGCCACCGACAGGATGACCATGGTCCCCACGACGAGCCGCAGCTCGTCCATTTCATATTTGCCCACACCCATGCTCATGCTGTCGCTCCCCGAGCCGTCGCCGGCTGTGCCATCGTGGACGCCGGACCGGGAGACGCCAGCAGCGCGGCCCCCAGACGTCGAGGCCCAAATTTCCAGCCCATCATGAAGAAGTGCAGCGCGAAGACCAGATGACCCAGCGTCATCAATGCGCCGCCCACCGAGCGGGCTTGCAGGTAGGGGATGGTGAGCGTCACGCTGTCCATGAATGGGATGTCCTTGTCGAGCATCGCCAAGCCCTGGTACCAGCCGCCAAACGACAGGCCGATGAAGTACACCGCGAACCCGCCGACCACCAGCCAGAAGTGGACTGAAATCATCCAGGGATAGGGCCATTCCCACTTCATCACGCGCGGCATGATGAAGTAGATCGCGCCGAACATGACCATGGAGAAGAACCCGTACAGACCCAGGTGCGCATGGGCCACGGTGTAGTGGGTGAAGTGGGTCACGGTGTTGACCGAGCGCAGCGCCTGCAACGAACCCTGCACCGACGCGGCGGTGTAGAGCATGGCGCCCAGCACGATGAAGCGCAGTGTGGGCGAGTACAGCAGCGCGCGGAAGTTGCCCAGCACGGTCAGGTGCTGGTTGATCGCCACCGCCAGCACCGGCACGATCATCATCATGCTTTGCACGATGCTGATGGTGATGAGCCACGACGGCACCGGCCCACCGATGAGGTGGTGCCCGCCCACCTGGCTGTAGAAGAAGGCCAGCGACCAAAATCCCAGCAGCGACAGGTTGTAACTGTGGATCGGTTTGCCCAGCACCTTGGGAATGAAATAGTAGGCAGCCGCAAGCCCGAGTGGTGTGAACCACAGGCCCAATGCGTTGTGACCGTACCACCAGTTCATGGTGGCCTGTTGCACGCCGAAGTGCAAATCGGGCCAGTTGCCAATCAGGAAGAGCACCGGGAACCAGAGCAGACCTGCCGCGATGTACCAGACCGACACATACAGGTGGTCAACCTTGCGCCGCAGCAGCGTCAGCCACATGGGGAAACCCACCAGCGCTCCACCGATCACCAGCAGGATGTCGATCTTCCATGGGTACTCGAGCCACTCCAGGCCATCGGAGTAACCCAGCGCGATGGCCACGGTGCCTGCGATCACGCCGATGGTCCACAGGGCGCCACCGATGAGGGCGTATTTGGAGCCCACCAGCTCCGTCTTCAGCAGCCGCGGGATCAGCCACAGCGCCACACCGATGCCCGCCATCGAGCACCAGCCGTAGGCCACCAGGTTCAAATGGATCGGCCGGATGCGACCGAAGGTGAGCCAAGCCTGATCGACCAGCCAGTCGGGAGAATGCATCTTGATCGATGCCACCAAGCCCGCCACAGAGGCCAGCACCAGCCACATCACCGCCATCGTGAGGCACACGCCCACCACCAGCGAGCTGCTTTGGTCGGCGCGCAGCCGGGTCTCGACCTCTTGTGCGTCGCGCTGTGTGTCCATTTGCGATGGATCCATGGCTTGCTGAAGGCTGCCGCGTTGGCTCAGCGTGGCAGCCGGATCTTCAACCTTGCCGACTTCATCGGCATCGAAAATCTGCACCGACGCAGCGCCACCGCTGCCAAACAGCCCTTTGGCCATCGACGCAATGAATACAAACAGCGCCAACACCGAGAGGATGAAGGTGCCCAACAAAACGCCGACGGTCAAGTCCATGGGAGTGGGGAATGGAAACTGGAACCGGTTTATCGCATCTTCCATCCGGAACTGTGCCTCTGGGGGTTTTCAGGGAATCCCCACGCCGCGCCCTGTGCATCGCAAAGCACACAATCCATGAGGCGGCAGCCCGACACCCTTTCACATGAGACCTCGACGATGCGATTTTTGAGCCTTTTCACACCCGCCCGTTCGATGGCCGCGCGCGCGGCCATTGCGCTCATGCCTGCCATCTTGGCCACCACGCACATGACAGCCCAAGCCATCGAAGAACCTGATTACCAAGTGTTGCGGCAAATCGAGGGCGTTGAGCTGCGCCAGTACGCCGCCTACACCGTGGCCGAAGTGGTGGTTCCCGGTCCCGCCGCCGACGCTGGCGGGCAGGCGTTCCCGATCCTCGCCGGGTACATCTTCGGCAAGAACAAGGGCGAGCGAAAACTGGAGATGACGGCGCCCGTCACGCAGACCGCCGTCCCCGTGAAACTGGACATGACCGCCCCCGTGACCCAGACAGCAACGCCGGGCGGTTTCCTGGTGCAGTTCGTTCTGCCAAGGGGCGTGACACTGGCCACTGCACCCGAGCCGCTGGACACCCGCGTTCGGCTTCGGGAGGTGCCGCCGGCGGTGGTGGCCGTCATCCGCTATTCAGGATTTTGGTCGACCAGTAACGACGACGAGCATCTTTCGAAGCTGCAGTCGACGCTGAAGGCCGCCGACATCGCTTGGACAGGCGAGCCCGTGGTGTCCCGCTACAACGCGCCGTTCATTCCCTGGTTCATGCGGCGCAACGAGATCTGGTTGCGCGTGGCCGACTCCCGCTGAGGAGCATCCGGACACACACTGCAAAGTGTGTTGTTGTTCCCGAGCGTTCCGTCGTGTGTGGCATTCGAAGGGCCACATGCCCATCTGCTGCACGCCTGCTGGGAGCCCCCAGCCGTTGGCCAGGTTGAAAATTTCCCAGTCGCTGACCGGGCATGCGTTCATCCAGAGCAGCGCACGAGGTACCGGCTGAAAACAACGTGGTACCGACCCACCTGATCGCCAGGCAGAGGCACCGGATCGAGGTTGGAGAAGCGTCCCAACTCGCGCCAGTTGGGCACGAAGGTGTAGGCCGATTTGCCAGACCAGGTCAGCGCCGGCAGGGGATCGGCGATCGGGTTCACCGCTTCACGCTCGTTGTCACCCACGTCCAGCACCCGGATGCGCCAGACGCTGTCGTTTGCTGCGCGAGTGCCCTCGGGCAACACGCCCAAACCACCCCAGGTGCCGTCGCTCATCGTCGCGCAAGCCACCCGCACCACCCGCCCGGCCAAGACCACCTCCCGATCGATTCCGGCGCGCTGCAGCGCGGCCCGCACACGAATCGCATGGGAATGGGTGGCTTGAAGATCGGTGGGCGTGACGGTTGCCTGAACCGCCACCGTGGCGAGACTGTTCGCAGGAGGTGCGGACGCGCAAGCGCCCAGCAGGCCGACAGACAAGACGCTGAGCATCAGCGGAGGGTTGAACAAGGCTGGCATTCGTGTCTCCTGCAATCTGGCGCATCGAACCATTCAGCGAATCATTGCAGATCGGCCAAGGCATGGGCCATCGCCTCCACGTGGCCCCAGCTGGAGCGCTTCAGAACCAGGATTCGGGTCATCATTTTCTTCTCGAAGGTTGAACAGAGACACGGTCCGTCTGGGGAGCCACCCACGCGGTGAATTGGCGGTGTTCTGTGAACAGTCACGTCATGCGTTGCTGCTATTTCCAAAGCGCTGCGCTGCCTACGCTCGATGCCTCGATCACACAAGGAGCGCATCTTGCAAACACTCACATGGACGCTGGTGATGGGCACCGGTGTTCTGCTCGGACTGGGCAACCCGCTGGCGCGGATGGCCAGCGCCGACGGCCTTCACGTGGTTGCCTTCACCCTGTGGCCGACCGCCGTGGCCGGGTTGATCCTGGCAAGCATCGGTCTGGCGCGCCACGGTGCGGACGGCGTTGGTCAACGGCTGGCACGCTTCGGTCTGGTGGCGGGCGCATTCGGTCACGCCCTCCCCATGCTCGCCGCCCATGGGCTGGCGGCCCAGGCAGGTGCCGGCTTTGCTTCGCTGTCGTTCACCCTGACGCCTGTGCTGACCCTGGCGATCATGGCCTTGCTCGGGCGCGAGAAGCTGCGCCCCGTGCGCCTGGCCGCCGTGGGGCTGGGCATGGCGGGCGGGCTGTTGCTCGTGGGAGGGCAGGTCTGGTCGCTGCGGCTGGACGGCACCTTCATCGCCGTGGCCCTGCTGGTGCCCACTTCGATCGCTGCCACCAATGTCTACCGCGGCCTGCACATGCCGCGCGACCTGCCGGACGCCTGGTTGTCGGCCGCCACGTTGGTGGGCTCCGCCCTGCTGCTGGCGGTGCTCGCGCCGATGGTTCAGGAGGGGGCGATCCGCCTGACAGACCGGGACGGCGCGGTCTGGCTGCTCTTGCAGACCGTCGCGCTGGTGGCCGGCTATCTGTGCTACTTCGCCCTGCAACGGCGCGCCGAACCCGTGGCCTTCAGCCTCATCGGCTACGTGATGATGCTGGTGAGCGTGGGCATCGGCACCCGTTTCTTCGGCGAAACCGTGGCCTGGACCGTGTGGCCTGCCATCCTGTTGATCGGCAGCGCGCTTTGGATGATCAACCGGTTCCCTGCGGAGGTCGCCCCATGACCTCGCTCGAACAACGACCCGTGCTCTGGCCCGGCGAACGGCGCGGTCGCTTCTCCACCAGCTGGCTGGACGCGCGCCTGACCTTGAACTTCGGTCCTTGGCGTCTGGCGGGGCGCGAGCGATTCGGTCCGCTGCGGGTGCTCAACGACGACCGCGTGTTGCCGCTCTCGGGTTTCGGCATGCACGAACACCAGAACCTCGAGATCCTCATGGTGCCGCTGACGGCACCCATCGAGCACCGGGACTCCGAAGGCCGCCATCAATGGGTTCGCCCCGGGCAAATCCAGTGGATGCGCGCTGGCAGCGGGATGGCCCACAGCCAGATGAACGCGTCGACCGAGCAAACCGATCGCCATCTGCAACTGTGGGTGGAACCCAGGCGGCGCGGCCTCGCACCGGCAGTTCAGGTGCACAACATCGGGCTGCCCCAGCCTGGGCACTGGGTGGCGCTGTGTGGAGAGGAAGCCGGTCTGTTCCAGCCTGACGCCGATGTCCGGATTGGGATGGGCTGTGCCAGGCCGGGCAGGGTGCTCACGCTCAAGTCTGCCGGTGCCCGGCTGCTGCAGGTGGTGGAGGGCTCGGTGCAGGTGTCGGGGGTTTCGGGTGAGTGCACCACCCTGAGCGAGGGCGATGCCCTGGCGTTCCACCACCACGCAGGCCCGTTGCTCCTGAAGGCGTCCTCACACGCCATGCTCTTGTGTGTCGACCTGCCTGCGCCCGCGCTGTGACGGGTCGGCAGGTGGCGGTGTCGGGCGCTCAAGCGTCCGCGTTCGGCAACCGGTCCTTGAGGAACTCGACCAGCGCGCGCACGCGCGCAGGCAGGTGTTCGCGGCTGGGGTACACCGCAAACAGACGCCTGGGCTCGGTCCGGTGGTTCACCAGGGCAGGTACCAGCGAACCGTCGCGCAAGGCGTGGCGCACCATGACCCGCGGCACCAACCCAACACCCAGCCCGCGCTGCATGGCGTCGATCAGCAGCAGGCTGTTGTTGGCCCGGAAGCGCCCCTGCACGTCGACGGTGTGGCGACCATCTTCCCCATCGAATGTCCACTGCAAGGCATCCTGCCCCAGCAGGTAGGGCAGGCAATGCGAACCAGGGAGCTCACGCGGATGCGCCGGCAGCCCGTGTTCGCGCCAGAACGAGGGCGATGCGCACACCACGCGCTCGATCTCCATCAGCGGCACGGCCACCAGGCTGGAGTCGTTCAGTCGGGCCTTTCCGCGCAACGCAACATCGACGCCCTCGCGCACCAGATCGACCGTGTGGTCGTCCAGCCGCAGTTCCAGCTCCACATGCGGATGCTGCTGCTGGAAGACATGAAAGTGCTCGGCGAGGAAAGAAAGCCCGAGCGACACCGGACTTGAGACGACGATGCGCCCGCGAACACCCGCCGTCTCGTCCCGCAGTTCGCCCAGGGTCGCCTCGGTGTCGTCGATCACACGCCGGCAATGGGCGTAGAACCGGGCCCCCGCGCCGGTGAGCTGCATGGTGCGCGTGGTGCGCTCCAGCAGGCGGGTGTCGGTCCACTCTTCAAGAAACTGAACGTACTTGGTGATGACCGAGCGAGAAAGATCGAGATCGCGCGAAGCCGCGGCAAAGCTGCCCGTCTCCACCACCCGGCAGAAACATTGCATGGCGAGGTGTCTGTCCATGGGACTCTCCGGGTGGGGGCTGGGTTCAGCGGATGGGGATGGCCACGGGACGCATCGGCGCACCGTCCGAGCCACGCAGTTTCAGGGGCGCACCCAACCAGGCGAACTGGTACACCCGGTCGGCGGCCAGGCCTTCGAGGTTCACGTTCTGCATGATCGGCACGCCACGCTGTGACAGCATGGCGCTGTGCACGGGAATCCAGTTCTGGCTCTCCTGAGCAGGCCAGACGTCGGTGCTGATGTTGTCCACACCGATGACGATGGCGCCGCGATCGGCCAGAAAGTTGGCCGATTCACGGGTGAGACCAGGGGTGTTGTGCATGTACTTGTCGTTGTCCTTGAACCAGCCTTCCAGCACCACATTTTGCGCGCGCAGCGTGCCCTGGATGTCCTCGACCGTGATGCCGTAGGACTCGGGCAACACCTCCACGCCTTTGTAGCGCGCCACATCAACCAGCACGCCACGGGCAATGATGGGCGGAAACTTCTCGATCCCGGCCTTGCGCCAGCCACGGTCGCCGAGGTGGTCTTCGGTCTTGAAGCCGTTGTAGATCTGACCCTGCAGCCCGAAGTGCGAGAGCGCGTCGATGTGGGTGCCCGTGTGGGCGTACATCGAAAAGGCAGAGCCCGAGTAGGTCACATGGCTGTTCTTCTCTTTGCCCAGGCCGTTGGGGTCGTCGACGATCGTGCCTTGGGGTGTGTGCACGTTCCAGATCTGGAAGCGGGGCTGGCCCAGGAAGTAGTAGCTGGGCATGCCCACATAAAACTCAACGCTCAAGTCGTAGGTCTTGCCACTGCTGATGCGCCGCAGCACCTTGAACACCGAATCGGGTGTCACCTTGTTGAGCATGCCGATCTCGTCCTGGGGACCGAACGGACTGGTGCCTGCGCGTTCCGGCTCGTTGGCATGGGTGGGGCTGGTCGCCATCAAGGTGGCCAGAACAAGCGGGGAAAGACGGGAAATCAAGGAAATCTCCTGGGTGGTTGAACAAGCCCGTGATGGTGGACAACCCTCCCTCAGCCGCATAGGCGCTGGGTGGGAGTGCAGTGTTCTCGGAGCGTGAACAACAGGCAGCGCGTGCTGACATCATCTCGACTGCGCTGTACCCTACGGTCCCACTGCGCATCTCTTGAATCTCAACAGAAAGGCGTTGTGCAAGACATGTCTTCCAGATGGCCCCAGCCACTGCTTGTGCTTCTCACCAGTTTCTGGCTGGTTTCCTGCTCGCACTCGTTCCAGTTGAGGGCGCCGCTGGTGGCCACGCCCGGCGGCTTTTCCTACCGGTCGGATTGCCCGGGTGCTTGCGATCTTTCGAATCCTGAAGCGGAGGAAGCGCGGCTGCGCAACCTGGGCGCACAGCTGGCCCAAGCGCGCAGGTGTCCCGACGGGTACCTCATCGAGAAGAGGTCGGCTCACGGAGTCACGATCCACTCGCCGGCGACGATCGTGATCTACGAGGGTCGCTGTCGATAAGCCGGGGAGGAAACGACGGTCGAACTCACGCCGAAGCAGCTTTGGGGCGGTATCGCTGTCCATGCCGTGGACGGACCGCTGCGCTCGAATCACCAACGCTGGGTTCGCCGCTGAGCTCTCGCATACTGGCTCTTCGAAAGCGCGTTCTGAGGATCGAAGCGTTCAGGCCCCGCCAGTGCCAGGATCCGCCGACTCAATCAGAAAAATCAGGCCGATCCTTGCGATCAAACCAACCCGTGGCGTTGGCGACCAGCCAGGTCGCCAACGCCCAGGCTGAGCCGACAGCCCAACCAGCCAGCACGTCGCTGGGCCAATGCACACCCAGTGCGATGCGGCTCACGCCCACCGCCAGCGTCACACCGATGGCCAACCCCAGCAGAACTGCGCGAGGTGCACGCAGCTCAAGCCTGAGAGTCAGCAACGCAGCAAGCGTCAAATACACCATCGCCGCCCCAAATGCATGACCGCTGGGGAAACTGGCGTTCGTCACGATGACCTCGTGAGGAACCAGGTCGGGGTGTGTGCGTTCGAAACCCAACTTCAGGGCCGCGTTGAACGAAGCGCCGGCCGAGGTGGAAACAAGGATGAAGAGCGCCAGACGCCGCTGGCGCATCGCCATGAGAACCGCGGCAACGCCACCGACCAGAAGACACAAAAGCCAAGGGCTACCCAACGCGGTCACTTCGCGGGCCAGTTGGAGGGCCGGGGCGCCGCCCAACAAATGTTCCGACTGACTGGGGACGCGCAAGGCAAGAAGCCACTGCCGATCGCGCAGCATGGTCTCGCCTTCCCGCATCTCGTCGACTGTCCAGACAAACGCGCCCGCAGCCAGCGACAGCAACAAGACGAGCAGCAGGGCGGTGGGTTCGATGAGATGGCGAAATCGACTGGGTTGCAATGTGGGTGCGCCGTTGGTTGGTGGGAGACGGTGCATTCTGGACCACTGAATCCAAGGGTCAATCCCTACCAAGACTGGGGCTCTTTGCATCCGAAGGAAGCTGTTTGGTTACGATCTTTTCACGGGGTTCATCTCGGCGAGACGAATCCGCAGGGTCCGGATTGCCTACGGAAGGTCTTGTCAGCTGCAACACGTGCCCGAACAATGCCGACATGCAGAGCAGATGGATGCCCACCGAACCATTCCACCAGCATACCGGGTAGGCCATGTCGACAAAACGATGATGATCCCGTTCCGCCTTGTTCACTTTCAAGCTTGCAGGAAAGTGGTGGTGCAAAGCCGAGGCTGTGAGCGAGGGTGAAACCGTCGCGATTGACGTCATCAGGTCCTGAAAGATCTGTAGGTCGTCCTCGGTGGGGATTGTGGGTGGATGGGCGAGAAACAGTTCGAGTTCCAGCAGCGCGTAGACCAGATCTGAGTGTCTCACGCCGCCCCACTTCAAACGCTCGAAATTGAGCACATTGAGGTCCTGTGTCTGGCGCGCACGATACAGCCCACAGACGTGGCACTGTTCTTCGTCCGTTGAGACCCGATGGTCAGTGAGCCGCTGCGCGACCGAGAAACTCCCAAGCGCGGAGCGCCAGTCAAGCCGGCGAGTGGACAGACTCGCCAGTAACCCGTCTGCGACCTGTCGCTGGCTCAAACGCTGCACCTCCTGTCGCATCTGGACGATGATTTATTCGTGCGAGCGCCGGAGCGGGTCGACCATCAAGCCTTGTCGCTTGGCATGCGCGAACGCTTCTCCGCCAGGGGGCGGTGGATTTTGTTACCAGTCAGTTGCAGACCAGTCGGTGTCCAGCAGAGTCTTGAGCGCGAGCTTGTTCATGATTTGATGTTTCCATGCAGATGAACGGGTCAGGCCGCCAGGATTGCTGTCTGAGCAAAAAGTCTCAGCACGTACCCGGAGCGGGATGCCACGAACTTGCTTCACATGGGATCAGCTCAGACGATCGGACGGTAACTAGGCCAATGACCGTGAGCACTCGGTTTTTAGCCAGTTCGCCAATTCAATCTCGGCTCCCGCAAGCTCAGCTCGCCCCTGCCAAATCAACCCATAGTGGCTTCCATCGGTATCGAAGCCCAGCGGGCCCACGACACGCTTTTTCTCCAGATCGTCGCTCGCCAAGACCAGGGGACTCATTGCCACACCGAGACCAGCGCACGCTGCCTCGACGATCAGGAAGTGGTGGTCGAAATACCGAATCTCTGTGGGGCGGGGAACTGCCGGGTGGGCTTCCAGCCACTGTGTCCACGCCTTTGCTCGTGTCTTTGAACCCAGCGCGATGTAATCCCCGCGCTTGAACGAGGGCGTCAGTTTGGGACTCATGACAGGGCCAACCCTTTCCGCGAAGAGGTGCTGAACGCGCCATGAAGGGGGCATCGCGAAGTCGAGACGGCGTATCGCCAAATCGATGCGATCGCGATGGAACTCGACGTGTCCGCCACCGACTGAAAGATGAAGGGCAATGTGCGGATGAGCCCCTTGAAACGCTCCCAGCCGCGGGATCAACCAGCGCATCGCAACTGAGGGTTCGCAGGAGAGCACGAGGGTTCTCTGCTGGCCACTTGCGGCACGAAGAGTCTCCACAGTCGCCGCCAACTCGCCGAAGAACCTGCCGAGCGTGAGGTTGAGCGTCTGACCGGCCGAGGTCAGGCGCAGGCCCCGACCGCTCTTCTCGAACAGCCGAAAGCCCAAGTCCTCCGAGAGCTTGGTGATGCGGCGGCTCACCGCACCATGGGTCAGCGCAAGGTGTTCTGCAGCCAAGCGAACGGAGCCCAGTCGCGCGGTCGCTTCAAACGCCCGCAGGTCATCCAGAGAGGGAATGTCAGCGCGATTCATTGGTGAGATTTTCTCACCGCTTTTGTACAGAAACAATCGCTTTTCATGCGCACGTCTCCTTTGGACAATTGACGCATGAACATAGATACCAACCACCGTGTGGCCATCGTTGCAGACGACCTGACCAGCGCGGCAGACGCAGCAGCCCCGTTCGTTGTGCGGGGTCTGACAGCGATCGTTGGCAGAGGCCGGCCACCGCATTTGGCAGGCACCGTCGTCTCAGTTGACTGCGGTTCTCGATCGGCCACACGCGCAGAAGCTGCCGCGCGTGTGGCCGACCTGACCTCTAGGCTGGCCGACTGCGAAGTGCTTTTCAAGACGGTGGATTCCACGCTGCGCGGTCACGTCACTGCCGAATTGGGGGCGTGCTTCAAAGCCAGCGGGCGCGGCCTGCTCGTGTTTGCGCCGGCCTTTCCCGCAGCAGGGCGCACGACCGTCGAAGGCATTCAGCTCGTCGACGGCATCCCTGTTGCTGAAAGTGTGTATGGCCGGGACCCTGTCCATCCTGCCCGCCACTCATCCCTCGCGGAACTCGTCCCGAATTGCATCCAGAACGTCTTCCTGCTCGACGCCGCCACGCAAGAAGAACTGGATGCCAAGATTGCTGCGCTGCCCGAGCCGGAGTCGATCCTTTGGGCGGGATCGCCCGGGATGGCATTGGCGCTGGCCCGTCGTTTGACACCTTCAGAAACGCACAGGGCTTCGGTTCGCCATGACGCTGAGAACGTTCTCGTTGTGGTCGGCAGCGCCAATCCGCACAGCCACCGCCAGGCCAAGGCCATTGCACACAGCACTGGCGTCACGCTGGTGTGCGGACCTGTCGCGCGCGAGGACGATCCTGACGCTGTCCTGCGGCGCATTGCTCTCGAGGCAGAAGAGTTGCTTCTGCGGAAGCGCTTTGACGCCCTGATCGTCAGTGGCGGGGACACGATGGACGCCATCCTTAATCGACTGGGTGTTCGAGAGTTCGAGGTCCACCATGAGCTGGCTCCGGGCTTTCCACTGTGTCGAGCGATCTTGAACAGCGGCCGGCCACTGTGGCTGGCCATGAAGGCGGGCGGCTTCGGTGATGACGATGCCTTGCGCTGCGCCGTCGCCAAGCTTCAAAGGGGTGCTCCTTTGTCAGCAGGGGCATCTGCATGACGGAACGCCTTCCCATGGCCATCACGATGGGCGACGCTTCTGGTATCGGCCCCGAGATCGTGGCCAAGACGCTGGCCAGCGGCAAGGAACAAGCAGTCGTGTTTGGCAGCCCCTTGGTGATGGCAGACATCGTGAACCGACTGGGGATCGATGCCACCGTCCGGCGTATAAGCTGCCCTGAAGCCATACAGCCTCAACCCGGTGTGATCGAAGTCATCGAGGTCACACGACTCGTCGAGTTACCACCCATTGGCCGGGTTTGTGCCGCTTCTGGACAGGCGTCCTACGACGCCATCGTGGCTGCGATTGCATCAGCCCGGTCCAACAAAGTCGCCGGAATTGTGACAGCGCCGATCAACAAGGAAGCCATGGCCTGCGCCGGTGTTCGCTACCCTGGCCACACCGAGATACTGGCGGACCATGGTGGTGCCCAGCGCGTTGCGATGATGCTGGCCAACGACGACATACGGACGGTGCTCGTCACCACTCACATCTCGCTGCGCAAGGCCATCGAGCAAGCGGACTTTCAGGCCCAGATGAGTGCCATCCGACTTGCGCACTTGGGCTGCAAGGCTGTGGGCATCGCGGCGCCAAGGGTTGCAGTTTCAGGGATCAACCCGCATGCGGGAGAGGGCGGCCTCTTCGGGGAGGAAGAGATCAAGATCATCTCGCCTGCCATTCATGCAGCGCGCGCTGAGGGCATCGACGCGAGCGGCCCCTATCCAGGCGACACAGTCTTCATGCAGGCCCGAGCGGGACGCTTCGACGTCGTCGTGGCCCAGTACCACGATCAAGGCTTGATTCCAGTGAAATACCTCGGCCTTGAGAGGGGCGTGAACATCACGCTCGGATTGCCATTTGTGCGAACCAGCCCGGATCACGGCACGGCGTTCGACATCGCTGGCCAGGGGATTGCCGACCCCGCCAGCCTGCAAACGGCGCTCGCCTATGCCAAACGGCTGGTGGCGGTCCAAGAGTCCAGCATTCATGAAAGGGTTTTTTGATGGGACTTCGATTCATCTTCATGCTCACGCGCAACGACCGGACCGTCGCCGATGCATCACAGCACTTGCAGACCGCTCTTGACCTGGGCGTTCGCCACATCGGATTCAAGGATATCGGGCTACCGACAGATCAGCTGAAGTCCCTCAACAGAGTCATCAAAGCTCATGGTGTGATGTCGTACCTCGAAGTCGTGTCACTTGATCGTGACAGCGAGATCGCGTCGGCCAGGGCGGCGGTCGACATCGGGGTCGACGTCCTCCTTGGAGGCACGCGTGTTGACGAGGTGTTGCCGGTCCTTCAAGGCACAGGCATCCAGTACTTTCCCTTCCCTGGGCGGATATCCGGGCACCCCAGCGTTCTGGAGGGCACGATTGCGGAGATCGTTCAGAGCGCCAAGGCCATCACCGCCCGCGATGGAGTTCACGGGCTGGACTTGCTGGCCTACCGTTCAAAGGAAGATGTGCCCGCGTTGATGAAGGCCGTCTGCGCGTCAGTGTGCAAGCCCGTGTTGGTCGCCGGTTCCATCGACACCCCCGGTCGGATTGGCGTGGTGAAAGATGCCGGCGCAGCCGGCTTCACAGTGGGTACCGCCGCGCTCGACGGCAACTATCCCGCCCCCGCCAAAGACCTTGCAACCCAGCTCGCGGCCATCATCCGGGACCTGGCGGCTTTCAACCAGCACATCTCGCCCATCCACAAGGAAAGTCTCTCGCATGCGTTCGGAAGGCTGTCTGATCCGTGTGCGCCCAGGATCGCAGGTCGAATCAACGACATGCAACTTGGGCTTGCCAGATTTGGAGGTGCATCGAGTTGGGTGTTTCGGCAACACAGCGACGAGTTGTACTGGGTGCACAAAGGTCGGCTCCTCATGAAGTTCAGGGATCGCGAGGAAATCATCGAGGCAGGCGAATTCATTGTCGTGCCGCATGGCGTTGAGCACTGTCCGATCGCAATGGAACGTGCTTGCGATGTCCTGACGCTCGCTCCAGCGATCGGGTCCTTGCGGTCTACGCACGTCCCATCGCGAGCTCACTTCCATTCCAACAGGGCCATGAAGAGGTAGGCTGACATGAACAGTTTTACGCCGCCCAAGCGTACGGTGTTGAGGCGAGCGGTCGCGCTGGTCGCCGTGGGCTTGTTGGGAGTGCTGGCACTGCTGCTGCAGCCGGTGCCCGAAGCTCTTCTGGCGCAGCGCCCTGAGCTGGCCGAGATGCCGACATGGATGCTGAAAGGCCTGACGCTGCTCAATCCCATGGTGTTGCTGATCGTTGCGGCGCTGCTTGGTGTGCTGGTAGCACACCGAGTCGGTTTGCGAAGCGTGCTGGCGGGCACAGCACAACCCAAAGAACGCGCCAACGGCTGGTGGCTGGCCGCAGGCGTCGGTCTTGCCACGGGTGCACTGCTCGCCTGCATGGATCTGGCGGTGGCACCGTGCTTGGGCGAACCATGGCAGCACTTTCTCTCACAGGCGTCGCGCCCAAACGCGAAAGCTTTGCTGCTGGGCGTGCTTTACGGCGGCATCACCGAGGAAATCGTGATGCGCTGGGGTTTGATGAGCGTATTGACGTGGAGTCTCTGGATTGTGAGCCGCAGGCAGCGCATAGGAGGCTGTTTTGTCGTGGCCGCTTTGGTCACAGCGCTGGTGTTCGGAGCAGCCCACCTCCCCGTGCTGCAGGCGCAGATGGACCTCAGCTTTGGCATCGCCTTGCGCACCCTGTGCCTGAACGGATTCGCTTCCCTGGTGTATGCATGGATTTTCTGGCGCTATCACCTGGAAGCGGCCATGCTCAGCCACGCTTGCTCACATCTGGCCATGGGGGCGGTCTGGGCGCTGATGTCGCTACGAAGCTGACGTTGGTCATCCCCGGCTGTTGCAAGACCTTCAACCACGCTCCGCAACCGACGCAAGACGGCTCCGGAGCGACACTCACAGCATCAATTCGACCCTCCGATGCTTCTTGATCCTTACCACGCCACGGCACGAAAGAGCAGCGCACCCTTTGCGCGCCAGGCGGCCGTTGCACCATGAGCGTTGTTGTCGCCACAACGCTGCTCGACGCCGTGTTCCCTGTTTAATCACAGCCAACGACGGAGACTTTGACATGACGCCCTCTAACCCCCCGCCACGCCGCTTCGCGATGATCCGCAGCTTTCATCTGGCCGACTTCATCACACTGGGCAATGCCGCCTGCGGCGTGTTGTCGGTGTTCCTGGCGATGATGTACATGGCCAGCGGGTCGCTCACGCACTTCCTGCTGTCGGCCGCCATGACACCGCTGGCCTTCGTCTTCGACGTCTTTGACGGCAAGGTGGCGCGCTGGCGCCACCAGCATTCGCCGCTGGGCCGCGAGCTCGATTCGCTGGCCGACATCATCTCCTTCGGCGTTGGCCCGGCAGCGCTGGGCTTTGCCGCGGGGCTGCAGAGCGGTTGGGACACCGTCATCCTGTGCTACTTCGTCTGCTGCGGCGTCCGATTCGGGCAGTGTTGCCTACTTTGAAGGCACGCCGATCCCCACCAGCGTGATCCTCACTGCGGTGCTGTCATGGGCCGCTTGGCAGGGTGCGCTGGGTGCGCAACTGTGGGGCGGCGTGTGGCAACTCGGGCCCTGGCAGTTGCATCCCATCAGCCTGCTGTTCGCGCTGTCGGGCACGGCCATGATCAGCAAGACCCTGCGCATTCCCAAGTTTTGAATCAAGCAGGCGATTCAAGACTTGATCATGTCCACGCCGTTGATGACTCGGCGGCGATGCGGCATACCTTCGGCCACTGCGGTAAGCCGGGTTCGAACGGCGGCAGGCCCTTAGAAACCCGTCGTTCCACCGCTTGGAGTGGCACTGGGACGTCCGATCACGGTGTGCAACGATGGATGAATGCGGCTTGCGCCGCACTTGATCGCGCTGTCAAGAAAGGTGCATGAACAACCTGCCGCCCAAGGCGCTCACGGCCGAGTGCCTGACCGCCATCCTGTGTTCGCGATCACTGAAGCGCAAGCTGCAGGGAGCCGCGTGTTCTTCCGCGCAGATAGGGTCTGACCCGAGCAATTGACGGGTTTTGTGGCCCCACAATCGCAGATCGAGATGCCTGACCTTCGAACAGAATCGTCAAAAACCCAGTGGAGATCGATATGGCATTTCGTCGTTGGGCTCACAGGGGGTTGCTGCTGACGGCGCAACTCCTGCTCGCGTGCTGGGCCGCGCCAACGGTCGCCCAGCCGCTGCGCATCGCGGTGGCCCAATTGCCCTATTTTTCGCCCGCCCTTGTTGCGGGTTGGCAGGGTTTCTTTGCCGCCGAAGGTCTGGCGGTGGAAATCGTGCCTTGTGTCAACGGACGGCGTTGCCTGAAACACCTGACCGACAAAGAGGTGGATGTTGCGACCGTGGCAGACACCCCCATCGTTGCCGCCGTGCATGAAGGCCTGCCTTTCCAGATCCTGGCGACGATAACCACCTCTCGCGACAACAGCTTTGTCGCGCGTGCCGACCGGGGCATCGCATCGCCTGCCGACTTGCGCGGCAAGCGCATCGGCTACGTGCGGGGTACCACTGGCCACTATTTCACCGACACCTTCCTCACCTTCCATGGAATTGGCCTGAATCAGGTCACCCTGGTCGAACTGGATGCGGCCCGGGCGCCGCAGCAACTGGCCACAGGTGAGGTCGACGCCGCCGGCCTGTACCAGCCACATGGTCCGGAGGCCATGCGGCTGCTGGGGGACAAAGGCCTGGTGTTCCCAGCGCCGCGGCTGTACACGGCAACCATGAATCTCGTGGCCAAACCCGGTCTGAGTGATCCCGATGCCGTCAAACTGCTGCGTGCGTTGCAGCGCGCCACCGCCTTCATACGCACCGACCCACCCCGCGCGCAGGCGCTGGTGGCCAGCCAGCTCAAGCTGGACAGCAAAGTGGTCAGCGAGACCTGGGAGCTGCTGAGTTTTCGCCTGTCGCTGGGGCAGTCGTTGCTGACCACGATGGAGGCGCAGTCGCGCTGGATGCGCCGCACTGGTCAGGTGAAGGGCGATCTTTCGCCCGATTTCCTGGCACGCATGCGCCCGGGGCCACTGCGCGCACTGGACCCGACAGCCGTCACCCTGGTGGATTGAAGGCCGCCCATGCTGCGCTGGCTGATCATTTCCTACCTGGCCTTCACCATGGGCGTGGGTGGCCTGAAGTTGGTGCTGAGGGCGGACAGCGAGAAGCGTGTGGCGCTGCTGGAAGGCCAGCAGCAGGCCACGCGAAAGGCCACGCACGACGCCAATGCGCTGCTGGTGCTCACCCACGAATACATGCTGCGCGGCACCGAGCGAGCGGCCGGCCAGTGGCAGGCCGCGCACCGCGCGATGACCCAGGCCGTTGTCCAGGCAATCCCGGACGGGTCCAGCGACGAAGACTTCGATGAGCTGCGAGACACCACGGCCAACCTCACGGCGATCTTCGAGAGCCTGCGCCGAGACATTCCCGATCTGGCGCCGGGGCTGGCTGGCGAGCGACGCGCGATGCTGGTGGACCAGATCCTGTCCGAAACCCGACTGGTCAGCGACCTGGCCTACCGGCGCGATGGCACCCTGTACCAGCAAGTGCGGGCAGAAACCGCCAGCATGCGCGAGCTTGACGGGCTGCTGAACTGGCTGTGGCTCGCATCATCGCTTTTCCTGGCCTGGCTGCTGCTGGTGCGCGTGCTGCGCCCGGTGGGGCTGCTGCACGCAGCGGCGCGGTCGGTGCAGGCCGGCGACCTGAAGGCCCGCTGCAACTACGACAGTCGCGACGAACTGGGCCAGGCAGCGGCCAGCTTCAATGCCATGACCGATACCCTGGCGCATTCCAAAGAGCGAATCGCACTGGCCGTGGAAAGTGCGGCCATGGGTGTGTGGGAATACGACCTGCAGACCGGCGCCCTGATCTGGGACGACCAGGTGTACGCGCTTTACGGACGCGAGCGCTCGGGCGGTGCAGAACATTACGCACTGTGGCGAGACGCTGTTCATCCCGACGACCTTGCAGCTGCGGAGCAAGCGGTGATCGACGCGGTCAAGGGCAAGCAGGTCTTGAACACGCAGTTCCGCATCCATCGGGCAGACGGCAGTCTTCGGTTTCTCAAAGCTGCTGCGCACGTCACGCACGACGCCTCCGGCAAGCCCCTGCGCATGATCGGCGTGAACATGGACGTGACCGACCAGGTCGTGACATCAGCAGCGCTGCTGGAAAACCAGCAACTGCTCCACCGGGTGGGCCGTCTGGCTGCCATCGGCGGTTGGCGCGTCGATATCAAAACCGGAACGGTCTATTGGAACGAGCAGACGCGGCTGATCCACGAAGTGCCACCCGACTACGTGCCCAGCCTGGCCACAGCCATTGACTTCTTCGCACCAGAACACCGTGAACTGATCAGCCAGGCGGTTCAGCAAGGGATCGAGGCCGGCACCGCGTGGGACCTGGAGTTGCGCTTCATCACCTACACCGGCCGCAGCATCTGGGTGCGCGCACTGGGAGAAGTGGAGTTCGAAGAGGGTCGCGCAGCGTATCTCGTCGGGGCGTTTCAGGACATCACGGAGCGCCGCGAGGCCGCGGACAAGCTGCGTGCGGCATCGGTTGCTGCCGAAGCAGCGAATGCCGCCAAGAGCGCGTTCCTGGCCAACATGAGCCACGAAATCCGCACGCCGTTGAATGCCGTGCTGGGCATGCACAGGATGTTGCAGAACACCGATCTCAAGCCCGGGCAGAGCGACCTGCTGGGCAAGGCCAACCAGGCTGGTCAGGCGTTGATGGACATCATCAATGACGTGCTGGACCTGGCCAAGATCGAGGCCGGAGAACTGTCGATACATGCGCAGCCGTTCCAGCCCCGGCAGCTCTTGAAGGAGCTGGTGGACGTCCATGGTGTCGTGGCACAGGCCAAGGGTTTGAAACTGACTTTGGATACCGCCGCAGAGTTGCCCCCGTGGATGGTCGGGGATCGTTTCCGCCTGCGACAGGTGCTCAGCAACCTGTTGAGCAATGCCATCAAGTTCACGAAGACGGGTGCGGTGACCCTGTCGACGCGGGTGCGGCGAGATGACTCCCGGCGGTGGGTTGAGCTGGTGGTTCGGGACAGCGGTGTGGGCATTTCCCAAGACGCGATTGGTCGCCTGTTCACGCCTTTTGTACAGGCCGACGAGAGCACCACACGGCAGTTTGGCGGCACCGGGCTGGGGCTTTCCATCGTTCGCAACCTGGCGCGAATGATGGGCGGTGAGGCTCGGGTCAGCAGCACACTTGGTGTGGGCAGTGAATTTTGGATCACGCTGCCGCTGGTCGAGGCGGACGAGGATGTGCTGGCGCAGGCCAGTCGGGCGAGCCGACCCATCGAAGTCGCTTTGATGTGCGCTGACGAGGGCATCTGCCTGGACATGAGACAACGCCTCGCTGCACTGGGATGGTCATCTTTCAGACCCATGGCCGCAGAGACTGGCGAGCCGGACGTCCTTCTGATGGATGCGGCATTGGGCAGCGAGGGTGCTGCAAGGCTTCGTGAACTGGTGGATGCTTCAAACGCCCAGGGCCATGATTTGCCCGCCATTTTGGTCGGAGATTCGCAGGAGCTGGAGACGATGCAGAGCCTGGCATTGCCGCTGCACCGGGTGGTTCAAAAACCAGCCGACATGGCCAGGATCTTCAGTTCGGTGGTCGAAGTTCTGGCGCTGGATGAGGATTCTCAGGACCGCCTGATTGGAACCACCCGCGCCATCGAAGGCGGTATCCATTGGCTGCAGGGCTCGCGCATCCTGGTGGTCGATGACAGCGAAATCAACCTGGAGATTGCCTTGGCACTGCTTCGGCAGCAAGGTGCCACTTGCCACACCTGCGTCAACGGGCAAGAAGCGGTTGACTGGCTGCTGGCTCATCCCGACGAGGTGGATGCCGTGCTCATGGACGTGCAGATGCCGGTGCTGGATGGCCTGGAAGCGACCCGACGGATCAAATCGCATGCCGCATTCAAGAGCCTGCCGGTGATTGCGCTGACCGCCGGTGCACTCGACAGTGAACGCCTCAGAGCCCAAGCGGCGGGGATGGACGGCTTCCTCACCAAACCGCTGGAGCCTCTGGATGTGGTGAGGCTGTTGCGCAGCAGGATCGGCTGGTACCGAGGCAAGGCACCACAGGTGGTGCGCAGCCCTGGCCTGAAATTCCGGGCATCGACACGATCTTGGCGATGGCGTATTCGAGCAACAGTCTTGTGCTCTTCAACAAACTGCTCGCGTTGGCGCAGAAGAACTACTCAACTTGGGGTTTGACTTGGCTTGAACTGGTGAAACAGAATGGCTCTGGGGTCAACGCCGACTTGTGCGCCAGCCTGCACAAGTTGAGGGGTACAGCCGGGATGTTGGGCGCTGCCGAACTGGCAGGCACAGCCGAACAAGCAGAAAGCGCCATTCTCTGTGGGACTGTCTTGCCCCTGGAAGCTGTGCAGCAGGTAGCCAAGGTCCTTGACGACCTGCTGGCTCACGTCAAAGATCAAATCACCGTGTGGATGCCGAATGAGATCGTGCTGTCGAATGCTGGCCCATTGACCCAAGCGGGCAAAAACAAGCTCGCCATGCTCGCCGAGCTGTTGGCCCAGTGTGACTTTGATGCCATCGATCTTGGCTGGGAGTTGCGGGTGGAATTGGTCAGCCTGCTGGGACAGGAAGACGCCGAGGGACTTCTACAGAGAATCGACAACCTCGACTTCACCGCAGCTCACGCAC
>LNFM01004134.1_pt1 | contig 27298 bp, 23 predicted proteins | sample 596031 | NCBI WGS metagenome assembly LNFM01 (sample SAMN04254537, study PRJNA301005) | activated carbon metagenome | isolation source: dual media filters at the Ann Arbor, Michigan drinking water treatment plant | place: USA: Ann Arbor
CGTCGGCAAAGAACAGCTCGTAAAAGTCGCCCATGCGGTAGAACAGCAGCGTGTTCGGGTACCCGGCTTTGAGGCCGAAGTACTGCTGCATCATTGGGGTGTGCTTTTCCATCCCCTCGATGGGTTTGTTGTCCGGATCGTTTTCTAATGAATTCAACAACTTACATGGTTCCAAGTGGGTTCAAGTGAGTCCGGGTCGGTCCATCTGGGCTCATCTGAGACACAAATTCTGTGGCTCTGATGTAGCTCTCTCTACGCTTTCTAGCGCGATACGGATACCCAAGCTACACTGAATCTAACTCGTTGATTTTAAACGTAGCTTGGTGCTGTTGGCGGCGTGTAGCCTGGGCTTGATGTAGCCGGACACCGAGCCACCTAGCAGCACTGCTTTTGGAGTTGTTCATGCGCACAAAACTAGACCTCAATCTTGTCCGTACCGTCTTCATTTTCGCCAATCGGCCCAAGGTAGATGAGAACGGTGATGTGATACGTGGCGCCACGGGCACGGTGCAGCTTGAAGCCAACGAGTCGGGTAAGGAGTACATCGTATTCGACACGCACGATGCGGCACCCAAAGGCTTCGCTCTCAAAGTAGCGGCCAAAAGTAAGAGCTACCTCATCCAAAAACGGGTGGGGAGCCGGGTCATCAAGACGAAGCTGGGGGACATCAAAGAGTTTGAAAAACTATCAGATGCTTACAAGAGGGGCTTTGCAGCGTTAGAGACGATTCGGAACACGGGCAAAAATCCGAACACGATCCGTAAAGACAAGCAACTGGCCGAGTACACACTCAAAGAGGTCTTCGACTACTACAAGAACTATCTGACGAAGGAGCGTAAGCCTGTTGTTAAACCCAATTCTATTTTGGCGCTTAATAAAGCAATCAACAAATTTGAGCCCTGGCTTGCCCGCAGGGTAGTAGACATTACGACTGATGAAATCAGAGGCCGATTCACGCAGCTTTATGAAAAAGCCCCCACAGCAACCGAGCAGGCTTTTCGCTGGGCTAGTGCTGCTGTTGAGCGAAAAATTCTTAACGATAAGCTTGCGACTGCATCGAAGGGAGGGCTTCCTGCCCTTATTCAAAATCCATTTGAGATTTTGACTTTGAATAACATGTACCGAGATAAAAACCAGCTCAAAGAGGAGTACATAAGGAAGCGGGTAAGAAACCCCCTCAATGTGATGGCTGGCGGGAGTGAGAACCTTTCGACCTTTCTTAATACGCTATGGGATAAGCGGGAGCTACGAAGAACTGCATGCGACTACCTTCTTCTTGGGCTTTTGTGGGGGTGCCGAAAAAAGGAGCATGCACCATTGCTCTGGCGAGAAAAGGTCTCTAATAACAATGCCCCAACAACTTCTTGGGTCGATTTAAAGATTGGCGAGGTGTTTTTCTTTAATACGAAAAATGGTCTTTCACATCGTCTACCGTTAGGACCCTTTGCGAAAAAGCTCTTGGAAGAGCGGCAAGCTTGGATGGCCGAGCTACAAGACAAAGAAAAGCTTGGAAAGCGAGGGAGTTTCGTCTTTCCCGCGCAAAGTCCAAAATCAAAGGTGGGTTACTACTCGTCCCCGCAAGAAATGCTCAAATCCATTCGGGACGATTCAGGTATAGAAAAGCTCACCATGCACGACCTGCGCCGGACGGTCGGCCGTATCTGTGAGCTTCTAAACTTCTCAGAAAACATGATCCGTACGATCCTCAATCACGGAACCTCCTCTGTGACAGATCGCTATACCGAGGCTGAGTGGCTTCGAGTGATCGAGCATGTGGAACGCTTGGAGCAAGAAGTCATGCGGCGGTGCCCTCGTATGTGGAATGCTTTCCGGCCCCTGACGATGGCCCCATTGGAGCTAACCGACTGGGAGCCCAAACCATTGCGAAACAACAAAGCCAAGCACTCTTTGGAAGAGGCCACCGCATGAGCTCGAACCCAACAGGTGTCAAGGCACTGGATGCGGCGCATGACGATTGGATGAGGCATCTTCCGACTGATATCAGGGAGCAGTTTGCTTTGGCAAAAGTCAGGGCAGGGCTCTCTGAGATGCCAGACGCAACGCCCGTGGATGCTGACCTAGCAGCCGTCTATCTTTGTAATTCTCCTGCGACGCTCAAACGTATGAGAGCGGAGGGAACTGGTCCCAAGTATCAGCAGCCTCAGACCAACTCGGGAACGACGGCCAGGAACCAGAAAATCACCTACCTCATGGGTGAGCTCAAGAGCTGGTTGGAAGACCAGTCCACTAGCTCTACCATGAATGCGGCAGAGCTTCGAGGGACGATGTTTGCCACCCTGCAAGACCTCGGCACCTTGGAGCCCTTTTGGAGGGGAAAGCACAAAGGGGTGGAAGTCATCCTTGGCCACGTGCTGGCTACCCCGCTTACCCCCAGTCTGACATCGGACAGTAAGGCTCACATCGAGTGGCTTGACTGGGTGCAGGCCCTCGCTCTTCCTTGGGTTAATGCCGAGGGCCGCAGAGTTTTCGAAGTGCCGTTTCGTGACCAGCTTTTAAAAGCATTAGGTGCATGCAACTCTGGCAATGAAGCTACCCAGTTAATTGAGGAGATATGAGGATTCAACATCTGCCATCACTGATTTTTTGTCGGGGTTTGAGTGGATAAGTGGTTGTTAATTATTTTATAGAATTTACTTTTAAAAAATATAATAATAATGCTGATCTCTATAAAATTTTAGAGAAAAGCTTTGATAAAATCGTAGAAATAGTTTGCCTGCAATAATTTTCTACTGCTTTTTTAATAAAGAAGCCCCTCAGAAGGGGCTTGAAGAGGTAAATCATTAGAAGTCTCAATCATGCACTGATCGAGACGTTCTAAATGTTGCACCAAAACACCTAAATATAATTAATCGCTCGCAATCCTAATTGCAATGTTGTATTGTTCATTAAAGTAAACAATATCATCATAGTTGATTGGATACTTTTTCCCTGTGGTTGTAATGAATGAGCATGTGATTGTCCCGTTGCTGTCTTTGATAACCTGAATATGATCAATGTCTGTTGACAGTACCTCTTGACCATTTTCGCACTGGATCAGTGTAGCCATATATGCCTTTGATATAAATTCATTTTAAATAACCCGGATGCTTTATTTTCTTTGAACTGAAACGGCAGCTTTCCTCCATTCTTGTCGTAGTATTTTTTGACGGAGTTATCATACACCCGACGCACCTAAAAGTGCGACAGTTGTCAGCAGATACTGAGGGCTGTCAGTTCAAGAAAAAAGGCCCCATCGGGCCTTTTCTTTTTATTTCTGCTGACGGGACTCAGTGCTTTATGTCCTGCTTCCAAATGACGGTAGAAGTCTGCTCAGGGCCAGTTTTAGTCCGTACCTGAGCCTCCCATGAGCTTTGGCCGATCTTGATGCAAACGAGGTAGGTCGATATATCCAACGGAAGCAAGATGCCGAAGGCCTGCTGATCGATTGCTGACTCGTACTGCTCCTTCAACACGAGGCCTTCGATGGACAAGAGCTGTGCACCCATGAACTGCTGACTCGTGTCAGCAGCAGGAAGGGGTCTGAGCACCGCCACCACCTTCGAGGCTTGATGGGCACTGACACGTGTCAGCGTGTCTAGAAGCCAGGCCCCTAGCGTGCGGTGGATGGGGCGCGGAAGCTGACTCTTGGAAGCCGGGTCGCTGACAGGTGTCAGTGGAGGTGAGGTGGGAGCCAGGCTTCCCGCAAGTGCGGTTGAGAGGGCAGTCATTGTCTCCATGGTCCTTTGGGCCAACGCGTCTTGTGTGGCCGCACACTGGGCCAGCAGCCGTCTGATTTCAGACAGGTCCTGCTGAGCTAGTGAGGTGGGCTTAACACCCGACTGCATGCCCCACCAATCGATGAGCTGGTAGATCGCGTCTTGCAGCGTAGAGCAACTGGGCTCACTTTTCAAAAGCTGATTCATGATGGCTTGCCTCTCGGGGTTCAGATACACCGAAACCTTGGTCTTTGCGGCTATCTGTGGGCTGCTGACAGGGCTCTGCTGGCTGATGGGGTTCATGGCTTCTCCTTATATTTTTAGTTCTGGGCTCTCTTCGGGCACTGGGTGCACCTTTGCTGCTGGCCTCTTTGCTGTGAGCAAGGCATTGAGCTGATTCATGGCCGCATCAACAGCTAGGTTCATGCGGGCCATTACGCCTGAGGGTCTGATATCAGACGCCCGAAGCTCATAGTCCAAGGTGGTGCCTTTGGCTCTGCTGCGACTCATGCGGTGTGCCAAAAGCTCCAAGGAGCTCTGTGCCTCATGCCTCTGGTGATGAGCCTCTTCATCAACAGGATGCAGAGCCCCTTCATGGACAAAAAGCTCGGTTGAAAACTTCGAGCGACTGGCCGCCACATAGCTCCACTCACGGTCGGCATACCGGGGGTCCACAAACACAAAGGCCGTCTCTACGGTGCGGCCCTGAGCCTTGTAATTGGTGATGCAGTAGGCGTGATCCAGATGCGCGGTGGTGCAAGGGACTGATATCAGATCGAGTCCTTCGATGTTCTTCTCATCAAGCCTGACCAGAAGATGGGGCGCGGAGTTCGTCCGGTCGATTGCCTCGATGCTTCCAATGAGACCGTTTATGAGCCCTTGTGCATAGTCGTTCTTGGTGAAGACGATCCGGTCTCCCGGTGCGAAGCGTCTGATGTCAGTCGAGTCATCGCTCCTTCGGATGGTCAGATCGACACCTTGGGAATCGTTCACTACGCCCGATTCAGTGAGCGTCGCTCTGGCCTTGGCGTTCAAAGAATCGGCATCGACTCTGGTGGCCGCGATGATGGTCCGATCTTTGATGGCTGCCTTGTGCCCCGACCATTTTGATATCAGAGAGTCGAGGGCCTCTTCCTTGTCTGATATCAGATGCAGATGGCCCTTGTCGTGGAGAAGCTCCAAGGCCTCCCGGGCTTTGCCAGTCGCTAGGTGCTGCACGACCACACGAAGCCACTCGTGGTCAAAACGATCTCTCCACCTGATGAGGGCTCGTGCCACCTGTGCACTCTCTTTTGCCATGACTTCGAGCGCTCGAAGCCTTGCATCTTCCGGGGCATCCCAAAGAGCTTGGGCCTGCTCTTTCACGATCGGGGGCACACCCTTGCTGCCGGGACTCGTGAGATATTTGAGAAGCGGAGTGAAGTCCGTTTTTTGCCTTTGAATCTTCGAGACCTGGGCCGCCCCATGCCTCTCACAAAGCGACTTGAAGATGCCGCCTGCTTCAATGGGTTGAAGCTGTTTGGGGTCTCCAATGGCCACGAGCTTTGCACCGCTTGCGACTACGTGTTTTTGCAGAAGCGACCAGGTACGTGAATCCACAAGCCCCGCTTCATCCAGAACCACTACATCCCGTGCAGAGAGCTTTATAGCCCCCTGCTCAATAGCAATCAGCAGACCTGCGAGCGTGCTGGACTTGATGCCCGCCTCCCGTTCTAGGTTCAAGGCGGCAGAGGCTGAAAGGGCCGTACCAACAATAGAGAAACCTTCTTCTTGGTAGAGGCGGCCGATGGCTTTGAGCATGGTGGTTTTTCCAGCACCAGCCCAGCCTTCCACGAACGCATGGGTGCCCGTCTGATGGCAGACGTGAAGAGCAGCGTCTAGCTGCTCTTTGAGGTCCACCCGAGTGCCGATCTTTTTGGAAAGCTCCTCACTCAACTGCAAAAAGGCCCGCTTAATTTTCTGAGGGCTGATGCGATGCCTGGTGGAAGACTTCCCCTCATCCACGCGTGCACTGATGTCAGACTCCAACACGAGCATCGAGCGAGATGTGAAGACTTGGGTGAGGGTATCCGTGGCCCCAAGGTGCACAAGAAGCGGGCTTTTGACGAGCCGTTCAAGCTCCTGCAAACATTCTTGTGCGGACCAGTGGCCCATGGCCTTTGTGCAGATGGCTCGAAGCATCTGCTGCTGTGTGATGACAGATGAGCTGGCAGTGAGCTCATCCAATAAATTCTTGTGATCAACCGAGAAGGGCTCAGAGGACCGAATTGCTTGTAGGGCTCTAACCCGATCTGGCGTGAGACCGAGTGCCTTGGCATCGGATGCGAACTTGGCCAAAAGGTCTGGCAGTCGAGGCTCATCTTTTTTACCTCTGGTGGCCAGGGCCGCAGCATCCTTTGCCGCTGCTGTTCCAGTACTGCCAGCCTTTTTGAGGGCCTCGTGTAGCTCCTGACTTCTCTTCGAGAGGGCCTCACGCTGAGTACCGCTGATCCCACTGATGGTGAAGAGTCCATCTTCTGGCTCGATCTCAAAGCCAAGCGATTTCAGACGGTGAGCCAGCTCCACACGAAAGAGAATGCCCGTGGCCATCTTGTGCTCGAACTGAGCCCGGTGTTCAAGGGCACTCCATGAGCCGTCGTTCCTTTGGCCCACGTTGAAGAGAAACGCGTGGGCATGAAGCTGGGGATCCAGAGCACGGGATGCAAAGTGCGTGTAGACCGAGGCCACAACAGATCGGGCTAGCTGCTTGATGGCTCCACCTTTTCCGTGCCGGGTGATGGCAATCGACTGGGCGTATCCGAGGGCCTCTTTCACCGATCCGTGCATGGCTCGCACGATGTCCGCTTGGGTCTTTGCATCGGCACCTGCAAAAAGGACCGACACATCCTTGGGGCAACTGAACGTGAGATCCGCCCCCATCACGTGTGAGCGGCCCGCCCCCCTAACAAGCTGTGAGCCCGTGTGTGGATGCAGACCCTGGGCTAGGTTGCCAACCTCCTCACTCTTGCAGACCCCCGTAAGCCCTAGCTCCTGCACGGAGCCCCCGAACCAGAAGGGCAGAGGCCCACCCAGTTCATGCGTGCGTGCGTATTCATCGAAGGCTTGGTCGTCGTCCAGGTGATCCAGGTACGCGCAGTAGCCAGGTCCCCTTTGGCTGCTGACTGCACTCTTGACCTTGGTGATGGAGAGCATCAGTGGCCCCCATCATTCATAGGGTGGTCATTAAGGGGCCCTCCAAAGAGGGCATCAAAGTCGTTGGCCACATCCGGAAGCACGCTTTCGGGTGCCACCTCTGATCCCTCAGCCGAGGCCGCTCGAATGAGGCGGGTAAGGAGGGTGGGAATCGAACAGCCAGCCTCTTTGGCAAGAAGCGAGAGCTCGAGCTGGTGCTCTGCGATCACACCCAGAAAGGGCAGCAGGTACACATCGAAGAGGGCGGGGCGGGCCACCCCAAAGTGCTGGGTCATCTGATCGATTCGTGCCTTTCCCCCTCTGGGGAGCCTCAAAAGCAGGAAATCTGTGGAATGCTTGCCTTTCTCGTAGTGCTTGCGATTACGTGTGGCTTTCCTGTTCTTATCTGAGTCCATGCTGAACCTCCACATGTGCCTGCGGAGGGCTGAACCCCTATGGACGCAGAACAGACAAGCGGGCAATGAATTTAAAACTATTGTTGACTACGATTAGGGCTGGTGTTTCTGAATCGATCAACAAGCTCGTCTGCTCGTAGATTGGTGTAGCGGTTAAGCATATCAATCGAGGAGTGGCCAACGATTTTCATGATTTCATAGACGCTCATGTTTCTTCTGGTAAGTACCATTCTAGAAATAGCTTCATGCCTCAAATCGTGAAAGTGAAGATCAACAATTTTCGTGCTCTTGACGATATCGCAAAAGGCCGCTGATACACGCTCTGGGGAAGAGAAGCACTGAAACAAGCGCTTTCCCTTCGCAGGCTGGTAAATTGTGGAGAGAAGTTTGAGGGCAAGGACTGCTCTATCACTGAGAGGTACGCTTCTAGTCTTTTTGGCCTTGGTGTGCTGCTTGGGAATGATCCAGACTCCCCGTTGAAGATCAAATTCATCCCAGGTGGAGAGAACAATCTCTTGGAGTCTGGCTGCTGTTTCCAGAGCTAGGTTGAAGAGGCAAAGCCACTGAGGGCGATGCTTGGCACGCCGGAAATAGAGCCTTAGAGCGATCTCTTCGGCGGGTTCTAGTCTTCGTTCCCGCTCCACCATCCAGCCCTTGGGTAGGTACTTGTTTGAGAAGGGATGCGTTGTCGTATCAATGTCAAAGGGCAATGCGTACCAGCGATAGGCCCGTGTCATGACCAGGAAGAATTTTGCGATACTGGCTGCTGAATAGAGCTCTCCCTTGTTCGATTTGGTTTTGAGTGCCTTGTTTACAAAAGCGGTAAAGAAGGACGGTTTTAGTTCATCTAGTCTGGTTCCTGACTTTGCTCCAAGAATGCGCAACGCTGCATTGATGGTGTAGTACTCCACTCCCTTAGTGGCCAATGTGGCTTGGTATTCAGTCAGAACATCGCTGAGCTTACTTTTATAAAAATCCTTCGATGTGGCAGTCTTGGTCTTTTTGGCGAATGCAGTGATTCGGGCCTCTTCGTCCTCGGCATACTTCTGTGCTGCATATCGATCTTGAAAAGTTCTGGTCTTTGGATTTGCTCCACTGATGCGAATATGGACCTTGTAGCTGAGTGTTCCGTCTTTCTTTGAAATTTCTTGTATTGATGCCATGAAGTGCTCCTTAATGTTTCTTCTTCACTTCATCAATCGATTCTGGACATGAGCCGATTGGCGGTCTGAAATGAAAGCGCAGTAAGTAAGTGCGCTTTTAATTTTTTCCGTCGAAGTTCATGACATTTAACAGGGGTGAGTTTTCATAGGCAATACGGCGATAATTCAACAGGTGATAAATGCTTGATCATCACTCCCTTGGTAAGAGAGGGGCCGCGCGTTCGATTCGCGCTAGCGGCACCAATGTGCGTACATAAAACAATAAAACGCAGCGCAGAACATACGGTTATGTATAAAAATCGTATGTATCAAACGGGACGAGCGGTTAGGTCATTTAAAAAGTGCGCTTTGGTGCGCTTTTTTTATTTGTGATGGAGCTGACAAGCGGTATGTTGATTTGCTGCTTTTTCTTTGTGTGCTGCTTGATTTTTCTCGTTCTGTCCAAACTTCGCGCGTGATTCGCAAAGTATGGAAAGGAAGGAGGAAACATGAAAACACTTTTAGAAGAAGCAAGGTTTGATCAAATTGAAGTCTTGCCCGAGGGTGAGTTTAAGAACCGTTGGGGTATCTCAACACTGTTTTTGGGGGTCCCAGATTTTTGCCGAATCACGGGGCTTCCAAGAAGCACGGTCTATCAGTACATCCGGGAAGGAAGATTCTTTTTGCCGTACCTTGTGGTGAACAAAACGCCACTTATCAAGACGGAAGACTTTCTGAAGTGGTACCAGTCTGGTTGCGTTGTTCCAGACAAGCCCGTTTCTCTAAATCATCTGTTCGAAAAATAAGAAAAGCCCACATAGTGGGCTTTTTTGGACGGGGTGATTTACACGCCCCCGGCTCGGGCCACTACTACTCCTCGGACCTCCAGAAGTCCGGCCTCCTTAATACGGATGGGAGCGAAGTCTGGGTTCTCGGAGAGGAGGGAAGTGGTGCCGTCAGGCAGCAGCTCTAATCGTTTAACGACTTGCCCTAGGGGGGCAACGTGGGCCACCACGATGTCTCCATTCTTGGGGGCCTGGCGAGTGTTCACGAGCACTACATCCCCATCATGGATGCCCGCTCCCTTCATGGAGTCGCCTGCGACTTTCACCCAGATGCAGGTCGAGGGATCTGAGCCAGCAAGGATTTGAGCCAGACTCGATTCCTTCACTTCATCGTTCATAGAGGGGGCCGCAGACCCAGCAGCCACGGCCTCTTCAAAGAGTGCGAAGCGCTTTTGCATAAGTTGCGAGAGCCTGGCACCAGGAGAGGCCTCTGGGGGCAGGAGGGCTCGCATCCCGTGAGCCATGGACCTGAGGGCTTCCACTTCTGCGTCGGGGTCGAGACCTTGGGCAACAAGATCGGCCCGAAGCTCTTCTTCGGTCATGCCCAGTTCTTCCATGGGGTTCGTGTAGGTCTTGATCTTTTTGTTCATTGGATCCTCCTTGGAGCTTGGGCTTCTATGCGTCTAGCGATTCGTTTTCGGGCTGCGTCAAAATCCTTTTTGCTGATACTGTGCTGAGCCAAGATGTCTTTGGTCTGTACGTTATTGGCCCATGCGTTGATCAAGATTTTGGCGATGCGATCATCCCCAAAAGAGCGTTTTAACGAATCGATCTTGGAGCGGCCGAGCTCTTTTTTGTAAGATGCCTCATAGGCTTCATCAGGGTTCATGTAGCCGATGTGAGCGAACATCAGCTCTTGATCGATCGCATCCACACTCCCCTCTACATCCAGGTTAAGCACTCGCGTGTTTTCCACACAAGTGCGTTCTGCGTGCGAGAGACTTTTCATCGTTTCATTCAGAAAAGCAGCAAAGGGCACATTTAGGGGCCAGTTTCGTGTGCCAACTAGGCAGCGATGAATGGCTTCATAAATCAAGTCATTGGGCTCAGAGTATCGTGTTCCACCGATATAGCGAGAAGCCACTTTTCGGATGGCTAGAAGATTTGCATTGGATAGGTTTTCAAAGGCATCTAACACCTGAGCCGGTGTTGCGTATATTTTTGTCATGTTGATCTCCTCTCCCCAGGGCTGCGAAACAGGCAGACTCTTTGGACATAAATAATCACAGATACCGACTAACGGCAATAGAGAGAGTCTTAAAATAAAAAAGGAGCTCCTCTGGCTCCCACAAAAACGTCCGCTCGTAGGCTCCTTGTCCAGATTCACTGCCCCGTGAGCAGTTGGGGTCAAGGAGACGAATATGGAAAAGAGCGTTGCTGACTGGGGAGTCGGAAACCCCATGGCCCCAAGCCGAAGAAAAACTCAGCCTTCAAGCTGGTTGATGACTTCTGCCATTGGAGGGGCCCTTGTGTTCACGGGAGCTATGGCTCTGATGTGGAGAGACCTCCCGATGCTGCCGGTGCCCTCAGGAGACTTTGCCACCCATGCAGCCTTCGCGTTGAAGAGTGCCTGGCACCTACTTTGGCCTGCTGCCTATGAGCGTGAGGCGGCCACCTACGCGGCCCACATCAAGAGCTTCACCCAGACTCATGGAGTTGCACCACTGGCAGCCAGGCTCGGGCTTGCAGGGCTCTTGTCGCTGGTGCCCTCTATTGCTACGTGGGGCTCCTTCATGACGCCACGTGATGGCCTAATCCACGTGAGAGGCCCCAAGCGATTCACGGGAAGACAAGCGGCCAAGACGCTCAAAAAGAAGCTGGCCCCTGATGTGAAGCTCTACCCCGACCAAGAGCTGGCCCCTGGCATCGTTTATCCATCAAGCCTTTGGACCCGGCACGTGCTGGTGGTCGGTGGCGTGGGCTCCGGGAAGAGCACCTTCATCCGGCCCCTGATCTCGTCTGTGATTCAAGCCGATGAGAAGGCCCTCATCTTTGACCCCAAAGGCGAGTTCACATCCGCTCACGGAAAACCCATCCTCATTGCCCCTTGGGATGCTCGCTCTTACGCCTGGGACATTGGGGCCGACATCCGAAACATCGGAGACATGAGACGGTTTGCTCACGTTCTCATCAAAGAGGGCCATGACCCCATGTGGGCCAATGCAGCACGCCAGATTTTGGTGGGCTTTATGTGCTACTTGCAGTCTGCCTACGGCTCGCTTTGGGGATGGAAGGAACTGCGAGAAATGTTCTTCACACCTGAGGGAGATCTACTGGCTCTGATGGAGCGCTTCAACCCCGAGGCCCGTCGCACTGTTGAGAAGCCCTCTGTCACGACAACGGGCATTCTCATCAACCTCACGGCCTTTGGAGCCACCATCTTTGACCTAGCCACCGCATGGGCCAATGTGCCCTTAGATCGGCGTGTGAGTTTCGTGCGCTGGGTGCAGGACCCCTCTTACCAAAAGCAGGTGATTTTGCAGGGGCACGGAGCCTATCCCGATATGACCAAGGCGTTTACGGAGGGCATCTTTGGAGTGGTCTCAGCCCTTGTGAATTCGGTCGAAGTGGAGGACAGCACCACAGCCAAGTTCTGGATCATTGCCGATGAGTTTCCGCAGCTCGGAAACGTGCCGGTGAGGGCTCTCTTTGAAGTGGGCCGCTCGCGTGGTGTGCGATGCGTGATCGCCTGTCAGGACATGGCACAAGTGGAGGCCATTTACGGCAAAGAGCAAGTGAAGGCTCTCACGGCCATGTGTGGCACCTTGATCATCGGCCAGGTAGGAGCCGGAGAGACAGCAGAAATCATTTCCAAGGCCATCGGCAGCCGGGAAGTGGAGCGGGAGAACGTCTCTGCATCGTTCAATGCCCAAGGGGCCACGGGCGGCAAGTCCACGACCATCACCTACAACCGTGATGAGCTTGTCCTCTACAAGCCCTCGGAGCTCACGAGCCGCCTGGGGCCAGGAATCACGCCTGGTGGCGTGGTGATGTGCGTCTCCACAGGGGGCAACGCATACGAGCTCTACTGGCCCTTCGTGTCCCCGAAAAAGGAGAGGAAGGCAATCATTCCGGCTGTATGGACCCTAGGCACGGCTCCCAAAAATGAGCCAGGTTCAAAGGGCCCGGTTGCAGTAGCAGCGACCGCTCCAACGAGCCCATCGGGCCCCAAACTCCCAGACCCCAAGGCAGTGCATAAGGGGGATGAGGCAAGCGTGCCCCACGTGCCAGATGACCTAGGCCAAGCCCTTCTAGAAGAGCTTGGGGTGGTGCCCCGAGTGCCGCAAGAGGCCGACCGTGATGAAGAGCTCGATGCGCTCTTTGAAGCGGCCCAGCACCAAATCCTGGTGCCCGCTGATCCTCTGCTCATGGCCTTGGAAAAGGCCACCAAGGTAGCCGAGACGTTGGAGCGAAAACCGGGGACCGCTCCCACGATTGGTGTGCAGCCCAAAAGCACCACGAGCCCCAGAGCTAGCCGATAAAAAAGGAGGAGAAGAGACGTGAAAAACAAAAGTTCAGACGAAACGAGGGCTGTGAAGCACTGGGTCTTTGAGGCCCAAACGCCCATCAGTGTTGAGGAGGCCCAAGAGATCGGAGATCTCGGAACGGAGGACGATGAGACAGAGGGCCCATGGGCCTCAGAAGAAAAAGAACAAAGAGGAGGAGAGGAGCATGAAGAAGCAAAACGAGAAGGCCCAGGCACAAACTGAGGAGACGCGAATCGATGTGAAAAGCCAAGTGGCTCTCACGATCATTGAAGCCATGAAGCAGCAGCAGACCCCTTGGCAGCGGCCCTGGAATGCTGCATCCATGAAGCCGATAAACCCCACCACTGGCAATGCGTACCGAGGGATCAATCGTCTTCTGCTTGGACTCTCTGGCTTGCCAGACGCCAGATGGCTCACGTACCAGCAGGCAGCAGCCAACGGATGGCAAGTGAAGAAGGGGGAGAAGGGCCGTGTGATCGTGAAGGTGGTTGAGCTCTCGCCCGAAGAGGCCAAGAACCTCCCCAAAGAGGAAGGTGAGGAGCAGAGCGTGCAAAAGCGTTTGATCCTCAAACGCTATTACGTCTTCAACGCTTCCCAGATTGAAGGCATCCCACCACTGCCAGCACCAGACGGAGGCCAGGAAATCGGGTCAGTCGAGAGGGCCGAGGGGATCATTGCAGCCCTCAAAGAGAAGACCGGGCTTCTCGTACTGCACCAAGGCCAGCAAGCCTGCTACGTTCCCTCACGCGATCAGATCCTCATGCCCAGAAAAGAGTCCTTCCACAGCACCTACGACTACTACGCCACCCTCATGCATGAGTGCGGGCACTCCACCCTGCATGAAAAGCGATTGGATCGGCGTGATGCACTCGGAAAACGCTTTGGGGATGAGGCATATAGCCTCGAAGAGCTTCGTGCGGAAATCAGTTCTGCGATCTTGGCCTCAGAGACTGGCATTGCACCAAGTCCAGAGCACATTCAAAACCATGCTGCTTACTTAAACTCCTGGATCAAGTGCATTCAAAAGGACCCGATGGTGATCTTTTCGGCAGCAAAAGACGCACAAAAGATGGCCGATTACCTCTTGGAGCTAGAAGCCGAGCATCGGATTTTACATAGGCCAGATATTAAGGAGTGGGTGAAGGAATACGAGGCAAGTTGATGTTCCAGATAACTTGGGGACCAGTGTATTTTCTAGATATAATCAAAATTTGTTAATAACATGAAATCTTAAAAAATTTGATTCTCATCTAGTTCTGTTTGGCTTAGATGAATCAATTGCTGGCTACTGAGGTTAACAAGAGTCGAGAAGTCATACTCTTGTTCCTCGACTACCTCTTGTTCAATCATTCTATTTCCAAGAATTTGCTCTTTCTGGCCTTCGAAATTCGATCGTTCGGACGGAGTTCGAGCGAATTTTCTAATGTTGGTGGGCGGTTCTATTCTGTCTGTCATAACAATTTCTCCTGCATGAGCTTGGCTGCGAGGTTCGACACAGTTTGGGACTGAGCGCTGCAATCAAATGTCATGATTTTTGGTGTTCCACAGAGTTTCCACCACTCCGGGCCTTCTTTAAGGTTTAGCACGTCTTGTACCGTTTTGCAAATTTTAAGATTTTGTGGGTAGTATCCGAAAGAATTAGTAAAAATAAGATCTTCTGCGGATAATTTTGCATCGAAACCAAATTTGGCCCAGGCGTAATGACCGATCCATGGTCGATTCGAAGCTTGGTCGAATGCGCTTTTAATGGTTCTTCCTCCAAAGCCAAGCAGTCGAATGCGTTTTATTCTTTCCTATCGATGATTGACAATATGTGCCGCTGTTCAAAATCATCGCTGCTGCCAGTCCTCGGGGGGCCTGTGGCGTCAACATTAAGTCTTTGATATAAAGTTCATACCATGGGTTGTTCTTGCTTAATTTGCAAATTCCCATTTCAACTTGAAGAATAAAGTTGTTATCCGTGAACTTGAAATATTGTCCTGGCGGGGGATTATCTGCACCAAGAAGTCCGCTGTTTTTCATTTGTACCCAGTGATTTTTGTCCTTATACTCGCAGACAATACTGCTATTTCTAGGGGCAGAGATAACTTGCGCGATGTCGTATTTTGACAAGCCAAGCTTTGTGTTCAGAGTTTTGATGTGAACGGTTGTTGTGTTCCAGTCGAAGTGACCGTATATCGGCATAAGAGAGGCTTTTTGTGAACCTCTCAGAATTGCTTTTTAAATTCAACGGGTTGTTGTGATTTAATAAGTTTCGCTGATGGACGGAAAGATGGATTGCGGACGGGAAAGGTCGATCAAAAAAAACGGCTCCAAAAGGAGCCATTTGTTGGTATAGAAGGACAATTACCGAATCAAAAATTCTTCCTTCTCCTTTCCTGCTTGCATGTAGGCCTGCATCCATTTTGGAGGACGGCCCCGGCCTGACCACTCGTTGGCTGCATTCTTGGTGTCGCGGTATTTGGCAACTGGCGAACTGGCAGCTGCCTTCTTGGGCTTGGCGAACTTCGGCCCTTCATCGGCAAAAGCGTAGCCCGCAGCTTTCAAGTCAGAAAGGCTGATCTCGTACTCGTTGAGAGAAGCTACCACTTCCTTAGCGACTGTCTCCATTTCTTCTTTTCGAAGCTCCTCAGCATGAGCCAGGAGTTTTGCGGCTTGGGCCTTGACTTCTTTGTATGTGGGTTTTGCTGCCATGAGATTCCTTTTGAGGGCGGTTGGGGTGAGCGATGCTAGCGCAAGCTTTGATCCGGATACAAGAATTTTCGATCAGTCGTTTCCATACTCGGGTTCGTACTTAATCTCTTCTTCTCGTGTTTCCACGAGTGTCTCATCGATCCCAGCAGCATCGACTGCCAGGTCTCCAACCAGTGAGAGGCCACAAGTGGGGCAGTGAAATTCGCTGGGGGAGTAGCCACGCTCTACCATCTGGTAGCCAGGATCTGCATCATCCTGATCGTCAGCTACTTCTTCCCATGCTTCATCGCCTGCTGCCACCCCCATCGTTTTACAAGCGGGGCACACGTGATGCCAGTGCTTCACATAGAGGTAGTGGAAGTCTTTCTCGTTGATAGGCCTTGCGGCCGTCTCATGAACCAGCTCCGCTAACTTGACCTTCCCAAGCTTTCCAAGGGGTGAGGCCTTGAACTCGGTCGCGTGGTGTTTCACTCGCTGCTTGGCAGCTTTGATTTCTGCTTGCCGGTAGGCCTTCAACAGCTCCCGTGGGGCTTTGCCACCTGCCCCAAGCCACTCTTGCAGATCCATATCCATACTTTTTAGGATGAGGTCTGCTGCATTCCAGAAGTCTCCCTCCCATGCTTCGTAGGGCATTGCCGCACATGCTGCCTCCCCAGAGTGGAGCTCAGCGTTCCGCCTTTCAGCCAGCTTCTTGCACTCATCGTGCACCGGAGTCGAGAAGTTGGGGACTGTGTGTTTGAGCCTAGCGTAGGCGGTAGCAGCCGTGATGGTGTGAACAGGTGTTCCGCACTTGATGCCATTGGCTTCTAGGAGGCTATTGGTGTTGGCCGTGTCCACCACCAGTGAGGGGTGAATGCCTGCAAGCTGTGCTTTGGCCAAAAGCTCCAAGGCACTAGCTGCCCACAGTTGGCACTCAACTTCCAGACCCCCAGCCTTTGCATCGATGCTCCGTTTTGCATGAAGCTTCGATTTGGCTAGGAGCGTTTCGTGTGAGAGGGCCAGCGGAGGAGGGAGCTTTTTGCCCTTCATGGTGATCTTGAAGAAGTCTTTGTTGCTGCTGCTCATCCCCTCGGTCCTTCCATGACACTGACTCGACAAAGCACCCGGTCCAGCGAGTGTGAAGCATCTGCCCGCCTGTGAAGCATTTTCCAGTTGTTGATTACCAGGACTGAGCCTGGCTCCCATTGGTGTTGATAGGTGGCAGGCGGGTTCAAGGCCACAAGCTCATTAACAAGCTTCTGACCGTCATCCGTAATTGCCTGCATACACCCCGGATCGAACCTCAAAAAAGGCTGCCCCTTGGTGGCCACCGTCGCATAGAAAGACTTGGACCCCGAGCGCACCAAGAGGGGCTCAGTGTGCGTGGCCTCATGAAGGTGGGACGGAACTAGGTGCCTAGCATCTAGTAGCTCCGTTGGGGCACATGAGGGCTTGCAGTTCATCATCCCCAGCACCAGAAATCTAGGCGGCGTTAGCCAGTGGGCTCCATCCATGTGCCAAGGTTGCTCCCCGGTCCCAGATGTCCGGCTTAGAGATGGAAGAGGGGCCTCTACATTGGAGGTGGGCCGAAGCATATCTACCAATGTCGTGCCTCTGGTCCCCTTGGGAGTCCCAAGCCTGGCAGCAATCATCAAAAGCTCTCGGGTGAAGCCATCTGAATCATCGTGCTCGATCTTCGTAGTTGCCCAGCCTTTTCCCAGAGCTGGGGAAAGCATGAAGTCTTCTTTCAGAATATTTTTGAGCATCGAGCTTTGGCTTCGCTTTCACCCAGTTCAGGTTATTCGATATGTTTGAGGTTGACTGTCATCAAAAACTACGGGATCATTGCTTTGTACGTGCATTGTGATGCAAGGTGCAGTGATCATGAAAGAACCAAAAACCGAAAACCTCACCATCCGAATCGCTCCTGCGAGTAAGAGGGCCCTGTCCATTTTGGCAGACCTTGAAAGCAGAAGTATGGCCAACAGCATCGAGTGGTTGGTGAGGGGCTACTTTGATTCGCGGGGTATCTCTTGGCCTCCTGAGGAGCCAGAAGCCGAACCCAGTCAGACCACTAAGCCAGTCAGCACAAAGACGCCAGTTAAAAAGAGAGTCGAATAAATGAGTCAATCTAATCTTTCAAGCTTCTTGTGGGCCGTTGCTGATCTTCTGCGTGGAGACTTTAAACAAAGTGATTATGGAAAAGTCATTTTGCCCTTCACGGTTCTCCGTCGCCTGGACTGTGTGTTGGAGCCCACAAAACCAGCAGTGCTGGCAGAGTTTACAGCCAAGAAAAATTTAAATCTTCCTCCCAATGCTCTGGCAGAGTTTTTGGTCAGAAAAGCCGGGCAGTCTTTTTTTAATAGTTCGCCTATGGACTTTAAGGTCTTGGTGGGAGACGCCCCCAACCTCAAAGCCAACCTCATCAGCTACGTCAACTCGTTCTCTGAGAATGTTCGAGACATTTTCGAGAAGTACGAGTTTGAAAAGCAAATTGAGCGTTTGGATGGGGCTAATCTTTTGTACCAGGTGGTGCAGCGTTTTGCTGCGATTGACTTGCATCCGCAGGTTGTGAGCAACATGCAGATGGGCCTAGTCTTTGAAGAGCTGATTCGAAAATTTGCCGAACTCTCGAACGAGACGGCCGGTGAGCACTTCACCCCACGGGAAGTGATCCGCTTGATGGTGGACCTCCTGTTTGACTTTGACAACGAGGCCCTCACCAAGGGCTCAGTGGTTCGAACCATCTACGACCCCACTGCAGGAACGGGCGGCATGCTTTCGGTGGCAGATGAACATTTAAGAAGCATGAATCCCGAGGCCAAGCTCACCATGTTTGGCCAGGAACTGAACCCCGAGAGCTACGCGATCTGCAAGGCAGACATGCTCATCAAGGGGCAGAACGTCTCCAACATCATCTTCGGCAACACCCTCTCCAACGATGGCCACGAGAGCGGCAAGTTTGACTACATGCTCTCCAACCCTCCATTTGGTGTGGAGTGGAAGAAGGTCGAGGCTGCCATCCGCAAGGAGTACGAACAGAAGGGCTTCAACGGTCGTTTTGGACCAGGCCTCCCTCGGGTTTCCGATGGCAGCTTGCTGTTCCTGCTGCACCTCGTGTCCAAGATGCGAGACCCCAAGCAAGGGGGCAGCCGCATCGGAATCGTTCTCAACGGCTCTCCGTTATTCACAGGGGGAGCGGGATCTGGTGAGTCAGAGATCCGTAAGTGGATCATCGAAAACGACTGGTTGGAGAGCATCGTGGCACTGCCCACAGACATGTTCTACAACACCGGCATCTCCACCTACATCTGGATTCTTACCAACCACAAGCCAGAAGAACGGAAGGGAAAGATTCAGCTTGTAGATGGAAGCAGCTTCTTTCAAAAGAGGCGTAAGAGCCTTGGCAGTAAACGCAAGGAGCTAGGAGAGTCTGACATTGAGCAGATCGTAAAGCTCTACGGTGCATTTGAACCCGCTCGCTGTGCTTTCATCACGGACGAAAAAGGGAATCTCGTTAAACGAGTGATTCTCAAAGAAGGTGAACCACTGCCGCAAGTGGACCCGGGTCAAAAGGTTAAAGCGCCGTATGTGAGCAAAATTTTTAATCTGCAAGATTTTGGCTACACCACGATCACCGTTGAGCGTCCTCTTCGAGAAAGTAAAGAAGCTACGAAGCGATGTGCTGAAATACTTCATCGCCAAGTCAGAGAGGCGATATGGCGATTTGAGTTTGGTACTGAGCTATTCAAAAGAAAGCTTGAAAAACGCGGGGAAACTCTGCCTATTTCGCTTGAGGATGTTGCAAGTATCAATAAGCCATCCATGCCACCTGAGTACGTGCTTGATCCGAATGGCCATGAGATCTATAAGGCCGCAATGGTTCTTATACGTTTGGGCCGATTTACGAATGGTGAAGAGGCTATTGGGCTTGTTAAAAAGGCTAAGTTTAAGTTTAGTGATGAAGCTACCGCAAAGAGTGCCGCTCGTATTTTTGAATTCATTCCTCTAACCGTATGGGAGCAAGTTTGGGAAGCTGTCGAAGAGCTTGATCCTACGGGCGATATTATCAAAGACAAGAAGAACAATCCCATTGTCGACACGTCCTTAAGAGATACGGAAAATGTGCCTCTTGCCCAAGACATCAAAGAGTACTACAAAGCTGAGGTCCTGCCTCATGCGCCCGATGCTTGGATTGACTTAGACAAGAGTAAAGTTGGCTACGAAATTCCTTTTACTAGGAATTTTTATGAGTTCGATGAACTCAGGTCGTCTGCAGAAATCGACCAAGAGCTTATTGCCATATCGCGAGAGATTGTAGGCTTGCTCAACGAGGTTGCCTCATGATTTTTCACGATCATCATATTGATTCAGGTATTCCGTGGCTCGGCGCAATCCCTAGTCGGTGGGATGTCAGTAAGTTCAAGTACCATTTTATCGTTGGCATGGGCGAAACGATTCTTAATGAAGATCTGATTGATAATGGTTTGATCCCGGTTTATTCGGCGACAGAGGGTGATCATTTCTTCGGATATGTAAACAAGACCAAACTTTTGTTAAAGGCTGGGGATATAGTAGTTCCTGCACGTGGAAATTCAATTGGACACATTAAATTAGTGAGTGTTAACGCTACTACGACCCAAACCACTATTTACTGCAAGAGTAGAGCGCGAAGAAAACTTGTTTCTGAGTACGCGTACTATTTCATGATTGGATTGAAGGCTCGCCTTTTTTCTTTTACAAAAACGGCTATTCCCCAGATTACAGTCGCTGAGGTTTTGAATAACCCAATATTAATCCCCCCATTTGAGGAGCAGCAGTGTATCGCGCGCTACTTGGATCGTGAAACTGCAAAGATAAATTTGCTTATTTCAAAACAGGAGTGGCTGATTGGTCTTCTAGAAGAAAAACGAAAGTCGGTTATCACAGAGGCTGTAACAAATGGACTGGATCCCAATGTCGAACTTAAGCCTTCGGGTGTAGCATCTCTTGGCCTCGTTCCTATGCATTGGAAAGTTTCTGCGATAAAGCGCTTCTTGAAGTGCAAGATTACTGATGGACCACATGAAACGCCAGAGTTTCTTGATGAAGGAGTGCCATTCGTATCGGCTGAGGCAATATCAGGTGGCTTCATAAATTTCGATAAGATACGCGGTTTTATTTCGGAGCAAGACCATTTGCGTTATTCGAAAAAATACGCCCCGAAGATTGGAGATGTTTACATGATTAAGTCGGGGGCGACAACAGGTACTGCGGCAATAGTGGAGGATGGAAGAGATTTTAATATTTGGTCTCCCCTAGCAGCGATGCGATGTGGCGATCAGTTAAATCCATATTTTCTCTTGAATTTTATTAGAAGTAGCTCGTTCCAATCTGCGGTATCTCTCGGCTGGAATTTCGGCACTCAACAAAATATTGGAATGGGTGTAATCGAAAACCTTTCGATCGCCGTCCCTCCATTGGAGGAGCAGTACGAAATTTGTAAGGCGCTGTCAAACAAATGCTCAAAAATTGAATTACTCATTGAAAAATGTCGGCAGGCTATTGTAAGTCTGCGGCAGCGTCGGACGTGCTTGATTCAGGAGGTTGTTACGGGCAAGATCGATGTCAGAGGTCTTGCATAAATAGAAAAGGGAAAATAATGGACATCCACAAAGAAAAGCACTTTGAGAAAGAAGTGTTAAAACATTTCTGTGCATCAGGTTGGGTAAGTAGCAGTGATCTGGTAAAGGGCTCCTCTGCCCACCAAGGCGGCAGCTACGACCGCGACTTGGCTCTTTGGCCTGAGGATGTCCTCTCCTGGATTCAGTTAACTCAGCCCAAGATGTGGGCCAAGCTAAAAGCCAGCAAAAACGGTCAGTCAGAGGCTGCTCTCTTAAAGCGACTGGCTGAGTGCTGCGACAAGGACGGCTCCCTCTCAGTCCTTAGGCATGGCTTCAAGGATGTGGGCTTGAAGTTCGATATGTGCCAGTTCAAGCCTGGGCACTCCATGAACCCCGAGACCGTGGAGCGTTATAGCCAGGTGATCTTGCGGGTGGAGCAGCAGGTCAAGTACTCGGTCAACAAGGACAACGGAAACGCCATCGACCTGGTGTTTTTCGTGAATGGGATTCCGGTTGCCACTTGGGAACTCAAAACCGACTTCACACAGTCGGTGGAGGATGCCAAGTGGCAGTACAAGGTGGATCGGCCTCCGAAGGATCTGGCCACCAACAAGGAGGAGCCTCTCCTAGCCTTCAAACGCAGAAGCCTCGTGCACTTTGCCCTGAGCACCGATGAGGCTTGGATGACCACCAAGCTTGCTGGCAAGAGCACCTACTTTTTGCCCTTCAACCTAGGCCATGAAGAGGGAGCGGGCAATCCACCGAACCCCAAGGGCTACAAGACCAGCTACCTGTGGGAGCAAGTGTTTGAGCGTGAGGCACTTTTAGACATCGTGGGTCGCTTTGTGCACCTAGAACAAGAAGAGGTGAAGCACCCGGACACGGGCAAGAAGAGCATCAAAGAGTCGATGATCTTTCCGAGGTTTCATCAGTGGGAGGCCGTGTGCAGCCTCATTGATGCGGCTAAGGCAGAGGGGGCGGGGCATCGCTACCTTATTCAGCACTCAGCAGGCTCGGGGAAGACCAACTCCATTTCATGGCTTTCGCATCAGCTTGCGAGCCTTCACGCCAACAACAAGAAGGTTTTTGATTCGGTCATCGTGATCACGGACCGAACGGTGCTCGATGCCCAGCTACAAGATGCGATTTACCAGTTTGAGCACAAGCAAGGGGTAGTCCGCAAAATTGAAGACAACGGGGGTATCCCCAAGTCCGCACAGCTTGCAGAGGCTCTGTCTCAGAACACCCCCATCATCATCTGCACGATCCAGACCTTTCCCTTTGCCATGGAGGCCATCGTCAAAGATGCCTCTGCCAAGGGCAAGAGCTTCGCGGTGGTTGCGGATGAGGCTCACAGCTCTCAAACAGGTGGGGCGGCTGCAAAGCTCAAAGCCACATTGGCTACGGATCTCACTGAGGTGCTCTCGCCCGAGCGCATCAAAGAGCTCGAAGAAGATGAGGATGCAGAGCTTTCGGCCGATGAGCTGATGCTCATTGCGATGCATGGAAGAGCCAAGGCCGCCAACATCTCCTTCTTCGCCTTCACTGCTACGCCCAAGGCCAAGACGTTGGAGCTCTTTGGCCGAGTGCCAGATGCAAAGCAGCCAGCAGGAGAGGGGAACCTTCCTGAGCCCTTTCACCTGTACTCGATGCAGCAGGCTATTGAAGAGGGCTTCATTCTGGACGTGCTCAAAAACTACACGCCCTACAAGATGGCCTTCAAGTTGGCTCACAACGGGAAGGATTACTCGGATGCAGAGGTTGAAAAATCCACAGCCTTGAAGAGTCTCATGAAGTGGGTGCGGCTTCACCCCCACAACATCTCACAAAAGGTTCAGGTGGTGGTGGAGCACTTCAAGGCCAACATCGCTTGGAGGCTCGATGGCAAGGCAAAGGCCATGATCGTGGTGGCCTCCCGAAAGGAGGCTGTGCGGTGGAAAGTGGCACTGGACGAGTACATCAAGAAGCAAGGTTATAAAAATCTTGCAGCACTCGTAGCCTTCTCGGGGGATGTGAACGACAAAGATGGCACTGGGCTTGAAAGCGTCTCTGAGACTTCCACCAAGCTCAACCCCACACTCAAAGGCCGAGACATTCGGGATGCCTTCGACACCGATGAGTTCCAAATTCTGCTAGTAGCCAACAAGTACCAAACGGGTTTTGATCAACCGAAGTTGGTGGCCATGTATGTGGACAAAGTGCTCTCTGGCGTGACAGCCGTGCAGACCCTCTCACGACTCAACCGCACGTATCCGGCAGCAGGAAAGCAAGACACATTCGTCCTAGATTTCGTGAACGACCCCGAGGAGATCCTTGCCTCCTTCAAGCCCTACTACCGTAAGGCCGAGCTTCTCGGAATATCCGACCCCAATCTCATCCACGATCTGCAAACGAAGCTGGATGAGGCTCAAATCTACCTAGGTGCCGAGGTTGATGCCTTCGTGTCCACCTACTTCTCCAAGAGCCCCACACAAGCTCAGCTCAAATCAAAAATTGATCCAGCGGTAGACCGCTTCCAAAAGAAGCTCAAAGAGGCACGAGAGGCAAAGCCCAAAGATGCCCAGACCATCGAAGAGCTAGAAGTGTTCCGTAAGGATGTGGGCACCTTCATTCGGACCTACGACTTCCTCTCCCAGATCATCGACTACGCAGACACGGATCTGGAAAAGAGGAGTATTTTCTTCAAGCACCTGCTGCCACACCTACACATCAAGCGTGAAAACGCGGTGGTGGATTTGCAGAGCGTGCTGATGACCCACTACAACCTCAGAAGCCTGGGGCAGCAGCGCATCCAGCTTGGTGCTGCGTCTGAGGATGATGAGGATGGAAAGCTCAAACCACTGACCAACGTCGGAGGAGGGCAGGCGCGAGATCCCCAAGTTGAACTGCTCTCACAGCTCATTCAGCAGATGAACACGCTCTTTGAAGGCGAGCTCACCGATGCGGACCTACTGAATTACGCCAACCACATTCGCGACAAGATGCTCGAGAGCAAGACCTTGGAAGCCCAAGCTCAGGCGAACGAAAAGGATCAGTTCGGGGCAAGTCCAGACTTCAAGACGGCCATGATGGATGCCGTGATCTCGGCCTTTGAGAACCACAAGTCCATGTCCGAGCAAGTCATGTCCAAGGACTCCGTGAAAGAAGGTCTTGCAGACCTCCTTCTGGGGATGGTGTACGAGGGCTTCAAGCAGAAAATGGTTGGTAGTTCAGGCTCACAGGCGCGTACCTAAGAAGAACAAATTGATATGCGTGGAGCAGTTATGAACCTAGAACTTCAAAAAATTAAAGGAATCGAGAAATTAGCTGGGGATGGACTTATCTCGCCCATTTGGGCGAGGCTCTCTAAGGATCAAGAGTCGTGGCGCAAAAGCCTCGATCTTGCTGATCGTCTAAACCAGCAACTTAAAGACCTTGGACGCGTAGATGATTCTGTAAGAAGAATCGCAGATAGCATCCAGTCTCCTTTGATAAAGCTTTCAAAGCAGCTTCACGAAGCCGCCAATCCAAACACAAAACTCTCACAGGTTTGCAGTCAGATAGCAGCGGCCCAAACTGCCCATCAGGAAAGCGTCCGGAAGATGCTAGATCCCCTTGCTGGCATCAGAGAGCAGATGATAGTGGATGAGACGATTCAGAAAATCGTCAAAGACCTTGCAGTCTTCAAGAGTCCCACAGAAGGTATTTTTAAAGATATCTTGTCTGCGAGCACTGCTGCTACTGCTTGGACTAAGCAGTTTGAAGAGGGACAGACACAAACTCGAAAGCTACTCGAAGGCCTCACAGGAAGCCAGAGTGTGCAGCGGTTCTTTAAGGATTTTGAGCAGATCAATCAGCAGTGGGTAGTGCCCGAGCAGCTGCTCTCTGTATCCGGTGCCTTGAAGGACCTACAAGAGCAACTCCAGCTTTCGGCAATCAACCTACCGAGCATCGACTGGGCTTCTGCCGGAACGCTGGCGAGGCTTTTGGGAACAGAGGGAATTGCCGATCAACTCAAACGCCTAGGTATTGAGTCTGACGGCACTTTTGCAGATCAAACCGAGACCACAAAGGAAGCTGGATCGAGCTGGGGGCGTCCTGACCCTTGGACGATTCTGAGCCTGGTCCTGACTTTGATGATCTTTTGGTACCAGGAGCAGAGCAACTCTCAGCAGCAGGCCAAAAACGAGGCCTTTCAGCAGGACACGACCAAGAGGCTGATTGCTCAAAGCCAGCAGATTCAAACGCTGACTCTTCTCCTCCAACAAGCTTTGGTCCAAGCCGCTCAAACACCGGAAGAGCGTTTCGTGGTGCGTGAACGGATCGCCTTGGTGCGTTCAAAGCCCGAGCACGGATCAGGAGTCGAGGGCAAGCTCATGCCCCATGAGGTGGTCCGATTGATCGACCGAAAGGGCAAGTGGATTGAGGTCGAGTACTACCACTGGCTGCACCAGGAACACCGCACCGGATGGGTCTTGAAGAAGTATCTCGAACGAGTCCCAGCTAACCACGCCAAGAATCTTGATGCAGAAGATATCCAGTAGCCATCACGCCGGAAACTTCTTCCCTAGATCGCTGAAAATCAAAGCTAGGTCTTCTTGATCCAGAGGCCAGCGTTCTACAACTTGTGCCGGCTTTGCGTGTGCCAGGTAGTAGGCTAGAAGCACAGTGGCTTGGCCGAAGAAGTGCCTGACTCCCAGACGCTCTTTGATCTTGTCGAACACAAAGCCCTTGGCCTGCAAGAAGTCGCTGATCTCTTGATAGGGCGGAGCAGGGGCGATGTCCAGACAGCTATCGATGACGATCTGGTTGGATAGCTCTACCCCGGCAGGAGTCTTCAAGACGGACTCAAAAGCCCCAGCAAGAAAAGCCAGCAGTTCACGGCCAGGACGTGAGGCTTCATCGAGGTCTTTGATGGCCTTCTCGAAGAACTCATCGGTCGCCTCAATCAAGGCCATGCTCTTGGCCACGGTTCGTTTTACATCGGGCTGAGCAACCGTCTTCGGTTTGTAGAGTGTGTCGTGTGTGAGCTCGCTGTGGGCGTGTTGGAGCAGAGTGCGAATCTGCACTTCACAGCTCGCCCCCGCTGGAATCTTGTGACCCTCAAACTCGGTGCCATCCTTAGCCCTGAGAACGTAGTGCACGGACTGATACGTGAATTCCAAGGGCTTTGCCAGCCGCTCTATCTCATAGTCTCGATCTTTGGATGCGTCCCACAGACCACGGGCTTCACCCTCATCGATCACCTGGCAGACCTTCTTGATGTCCGTGGTCAGTAGCACCACAAACCGCATGCCTACCTTGTCTGTGAGGTCCTCAAAGGGGTTGGCGTACTTTTTCCGGTGCAGTGCTTTGTCCACCAACGTGGCATCTGCTTTCAGCCTAGGCTTCACGGGCACCTTGATGAAGTAGTCCAAGGAGACAGGGGCAATCCGTGCTCCCAGAGCACCATGGATATGGTGGCTGATGAAGTTGGCCCAAGCCTCAAACAGAGGCTTTTCGGCCCTCCATCGGGCTAGAAGCTCTGCCTCGTTCATTCCTGTTCCCGGATGCGATCCTTGATGGTGATCTGCGTCCACTTGGGCACCTGCCCATGCTCATCAGCGTCCCCATCAATCGATTGGATACGCACGAACCCCTCGAATTCCTCAGGAGGGGCGACCAAGCTGATGTTGTGGCCGAAGCTGATCTTGCGTTTTTTCAAGGCTGAGGCCACTTCACTCAGATCCTTGTGGATGGCTTGCACCGGGAACTGCTTTTGTTCCATGTACTGGGCATAGGCGTCTTTCAGCTCCGGCTCCCCAAGGTAGGTTTCGGAAAACACGCCCACTTGGATCGTGGCAATTTGATCGGCCTTTAAGTACGCCGTCAGTGCGTTCAGCAGATCGCTCTTTCGCTCTTCATCAATCTGGGCTGTCTGTATGAAGGTCTTAGTGAGCGTGTGAAAAGTTTTAGTTTGAAAAGCACTGTTGGAGGGGAAATCCAAGCCCAAAAAGCCCGAGTAGAAGTAGTGAGCCCCGTTGAGACGGTTGGCCTTGGTGATCAGGTCATCAAAGAGAAACCCTCTCCATCCTTCTGTGGGCTGCTGAGGATTTGGCATAGCAGCAGGGTCCGAGTGAATGAAAGCTCCGATCTTGTAGAGCTTGGCCTCAGGCGTGAGGATGAGCTCTTTGGGCTGCTGCCGGTTTCAAAGACACCTTGTTAAGGTGGAAGATGAAACCGGAGGTGGTTCATGGAGAGAAGAAGGACATTCAGCCGAGAGTTC
>LNFM01019790.1_pt1 | contig 27285 bp, 24 predicted proteins | sample 596031 | NCBI WGS metagenome assembly LNFM01 (sample SAMN04254537, study PRJNA301005) | activated carbon metagenome | isolation source: dual media filters at the Ann Arbor, Michigan drinking water treatment plant | place: USA: Ann Arbor
TCCAGGTGGGCGTGGTCATGGGCTCCAGCAGCGACTGGGACACCATGCAGCACGCCGTGCAGATCCTGCAGGAATTCGGCATTTCGTTTGACGCCCGCGTGGTCTCGGCGCACCGCATGCCCGACGACATGTTCACCTACGCCGAAAGCGCGGCCGGGCGGGGCATGAAATGCATCATCGCGGGTGCGGGCGGTGCGGCCCACCTGCCGGGCATGCTCGCGGCCAAGACCGTGGTGCCGGTGCTCGGCGTGCCGGTGGCCAGCAAACATTTGAGCGGCGTGGACTCGCTGCACAGCATCGTGCAGATGCCCAAGGGTGTGCCGGTGGCCACCTTTGCCATCGGCGCGGCGGGAGCGGCCAACGCGGCACTGTTCGCCGTGGCCATGCTGGCCAATGAAGATGCTGCGCTGCGCGAGAAGCTTGAAGCCTTTCGCTCGCAACAAACCGCCGCCGCACGCGGCATGACCCTTCCCCTGTGACACCACGCCCATGAGCCTCAAGACCATCCTCCCCGGCAGCACCTCACCCACCGGCCAGCAGATCACGCTCGGCGTCATGGGCGGCGGCCAGCTCGGGCGCATGTTTGTGCAGGCAGCGCAGGCCATGGGCTATTTCACGGCGGTGCTCGATCCCGATCCCGCCAGTCCGGCCGGCCTGATCAGCCACTTCCACATCCAGACGCCGTTTGATGACGAGCAGGGCCTGGCCCAGCTGATGCAGCGCTGCGAGGCCATCACCACCGAGTTCGAGAACGTGCCGGCGCCAGCGCTGGTCACGCTCGGCGCACACCGGCCGGTAGCCCCTTCGGCCGCCTGCGTGGCGATAGCGCAGGACCGCATCAAGGAGAAGGCGCATTTCGTGCAGTGCGCACCGGTCAGCAGCGTGTTCCCCGCGCCCTACGCGACCATCACCACCGACGCCCTGCTCGCCGCCGTGCCGGCCGACCTGCTGCCAGGCATCCTGAAAACCGCTCGCCTGGGTTACGACGGCAAGGGCCAGGTGCGCGTGTCCACGCGCGAAGAACTGGCCGCCGCCTGGGCCGGCTTGAACAAGGTGCCTTGCGTGCTGGAAAAGCTCATGCCATTGCGCGGCGAGTGCTCGGTGATCGTGTCGCGTGGCGCCGATGGCCAGACCGTGAGTTTCCCGGTGCAGAAGAACACGCACCACGACGGCATCCTGGCCATCACCGAAGTGTTTGAGGGCGCGCTGGACCCAGCCCTGGCCGCGCGCGCGCAAGCCAGCACGGTGGCCCTGGCCAACCACCTCAACTACGTGGGCGTGTTGTGCGTGGAGTACTTCCTGGTCGACACCGCCGACGGCGTGGACCTGATCGTCAACGAGATGGCGCCGCGCCCGCACAACAGCGGCCACTACACCCAGAACGCCTGCGACATCTCGCAGTTCGAAGCGCAGGTGCGCACCCTCGCCGGACTGCCGCTGCCCACGCCGCGCCAGCACAGCCCGGCCATCATGGTCAACCTGCTGGGCGACCTCTGGTTCGCGCCCAACGCCGTGCGCGAGAAGGTGAGCGAACGCGGGGGCCCTGCCCGGCACCCACCTGCACCTCTACGGCAAGCTGAGCGCGCGCCCGGGTCGCAAGATGGGCCACCTCAACATCACCGCCCCCACCGTGGCCGAGGTGCGCGAGACCGCGGCCAAGGTGTTGACGCTGCTCGGCCTGCCCCCGCTCGCCGCCTGATCCACCCATGCCGCTGCTGCTCAACGCCGCCGATGCGTCTGCCGTGGAACAAGCGGCGCAGCGGCTGGCGGCAGGCTCGCTGGTGGGGATGCCGACAGAAACCGTCTACGGCCTCGCGGCCAATGCCGACAACGCCACCGCGGTGCACCGCATCTTTGAAGCCAAGGGCCGCCCGGCCGACCACCCGCTGATCGTGCACCTGGCGTCCGGCACCGGCGCACAAGGCTGGCGCGCCGGGGTCGACCACTACGCGCGCGACGTGCCGGCCTTTGCCGTTGCGCTGATGAACGCTTTCTGGCCCGGCCCGCTCACGCTGATCCTGCCGCGCCGCGACGGCGTGGCGGCGGTGGCGGCCGGCGGGCAAGACTCGGTGGGCCTGCGCTGCCCGGCCCACCCGGTGGCGCAGGCGCTGCTCACCGCAGCGGCTGCACGGGGCGTGAGCGGCGTCGCCGCGCCCAGCGCCAACCGCTTCGGCCGCGTGAGCCCGACCACGGCCGCTCATGTGGCCGACGAGTTCGAAGCGCTGTCGGACGCTGAACTGCTCATCCTCGACGGTGGCGCCTGCCCGGTCGGTATCGAGTCCACGATCGTCGACGCCACACGCGCGTGGCCGGTGCTGCTGCGCCCCGGCATGGTCACCGCCGCGCAGATCGAGGCCGTGTGCAAACAGCCCTTGCGCGAGCGCGATGCCACCGCGCCCCGCGCTTCGGGCACGCTCGAATCGCACTACGCGCCACGCGCCAAGGTGCGGCTGATGGACGCCAAACCCCTGCAGGCCGCGCTCGACCTGCTGGGCACGGACGCCCGCCACATCGCGGTCTACGCCCGCACACCCATCAAGGCCGCGCGCGGCGTGAGCGTTCGCCGCATGCCGGCAGAGGCCAGCCGCAGCGCTCAGGAACTGTTCGCCGTTCTGCGCGAACTCGACGCCACCGGCGTGCGCCTGATCTGGGTGGAAACACCGCCGGCCGACGCGGCGTGGGACGGTGTGCGCGACCGGCTGGTGCGCGCGGCGGCGTGATCAGCGCTGCGGGGCACGCCCGTAGCGCAGCTTCATCACCAGGATGGCCAGCGCCAGCATCAGCGTGATGGTGTTGGCCACCACCACCGGCCAGGCGCCCAAGCTCAGCCCATAAACCAGCCACAGCGCCACGCCCAGCGTGAACGCGCTGTACATGCCCAGCGAGATGCCACTCACGTCGCGCGTCTTGAAGGTGAGCCAGGCCTGCGGCACGAAGCTGGCCGTGGTGAGGAAAGCGGCACTGAAGCCGATGATGTCGCCGAATGGCATCAGGCGGTCTTCTTCAGTCTTGCTGCGCGGCGGTCCACTCCACCAGCGCTTCGAGAGCCGGTCGGGCCGCCGGCGCATTGGGGTGGTTCACGAAGCCGACCACCACATAACGCGCGCCATTGGCCGCGTTCACATAGCCGGCGATGCCGGTGACGTCCCGGAGCGTGCCGGTCTTGAGCTGGGCATTGCCGCGCGCGGCGCTGCCGGGCGCGCGGGCCATGCGCGCCGCCGTGCCGTTGACACCGGCCACCGAGAGCGAGCTGGCAAAGCGCTCAGCCTGCGGATGGCGGCTGGCGTGGCGCAGCAAATTGGCCAAGGCCTCGGGCGAAATGCGCTCCTCGCGCGAGAGCCCCGAGCCGTTGTCCATCACCGGCATGGCGTTGCGGATGCCGAAGGTGCGCTTCCACCAGTTTTCAACCACCTCGCGCGAGCGCTCGAAGCGCGCCGGGCGCATGGGGATCAGGTTGCCAGCGACACCTGGCGTCATCCCCGGCTGCGGCGCCGGCGTGGGCACCAGGCGGCCCAGCGTGAGGTACACCTGCTGCGCCATCACGTTGTTGCTCCACTGGTTCACGTCCGTGATGATGTCCGACAGTGGCAGCGACGCCGCTTCGTGCAGCAGCGTGGCGCCCGGTGGTGTGAGGCCGGGACGGGCATGGCCAGTGATGGCGCCGCCGCTGGTGCGCCACAAACCCTCCAGGGCGCGCGACGCGTAGCTGCCGGGGTCCTGATAGGCCACGGGCCATTTGAGTTCGCCGCAGCTCTGCGGGTAGCTTCCTTCAAACCGGATGCTGTTGGCGTCGTCAAAGCGGGCCTGCAGGCCGCTGCGCCAGTCACCGCAGCGCGCGCCCGTGCGGGCCAGCGGCACGGTGGCATCGATCGCCAGACCGGCCATGGGTGGCTCGCTGATCACGCGCGCCACGCCGCTGGCGCCGTCGGGCTGGAAGGTCAGCACAACCGACTTGAAATTGACCAGCAGCGCGTCGGGCGTGGCGTTGTAGGGGCGAAGCGATTCACCATCAAACGCACCGGGGTCGGTGGCGGCGATCTCGAAAGCGCTGTGGTCAAGCACGATGTCGCCCAGCACCACCCGCACACCTTTGTCTTGCAGGGCAAAGAATGCGCCCTGGATGCGTTCGAGCACAAACTTCGGATCACCGTCGCCGCGCACATACAGGTTGCCGCGCAGCACACCCTGGTCGATCGTGCCGTCGGTGTAGAAGCGCGTGTTCCAGGTGTAGTCGGCACCCAGCAGGTCGATGGCCGCGTAGGTGGTCACCAGCTTCATCACCGAGGCCGGGTTCACCGGCACGCTGGCGCGAAAACGCAGCCGTTCTTCGGCCCGGTTGTCGACCGACACCACCAGCGCCGACAGGGCGCTCGGCGGCACCTGCGCGCGCTTGAGCGCAGCCACCACGGTGGGCGGCAAGGCGCCGTATTCGCCGGGGAGCTGGGCGCAGGCGGGCAGCGCGACCACGGCGGTGGCCAGCAGGGCGAACAAGGAGCGGGTAAGTGACATGCGTTTCATTATGAAACGCCACCGTGTCCCGAGCGGCATTGCCCTTGTTCAGTGGGCCGCGGAACAGACGGCCGGCACGCTGGCCGATAATCCGGCGATGCCCTCGACACTCCCTGCTCATCAGCGCCTGCTGGCCATTGAAACCAGCACCGACGCCCTGTCGGTGGCGCTGGGAACGGGTGAACCCGGCGCACCGCTGTGGCAACGCAACGGCCCCGGCGGCGCCCAGGCCTCCGGCACGCTGCTGCCCATGGTGCGCAGCGTGCTTGCTGAAGCGGGCTGGTCGCTGGACACGCTGGCCGCCGTGGTGTTCGGGCGCGGACCGGGCTCGTTCACCGGCCTGCGCACCGCCTGCTCGGTGGCGCAAGGCCTCGCCTACGGCGTGCAAGGCCTGGGCCGGGCAGGTGGTTTGCCGGTGCTGCCGGTGGACACACTGCTGGCCCTGGCCGAAGAAGCCAGGCAGGCGCGGGTGGACGCAGGCGAACCACTGCCGGGCGTGATCGTGGCCCTGCTCGACGCCCGCATGGGTGAGGTGTATGTGGCGCCCTACGCCTGCGGCTCCGCCGGCCCCGAGGGATTGACACCGCTGGCGCCGCCCCGTCTGTGCAAGCCCGCCGACCTGCACGGCTACCTGCGAGACCTGGCCCCGGGCGAGCGCCTGCTCGCCGGCAACGTTTTCGAGATGGGCGCACTGACCGACCTGGTGGGCCAGCGCCACACCGCCCTGCCCACCGCCGCCGCCCTGCTGCGCCTCGCCCCGGGCCTGCTCGCGGCCGGTCACGCGGTGGCTGCGCAGGACGCGCTGCCCTTGTACGTGCGCGACAAGGTGGCGCAGACCACGGCGGAGCGCGAAACCATCCGCCTGGCCGCCGAGGCGGGCACATGAACACACCCACACAGGCCACCACAGCCATGCAAACCGCCCTGCCCGCCTGGGCCAGCGGCCTGTGGCCCGCGCCCACCGAGCCGCAGGTGCAGCCCCGCACGGCGTCGCGCCCCGAACGCCTGATCGTGTTCGAACCCATGCTCGAGTCCGACCTGGACGCGGTACAGGCGGTTGAGTCGCAGGCCTACGCGCACCCGTGGTCGCGCCGGCATTTTCACGATTCGCTCAAGGCCGGTTATCCGGCCATGCTGTTGCTGTCCGAAGCGCTGCCCGGCGAAGTGCCCCACCCGCCGCGCGCCGACGGCCGCGTGCTGCTGGGCTACCTGGTGGCCATGCCCGGCGTGGACGAAGTGCACCTGCTCAACATCACCGTGGCCACCGCCCACCAGCGCCAGGGCTGGGCGCGCTTCATGCTCGACGCGCTGGCCCTGTGGTCGCGCGGCCAGGGCGCGCAATGGGTCTGGCTGGAGGCGCGGGAGAGCAATGCGCCCGCGCGCGCTCTGTACGAACGCTGCGGCTTCGCACAGGTGGGCGTGCGCAAGGGCTACTACCCGGCCGGCCACTTCCAGCGCGAAGACGCGGTGGTGATGAGCCTGAACCTGGTGGCGGCTGCAGCCTTGGAAGCCAGACCATGAGCGACGCGCCCGACACCTCCTTCGTTCCCGAACTCGACGCCCGCCAGCGCGCCATGCTGGCCGAGATGGGCGTGCGGGTGTGGGCGCCGAAACCTGCGCCGGCCCAGATACCCGCCGTGGCGGTTCATGATCCCGTTGCAGCACCAGCGCCCAGAGCTGTGGCCGTGGCTGCCCCCATGGCTGCGCCTGTGCCGACGCCACCTGCCCAAGCCACACCCTCCCGACCTGCCAGCCCGGTGGCCACACTCGACTGGCCCGCGCTGCGCGACGCCGTGGCCGGATGCCAGGCCTGTGGACTCTGCCAGGGCCGCACCAACACCGTGTTTGGTGTGGGCGACGAACAGGCCGACTGGATGGTGGTGGGTGAAGCCCCGGGTGAAAACGAAGACCTGCAGGGCGAACCCTTTGTGGGCGCGGCCGGGCAGCTGCTCGACAACATGCTCAAGGCCGTGGGGCGCAGCCGCACCGGGAAAGGCGCCGAGGGCGCCTACATAACCAACGTGCTCAAGTGCCGCCCCCCGGCCAACCGCAATCCGCAGGCCGATGAGGTGGCCTCCTGCGAACCCTACCTTGCGCGTCAGGTGGCGCTGGTCAGGCCCAAGGTGATCGTGGCCATGGGCCGCTTCGCGGTGCAGGCCCTGCTCAAGACCAACGAGCCCATCGGCCGCCTGCGTGGCCAGATGCACCACTATGAAGGTGTGCCCGTGATCGTGACCTACCACCCGGCGTATCTGCTGCGCACGCCCGCCGACAAGGGCAAGGCCTGGGCCGATCTGTGTCTGGCGATGGCGCAGTTGCCGGCCTGAATCAGGTCAGGCGGCAGAGCGTGGGGGCCACAGAGCCAGCCGCCGGGCCGCCCCAAGGCAGGCTCAGCCCCCTCGGGGGGCAGCGACCCGCGCAGCGGTGGAGCGTGGGGGCCACAGCACAGAAGCAATGGCGACCATGACGAGGGCAACCGCCGCCCAGTCCTGCCAGTGCAGCACCTCGTTCAGCCACCACGCGCCGCTGAACACGCCCAGCACCGGGATGAACATCACCGACAAGGTGGATGCCACGGGCGGCAGGTCGCGCGCCATCATCAGCCAGGCCACCTGCGCAAAGGCAAACACGCCCAGCGCGTTGTAGACGATCGCGCCCCAGATGGCCGGTGTGGGCGCGACCCAGGCTTCCCTCTCGAACAGCACCGCGGCCGCGCTCATCCACAGCGTGGTGAAGAGCGTCATCCAGAACGAAATGGCCAGCGTGGGCTGGGGCAAGGTGGTCCGGCGCAGCATCTGCGTGCCCAGCGCCCAGGCGGCTGCGGCGGTGAGCATCATCATCACGCCCACCGGCTTGCCGGTGAGTTGCGTGAGCTCGTGCCACAGCAGCAGCACCACGCCCAGCGCCGCCGCGCCCACACCGCCCCATGCGCGCGCGCCCAGCTTCTGCCCGAACCACCAGGCTCCGACGATGGCTGAGAACACCGGCATGGTGTAGCCCAGGATCGCCGCTCGCCCGCTGGACAGGGTCTGGATCGCCAGCACCGCCAGCGTGTGCCAGATCAACATGTTGAACACCGTGAGCACGGCCAGTTCGCGCCAGTGTTCGCGGCCAATGCGAAACGGCACGCGGCGCCACACCAGCACCAGCGCGAGCACCGGCAAGCCGATCCACATGCTGATGGTGCGAAAGGTGAGCGCCGGGAAACCCGTGACGCCGAGTTTCATGATGGGCCAATTGATGCCCCACACCAGCGTGAGCAGAACCAGAAGAATGAGCTGTCGACGCGAGAGGGCTTGCATGGAACCGATCTTAGTGGGAGGCCCGCCCGCGGCATGCCCACCTAAAATCCCTCCATGACCTTTCTTGACATGCTGCGCGGCGCCGAGCGCCAGAACCGCTCCCTGCTCTGCGTGGGCCTCGACCCGGACCCGGCTCGCTTTCCGGGCAAGCTCAAGGGTGATGCAAGCCGCATCTACGACTTTTGCGCTGCAATAGTCGACGCCACGGCCGACACCGCCATCGCCTTCAAACCGCAAATCGCCTACTTCGCCGCCCACCGCGCCGAAGACCAGCTGGAGCGGCTGATGGAGCACATGCGCCGCACAGCGCCGCACGTGCCCACCATCCTGGACGCCAAGCGCGGCGACATCGGCAGCACCGCGCAGCAGTACGCCATCGAAGCCTTCGAGCGCTACGGAGCCGACGCGGTGACGCTCTCGCCCTTCATGGGTTTTGATTCGGTGCAACCCTATCTGCAGTACCACGGCAAGGGCGCGTTCCTGTTGTGCCGCACCTCCAACCCCGGCGGCGACGACCTGCAAAACCAGCGTCTGGCCTCGGTGGAAGGACAGCCGCTTTTGTACGAACACGTGGCGCGGCTCGCGCAAGGGCCGTGGAACCTGAACGGCCAGCTCGGCCTGGTGGTGGGTGCCACCTACCCCGCCGAGATCGAGCGTGTGCGCGCCATTGCGCCCACCCTGCCGCTGCTGATTCCCGGTGTGGGCGCTCAGGGCGGCGACGCCGCGGCCACGGTGCGCGCCGGCCTGCGCGCACAGGGCGACAACACCACAGGACCCATCATCGTGAACTCGTCCCGCGCCATCCTGTACGCGTCCGACGGGGACGACTTCGCAGCGGCCGCGCGGCGCGTGGCCCTCAAAACGCGTGATGAATTGCACGCTTCGCGCATCTGAATTTCGACCGATGGCGTGACAAATACCCCGCAGGCGCGCCACAGGCACATGTAACTGATTGAAACCTGGCCAGGCCGGCCCAAAGCCGCTGCCTAGACTCGCGCTCGTTCACTGGAGGAGAAGTCCAAATGACGACCGTAGAAACGCCAGACATGTCCGCGCCACCGGCGCTGAAACCCGGAACTGCAGCGGCGGCTGCACCCGATGACAACCCCGCCAGGCCCGCTGCGCTGCTCGCTTCTGCGGCTGCTGCCACGGCCTTGCTGGCTGCCTGCGGAGGGGGTTCGGAAAGCAGCGAACCAGCACCGCTGGTGGTGGTGCCACTGCCAGCCGAGCAAATCAGTGGCTTTCGGTTTACCAGCGCAACCAGCGACGAGGAAGGTGCCCGCTTCCTGCAACAGGCGCAGTTTTCGTCGACCCGCGACGAAATCGCGGCAGTGCGCAGCGCCAACTTCCCCATGTGGCTGGCGCGCCAGTACCAGACACCTCTGGGCCCCAATGGCTGGGACTGGCTGGAGGGCCAGGGCTATGGCGCGGTCGATGCCAACGAGCATTACTTCAGCACGCGCCCGGCCGATTACATGCTGTGGAACCAGCTCCTCAGCGGCCCGGACGCCATGCGAAAGCGCATGGCGCTGGCCCTGTCCGAGTTCTTCGTGAGCTCGATGTCGTCGGCCGAATTCACCTGGCGCAGTCATGCCTATGCGGCCTGGTGGGACATGCTGGTTCGCAATGCCTTTGGTAACTACCGCCAGCTGCTGGAAGACGTGACGCTGCATCCGGCCATGGGGTACTTCCTCAACACCAAGGGCAACCGCAAGGAAGACACACGCACGGGACGGGTACCGGACGAAAACTACTCGCGCGAGGTGATGCAGCTGTTCACCATCGGACTGGTGAACCTCAATCTGGACGGCAGCAGCCGCGGCACCGAGAGCTACACCCAGGATGACGTGACCAATCTCGCGCGGGTGTTCACCGGCTACGACTTCGACCGCTCCGACGGTGTGCGCCTGACCCGGCCCAACAACGGCGGCACCATCGAGTCCCATGCGTTCGCACGCAAGCGCATGTCGCTCACGGCAAGCAACCATTCAACCCTCGAGGCTCGCTTCCTGGGAGCAACGGTGCCGGCCAACGCCTCGGGCGCCGAGGCGCTTCGCATCGCGATGGACACCTTGTTCAACCATCCCAACGTGGGCCCCTTCTTCGCGCGGCAGATGATCCAGCGCCTGGTGACCAGCCATCCAAGCCCGGCCTATGTGGCCCGCGTGGCCTCGCGCTTCAACAACAACGGTGCCGGCGTGCGTGGCGATCTGCAGGCGGTGTGGACGGCCATCCTGCTGGACGACGAAGCGCGCGGTCCTGCCAGCCTCGGCAACCCTGCCTTTGGCAAGTTGCGCGAACCCATGGTGCGCTTCATCCAGTGGGGTCGAAGCTTCCGGGTGCAGTCGGCTGCCAACACCTGGAAGATCGGCGACCTCAGTGGCGCCTCGAACCAGCTCGGGCAAAGCCCGCTGCGCTCGCCGTCCGTGTTCAACTTTTTCCGACCGGGCTATGTGCCGCCCTCGACCAGTCTGGCCACCGCAGGAGCCACAGCGCCGGAGTTCCAGATCGTCAATGAAACCTCGGTAGGCGGCTACCTCAACTTCATGCAGAACACCATCGAACGCGGTGTGGCTGACGTGACGGCCGACTACTCCCGGGAACTGGCGCTGGTGCAGAACGCGCAGGCACTGGTGGACCACGTGTGCCTGGTGCTGGGAGCCGGCTCCATCTCTGCAGCCAGCCGTTCGGTCATGGTGGGCGCGCTCGAGGCCACACCGATCACGTCCAGCAGCACGGCCGACGTTCGGCGCCGCCGCGTGCTGGCAGCCATCTTCATGGTCATGGGTTGCCCCGAGTACCTTGTCCAAAAGTAAAGCGGAGCCCAACATGAACTTCATCAACCCGCAGAAACACACGCGCCGCACCTTCCTGCGCCGCGCCGGTCAGCTCGCCTTCACCGGGGCTGCCCTGCCCACAGCCCTCAACCTCGCAGCCATGGGCGAGGCCGCGGCTTTTGACGCCACCGACTACAAGGCGCTGGTCTGTGTCTTCCTCTTCGGCGGCAACGACTATGCCAACACCGTGGTCAACTACGACCTCGACAGCTACGGTCGCTACAACACCATCCGCGGTGGCCGGTCGGACTTTTCCGGCGGCGGCATTGCCATACCCCGCGCCGACCTTGCAGCCACCCTGCTCGACCCCACCACGCCACTGGCGGACGGTCGGCAATACGCCTTGCACCCGATGATGCCGGGGCTGGCGAACCTCTTCAACACGGGTCGGGCTGCGGTGCAACTCAACGTCGGCCCACTGGTGGTTCCCCTCACGCGTCAGCAGTACAACAGCCCCAACCGCGTTCTGTACCCGCGTCCGCCCAAGCTGTTCTCGCACAACGACCAGCAGTCCGTCTGGCAGACCTCGGGGGCCGAAGGCACCACCAAAGGCTGGGGCGGGCACATCGGCGATCTGGCCAGGCCCGGAAACGGCTCCAACAATGTCCTGACCTGCGTTTCGGTGGCCGGCAACACCGTGTTCCTGTCGGGTGAACAGGCGCTGTCCTACCAGGTCAGCTCCGGTGGTGCCGTGAGGATCAATGGACTCAACGGCAATGTGTACAACTCCGCGGCGGTGCGGGCAGCGATGCTGCAGTTGGCGCTTCAGGACCGCAGTCACCGGCTGGAGAAGGAATACAACCTCGTCACCGCCAGGGCGTTCAGCACCGAAGGCGCGGTGAGCAACGCGCTGAGCCAGTTTCCAGCCACCGATGCGCCCTTCAACAGCTTCCCGGCGCAGAACGGTCTGGCGGACCAGCTCAGGCTGGTGGCGCGCCTGATCGCAGCGCGCGACACGCTGGGCACCAAGCGCCAGGTATTCTTTGTCTCCATGGGCGGGTTCGATCTGCACGATGTGCTGATCAACAACCAGGCCACCCTGATGGGGCGCCTGAGCAGCGCACTCACCGCGTTCCACGCCGCCACAGTCAGCCTGGGCGTGGCCGACAAGGTGACCGCCTTCACCGCTTCCGACTTCGGTCGCACCCTGCAGAGCAACGGCGACGGCTCCGACCATGGCTGGGGCTCTCACCACCTGATTGTGGGTGGTGCGGTGCGCGGCCGGGCCTTCTACGGCAAGGCACCGCCGGTGAGCGTGACCAACAGCACCACCGATGCGTTCGACCAGTGGCATGTGGGCCAGGGTCGACTGCTGCCCAGCACCTCGGTGGACCAGTACGCCGGCACGCTGGCCACTTGGTTCGGTGTGCAGGGCACCGAGATGAACGGCATCCTGCCCAACCTGGGCAACTTCAACTCTGGCGACTATCCGCGCGACATGGGCTTCATGGTGAACCCTCAGGCGTAGCCTGGGCGACAGGCCGCTTGTTTCACGAGGCCCGCATGATCGATCTCTACACGGCGGCAACGCCCAACGGACACAAGGTGTCCATTGCGCTCGAAGAACTCGGGCTGCCCTACACGCTGAAGGTGCTCGACCTCGCCAAAAACGAGCAGAAGAACCCGGCGTTCCTGGCGATCAACCCCAACGGCCGCATCCCGGCCATCGTGGACCACGAGGCCGGTGGTTTTGCGGTGTTCGAGTCGGGCGCCTGTCTGGTGTATCTGGCCGAGAAGACAGGCAGGCTCATGCCTTCCGACGCAAAGGGCCGCTCGCTGGTGATGCAGTGGCTGATGTTCCAGATGGGCGGCATCGGGCCGATGATGGGCCAGGCTAATGTGTTCTTTCGCTACTTTCCCGAGAAGATCCCGGCGGTGATCGACCGCTACCAGGGTGAAAGCAAACGACTGTTCAGAGTGCTTGACGCGCGCTTGAAAGACCACGAATTCCTCGCTGGCGACTACTCGATTGCCGACATCGCGAATTGGGCCTGGGTGCGCACGCACCGGTGGTCGGGCGTGGACGTGGACGACCTGCCAAACCTGGTTCGCTGGCGCGATGCGATCCGCGCCCGGCCTGCGGTGCAGCGCGGTATCGAACAGCCCGCGTCCCGTGTGGACCTCACGCGCGATGGCGACGAAGGGGCGAAAAAATTTGCCGAAGAGGCCCGCACCATGGTCGAGATGGGCCAGAGCCTGCAACGCAACGTACCCACGAAAGGCACACCGTGAAGCTGTACGTGTCGCCACGCGCACCGAACCCCCGGCGGGTGCAGATGTTCATCGCCGAGAAAGGCATCGAGGGCATCGAGCAGGTCGTGGTGGACTTGAATGCCCAGGAGCACCGCACGCCGGCCTTTCGGGCCCGGAGCGCACTGGCGCGCATTCCGGTGCTGGAGCTCGACGACGGCCGAACGCTCAGCGAAACCCGCGCCATCTGCACCTGGCTGGAGGGCCGACACCCCCAACCCAACCTGATGGGTGAGACGGCGGAAGAACGGGCGTTCATCGAGATGGCCGACCGGCGCATGGAGTGGTACCTGATGCTGCCCTTGGCCAATGCCATCCGCCACACCCACCCCGGCCTCGCCCCGCTGGAGCAGCCGCAGTTTCCCGATTTCGGCCAGTCGCAACGGCTCAAAGCCATGGAAACGGCGGTATGGCTGGACGCCGAGTTGCAACGCCAGCCCTGGGTGGCCGGTGAGCGCTTCACCATCGCCGACATCACGGCCTTCTGCACCGTGGAGTTCGGCAAGCTGATGCGCTTCAAGCCGGCGGACGAAGGTCTGCATGCGCTGCAAGCCTGGCGCGACAAGGTGGCCGCGCGACCCAGCGCCCAGGCCTGAGCCCCACGCCGTTCAGGCAAATTGCGGCGTGCGATAAGACTCCAGCTGCACGCGCACCGCGCGGGCGAGTGCCATTTCACCGGGCGTACCGGGCCGCCAGGCGTCCACTGGCATGTGTTGACCCTCCTCGTCCACGGCCACGAACACCATCAGGCATTCGGTGGTCTTGAGCATGCGACCGCCCTTGACGTCACCGCTGCGCACTTCCACGGCGATGTTCATGCCGGTGTGGCCGGTGTAGGCCAGCCGCGCCTCCACCTCGACCAGGTGGTTCGTGGCGATGGGGCGGTGGAAACGCACGCCGCTGGCGTACACGGTGAGGCAATGGCGCCGCGCCCAACCTGTGGCGCAGGCGTAACCTGCCTCGTCGATCCACTTCATCACCGTCCCTCCCGAGACGGTTTTGTCGGGCCCCGCTGCCGCGGCAGCGGCCAGAAAACGCATGGTGATGACAGACACGAAACCTCCTTTTGGAATACTTTCGTGTGATTATCGAAAAAACCTCCGAAATCCGTCACCCATCCGTCAAGCGCCTGAGACCGCTCAGCCCCAGGGCGTCGGCGCCTTCTCCAACGAACGCTCCATGGCCGGCAATTCGAGCAAGCCGGCCTCCAGCCGGGCCTGCAGAGACTGCTGCCAGTGCACCACCAGCGCCGACGCAGGCCCCGGCGCCACCGCGCCCAGCAAGGTGTGCGCGGTGCTCAGGTCGTTGAGCCGCCCGAGCAACTCCTGCGCGTTGGCCAGCACCGCGGTGCTGCGCGCCACACGTTTGGGCGGCAGCACACTGGCCAGAAACTCCTGGGCATAGCGCAGCTTCTTGAGCGAAATGCGCAAGGCGTGGCGGCCCTCGGGGCCCACGCGCCGCGCGGTGCGCGCCTGCTGGCGCAGACCTGCGTGGCGTTCACTCAAGATCGCCCGTGCCCACAACGCCAGGCTGTCACCCGCGAGCGTCCCGGTCGACGTGGGGTCGGCCGGCTGCAGGCACAGCACAGCGCGGGTGAAAGCCAGCAGGCGCAGCGCGTGTTCGCGGCTGCCCAGCGCATCGGCCGCGCGTTGCCACGCAGCACGCCGCTGAAGTTGCACCCACGCCAGCAGTGCATCGGTGGACCCGTCCGCAGCACCCGAGGCCGGCTGGCCACTCTCCATCAGTTCGGGCATCCATTCGGTGGCAAACACGTCCCAGTTGCGCGCATCACCGAGCTGGTTGGTCAGCAACTTCCACTCGTTTGACCAATGTGCGGCAAAGCGCCGGGGCAGCGCCGAACGAAAAATGCGCAGGCCGGTGCGCAGCCGCCGCAGTGCCACCCGCGCCTGGTGCACGAATTCAGGATCGGGCAGCGCGCCCTCGGGCCCGGGGTGCAGCACACCGGCTTCGTTGGCTTGCAAGTGGGCCAGGCAGCTCAGCGCCGCCGCGCGAAAGGCCTGCACGGGGTGCATGCCGGCCTGCAACTGCAAGCCCGACGCCTTCACCGGCTGCAGCCGTTCGCCCATGTAGAGGGCGTAGCCACGTTCGGCCTTGCTGCGGTTGGCCGGCAGCAGGCGCAGTGCACTGGCGGTCTGCCCCAGTGGGCCCAAAGCGAGCGTGTGGGCGAGATCGAGAAGGGCATCCACAGGACCTTCCAGCAGCTCCAGTTCCAGCTCGAGGATGGGTTGACGGTGGTTGCCTTGCGCGTTGCCGGTGGCGATGAAACCCTGGTCCAACGCCACCTCCACGCGGGCAGGTCCGTGCTGCAGCACCCAGCTGCGCCGGGTGAAATCGGTACGGAACACCGGTACGAGCTGCCAGGCCACGCTGGCAAGCTGGGCGGCCAGGGCGGCGTCGTTCACCAGTGCCGTGAAGTCAAAGGCGCCCGGCCGGGTGGGTGCCTCCCACTCGCCGCGCTGCGACAAACCGCCTACCGACTGCCCGGCTGTCTTCACCGTGAGCAAGGTGCGGCGTCCCACGCGGCGTTCGCGCACGGCCATGCGCTGCGCGCGCAAGCTGAGTGTGGAGGTATCGAAATAGGTGTTGAAAAGCCGCTCTCGGCGCGGGGGCTGGGTCTTCAGCAAAGGATGCCTCAACAGCGCGACAAGGTCTTGCGGATGCACTTCGAGCTTGAGTTCGGTTTCTTGTGACATGGCGAGCGGCAGACGGTGGTTGTGAAGCGACAGACAACCGAGTCTGACAGCCCTTGAAGCCATGGCGCAACACCAGAACGCCGAGCACACCAGAGCCTGCGGCTGAGGGGCACAATTCCTGTCGGAGACACGCGCTTTCAACCACACGGACACATCATGAACACTCCCCTGAAACACATCGCCCGCTCGCTGGTGCTGAGTCTGGCCGCTGGTTTGTGCCTGGCGCCGGCCATGGCCGAAAAACCCGCCCACGCCGGCGGCGGCAAGCCCGACAAATGGGAGAAGTCCGAGCGTGACGGCAAGGGCAAGGGCGATCGCGAAGATCAACAACGCCGCAGCGCGCAAGGCTCGGGCGATCGCGAAGATCAACAACGCCGCAGCGCGCAAGGCTCGGGCGATCGCTCGTCCACCAACGTCGCGGTGCAGATCAACATCGGCGGCTACTTCCAGGACAACCAGCGCCTCGCGGTGCGCGAGTACTACGAGCCGCGTTTCCGTGCAGGCAACTGCCCGCCGGGTCTGGCCAAGAAGAACAACGGCTGCATGCCGCCGGGTCAGGCCAAAAAGTGGCGCAAGGGCTACCGCCTGCCGTCCGACGTGGTGTATTACGCGGTGCCCAATGACATCTCGATCCGCCTGGGCGTGCCGCCATCGGGCTACAAATACGTGCGCGTGGCCGCCGACATCCTGCTGATCGCCGTGGGCACCAGCATGGTGATCGACGCGATTGAAGACCTGAGCCGACTCTGAAGGCACAACCATGGCGACAAGGGCCGCGCTTCCCCTGACGTTGATCGCTGCGTGCTGGGCGGTGGCAAGCCATGCCCAGCAAACCCAGCCGGTGACGCTCGAAGCCAGCCGGGACTACCTGCTGGGTGCATCACTTTCTTCGGGTCGCGACCCCTTCGGCACCAACGACCAACGCCTGAGCCTGCGTCCCATCTGGGCCTTCCAGCTCGGGCGTTTCCGCTTCGCCACCTCGGGCGCCAGCGCACTGCTCGCACAAGGCCGTGAATCGGTGGACAGCGGTGTGAGCACCGTGCTCACCCGCAGCGACCTGCTCTCGCTGAGCACATCCCTGTCCATCGACGAAGGCCGTTCCTGGAAGGACGATCCCGTGTACGGCGGTTTGCCGCGGGTGCGCGATACGGTGCGTGGGCGCGTCACCGCCGGTGTCACGCTGGGCCCGCGCTGGAGCGGGTCGTTGCGGGCATCACAAGACCTGCTGGGCCGCGACGGCGGCCTGCGGCTCGACTCGGGTCTGAACTACCGATATCCCCTCTCGCCGCAAACGCACTGGGACTTGTCCCTGGGGCTGGGCTGGGCCAACAGCACCTACCGCCAAACCCACTACGGCATCGCCCCCACCGCCGCAGCCACCACCGGCCTGCAGGCCTATGCCCTGGGCTCGGGCTTCGACGGTGCTTCGCTGGGCTGGCGCATGACCTCGGCGCTGAACCGCAACTGGGTGGCCTATGGAGGGTTGAGCGTGTACCAGCTGCAAGGCGCCGTGGCGCGCAGCCCGTTGGCGACAAGCACCACCACGTTCGGCGCCACGCTGGGGCTGGCGTACCGGAACAACTGAGGCGTCAAGCGGCCTGAGGCAACACCAGCAGACGCTTGAGGTAATGCCCGGTGTGGCTCCCCGCCTGCGCCGCAATGGTCTCGGGTGTGCCCTGGGCCACCACCATGCCGCCGCCCGAACCCCCTTCGGGGCCCATGTCGATCACCCAGTCGGCGGTCTTGATCACATCGAGGTTGTGTTCGATCACCACGATGGTGTTGCCCGCGTCGCGCAACTGGTGCAGCACCTTGAGCAACAGTTCGATGTCGGCGAAGTGCAGGCCGGTGGTGGGTTCGTCCAGGATGTAGAGCGTGCGGCCGGTGTCGCGTTTGCTGAGCTCCAGTGCGAGCTTGACGCGCTGCGCCTCACCGCCCGAGAGCGTGGTCGCGCTCTGGCCCAGCTGGATGTAGGTAAGCCCCACATCCATCAGCGTCTGCAGCTTGCGGTGCAGCGTGGGCACGGCGGCGAAGAAGGTGTGGGCCTGCTCCACCGTCATGTCCAGGATCTGCGCGATGTTGCGGCCCTTGTATTGCACGTCCAGCGTCTCGCGGTTGTAGCGCTTGCCGTTGCACACCTCGCAGGGCACGTACACGTCGGGCAAAAAGTGCATCTCCACCTTGACCACGCCGTCGCCCTGGCAGGCCTCGCAGCGGCCACCGGCCACGTTGAAGCTGAAGCGGCCAGGGCCATAGCCGCGCTCTTTCGCGGTGGGCATTTCGGCCATCAGTTCCCGGATGCCGGTGAACAGGCCCGTGTAGGTGGCGGGGTTGCTGCGCGGCGTGCGGCCGATGGGACTTTGGTCGACGTTGATGACCTTGTCGAAATGTTCGATGCCCTCGATGGCCTCGTGCTCGGCGGGCTCGTCGTGCGAGCGGTAGAGCGTGCGCGCCACGGCGGCGTAAAGCGTGTCGTTGACCAGGGTGGATTTGCCCGAACCCGACACACCGGTGACGCAGGTGAGCAGGCCGACCGGAAACGCCACGCTCACGCCCTTGAGGTTGTGGCCGGTGGCGTTGACCACGCGGATCTCCTGCAGCTCGCCCAGCGAAGCCTGGTGCGCAGCTTCGCGCGCGGCGCGGCGTTCGGCCGCCGGGCTGGGTGCAAAACGCGGTTTGAATGCGGGGGCTGTGCTCTTGACCACCGGCAGCCACGGCGTGCGCCGCGCCGGCACAGCGATGCTGCGTGCGCCGCTGAGGTACTGGCCGGTGAGTGAGCCCGGCGTGGCCATGACGGCAGCGCAAGTGCCTTGCGCCATCACGCGCCCGCCGTGCACCCCGGCACCGGGACCCATGTCGATCACGTGGTCGGCGGTGCGGATCATGTCCTCGTCGTGCTCGACCACCAGCACGGTGTTGCCGAGGTCGCGCAGGTGCTGCAGCGAGGCCGATGCTGGGCTCGTCGAGCACGTACATCACGCCGGTCAGGCCGCTGCCGATCTGGCTGGCCAGGCGGATGCGCTGGGCCTCGCCGCCGCTGAGTGTGTCGGCGCTGCGGTCCAGGCTGAGGTAGTTCAGGCCCACGTCGTTCAGAAACTTCAGGCGCTGGCGGATTTCGTTGATGACCCGCGCGGCGATGTCGCCCTTGGTACCACGCAACTCCAGCTTCTGGAAATACGCCAGGGCATCGCCGAGCGTGACGTGGCTGATCTTGTAGATCGGCTGCTTCTGATCGCCTTCGCCCACGAACACGTGGCGCGCTTCGCGCCGCAGGCGCGCACCGCCGCAATCGGGACAGGGCTGCACCGCGCGGTAACGCGCCAGCTCTTCGCGCACGGCCGCGCTGTCGGTCTCGCGGTAGCGGCGTTCGAAGTTGCGGATGATGCCTTCGAAGGGGTGCTTCTTGCCGATCTTCTTGCCCGCGCGTTCGCCCGATTCGAGCGCGTAGCTGAACTTGATTTCCTCTTCGCCCGAGCCGTAAAGCAAGGCCTGCTGCACCGGTGCGCTGATCGCTTCCCACGGGCCTTCGGCGTCGAACTTGTAGTGCGCGGCCAGGCTTTCGATCATGGCGAAGTAGTAGCCGTTGCGCCGGTCCCAGCCTTTGATGGCGCCACTGGCCAGGCTCAGCGTGGGGAAGGCCACCACGCGCGCCGGGTCGAAGAATTCGGTGTGTCCCAGGCCGTCGCAGGTGGGGCAGGCGCCCATGGGCGAGTTGAACGAGAACAGGCGCGGCTCCAGCTCACCCACGGTGTAGCTGCACAGCGGACAGGCGAACTTGGCCGAGAAGGTGGTTTCCGCCCCGGTGTCCATGTCCACCGCCAAGGCTCGGCCATCGGCCAGGCGCAGCGCCGCCTCGAAGCTCTCGGCCAGTCGCTGGCGAAGTGGGTTCACGCCCTCCTCTTCGCCATCGGTGCGCACCTTGATGCGGTCGATCACCACGTCGATGTTGTGCTTTTCGGTTTTCTTCAAGGCCGGCAGGGCGTCGAAGTCCAGCACGGTCTGGTTGATGCGGAAACGCACATAGCCTTGCGCCTGCATGTCGGCAAACAGCTCGGTGAACTCGCCCTTCTTTTCGCGCGCCACGGGGGCCAGGATCATCAGGCGCGTGCCTTCTGGCAGCGACAGCACGGCGTCCACCATCTGCGCCACACTCTGCGCGGCCAGCGGCAGGTCGTGCTCGGGGCAATGCGGCGTGCCGGCGCGGGCGAACAGCAGGCGCAGGTAGTCGTGTATCTCGGTGACCGTGCCCACGGTGGAGCGCGGGTTGTGGCTGGTCGCTTTCTGCTCGATGGCGATCGCCGGCGACAGGCCTTCGATCAAATCCACATCGGGCTTGTCCATGAGCTGCAGGAACTGCCGCGCGTAGGCCGAGAGGCTTTCCACATAACGGCGCTGGCCCTCGGCGTAGAGCGTGTCGAACGCCAGGCTCGATTTGCCCGAGCCCGACAGGCCGGTGATCACCACCAGCGAGTGCTTGGGGATGTAGAGGTCGATGTTCTTGAGGTTGTGCGTGCGCGCGCCGCGCACCGACAAGAAGGGGCTGGCGTGGCGCAGGTGGGCGGCGTTGACGCGGTTCAACAGCGCTTGTTCATCGGGCTCCACCGGCGCATCGGCGCCGGTCAAACTCGGCAGATTCAGGTCCGGGGGCAGGTTCTGGTTCAAGGCGCGGTGGGTGTGTTCAGGGCAACCCGACATGATAAGCCGCCCCGGCGTTTTGCGCCCGACTACCCTGCCCCGGCAGACCTTTCGCGCACAATACTTCTTTTGCCGTTCTGCCTTGCCCACCCCGCCTCTGCCACCCAAGCGGCGGCAACGCGCATGACGCCGACCGAACGACGCACCAGCGGCGCCCTGGCGTCCATCTATGCACTGCGCATGCTGGGCCTTTTTCTGGTGCTGCCGGTGTTCGTGCTGCAGGCCCCCAGCTACCCGGGCGGTGACGACCCTTTTCTGGTCGGTTTGGCCATGGGCATTTACGGTCTGACGCAGGCCCTGTTCCAGGTGCCTTTCGGCATGGCCTCCGACCGGCTGGGCCGCAAACCCGTGATCCAGGCCGGCCTGGCCTTGTTCGTGATCGGCAGCCTGATCGCCGCCTGGGCGCCCACCATGGTCTGGCTGGCCATTGGCCGGGCCCTGCAAGGTTCGGGCGCCATCTCGGCCGCCGTCACTGCCCTGCTGGCCGACCTCACGCGCGACGAGGTGCGCACCAAGTCCATGGCGCTGGTGGGCATCAGCATCGCGCTCATGTTCGCGCTGTCGCTGGTGCTCGCGCCGCTGCTCGTGCCGCTCATCGGACTGTCGGGGCTGTTCGCGCTCACCGCGGTGCTGGCGGCCATCGGCATGGCGGTCGTGGCCTGGGTGGTGCCGCCCGAGCCACCAGTGCAGCACGTGCAGAACCGGGGCGGCTTGCGCGAGGTGCTCTCCGACTTGGAACTGCTGCGCGTGGACCTGGGTGTGTTTGTGTTGCACGCGGTGCAGATCGCCATGTGGATGTCGGTGCCCGCCTTGCTGCAAGAGGCCGGCCTGGTCAACGCCGAACAATGGAAGGTGTACCTGCCTGCCGTGCTCGCGTCCCTGCTGGTCATGGGCGGCCTGCTGTTCCGGCTGGAGCGCATGGGGTATTTCAAGCCGGTCTACCTGGGGTCGATCGCGCTGATCGTGCTGGCCCAGCTGGGCTTCTGGTTCAACCTGCAATCGCCTTCGCTGTGGGCCGTGGGCGCGCTGCTGTTTCTGTATTTCGTGGGCTTCAATACCCAGGAAGCCAGCCAGCCCAGCCTGGTTTCGCGCCTGGCCCAGCCGCGCCAGCGTGGCGCCGCGCTGGGCGTTTACAACACGCTGATGTCGCTGGGCATCTTTGCCGGCGGCAGCCTGGGGGGTCTGGTCATCAAGACCTGGGGCAGCACCGGCATCTTTTTCGTCAGCTCGGGACTGATGCTGCTGTGGTTGGCGCTGGCCTGGCCGATGCGCTCCACCTCTCGCGTCTAACGTCCAAGGGGTTCAGGCTGGGGGGCCGGGTCGGTGCGATCCCGCAGCGACCGCATCATCAGCAGCGACATGGTGCTGTAGAGCGGGCGGCTGATCATGCGCGACACCAGGCTGGCCAGCAGCGCACACGCCATCAGGCTGAGCACCATGCTGTGGCCATCGGTCATCTCCATCACGATGATCATGGCGGTGATGGGCGTCTGGGTCACGGCGGCCAGAAAGCCGCACATGCCCAGCGCAATGAGCGCTGCGCCATGGGGTGAGCTCAGCAGCCAGGCCACGTCAGCCCCCACACCGGCACCCAGCGACAGGCTGGGGCCAAAAATGCCGCCGGGTACACCGGCCCAAGCCGAGAGCCAGGATGCGACGAATTTCAGGCCGGTGAACACCAGGGGCAGGTGAGCCTGCGTCGAGTTGGCAGCCTGGTCCAGCAGTTCCTTGGTGTGCTCATGCCCCACACCCACAGCCGCGCCATCACTCACGATCGCGATCACTGCCACCACGAAGCCGCACACCGCCGCAAACGTGACCGGGCGTTTGCGACGGTAGGCACAAAACCGGTCGGGCAGACCGGTGAACGAAGCCAGCATGAGGCGCGACAGCAGACCGCCCAGCAAGCCGCAGGCCAGTGCCACCAGCGCACCGGGGGCCAGCAAGCTCCACCACGACACCGCGTCTGCCCGCACCCGACCAAAGTAGGAGAGATTGCCGAACGCCGACACCGCCACCAGGCCGGCCACCACAATGGCCGCCAGCATCAGGCCGCTACTGCGGTCCTGCAGGCGGCGCGAGAGTTCTTCGATGGCAAACACGATGCCACCCAGGGGCGTGTTGAAAGCCGCGGCAATCCCGGCTGCGCCCCCGGCCACGAGCAATTCCCGGTCGCTGATGCCCGAAGCGGGCGACAGCCAGCGCCGCGCGTGCAGCATCACACCCGCCGCCACCTGCACCGACGGCCCCTGCCGCCCCACCGACAAGCCCGCCAGCAAGCCGCCCGACACACCCAGCACCTTGGCCACACTCAGCTTCAGGGACACAAAACGCGAGCGCTCACTCAGCGGGGTCTCAGGCGCCAGCGCGGTGAGCACCTGCGGCACACCCGAACCCACCGCGCCGGGCGCCCAGCGCCGGATGGTCCAGACGATCAAGGCAGTCAGGGCCGGCGTCCAGATCAAGGGCGCCCACCACCACCCACTGCGCATGCGGCTGTAAAGATCGATGGCGGCGTCGGCCAGCAGCGTGAACCCGACCACGGCCAGGCCGGCGAGCACGGCGTAGGCGATCACCACCGCGCGGTCAAGCCATTGCCGGCCACCGCCCATTTCATCGCGCAGGTTCTGCAGGAAGTCCGGTTCGCCTTTCATGGGTTGGCAGTGTAGGGCCAGGGGTATCCCGGCTTCGACGGGCCTGCGCGACCGGCCCGCTGGCGGTCAGTTGCGGCACAATGACTGAACGATTTTCGGGCGGCCCCGCGCGGGCCGCCCCACCCTCTACAGGACATCACCATGGCATCCGTCAACAAAGTCATCCTCGTCGGCAATTGCGGGCGCGACCCCGAGATCCGATACCTGCCCTCGGGCGGTGCCGTGGCGAACATCAGCATCGCCACCACCAGCCGCCGCAAGGACCGCAACTCCGGCGAGTTCATCGAAGAAACCCAGTGGCACCGAAATCGTGGGCGAATATGTAAAAAAGGGCACCCCCGTCTACGTCGAAGGCCGCCTGACCTACCGCAAGTACACCGACAAGGACGGCATCGAGAAAACCGCCACGGACATCATCGCCAGCGAAATGCAGCTGCTGGGTAGCCGCCAGGGCATGGGCGGTCCCAGCGGTGACGAAGCTGGCGGTGGCGGTGGTGGCAGCTACTCGCGCCCCGCGGCGGCCCCGCGCGCGGCCGCGCCCGCCGCGCCGCGCCAGGCTCCGGCAGCAGCGCCGGCACGCCAGTCCAGCGGCTTCGATGACATGGACGACGACATTCCGTTCTGACCCCGAAAGGCCTGACCCCGAAAGGCCCGGCCGTTGACGCACGGCGCGGCATCCCCCCCCCCTCCAACCGAAGCACACCATGATCAAAGTTGTTGTTGCAGAAGATCATGCGCTGGTGCGACTGGGCATCAGCATGCTGCTGGCGGCCAACGGAGGCTTCGAGCTGGTGGCTGAAACCGCATTGGGCAGCGAGGTCGAGGTGCTGGTGGCGTTTCATTCGCCAGACCTGCTGCTGCTCGACCTCGCGCTCAGCGACAGCTCGGGCATCGAGGTGACCCGCAAGGTGAAGAAGGTCGCGCCCGATACGAAGGTGTTGATCGTCACCGGCAACGTCTACCCGGGGTCCGTGGCCAACGCTTTCGCTGCCGGTGCAGACGGCTTTGTGCTCAAGCACGAACAAGGCTCGGAACTGCTTGAGGCCATTCAGGCGGTGCTCGCTGGCCGGCGCTACATCAGCCAGCAGGTGTCCAGAGGACTGGACAGCACCGCCAATGGGCGCCCCACGGGCCAAGGGATGTCGCAGTCATTGACCCAACGCGAGCAACAGATCGTGCGCATGATCGCCAAAGGCGGCAGCAACCAGGAAATCGCCGACGCCCTGCACATCAGCGTGCTCACAGCGCGCAAGCACCGGCAAAACGTGATGCTCAAGCTCGGTTTGCACAACGGTGCCGAAATCGCTGCCTACGCCATCCAGTCGGGACTCGCAGAAGCACCCGACGTCGACAGCAACCTGTAGTCGGGCCGCAGATCGGCCTGAATTTCGCAAAATAGTGCTCATGCATTATTGGGGGTGGGGGTATCCGGGCGAGATACTTCTCCCCATGGTGAACGCATCTTCGGTCACCAAGCCAACCCCAGAGAAGCGAGGCAGATCATGGGCATGACCGCATTGACGTTGGGTGTCATCAAACACTTTGGTCGCAAGAACGAGGTGAAGGTGCAGAACGACGAAGACGTCGATTCCGAAATCATGCCTTCCTCGATTTCGGACGACTACCAGGCACTGATCCAGGACTGCTTTCGGGCCTTGGGCCTCGATGGCGGCCAGGTCCGCATCATGGTCCGCTCGGTCGGACTGAACCCCGGCGGCCTGGAAATCTACGCGGCCTTCATCAAGGTGGTCCATTGGGACAGCCGGGTGGTTGACATGCTCGGCAAGATGCCGACCATCGAAAAGAAGATCGATCGTCGCGTGCGCCAGAGTTCGATGTTGCGCTACAGCGCATTTGCGGGTTTGTGGTTTCGTTCGCCGGCCAATGCCACGGGCGCAGTCGCCACGATGCACTGAGCCGCTCCACGACAGCGGCCGAAACAACAAGGGCCTTGCCGTATCGCGGCAAGGCCCTTGTTGTTTGGTGCGAACACGTCCGCGTGCCGAGGTCTCACTGAGGCCATCAGTGCCAGGTCAGCGGCCCCACAAGGCCGTACTGTTTTGGCAACAAGCCCGCCAAAGAATACAGCTGGTGTTTGGCGGCCAGCCTGCAGGCCTGCAGCGCCAGCACAGCGTGCATGCGTCGGCTCTCCTCCAGAATCGCATCTGAGAAGTGAAGGGCACTCCCGGAGCCATGGCGAAACCCGGTCTCGGCGGTGCGACGCAGCGACCGCGCCCTCACAAAACTGGCATGCCCACGATCCAGGTTGAGAGCCGCATCCAGATAGGCCTCCCGGGCCGACGCAAAATCCGCAGCCGCCTGGGCTCTGACTTCCTCCATGCGCGCAATCCAGTCGTGGAAGTCCTCGGGTGTGCGGCCTGGCCCTGTGCTTGCACCGGTGAGCCGATCGGCGGCACGGGCGCGAGCTCGCTGGCGCAGGCGGAAATGCACGTCGGCGTGCGTCAACAAACACGCTTCGGCCAAGCGGTCCATTTCGTCGGCCGGCAGTGGCCCCAGGGTATCGACGACGGAATCCAGCTGCGCCGGCAGCAAGCGCGTGTGCTGTGTGAAGCGCCGACCGATCCGGTTCCATTCGCGCACTGCCTCGGACACCGTGTCGCGCTCGGCCATCAGAAGCGTTGTGATTCGCCGGTGAACGGACTGGTGCGCCTGCCCGGCTTCCATACGGGCAGCGACCATCTCGAGGAGGGTTTCCATTTCACGCTGGGTGGATATCGCGTTCTGAAGCTGCAACCGCGCGGTGTCGAGCTGAAGGCAGATGTCCAGTGTGATGCAGAGCAGGCTGTTCATTCGCCGCAGTGCGGACTCATCGGCCACGGCCAGCGACGGATCAGGCGGATGGTTGGCGAGTGGGCCTTGCACGCGGGATGTCGCCGGAGTCGGCGGCAGCGCCACGCCCGTGTGCGTGGCGCTGCCGTTGTCCCGATCGAGCAACAGCACATGACGCAGCACCGTGGCAAGCGTCATCGGTTGGTGGGGTTTGCCAGCGCTGCGCTGTACCGCGGCCTCAACCACCCGGGCCTCACCCAACCTGGAGTGAGCCGAAACGGCCGGCGACTCCGCTGGGGGCGGAGAGCTCGAAGGGCCGTGTTGCACGGCCGGTGCTGAACGCTCTGTCATGCTCGGCTCTTCCAAAATGGAGTGGTAAGCCTGCAGTCTCTGGGCTGGCGCGCGACGTCTCAATAATGCCAGCGCAGTATTTTCCGCTGGCGATGTTGCCGACTTCACAGGTAGGTCATGGATTTTTCCAAACCTCGCGACTACGATGGGCCCTCTTGGTCATGCCATTGAAGGACACGTCTGGACCTCATGCGAAACCCCGACCCGATTCCCTGGAGCCAACTTCCTGGTCTGTCGGCCGCATTGGGCGACGACTGCGCGCTGCTGGGTGCTTCGCAATCCTTTGTGGAACTCCTTCGCGCGCAAGGCGCGCCTGCCCACTGGATCGACTGCCTCGCAGCGGCATCGCGCGCGCAGTTGAGCTCGTGTGTGCAGCGCAAGACCGACTTTCATTGCCTCATCGAATTCTCGACACCATCATCGTGCTGGCTCGCCTGCAACGCCCACTGGGTGCCTGCCCATGGTCACCACGTGTGCCACTTTGCAGACACCACGCCCATCGAAGAGGCTCGCCTGCAGGCACAGAAACAGGTCGAGCGTGTGCACCTGATCTTCAAGATGCTGCCTGTGATGGTGGCCCACTTCGGTCCGCGCCCGCACAACCGCTGCGAGTTTGCGAACCAGCAATTCGCCGCGCTCTTCGGGCACGACGCACAATCCATCCTGGGGATCCCGGCGCTCGATCTCATCGGCAGGAACCTGCGTGAAGCGGTGGTCCCCTTCCTGCGGCGCACGCTCAGGGAACACAAGCCCGTGACTTTCCCCTTTGAGTTCATTGCCGCCAACGGCGTCCCGATGCGGCTTGAAGTGACCGTGACCTTTGCCGGGGATGCACACGACACCGGTGCCGACAAAGGATTTTTTTACCTCATCTCCGACATCACCGAGCGGCACAAGACGGAGTTCGCCCTGCGCGAATCCGAGGACCGCTTGTCGCGCTTCATGAATGCCAGCGAAGAGTGTGTGGTGTTCCACCGAGATGGTCTGATCACCGACGCAAACCCGGCCACCAGCCAGTTGCTGGATACACCGTTGCACCAGTTGCTGGGCCGATCGGTGCTGGAACTGGTGGCACCGGAGTACCGTGCACGCGCAATCACCGTGATCGCCTCCGGAGCAGACGCGGCCTACGAAAGCGAGGTCTTCAACGCCCGCGGCGAGCGCATCCCGGTGGAGATCATCG
>LNFM01004138.1_pt1 | contig 27277 bp, 30 predicted proteins | sample 596031 | NCBI WGS metagenome assembly LNFM01 (sample SAMN04254537, study PRJNA301005) | activated carbon metagenome | isolation source: dual media filters at the Ann Arbor, Michigan drinking water treatment plant | place: USA: Ann Arbor
ACACTTATCCACAGTTGGTCGCCCAACGACCAGCTATCAGCCCCGGGTCAAAATTCGGTCGGCACGGTGGGTCAAAATTCGATCGGCGCCAACACACGCTTTTTTTGGCGATACCGTCAAGGACTTGGTGCGCAAGGTCGCTAATGCCGCGGCCTACTGTGGCTATGGATAAATAGAAATGTCGAAAGACCATTGTGTCGATGAGGGTAGGGCACGCCGTTTCGCCGTCGTGCTTGCCGGCGGCTCGGGCACCCGTTTATGGCCTCTCTCCAGGGCGACCATGCCCAAGCAACTGCTTGCACTCAACGGTGAGCGATCGTTGATGCAACAAACGGTCCAGCGAGTCAAGCCCCTTCTCGGCGGGCCGCGGCTGTTGATGGTGACGCACGCTGATCATCGTTTCGAAGTCGCCGGCCAACTTCATGCGATCGATCCTGCGCTGGCGGGCAACGTGTTGGCCGAGCCGGTCGGACGCAATACATTGCCCGCCATTGCTTGGGCGACGGCAAGGATTGCGAAGACCTCACCGGATGCGCTGATCGGCGTGTTTTCCTCAGATCATGCCGTGGCGGATCAGGCGGCCTTCGAGGCCGCTTGGGTCGAGGCAGAAGCCGCGGCCGATCAAGGCTATATCGCCCTGTTCGGCATGCGGCCGACGGAGCCCGCGACGGGCTACGGCTATATCCAGAGCGGCGCGCCCTTGTCGGCATCGGCTGCGAAGAGCCCTCGTGCCCACCGCGTGAGCCGTTTCGTCGAGAAGCCGGATGTCGAGACCGCGAAGCGTTTCCTGGCCGAGGGCGGTTACTACTGGAACGGCGGCATGTTCGTCTTTCGTGCGGACGTCTTTCTTAAGCTGCTCGAACAACATCAGCCCACTCTCCATTGTGCCCTCGAACAACTTGCCGACTGCGAGCGAGAAGCCGCGACGGAGCTTTATTCGACCCTCCCCAACCTTTCGATCGACTACGGCATCCTGGAAAAGACCGACCGTGTTGCTGTGGTTCCGGTGTCCATGGGCTGGAGCGATCTCGGTAGCTGGGAAGCCCTCTACCAGCAACGCGAGAAGGACGCGGCCGGCAACATGATCGAGGGCGACGTTGTTGCGGTGGACAGTCGCAACAATCTGATCTGGAGCGATCACGGCGTGGTGGCCACGCTGGGTCTCGAAGACATCGCCGTCGTGCAGACGCGAGACGCGACCCTGGTCTGCCCGCGCAGTGCTACTGCCAACCTCAAGGACCTCGTCAGCAAGGTGAAGGAATCCCATCGACCGCTGACGGAGACTCACCTGACGGTTACCCGTCCCTGGGGGAGCTACACTGTCCTGGAGGAGGGCGATCGCTACAAGATCAAGCGCATCGTCGTGAATCCGGGCCAGAAGCTTTCGATGCAGATGCATCATCACCGCTCCGAGCACTGGGTCGTGATCGCGGGGACAGCGCGAATCGTCAATGGTGACAACGAGATCTTCCTGGAGGAAGATCAGTCGACCTATATCCCCAAGACCCACCGTCACCGACTCGAGAATCCTGGGAAAATCCCGCTGCAAATCATAGAGATACAGTCCGGGGCCTATCTGGAGGAAGACGATATCGTGCGATTCGGCGATATCTACGGTCGCTCTTAGTGCAAGCGGTTGCTTGCGCCACCCGGTCCGTCGAAATTTCGGCGGTCTCGTCCGAATTGCGTTGTCCACCGGAAGGTAGGACCGGGCTGTGACGTGCTTAACTTCCTGTTATAGCGACCGCAGGCTATAAACGCCCATTGGTTCGCATCTTGCCCTGTGTCGTTGATCGAATCGTTCGCGACTGCAAACGACCATCGATTCGGCTCTTGGTGTGTTTGTCCGTAAATCCCGACGTGAGCGCTCGTCTAACCATGGCTTCAACCCACCGCACGATCGTATCGATGATATCGATTGCCCTCCTGGGGGTGGCGCCGGCGCACGCCGACATCGTGCCGGTACCCGCTGGGGCATCACAGCATGAAACCGTGACTGCCAGCCTGTCCGACGCGCTGATCACGCCTGAATCGGTTGCACCGCTGCATCGACCGACGTTGACCGCCATTGCCCCTGGCGACAATCACGCGAACGTCAGCAATCCCGTCGAACTCACCCGCCTCGCACAGCGCTACGAACACGCCGAGGGCGTGGAGAAGGATTTCGTCAAGGCCAATCAGCTCTACTGTCGTGCTGCCAAGGCGGGCCACTCCGAGGCTCAATTCCGCCTGGGATGGATTTACGCGAACGGGCGTGGTGTGCAGCGCGACGATGGAGTCGCTGCGGTGCTCTTCGTTATGGCCGCGGAACAAGGCCACGAGTACGCCAGGCGTCTGCTCCAATACGTTCGTGCGCAGCCAAACACGCAGTTGCCCTCTTGCCTGATGCCGGAGCGGCTTGAGCCCGTTCAGGTCGTCGTCGAAGAGCCCATCATCAACATTCAGATCCGGGGACGGCCCGAGGTCGAGGCGCTGGTCAAGGAGTTGGCGCCGCAGTACGCGATCGATCCGCAGCTCGTGATGGCGCTGATTTCCGTGGAGTCCGCCTTCAATGAGAAGGCGGTGTCGCCCAAGAACGCGCAGGGACTGATGCAGCTTATCCCCGCCACGGCGGAGCGTTTCGGCGTCAAGCGTGTGTTCAATCCCGCCGAGAACATCAAAGGCGGGCTGGCCTATCTGCGTTGGCTGATGGCTTATTTCCAGGGCGAGGTTCGGCTCGTGCTGGCCGCCTACAACGCGGGCGAAGGTGCCGTGGAGCGCTTCAAAGGCATTCCGCCGTATGCGGAAACCAAGAACTACGTTCAACGCATCACATCCATGTACAAGCAGCCGAATCACCCTTACAGTGCCGAAGTCGTGGCACCGTCGGCAGTGATGAACCTCATTCGGCGCGGCGGCTCCTGATCGCTCTTTGTACGGCCTCGTTCACGGGCCGATAGATCAGATCCCCTGGAGGATCCGTTTGTACGATTCGTCCTTTCGCACCCGTGTATTGACTGACGACTCGCCGATCCGGGCCGGAAGAGTGCGCCTCCTCGTATTCCTTGTCATTTTCGTCATCGTGGCCGGCATCGGGCTGGCGTACGACTATTCCCGTCCCGCCGTCTATCGGGCAACCGCGCGTGTCGCGGTCGAGCCGCCGGGGCTCGATGATGCAGCCGCCAAGGCGCAGTTCGCGGTTTCCGAGGCTTTGGCGTTGCAGAAGTCGGACATACTTTCCGCCGTGGCGAACTCGCTCAGCCTGCCTGAAGCCGATCTTTCAGCGGCGGCCTCGGAGCAGCGGCTCGTCGCCGAAGCGGTTGCGCAGACGAACGTCATCGAACTTCGGGCCGACGGCACCGATAGAACCGGCGTCGTCGCGTTGCTGGCTGCGTGGATCGATGCTTATCAGGTCAGCCGACGTCAGACGGATCGGGCAGGCGAGTCCGAAGCGGGCGCGGAGGCGCGGCATGCCGTTGCAGTCGCGGAGAAGTCCGTGGCGGCCAAGCGTCAGGAGATCGAGGCCTATCGGCAACGATACGGGATCGCCTCGACCGAACGGGAGGAGAATCCGGCGGCCGCACGTTTGAAGGGGCTGCATGCCGCTCTGAACGACGCCGCAGCCAAGGAGGTCGCCGCGGAAGCGAAGCTCAAGTCGATCGACGACAACCTCACCTCCGGCAAAGGGTATGTTCGCGCTGCCGACCGCAGCATGATTGCCAACCTGGAAATGCGCGCGGTCGAACAGCGGGAGCGGATGAAGGATCTCGAGCACGACTTTACCGCGCAGTATCTTGCGCTGGATCCGAAATACAAGTCGCTCAAGGCGAACCTGCAGCGCCTGGAGCAGCAGATCGAAAAGGAAAAGCAGCGCAGCCAGAGCACGGCCAGGGTGGAGGCGCAGGAAGAATACGCCGGTGCCCAGCGCACCACGCTCAAGATCCGCGAGCAGATGGAGGAATTGCAAAAAGATACGCAGTCGTTTTCGACGCGCTTCCTGGAGCTCAAGCGCATGACGACCGACCTCGATCTGCTGCAGGAGAGCCGGCGCGAAACGGTCGCCAGGCTCCGGCGCATCGAGACGGCGTTGAAACCTGCCGCGGTCAGAATCCAGGTGTTGACGGCACCCGCAGCCATGCCCGAGCCGATCAGTCCCCCGTATACGCGCGATGCGGCAATTGCGCTCGGTGCGGCCCTCGTCGTGGCGATAGGCGTGGTGGCCTTGGGCGACTATCTGCTTCGCCAGCCGAAAGCGCCTGAGCCGCCCATGCAACCGATTATCCAGATTGCCTACCCCTCTCTCGGCGCTGACGGCGTCCTGGCAGCAGAGCAACGCGCGCTCGGCGCACCCGCGGCCCCGCTGCTTTCGGCTCCCGCCGCCATGCGCATCGGCGAGCTGAGCGTGGAAGACATCAGGGCACTTTGGAAGAACGCCGATCGACAGGGCCGTCTTATCGTCGCTCTGCTGTTCACCGGAATTGCGCCCGGCGAACTGGGGATGGTTCGAGGTCGAGATTTGGACCGCGAGCATGGATTCGTCGATGTCCCGGGATCATCGGCCCGGCGCGTCACGCTCTCCGAGCCGTTGCGCGACGAATTGACCGCGCTGCTTGCCGACCCGGCGGGTGATCCTGCGCAGCTGATCATCGCCGACGGCACGGGGCAATCGCTCTCGGAAGCGGCGATCGACACGCAACTCGCCTGCTGTGCGCACGACGCCGGCCTGCGCCAACCAGAATCCGTAACGGCCGGCGCGCTGCACTTTACCTATGCGGCTTACCTTGCGCGCCAGGGCATTCGAATGGCCGCCCTGCACACGATCGTCGGGCGACTCAGCAGCGAGTGGACGAACGAACTGCTTCGATTGTCGCCGCCAGCGGGGCTCGTCGACGCATCTGCCGTCGAACGGACGTATCCGGCGTTCAGAAGCGCCTGAGCCACGCTCATTGGCTGCGAGCTACTGAGCGACCTTCGCCTGCTGCATGAGTTCGAGCACGTGGATGGAGGGTATGGCGTACGTGATGCCGCTCGGACGGGTGATCGCTTGTTCGCGGGTGCCCTGAACGAAGACGCTGTTGACGATGCCATAGACCCGCCTCGTGGCCGGATCGTAGAGCGGGCTACCGCTGTTGCCCGGGAAGGCTGTGGCGTCCAGTTGCAGCACGCCGTAGGCCGTGTCCCGCAGGCGACTGATCATCCGCGGGTTGAGCTGCTTGGCGGTAATCCCCGGGCGCGCAATCGGAACGATGGCGGCGAGGGTTGCCTTGTGGGTCGCTGGGTAAAGGCCGAGCGCCATCCCGATCGGGAAGCCGGTGAAGGCGAGATCCTGGCCCTCGCGCAAATCGGCCGAATCGCCGACGATGAGCGCAGGCACGGGCTCGCCTTCGAAGCGCAGCAGGGCGAGGTCGCGGGGGCGGTCCACGGCGACGATCTGGCTCGGACGACCTTCCGCACCTTCCGCGCTGCCCACAAGGACGATCAAACCCTCGAGACGCTCGACGTTGAGGTCTTTCGCGACGACGTGAGCATTGGTAATGACGTGTCGACCATCCGCCACGACAAAGCCGGTACCATTGAATACGGTCGCCGGGCTACGGGTTTTCTGAAACGTGCCGATACCCACGATCGATGGCTTAATTCTTGCGATCGCCTCGGGGAGGGTTTGCGCGATTCCCCCCGACGCTTGGAGCAGGAAGAGAAGAAGCAGGGGAAGGATAATCGGCCGTACGATGCTGGCCACGAAATCAATCTGTCGGATTTTCGGCATGGTCGGTTGGGGTTCGAGTGGGTCGGTACAGGATAATCGAGCCTTGAGGCTCGTGGTGCGGCGTAAAGGGCAATGGGTAACCCCAGAATTAGGAACCAGCGGCCACTGAACATGGCTCGTCGGCATTGGAGGGGGACCTGGCGAAGGTCTTCCCAAGGATGGAATTGCAGTGCAATAGGAGCAGTCAATGAGTGTAGTCGCAGTCGTCGGTCTCGGATATGTGGGTTTGCCCTTGGCGGTGGAGTTTGGCAAGCAGGGGCGAACGATTGGGTTCGATCTGTCGACAGAGAAGATCGATGCGTATCGCCGGTACGTCGACCCGACCGGTGAAGTGTCGACGGAGGATCTGAAGGCCTCCAAGTATCTCGAGCCTACGACAAACCCCGAGGCGCTTCGCGAGGCCGATTTCATCGTCGTCGCAGTGCCGACGCCGGTGGACGATGCTCATCAGCCCGATTTCTCTCCCCTCGTCGGTGCAAGCACGAGTGTCGGCAAGCACATGAAGCGCGACGCGATCGTCGTCTACGAATCGACCGTCTATCCCGGGGCCACCGAAGAAGTGTGTATTCCGGTGTTGGAGAAGCACTCCGGGATGAAGTGGAAGCAGGATTTCCACGTGGGCTACTCGCCCGAGCGCATCAACCCGGGCGACCGGGAACACACCCTGACCAAGATCGTAAAGGTGGTCTCGGGCGATGATGCAGCGACCCTTGATAGGGTGGCGGGCCTGTACGAGTCGATCATCAAGGCCGGTGTTCATCGGGCCTCCAACATCAAGGTGGCCGAAGCCGCGAAGGTCATCGAGAACACCCAGCGCGATCTCAACATCGCCCTCATGAACGAGCTGGCCATCATCTTCGACAAGATCGGCATCGACACGATCGAAGTGCTCGAAGCCGCGGGGACGAAGTGGAACTTCCTGCCGTTCCGCCCCGGGCTCGTGGGTGGTCACTGCATCGGTGTCGACCCGTACTACCTCACGCACAAGGCGGACAAGCTCGGCTACCATCCCCAGGTCATTCTCGCAGGTCGCCGCATCAACGATGGCATGGGCAAGTTCATCGCCGAGCAGACGGTGAAGCACATGATCCGAAACGGCTCCAAGATCAACGGCTCGCATGTCAACGTGCTTGGCCTCACATTCAAGGAAGACTGTCCGGATCTTCGCAATTCACGCGTGATCGACGTCATTCGCGAACTGCAGTCCTATGGGATTCAGGTCCACGTCCATGATCCGGTAGCCGACGGCGCCGAAGCGCATCATGAGTATGGTGTCGAACTCGAGAACTGGGATGCGCTCCCGAAAGCGGATGCCATCGTGGTGGCCGTCGCGCACAAGCGTTATCTCGCGATGGGAACCCATCAATATTGCGAGAAGGTCGTGGCTGGCGGTACGCTCATCGATGTGAAGAGCAAGGTCGATATCGGTGCGCTGAAGTCGGCGGGCCTGACCGTCTGGCGCCTGTAAGCGTACGCGAGATGAGTGCATACGAAGACGTAAAGCCTAGGCTCCGCAGCGAACCGAAGCGCTGGTGCGTGACCGGCGTAGCGGGGTTCATCGGCTCCAACATCCTGGAGACGTTGCTCGGGCTCGGACAGGAAGTCGTGGGGCTGGACAACTTCTCGACGGGATTCGAGAAGAACCTAGAGCAAGTGCGCCTCTCGGTAGGCGAGACCGCCTGGAAGCGCTTTCGTTTTATCGAGGGTGACATCCGTCAACCGTTGGACTGTGCCGGTGCGTGCGAGGGTACTGACTACGTACTGCATCAAGCGGCGCTCGGGTCGGTCCCTCGTTCGATCGCAGACCCGAAAACGTCTCACGACGTGAATGTCGACGGATTCCTTAGCATGCTGATCGCCGCTCGCGACGCCAAGGTTCATCGGTTCGTCTATGCCTCTTCGAGTTCCGTGTACGGCGATCATCCTGCGTTACCGAAGGTCGAGCATCAAACGGGGCAGCCTCTGTCTCCATACGCGGCGACGAAGTGCGTGAACGAAATGTACGCCAATGTGTTTTCGCGAACTTACGGCATGCAGACGATCGGCTTGCGCTACTTCAATGTGTTCGGCCCTCGCCAGGACCCCTATGGCGCTTATGCGGCAGTCATTCCGAAGTGGATCGCCGCATTGATCGAAGGCCGACGAGTGCAGATTTTCGGCGACGGCGAGACGAGTCGGGACTTCTGCTACGTCGACAATGCCGTCCAAGCCAACGTACTTGCAGCGACGACACCGCGGGTGGGTGCAATCGATGAGGTTTACAACGTGGCCGTTGGTGACCGGTTGAGCCTCTCTGGACTTTTCGAGGCCTGTCGAGAGATGCTGGCAGATCGATTCGATACGGTACGCAACGCGGTTCCCCAATACGGCGACTATCGGGCAGGGGACGTTCGACACTCGCAGGCCGATATCACCAAGGCGCGAACGAAACTCGGCTATGAACCGACCCATCGCGTAAGGGAGGGATTGCGGGCAGCGTTGGATTGGTATGTCGAGAATTTGCCGGTTTCAGCCATACAAACCCAGCCCTAGCTAGCAGAAGGCATATTTCAAGGAGGCAGATGTGAAGGGGATCATCCTGGCAGGCGGGCGGGGGAGTCGACTGGACCCGTTGACCGAGATAACCAACAAGCACCTCCTGCCAGTCGGCAAGGAGCCGATGATCTGGCATCCCGTGAAGCAACTGGTTGGGGCCGGTATAAGGGAGATCATGGTGGTCACCTCGACGCATCACATGGGTGATGTAGTGAATTCCCTGGGGTCAGGCCGACGCTTCGAGTGCGAGTTTACGTATCGAGTTCAGGAGGAAGCAGGCGGAATCGCGCACGCTCTAGCTCTTGCGGAAAGCTTCGCGTCAAACGAAAAGATCGTGGTGCTACTCGGAGACAATATCTTCGAGTACGCCATCAAGCCGCATGTCGTGGCTTTTCATGAGCAGCGCAATGGCGCTCGCGTGTTGCTCAAGGAGGTCGGAGACCCTGAGCGATTCGGCGTTGCTGCGCTCGACGAGAAGCACGTGATCGAAATCGAAGAAAAGCCCAAGAATCCGAAAAGCAATTTCGCTGTCGTTGGCTGCTACATGTACGACAACAAGGTGTTCGACATTATTCGCGACACCCATCCGTCGGCGCGAGGAGAACTCGAGATCACGACGGTAAACAACGTCTATATCAAGCTCGGCTGGCTTCAATACGGCTTCGTACAGGGACGGTGGACGGATGCAGGGACGTTCGAGTCATTGGCCGAGGCGAATGCCATTCTGCTGTCGGCAGGCAACAAGATTCGGGAGTAGGGGCGACTTTGTCGAACCGCACGCTCTGCGTCCTCGGTGCACAGCGAATGCAAGTGGCGGCCATTGAGGTGGCTAGGCGCATGGGGTTGCGGGTCATTGCGATTGACCCCTCGCCATCCGCGCCCGGACTATCGATTGCGGACGAGGCCCACGTGTTTGACATCGGCGATGTGGAGCGATGCATCGAAGTTGCCAGAGCGTCTGGCGTGACGGGCGTCGTCACACTCGCGGCAGACTTTCCAATGCCGACGCTTGCTGCAATGTGTGCTGAACTCTCCTTGCCCGGACCGAGCGTGGATTCCGTGGAGTGTGCTACGAACAAATGGAGGATGCGCGCGGCATTCGAGATGGGGGGGGTGCCGGGGCCACGCTCCATTCCGGCCCACGATCGCGAGCAGGCGCGCGAAATATACACTCGACTCGGTGGTGCCGTCGTAGTGAAGCCCGTGCTCAGCAGCGGCGGTCGAGGCATCTCGATGGTGGAGCAGAAGTCTCCTTGGCATTGCGTCGACGCGGCCTTTGATCGTGCATTCCATGAAACGCGTGCTGGTGGTGTACTGATCGAGGACTACGTCGCGGGGCCGGAGTTCTCCGTGGAGCTGCTTTCATGGGACGGTGAGCCGCGGGTCGTCGCCGTGACCGACAAGATCACCACCGGTCCTCCCTACTTTGTCGAGACCGGTCATAGCCAGCCGTCTTTGTTTGGCGAACAGGATTTGTCCGTATTGACACGAACCGCGTGTTCAGGGATGCGTGCTCTCGGCCTGGATTGGTGTGCCGGTCATGCTGAACTCAGGCTGACGGAGACCGGACCGCAGGTGATGGAAATCGGGGGGAGGCTGGGCGGCGGCTTCATCACGACAGATCTTGTACCCTCAAGCACTGGGATCGACCTCGTCGCTGCGACGATCCGAGTGGCGCTCGGTGAGCGTCCGAACATAACTGCGAACAAGTGTTGCGGTGCTGCAGTGCGTTTCATCGAAGGTCGGCGAGGACGAGTACTGGACGTACACGGCTTGGAAGACGCGCGCAGCTCCTTGGGATGTATCGCAGCCGAGGTATATGTAGGTCGTGATGACGAAGTGTTGGATCTTCTCGACGCGCGGGGGCGCATTGGCCACGTGATATGCGTCGGCGCGGATGCCGTGGAAGCCCTTGCACGAACGAGAGACGCCATGGAGCGGATAGCAATAGAGGTGATGCCGTCGTGAACGCAGCCCTTAGCGTGCCACTTTTCGACACGCTTGCGCATCCGACGCTCACGGGCGACTGGTTTGGTCGTGGCCTGGATGCCAGCTTCGAGACGCTCGCGGTCGACCTTGAGGAGCACGGTTTTGTTGGGGCGTGCGCCGTAGGTCTGGCTGGCATCGAGGGTTACGATCACGCGCGGTTCTTGAGTGCATGCCGTCGCTTTCCACAGCTCTATCCCGTGGCTGGCGTGGATGTGCTGGGAGAGGGCGACGCAGACGCGGAGTTCGCGCGACTGCGGCAGATGGGATATCGTGCGATCAAGATTCATCCTCGCTACTGCGGTGCTGCCAACCACCTTGATGTCATCGGGCCGATGTTCGAGGCGGCAGCCAGGGCCGGTTTGATCGTCTTCTACTGCACCTACATGCATGGCCCCATCGGTAGTTACCCGAGTGAAGACCCGCTCTATGCACTTGTCCGCCTGCTGCAGCGCGTGCCACAGCTGAAGGTTGTTCTCCTGCACGGCGGAGACGTCGGCGTGATGCGGTATGCCGAGCTGGTGCGATTCAACCCCAACCTGTTGTTGGATCTTTCTCTCACGATGATGAAGTACCGCGGGAGCAGCCTCGACGCCGATCTGCGGTTTCTTTTTCAGTCGTTCGATCGCAGGGTCTGTATCGGCTCCGATCATCCCGAGTATGGGCACGGAGAGGTTCGCGAGCGGTTCGAGGAGCTCGCCGTGGGATTGTCTTTAGAGAAACTCGAAAACCTGGGTCGGCGGAATTTGCTCGGGTTCATTGGGCACGGTTCGACGCCAAGGGACGAGAACACCAGATGCTGATCGGACGTGTCAATGTGACTTCAGGATTCGGATTTCCGCGTGCTGTGTCACGTCGCTGAAGATCGAGCCAGTCAAGACCGGAGACCTGTTGCATTGCGGGAATGACGAAGCAATGACAATAGATAGAAAATACGAGGTATTGAGTGTCATCTGATACAAACGGACCGCGAATCGCCCAACAATCGGACCGGCGTGGCGTGCCGGAAGGCTGTCGGCCAACCCCCTGGGATAGTGTAGTCCTGGGAATGCCGAGCTTCGAGATCGTCGATCCAAGTCCGCAGAACCTCGAAGTCCTCGCCGATCGACCGGGACACTACACAGTCAAGGTCGATCCACTTCAAGATACGCGTATGCTGGCCGAAAACGGGTTCTATTACTGCGACACTCTGCTGGAACCGTGGTGCGAGCGCGGGCGCTTTGAGCCCTCGCCGCATAGGTCCGCGCAGATCGTGCTGCGGCCACCCGAGGAGGAGCTGCTCCGGCTGTGCCACGCTGCATTTCGACATGGTCGGTTCCATCGGGACTTCCACGTGGCCGCATCGCGGGCTGACGAACGCTATGACAAATGGCTTCTTCAGCTGCATGGAGCGAACAAGGTATGGGGGTTGGCCTGGGAATCCGATGTGGTGGGTTTCTTCGCGACGGAAGGGGCGAAGGCGGTGTTGCATGCGATCGCGCCCGAGGTGCGAGGGCGAGGTATCGCAAAGCATCTTTGGACCGCAGCGATCATGCGCATGTTCGACGAGGGACACGACGTTGTCACGAGTTCGGTCTCCGCGGCGAACGTTGCAGTCATCAATCTATATGCAGCGCTAGGCTTCCGGTTCAGGAGCCCTGTTGACGTCTATCACCGCATCGTTCGGCTGCTCGCGCGTGACGCCGGTACGGTCCTTGCGCCCGCGCAACCCAAGCCGTTGGTATAGGTTCGCGATGACATCCAGTCAAATTGCCACGTCCTTACGTGAGGTCGATGTGTCTGTGGTGGTTCCCGTCTACAACTCGGAGGACACGCTCGATTCACTGATTGTCCGGCTGGAAGCCGTGTTTTCAGCGATTGGACGCACCTTCGAGGTCGTGTTCGTGGACGATGGCAGCAGGGACGGTTCATGGCCGGTACTCGAGCGAATTAAGGCGGCACGCGCGGAAACGGTCACCGCCGTGCAGTTGATGCGGAACTTCGGCCAGCATAATGCACTGATGTGTGGGTTTCGCCACTGTCGTGGGGCGTTCGTCATAACGATGGACGACGATTTGCAGAACCCGCCGGAAGAGATCCCCAAACTTCTCAATGCAATCGACGCGCAGAAGCTTGATCTTGTTTATGGTGTCGAGGCCGAGAAGAATCACGAGAACTGGCGCAATCTCGGTTCCGCCGTAACTCGATACTTTTATCGCTCGGTGTTCAAGTCGCAGGTTTCTCCGACCTCGTTCAGAGCCATGCGACGCGAGCTTGTAGACAGCGTGCTCACGTACGACCTCAACTACACATACGTCGATGGTTTGCTTGCTTGGAACACGCAAAGCGTCGGCGCCGTCGGCGTGAGTCACCATGCTCGCACATCGGGCCGCTCGGGATATTCACTCAGAAAGCTGTTGCTGCTGGCGTTCAATCTGTTTACCAATTTCTCGCTGTTGCCACTGCAGTTCGTGTCTCTGTGCGGATTTGTGGCAGCGCTGGCGGGTTTTTCGGTCGGCTGCTTCTTTGTAGCACAGTACTTACTCGAGAACATTGCGGTGCCAGGATTCGTATCGACTATCGTTGCTGTCCTGGTGCTTGGCGGAATTCAGCTCCTCGCCCTTGGCATCATGGGCGAATACCTCGGGCGACTTCATTTGAATGTAAATAGAAAACCGCAATATACGGAGCGGATCGTCATTTCGGGTGCGCGAGTCGAACATTCGAAGCCAACTGACGCGTCGTCGAGCGATGGCTATCCCGGTAACACGAGCAACCTTAGCGGTTCGCATGCGCGTCAGTGACCAGATAGCTGTTAGTTTGCCCCAGCTAACGCAGCTCCTGCGATTTGCAGTGGTGGGAGTCGCGACGAACGTCTTGCTCTATCTTCTCTATCTGGGACTGACTTCGTCCGGAATCTGGCCGAAGGCGGGGATGACTGTGACCTACGTCATTGGTGTGTTGTTCTCGTTCTGGCTAAACCGGACCTGGACGTATCGCAGTACGGATGGTGTTTCGCGGCGTTTTATCCGTTACGTGCTTGCGTATGTGATTGGCTATTGCGTGAATTTGGCCGGGCTTTACTTTGGTGTCGACGTTGCGGGATATTTTCATGCGTACGTCCAGGGGGCGATGGTCGTCGTGGTGGCGTGTCTGATGTTCCTGCTCCAAAAGTACTGGGTATTCGCTGAACCGAAGGGTAATGCGCAAGGTTACATGGACTCATGAAACGTTGTCTTTCATGCGGCTCAGCCTACTCGGCGTCTGGATGGCGGTGTGCAGAGTGCGGCTACGAGCCGAACGAGCGCGATGGTGTGAAGTTGTTCGCACCATCATTGGCGGAAAGAACCACCGGCTTCAAGCCCGAATATCACAAGCAATTGGCCGAGCTCCAGGATTCGAATTTCTGGTTTCAGGCAAGGAATCGCCTGATCGTCGAGGTATTGCGGCCGTATCTCACATCGGATAGGCGAATGTTGGAGATTGGTTGCGGCACCGGGTGTGTGCTCAATGCGGTTGGGAGGGCGTTCCCGGGTGCGGAGTTGTGTGGCTCGGAAGTGCTGCTTGAAGGTTTGAGTTATGCCTTGAAGAGGGTCCCGCGGGCATCGTTCTTTCAGATGGATGCGAGGCAGATCCCATTCGAGAACGACTTCGACGTCGTGGGGGCATTCGATGTTCTTGAGCATATCGAAGAGGACGAGGCGGTCATGCGTCAGGTGCATTCGTCCTTGAAGCGGCACGGGTGCTTCATCATCACCGTTCCTCAACACCAGTGGCTTTGGAGTTCCCAGGACGAGTTCGCTTGTCATGTCAGGAGGTACTCGAGGGCCGACGTTATTCAGAAGCTTACGCGCAGCGGATTCCGTGTGAAAGAAGCAACGTCCTTCGTCTCGCTTTTGCTTCCGGCGATGATGTTGTCTCGCTTCAAAAAGCAGAAAAGCGAAGCTTTTGATGGCCTCAATGAGATCCGTTTGCCGGGAGTGTTGAATCGGTGCTTCGCTGGGGTGATGCATGTCGAGCGGTTCCTGATGCGCAGTGGCATTCAATTGCCTGTCGGCGGTTCCCTCCTTGTGCTCGCGATCAAGGAGTAGCCGGCCGATTGCGCCAGAAAATCACTCATGCATCCGACGCGATCCAGAGGGCTGCTATCGTGGGCCAGTGATCCCGCAACCGACGAGCCGGCGCAACGTGTGTCGGAGAAACTTTGGTTCAGACCAGTGCAAGGCAGGCGTGGAGTGCGTAGGTGCGGCAGACGAAGCACGAAAATCTATTAGTTTCTTTTCGGATTTGACAATGTCCAAATCATATAAGACACCATTTAACCGTCCGTTCCGGAGTGGGGCGGAGATGGCCTATGTTCAAGAGGCGGTTGGGTCCGGACATTTGTCGGGGGACGGTCTATTCACGAAGCGTTGCCACGAATGGATCGAAAGACGCACGGGGGCAATTAAGGCCTTGTTGACGCATTCATGTACCGGCGCGCTGGAGATGGCTGCGATATTGGCTGGAGTGGGGCCGGGCGATGAAGTGATCATGCCTTCATACACGTTCGTATCTACGGCGAATGCGTTCGTGCTCAGAGGCGCAACGCCTGTATTCGTCGATATCCGCGCCGATACACTGAACATGGACGAGAACCGCGTCGAGGCAGCCCTCACGCCGCGGACGCGAGCCATCGCGCCGGTGCACTATGCGGGGGTCGGCTGCGAGATGGATGCGATCACCGACATCGCTCAGCGACACGGGCTCGTTGTCGTGGAGGATGCCGCGCAGGGCATCGGCGCGACGTACCGTGGGCGTGCGTTGGGGGCAATCGGGCAACTCGGATGCCTGAGCTTTCATGAAACCAAAAACATCGTGTCCGGAGAAGGTGGGGCGCTGCTGATCAACGACGAGCGGCTCATCGAGCGCGCCGAGATCATCCGGGAAAAGGGAACGAACCGCAGCCAGTTCTTTCGTGGCGAGGTCGACAAATACACCTGGGTCGACATCGGATCGTCCTACCTGCCGAGCGATATCATTGCTGCATTCCTTTGGGCTCAGCTCGAACGATCGGAGGCCATCAACGCCGAGCGACTTGCGATCTGGCATCGCTATCATGAACGGTTCGCAGACCTCGAACGGCGTGAACGCGTCCGGAGGCCGATTCTTCCGGTCGAAACTTGTCACAACGCGCACATGTATTACCTGCTGCTGCCTGATCTCGATTCGCGTACGCGTGTGCTCGGGGCACTCAAGGAGCAGGGTATCGGCGCCGTGTTCCACTACGTGCCGCTGCACAGCGCACCGGCGGGTCTGAAGTACGGACGCGTTTCGGGATCGATGAGCGTCACCGACGATATTGCCAACCGCCTGGTTCGCTTGCCGCTGTGGCCAGGCATGGCAAACGACGTTGACACCGTCTGTGAGGCGGTTCAAGAAGCTCTCGCGGTAGCACTGTAGATAGGTGAATGGTGTCGGGATTTAGGCGCATATGGCTAAGGTAGAGACACGATGATACTTGTAACCGGCGGTGCTGGCTTCATTGGTTCAAACTTCGTGCTCGACTGGCTCTCCGTGTGCGACGAACCTGCACTGAACATCGACAAACTCACCTACGCTGGAAACCTCGACAATCTCGAATCCGTGAGAACCGATCCGCGGCACACCTTCGTTCAGGGTGACATCTGCGATGGGGATCGGATGGCATCGCTATTGTCATTGCATCGACCGCGAGCGGTGGTGCATTTCGCCGCAGAGAGTCACGTCGATCGCTCGATTCTGGGGCCAGGCGACTTCGTACAGACGAACCTCGTTGGCACCTACACGCTACTGCAGTCCGCGCTCGATTACTGGCGTTCGCTAGACGCGCGCGGTCGATCGGAGTTTCGCTTCATCCATGTGTCGACCGACGAGGTGTACGGTTCTCTCAATCCGACAGAACCGGCCTTTACCGAAACGTCGCGGTATCAGCCGAACAGTCCTTATGCGGCCTCGAAGGCCGGTTCCGATTTTCTTGCGCGCGCCTATCACCACACTTTTGATTTCCCCGTCCTGATTACTAACTGCTCGAACAACTACGGGCCGTATCAGTTTCCGGAGAAGCTGATCCCTCTGATGATCCACAATTCGCTGCAGGGCAAACCGTTGCCGATTTACGGGGATGGCAGCAACGTTCGCGACTGGCTGTACGTGAGGGACCATTGCAGCGCGATACGTGCGGTCCTGCAGGCGGGACGGCCGGGGGAGACATACAACATTGGCGGCAACAGCGAGCGTACGAACATCGACGTCGTAGATGCGATTTGTCTCACTCTCGATGAGTTGAAGCCGACGGTGCATGGCGCGTCTTACGCCGCGCTGAAGACGTTCGTCCGTGATCGTCCAGGTCACGATTTTCGCTACGCCATCGATGCATCCAAGATCGAGAATGAACTCGATTGGCGACCGACGCACACGTTCGAGAGGGGGCTCAGGTGTACGGTAGCATGGTATCTGGCGAATCAGCATTGGGTCGAGCGCGTGACCTCGGGCGGATATCAGGACTGGGTTTCACGACAGTACGACCGTTAAGTAGGAAGCGCCGTTTCGTCTGGGCTCGGTAGCAGCTATGAGTCGTCGCGTCGTCGCATCGGCGGATTGGCGAGGGAGGCAGAAATGACGATCGAATGGTGGCACTGGATGGTCCTCGGGGTCGTGTTGATGCTATTGGAGCTTGCGATTCCTGCCTTCTTCGTCATCTGGTTCGGACTCGGTGCCCTGAGCGTAGGGGTGGCCATCGCTATTTCCCCAGGGATGCCTGTGCCTGGACAGATATCGCTTTGGATCGTGGCATCGGTCGCTTTTGTCGTCCTGTGGTTCAAGGTATTCAAGGTTCAGGTTCATCGGACTCGAGTAGGGCTCTCGGAAGGTCAATTCTCCGGCGAGGTCGGGCTAGCGACGCGTCCGATCATGCCGTTTCAGAAGGGGCAGGTGCGTTTTCAGAAGCCCATCCTTGGTTCCGACGTGTGGGAGGCAATTGCGAACGAGGAGATCTCGGTGGGTGATCGAATCAAGGTGCTCGACGTCGAGGGCAATATACTCAGAGTCGCAAAGAACTAAGGTCTTCAACAACCAATATCAACCGGGGAGAGGCCATGGAAGGATTCACGATATTCGTCATCGCGCTGCTTATCTTCGTCGCAGTGACCGTCTGGAAGGGCGTGCGCATTGTTTCACAAGGCGAGGAGTGGGTGGTCGAACGACTCGGAAAATATCACAGCACCCTCCAGCCCGGGCTCCACATCATCGTGCCGTATATCGACAAGGTGGCCTACCGGGTCATGACGAAGGACATCATCCTGGATGTCGCACAGCAAGAAGTCATCACGAAGGACAACGCGGTCATCCTCGTCAATGCCATTGCGTTCATCAAGGTCACGGACACAGTCCGCGCCGTCTATGGTGTCGAGGATTTCTCCGAAGCAATCCGCAACATGATTCAGACGACGCTGCGATCGATCACCGGCGAGATGGAACTCGATGCGGCGCTATCATCGCGGGACAAGATCAAGGTGAGACTCAAGGAGAGCATCGCTGACGAAGCGATCGATTGGGGTCTTACCGTGAAGTCGGTGGAGATCCAGGACATCAAGCCCTCGGAGTCGATGCAGCGAGCCATGGAGATGCAAGCGGCGGCGGAGCGCGAGCGCAAGGCGATGGTGACGAAGGCCGAGGGTGAGAAGCAGTCGATGATTCTCGAATCGGAAGGTCGCCTGGAAAGCGCCAAGCGGGATGCGATCGCGCAGGTAACTTTGGCGGAGGCGTCGGCACGCGCCATTCAAAAGGTTGCCGAAGCGATGGGGCAGGATCCGGCGCCCCTGTACTATCTGCTCGGCGAAAGGTATGTACAGGGCATTACCCAGCTGGCTGGATCGGAGAACAGCAAGATCGTCGTACTGCCTGCCGATTTGCAGGAGTCGCTTCGAGGGCTTCTTGGCAGAAAATAGTTAGAAGAGTAGCGGCGGGGGATTTCGCACGCAATCATCGAGCACGTATCAACCGCTGCTTTTCCCTCTGCCAATCCCTCTCCTTCTCCGTATCCCGCTTGTCATGCTGCTTCTTTCCCTTCGCCAGCCCGACTTCGAGCTTGATACGTCCCTTGCTGAAGTGCATGTCGAGCGGGATCAGGGTATACCCCGAGCGCTCCACAGCACCGATCAGTCGATCGATCTCGCGGGCGTGCATCAGTAGCTTGCGGGTTCGGCTCGGGTCGGGGACGAAGTGGGTGGAGACGGTCGGCAACGGTGTAATCGTGCAGCCCAGTAGCCACAAGGCTCCCCCGCGGACGATCACGTAGGCATCGCGCAGCTGCAGGCGTCCGGCCCGGATCGCCTTGACCTCCCAGCCCTCGAGAACCATGCCGGCTTCGAACTTCTCTTCGATGAAATAGTCGTGCCAGGCTTTGCGGTTGTTGGCGATGCTCATGAGCTTGGGCTATCCGGCGCTCGTCGAGCGCGGTTCGTTGAATCCGGGAGGGTATTATTCTAAGCTCGCCGGGTGGGGCACGGTGTGGTGAACTCGGTTCAGTCAGCAAAGCAGCGAATGGCGCAGGTCGACAAGACGGTATTGGTAGAGTACGGCTGTCAGCAGATGTTCTTCCTCGTGAGGGACGTCGAGCAGTATCCACGGTTTCTGCCCTGGTGTTCCGGGGCGGCAGTTCAGGCAGGTCAGGGCGATGTCGTCCGGGCCAGTCTCGAGATCGACTATCACGGCGTGCGCACGAGCTTTGCAACCGAGAACGCGTATCGCGAACCCTCGGATATCGAGATGAGGCTGCTGCAGGGCCCTTTCAAGCATCTGCACGGAACCTGGAAATTCACCGCCTTGGGCGAAACCGCCTGCAAGATCCAGCTGCGGCTGGTGTACGAGTTCTCCAACCGCATTCTGGAGAAGCTGGTCGGGCCGGTCTTCGGGTATATCGCCAATAGTCTCGTCGATGCCTTCGTGAAGCGCGCGGAGCAGTTGTATGGGCGCCGATGAGTCGGTCGAAGTGCAAGTGGTGTACGCTTTGCCGGATCGGCAAAGGGTTTATACGGTGCGAGTTGCGGGCGGCACGACGATCATCGATGCGGTTCGATACTCGGGCGTGCTGGCGGACTTTTCCGAGATTGTCCTGTCCGGAATAAAGCTTGGCATCTACGGGCACAAGGCCGAGCCCGACCAGGCGGTGAGGGCGGGCGACCGGATCGAAATCTATCGGCCGCTGCAGGCGGATCCGAAGGTCGTGCGACGCGAACGCGCCGAGCGCAAGAAGAAGCCGGTGACGCGCTAAATCCTTCGGCGAAAGCGGCTGGCGGTCTGCCGGTTCACCTCAAGGCTTGCACCACGTCTCGATCGCCTTCAGCGCATCCGCCCGCGCCTGGGCACGCTCGGCGTCGTCGAGCGCCATGCGTTCGCCCTGCGCATTCAACTGGACCATCCGCTGCCCGGTATCGATCGCCGCAAGTTGGCCGCGGGCCTGCTCGCAGTTGCGGACGCGGATCTTCTCGTCCTCGGCGGCTTTGGCCGACTTGGCTTCGGCCTCCTGCTTGTCGGCCAATCGCTTGCGGAATGCGGCATCCTGTTCAACGTAGGAAGAGCTGCCCGCCGCCGGCCCGGAAGTGACCGGTGCCGAGATTGATTTTCCCAGTTGCTGGACGTCCTTGGCGCCGGGCGGGGGCGGGGTGTCCGAGTATTGGATGCGTCCGCTGGCGTCGCGCCACTTGTAGGCCTGCCCCCAGGAGAGCGCGCAGCACAGAGCCAGAAAGATTGCCAGGGCGGATTTGAGCATGGCGTCGACCTCGCGGACGGGCAGCAGGATACGGTGTCCGGAGTGTAGCAGACGCAGTCCCCGGGCTGCCGCAGGAACAGGGCCTATTTCCATGGCAATTCAAGGCGCTGGCCGTTTACCCGCGAAAACGGCTTGCCTATAATCCGCGCTTTGGACGGATCTCTCCAATGCGCATAGTCCAGAAGGCACTGACCTTTGACGACGTCCTGCTGATTCCTGCCCACTCGACCGTCCTTCCCCGCGAGGTGAGCCTGGCCACCCGGCTCACGAGATCGATCCAGCTCAACATCCCGCTCGTGTCCGCCGCGATGGATACCGTCACGGAGGCGCGACTCGCAATCGCCATCGCCCAGGAGGGCGGCATCGGCATCATCCACAAGAACTTGCCGATCAAGGTGCAGGCGGCGGAAGTCGCGAAGGTCAAGCGCTTCGAGTCGGGCGTGGTGAAGGATCCGATCACCGTAACGCCCGACATGTCCGTGCGCGATGTCCATGCGTTGACGACGCAGTACAGCATTTCCGGGTTGCCGGTCGTGGAGTCGGGCCGCGTGGTCGGCATCGTCACCAACCGGGATCTGCGCTTCGAATCGAATCTCGACCAGGCCGTGCGCCACATCATGACGCCGCGTGATCGGCTGGTGACCGTGCGCGAGGGTGCAAGTCTCGAGGAGGCAAAGTCGCTGATGCACAAGCATCGGCTCGAACGCGTGCTCGTGATCAACGGGGAGTTCGAACTCTGCGGGCTGATCACGGTGAAGGACATCCTCAAGTCGAGCGAGCATCCGAACGCATGCAAGGATCAACTCGGGCGTTTGCGTGCCGGTGCGGCTGTGGGCGTGGGCGAGGGAACGGATGATCGCGTGGCCGCCTTGATCGAGGCCGGTGCGGACGTTCTGGTCGTCGATACCGCTCACGGGCACTCCCAGGGGGTGCTCGACCGGGTCACGTGGATCAAGAAGCGCTTTCCGCAGGCGCAGGTGATTGCCGGCAATATCGGCACTGCCGATGGCGCTCGTGCGCTCGTCGATGCCGGCGCCGACGGTGTGAAAGTCGGGATCGGGCCTGGGTCGATCTGCACCACGCGTATCGTCGCCGGCGTCGGCGTGCCGCAGATTTCCGCCGTGGCGAACGTGGCCGAAGCCTTGGCGGCAACGGACGTGCCGCTCATCGCCGATGGTGGCATCCGCTACTCGGGTGACATCGCCAAGGCCCTCGCGGCCGGCGCGCATGCCGTGATGATCGGTAGTCTCTTCGGCGGTACGGACGAATCCCCCGGCGAAATCGAGTTGTACCAGGGGCGTTCCTACAAGGCGTATCGAGGCATGGGTTCTCTCGGCGCCATGCAGCAGGGCTCGGTGGATCGCTACTTCCAGGACGAAGCCGCGAATCCCGAGAAGCTCGTGCCCGAAGGCGTCGAAGGGCGGGTGCCCTTCAAGGGCGGCGTGACGCCGCTGATTCACCAGTTGATGGGCGGGCTGCGAGCCTCCATGGGTTATCTCGGCTGCGGGTCGATCGACGACGTGCGCACGAAGGCGCAGTTCGTTCAGATCACCTCGGCCGGCATGCGCGAGTCGCACGTCCACGATGTGCAGATCGTGAAGGAAGCGCCCAACTACCGCGTGGAATAGCGGTGTGCGAAGTCAGGCGGGCATGATGTCTGTGCTCGTCTCGGTCGCGATTTGTCACTCGGCTTGCTGCGCCGGGCGGTGCGTCATTCAGGCATGAATAGCGTCGCTGGTTCAGACATCACCAACCAGATCCAGATTTCTTCGAGCGAGATCCATCCATGCATCACGCGAAAATTCTCATTCTCGATTTCGGCGCACAGTACTCGCAGCTGATCGCCCGCCGCGTGCGTGAAGCGCATGTCTACTGCGAATTGCATCCGTTCGATGTCGACGAGGCGTTCATCCGGCAATTCGCGCCGAGCGGCGTCATCCTGTCCGGTGGTCCGAGTTCGGTGACCGAAGGCGAAACGCCGCGGGCGCCGAAGGTCGTCTTCGAACTCGGCGTGCCGGTCCTCGGGATTTGCTACGGCATGCAAACGATGGCTGCCCAGTTGGGCGGTGTGGTGGAGCAGGGGGTAACGCGCGAGTTCGGCTATGCGGAGATCCGGGCCCGCGGGCATTCGCGACTCTTTCGCGACATCCAGGATCGTGGCAACGAACAGGGTCACGGGCTGCTCGACGTCTGGATGAGTCACGGCGACAAGGTCACCGAACTGCCCGCCGGCTTCAAAGTGATCGGCAGCAATGCGGCCACGCCGATCGCTGCCATGGCCGACGAAACCCGACATTTCTATGGCGTGCAGTTCCATCCCGAAGTGACGCACACGCTGCAGGGCAAGGCGATCATCGAGCGGTTCGTACTCGAGATCTGCGGCCTCAACGGGGACTGGAACATGCCCGACTATATCGAGGAGGCCGTCGGTCGCATCCGTTCGGAAGTCGGCGGCGACGGTGTGGTGCTCGGCCTGTCGGGGGGCGTCGATTCGTCGGTCGCAGCGGCATTGATCCATCGCGCGATCGGCGATCAGCTGACCTGCATCTTCGTCGACACAGGGCTCTTGCGCCTCAACGAAGCGGAAGAAGTGATGCAGACTTTCGGGCGCAGTCTCGGCGTAAAGGTGCTGCACATCGATGCGTCGGAGCAGTTCCTGGGCAAGCTCGCAGGGGTGTCCGATCCCGAGAAGAAGCGCAAGATCATCGGTGCCGAGTTCGTGGAAGTATTTCAGTCCGAGGCCAGGAAGCTCGAGGGCGTCAAGTGGCTGGCGCAGGGTACGATCTACCCGGATGTCATCGAGTCGGCCGGTGCCAAGACCAACAAGGCGCACAACATCAAGTCGCACCACAACGTGGGTGGTCTGCCGGAGACGATGCATCTCAAGCTGCTGGAACCGTTGCGCGAACTGTTCAAAGACGAGGTGCGCGAGTTGGGTCTGGCGCTCGGATTGCCCCACGATGCCGTGTTCCGGCATCCGTTCCCGGGACCGGGTCTCGGGGTCCGCATTCTCGGCGAGGTGAAGCGCGAAGCGGCGGATCTCCTGCGGCGGGCGGATGCCATCTTCATCGAAGAATTGCGGCGATCCGGCTGGTACGAAAAGACTTCGCAGGCATTCGCGGTGTTTCTGCCGGTGCGTTCCGTCGGTGTGATGGGCGATGGGCGAACTTACGAGAATGTCGTGGCGTTGCGCGCGGTGCAGACACAGGACTTCATGACCGCCCAGTGGGCCGAATTGCCGCATAGCCTGCTGGCGAAGGTGTCCAACAGGATCATTAATGAAGTGCGCGGATTCAACCGGGTGGTTTACGACATTTCCGGAAAGCCTCCGGCAACGATCGAGTGGGAATGAGGGAACATCGGTCCTCCGAATGAACGTCCACGTCGCCGCCATGCGCCTTCGCAATCTCTCGAACGATGAACAGCCCCAAGCCTAGGCTGTCCGGAGTTTCTTCAGCGCTTGTTTGAGCAAGTCCCCGCCGGAGAGGATCGAAAAGATGCGAGCACTCGGTGATTCCGATCGCAGGTCCACGATTCGAGACCTCGAGCCGCACGGCACCCCCCTCATCTAGGAGCCGCACGACAACTGGCGTGTCCGGTGAGCCGTATTTGATCGCGTTGGATACGAGGTTGCGAAGCAGTTGCTGCACTCGGGAACCGTCCCAGCGACCACAGGCGTCACCGCTGAACGTCCACTCGATCCGACGACTCGGGTACGCCTCAAGGAGTTGCTCCAGCTCGTGGGACAAGTGTACCGCCAGGTCTGTTTCGTCGGGCAGGACCTTTCTCCCCAAGCCGAGCTGTGTGCGATTGAAGTCGACCAGATCGTCCAACAGCGACTGCATGGAGGCGCCACTGCGGATGAGGCGTTTCGCTGCGACCGACACCTGCTCGCCGGCGTTGAGCGCGCCGAGATGCGAGGCCGTCGTGACGATAGCGTTAAGGGGTGTTCGCATATCGTGTCCCAACATCCCGAGAAATAGGTTCCGGGACCGCTCGATCTGATCGTGGAAGTGACTGACCGACTCGGCGATCGGGATGACGACCGTGACGAGTCCCTTTGCCTACTCTTCCTCGCCCAGGAAGCGGAGTTGATCTGCGAGGTTCATCAGGGCGTTAGCGACTTTATGCTCCTGGGCCGAGCTGAGCGTAGATATCCTTCGCCGAGAGAAGCGCACGCTTGCAAGGGTCGCGCTCGTGCTGGAGGGCGTGCTCCGGGCCGGTCTGCGCGAGGGTGTTACCCACAACTAAGTGCGGGCGTGGCACGACGACGCTCTTCGAAGCGCTCAACGCACTCAATGGAGAGGCCTTGACGACGTGCAAACCGCGACACCGGCATGAAGACTTCTTGTTCCTCCTTGGAGAGGTCGAAAAGGCGGTCCCGTTCAATCTCGACATACACTGCATTGTCGAGAGCAGTGAGGCCGCTCTGATTCGCTCGGGATGTGCAGCCTAAAAAAGTCTCGGCCACTACCCCCGAGCCTCGAGGTAATACGCGCCGGCACCGTCGCGAGCCTCACCGATGTATCGTCGGAGAAGACGCTTTCAGTCCGTCTTGACAGTGTCAACCCTTTGCGCTTCACTACGGTCCGCAACGTGCCTCTTCCTCATAGTCAGTTCTTCTCGGCAACGCCACTTCAGAGAACTCTGTGCCAATGGGATGCGATACCGCCCCGCCGACTCCGCATCGAATCAAGTGCTGGCTCGCAACGGCAATCGAGTGCCTCGGCGCGGACATGCCGGCCAGAGGTCACATGGGGCAAGGGCGCCTGCTGCCTCGAGGCCGACGGTTCAATTCGACAGCTCACACCGGTGTCTCTAATGAATGACCGCATGGGGACCGCCATAGCGATCCCTGACGACACATCCGCGACGACCGCGAGAGATCCGGGCTCGATCGTGAAACGCTGGAGGCACTTCATCGGGCCGGAGAATCTGTCGGCTGATGCACAGGCCCTGCGTGCTCACGCCGCACGTTGCATCATCTTCTTCCTCGTTGCGCTGGGCGTGGCTTTGGGCAAGCCGGGCCTACTTGTTGATTCCTTCCCCTATGCGTCCCGACCTGTCGACGCAATTCCACAGCAAATCGGCGACGGGCACGACATCTGGCGCGTACCTATCGTGTCGGAAGCGGAAAAACGTGTTGAGCCGGAAGCGGACGGTTCCGGCAGCTCGATCGACGGCTCGTCTGGCGACCGGATTGCCCGGGACCTCAACTACAGCAAACGTGCGAGGCCCTTTACCGCACGCCATTCTCAATCCGCATCCTTCGATCACCTCGCCCGCGCCCCTCCACCCTCCTGCTAGGGCGCACCTCCTTGCGCGTATCGCGCAACACAGATTCCTGAGCATCCACGGCGTTCGCGTTTAGTGACGTCCGCGTCGGTTGAACGCCACGCCTCGACCCTCCTCGTCGAGCGGTCGATTCTCATGAGAACTCCAATGGACATTTCGATTCACCCCGCGTGGATCGTGGGCGTCTTTGCGCTCACCGTCCTCTATGGCACCTGGTATGAGCACAAGCACGGCAGTCCACGGGACTGCAGGACCATGGGCTTGATCGGGATTGCGGTTGCGATCGCCGCACTTGTGACGGCTTTCGCCTATTGAGCAATTTGGTAGAGCGTATTCCGACGCAAGTGATGACATTCGTATCACAGCCCTCATCCCTGCGGACAACTTCAGCCCCGTGGGGATGGGCGTCGGCTTACCCACGTCTCGGTTCGCCAACCGAGATGTTTCTTAAGACAATCATTCAAGGAGCAATGAAATCATGTTAACCACCAAACTCAGCGCAGCTCTTTTGCTTTGGATGCCGGTTGCTGTGTGGGCTCAGGAGCAGGCGCAGCCCGACGCACCGGTCGAGGTTGTGAATCGCGGCTTTGTATGGCTGTTCTTCGCCGTGTTCTTCGGTCTCATCGTCTACTTCTTCGTCTTGGTGTACCGCAATGAGAAGCGGCGTAAGGCCGAAGAGGCCGACGGCGCCGAAACGTCTCAAGCGATATCGACTCGCGATGACAGTACGCCGCTTGGCTCAGCCCGCTCGCCCGCCACCCCTCAAGCCGATTGATCCGCAATTCCTACGTTCCTCTCGCCTCATCCTCGTCTGCTTTCGTGAGAAAGCAGACGAGTCTGCTCACACAGATTATAGAATTCCGGGGGGAGGTCGCGGCACGCATACGGATCTTCGATATCGCCAATATCCCCAAGTCCGAAGGCCCAACGATCGTGAAGTCTTATCCCACCGTTACGAAGTGGAGTGAAGCGGCATCGGCGTACGCGACGCTGTGGGCGGATTTCGATCAAGGAATGCGCGCGGGCGTAACATAGATTCGCGCGTGAGTGTCCGGGGCGACCGTGACGTGTCTCCGGCTGCTGCTCGTGCACCCGCGGCTGCCGATGCCGCATTGTTAAGGAGGGGATCGCTATGGCTGGACACCTGATGCTCTTGCTTGGGATTGCGTCAATCGGCGTCACGCTGGGATATATGGTCGGCGGTTCTGCCACGCCCGCCGTGTCGGTCGCCGTTCCCGCCATTTTCGGCCTGGTGCTGACGGCCATTGCGTTGATCCAGGCGACCGCGCCGGACACGAAGTTCCTGCAGAGTTTGATCGAGCTGGGCGACAAGGCCGCGCAGATACCAGAAATAAGCGAGTACCGAACCCGGAGCCGCGCGGCGTCGGTTCGGGTCGGCGTCGCCTTGATTGTGTTTTCCGTTTCCTATCTGACCGCTGCCACCTTGGGTGCGCACGTGCGCATCAACGACTACCTTGTGCGTTAGAAAAAGCAGGCGGCAGCGTTTCCGTGGGCGGGCAACACGGTTAAACCGCCCACACTATCGGCGGCTCTGGATTGGCTGGCACTGCAGAACCGGCTTCGCATCCTTGGCGATGAGGACATAGCGCATTTCCGAACTGTATGAAATTCAAGTCGCAGAATGGAAGTCAGCACAGGCCAAAGCGCCCAGCACACAGGGCACAGCGGCGACTGAGCCAGCGGGGGCGCCGAAAAGTATGCAGCGCCAACCGCAATTTTTCATGGTGCCACAAGCGACGCCCTCTCGTGCCCCGTTTGCCTGGGAGCCTCCGGGGGCGATCATCGAGCGGTTGAAAGGCATGGGCGCGCCGGTGCCGCCTGAACTGATGCCGATGAGAGATCGTACGAGCTAGGCGGGTGCTCGGATTGCCCCGACAAGGTCGTGACGAATGAGCGGAAAGGATGGCTTCAGCGCATATGGACAA
>LNFM01004139.1_pt1 | contig 27272 bp, 26 predicted proteins | sample 596031 | NCBI WGS metagenome assembly LNFM01 (sample SAMN04254537, study PRJNA301005) | activated carbon metagenome | isolation source: dual media filters at the Ann Arbor, Michigan drinking water treatment plant | place: USA: Ann Arbor
CGCCGCCTGGGCCCCGACTACCTGGTCTGGGACCAGGCCGCCGACATCCGCTTCGTGAAGCCCGGCCGGGGCCTGGTCACCGTCGACTTCGACCTCGACGAGGCCGTGCTGGACGAGATCCGGGCCGCGGCCTCGGGCGGGGAGAAAGTGCTGCGCTGGTTCGAGATGGACGTCCGGGACGCCGCCGGCGACGTGGTCGCCAAGGTCCGGAAACAGGTCTACGTACGCCGAAAGCGCCCCAACGGCGGATCGGACGCCGCTGGAATGTGAGCCGTTTCACACTTTCACAAATGGCTTGCCTGAACGGCCGGACGCCGTATGCTGGCCCTCCCGGCCCCCCGCCCCGCCCCCGACCGCGACATGCAGCAGGAAGAAGAACTCTACCCTGACGAGTTGAACGCGCTGCTCTCGAGCTACATGCCCGAGATCCCCGGCTATCGCGTGCTGCGCCGGATCGGCAAGGGCGGCATGTCCCAGGTTTACCTGAGCGTGCAGGAATCGCTGGACCGCCAGGTCGCCATCAAGGTGATGTCGCCGGCCGCGCTGACCGACGAAATCTCCAAGCAGCGCTTCGAGCACGAGGCGCGCACCATCGCCAAGCTCGAGCATCCGTGCATCGTCGGCATCCACGAGGTCGGCCGCACCCGCCAGGGCCTGCTGTATTACGTGCTGCCCTACCTGGCCAAGGGCCACCTGGGCCAGCGCGACTTCACCCAGGACGAGGATCGCGCGGTCGAAGTGCTGCGCTCGCTGCTGTCGGCGCTGGAATACGCGCACGCGCGCGGCATCGTCCATCGCGACGTCAAGGCCGAGAACGTACTTTTCGACAACGCCGACCGGCCGCTGCTCACCGACTTCGGCATCGCCCTGTCCAAGCGCGACCAGACCCGCATCACCACGGCTGGCCTCGCGGTCGGCAGCGGCGGCTACATGGCGCCGGAGCAGGCGCGCGGCGAAGTCGTGGACGGCCGCGCCGACCTCTACAGCGTCGGCGTGCTGGCCTACGAACTGCTGATGGGGCGACTGCCCTACCAGGCCGCCGACCCGCTGGCGCTGGCGCTGATGCACGCCCAGGACCCGGTGCCGCGGCTGCCGCCCGAGAAGAAACACTGGCAGTCGTTTTTGGACCGGGCGATGGCCAAGTCGCCCGACAACCGCTATCGCAACGCCCAGCAGATGCTGAGCGCGCTCAACCAGATCGCCAACGGCAAGCCGCCGGAGCCCGCGGTCGACTTCGCCAGGCTCCAGGTCGCCGTTGCGCCTTACTGGAAGCCGGCCCTGGCCGCGATCGCCGGCGTCGCGCTGGTGGCGGTCACGCTGGCCTGGTTCATGCGCGATCGGCCGGCTGCTCCGCCGGAGAACGACTTCTTCACCGTCGAAGACGGCCCGGCCGCCGTGGCCCCACCGGTGCCGGCGCCTGACCCGGAACCCGTCCCCGCCGCCGACCCCGTCGAAACCGCACCCGAGGTCGCCGCGCCGACGCCGGCCTTCGCCGACGTCAGCGCCGAGGTGACGGTAACCGAGCTCGACTACGATCCGACCCGCGTCGGCGCCAGGGAGCTCGCCGCGGCGCGACGCCAGATCGACCGCCAGCGCCTGAGCGTACCGCCCGGCGACAACGCGATGGAGTCGCTGCGCGCCGCGCGCGGGCTGGCGCCGCGCGAACCGGCGATCGAACGCCTGTCGGACGAAGTGATCGCGTTCTACGCCGGGCGCATCGTCGCCGCGGTCGAGGCCGGCAAGGACCAGGACGCAGTCGACGACCAGGCGCGCATCGCACCCTTCGTCGAGGAGATGCAGCGCGCCGAGGGCGCGCCGTGGACGAGCATGCGCGCGGCCCTGGTGCCGGCGCTGCTGGCGCGACTGCAGGCCGGGCTGGACGACGTGGACGCCGATTCGGTGAACCGCACGAAGTCGCTGGCCACCGCCCTGGGCATTGAATCCACCATGCTCGAACCGGCCTGGTCGCAGGCCGTGAAGCTGCCCAAGGCTGGCGACCCGATCGACGACAACGGCGTGGCGATGGTGCTGGTGTCGCTGCCGCGGGACGGCCGGCCGGGCCTCGCCGCGATGCGCGCGGAAGTCACCCGCGGCGAGTACGCCGCGTTCGATGCCGCAAGCGGTCGCGCCGATTCGCGCTGCCGCAACCGGATCGCGCCGATTTCGCTCAAGCGCCGCAGCTGGGACGACCCCGGCTTCAGCCAGGCCGGCTCGCATCCGGTGGTCTGCGTCAGCTTCGACGACGCCCGCGCCTACGCGCAGTGGCTCAGCCGCCGCAACGGCAAGGAATACCGCCTGCCCTCGCGCGCCGAATGGGTGCCCCTGGCGACCTACCGCGGCACCGGCAACGCCTGCCGCGACGGCCGCATCGGCTGCGGCACCGAAGGCACCGTGGCGGCCAGCCAGGGACCGGCCAGCCATCTCGGCCTCACCGGCATGCGCGGCAATGCGCGCGAGTGGCTGACCGACTGCGACCGCGGCTGCGCCCGCCGCCTGGTCGGCGGCGTCGGCTGGCGCGATCCGGCGGCCCGCGCCAACCCGCAGGGCACCAACGATTTCGACGCCGACACCGGCTTCGACGACGTCGGCTTCCGGCTGGTGCGTGAAGTCAGCGCCGAGGAACTTGGCGCGCGCTGATTGCCCTACAATCCGGGCATGCGACGACTCCGCGCCTACTTCTTCACCGGCCTGCTGACCCTGCTGCCGATCTGGCTGGTCTGGATCGTCTTCAAGTTCGTCCTCGCCCTGCTCTCCGACATCAGCCAGCCCTGGGTGGGTCCGGTGTCGGTGCGGCTGGCCGTTGCGCATCCCGAGTGGCTCGGCTGGATGGACGACCCCTGGGCGCAGTCGGCGTTCGCGGTCATCGGCACGGTGCTGGTCATCATCGCGGTCGGCGCGCTCGCGCGGCGCGTGGTGGGGCAGCGGCTGCTGGCCTGGTTCGAAGCGATGATCGCGCGCATCCCGCTGATGAAGACCGTCTATGGCAGCGCGCGCAAGCTTCTCGACCTGCTGCAGACCAAGCCCGACGGCACCCAGCGGGTGGTGCTGATCGACTTCCCGCACCGCGAGATGAAGTGCGTGGGCTTCGTCACCCGCGTCGTGCGCGAGGAAGGCACGGGGCGCGAACTGGCGGCGGTCTACGTGCCGACCACGCCCAACCCGACCTCCGGCTACCTGGAGATCGTCCCGGTCGAGCGGCTCACGCCCACCGACTGGACCGTCGACGAGGCCATGGCCTTCATCATCTCCGGCGGCGCCGTCAGTCCCGACACCATCCCCTTCGAGCGGCCGAACCCGGCCCCGTGACCCCGGACGAGCGCGCCAACCGGCTGTTCCTGGTGCTGGCGGCGTTCTTCGTCAGCAACGCCCTGCTGGCCGAGTTCATCGGCGTGAAGATCTTCGCGCTCGAGGAGACGCTGGGCCTGGCGCCGTTCGAGTGGAACCTGTTCGGGCAGACCGGCTCGCTGAACTTCACCGCCGGCACCCTGCTCTGGCCGATCGTGTTCGTGATGACCGACGTCATCAACGAGTTCTACGGCAAGCGCGGCGTGCGCTTCATCAGCTGGCTCGCCGTGGTGCTGATCATCTACGGCTTCGTGTTCGCCTACACCGCGATCGCGCTGGCGCCCGCCGAGTGGTGGGTGGGCGTCGCCGCCGACCAGGGCGTGCCGGATTACCAGAAGGCGTTTGCCGCCGTCTTCGGCCAGGGGCTCTGGACGATCGGTGGTTCGCTGGTCGCGTTCCTGGTCGGGCAGCTGATCGACGTCAGCGTGTTCCACCGCATCCGCCGCGCCACCGGCGAGCGCCTGGTCTGGCTGCGCGCCACCGGCTCGACCGCGGTGTCGCAGCTGGTCGACAGTTTCATCGTGCTCTACATCGCCTTCGTGCTGGGCCCGCAGCAGTGGCCGACCAGCCTGTTCCTCGCGGTCGGCAGCCTCAACTACGCCTACAAGATGGCCGCGGCGATCGCGCTGATCCCGCTGCTGTACCTGGTGCGCCGAGGCATCACCGCCTATCTCGGCGCCGACCAGGCCGCGCAGCTGCGCGCCGCGGCGGCGCGCGACTGATGGCCGCCGCGGGCGCGACCGGTCGACGCTACTGACGCCGGAGCGTGACCATCGGCGCTGGACGCATCAGCCTGCCGCGGGACATGCTTTGACGCCCCCACCTGATCCCCGACCATGCGAACCCCCTCGCCCTTCCTTTCCCTCCTCGCCCTGCCCTGGCTGCTCGCCCTTGCCGGCTGCGGCGGCGCCGGGAATGCCGCAAGCCTCGACGCGGCCCCCGGCTCCGACGCGGCGGCCGGCCTGACGGCGTCCGTCGGTGACAGCGAACCGGCTGCCGGCGCCGACGACCTGCCGCCCCTGGTCGAACTGGGCGCCGCGCACCTCGATCCGCTCGCCCGCGGCCTGGCCGCGGAGAACCTCCATCTCGAGCAGGCCGTGCAGCGCCTGCAGGCCGCGCACAGCGACGCCGACCAGCTGCAGGCGCTCTCCGACATCGAGGCGGCGCGCCTCGACGCCATCGGGGCCGGGGCGGCTGGCTTCGAAGCGCACGAGTACCGCCGGCTCCGCGACGCGCTCTACGAGCACCTTGGTGCCGTCGACACCCGCGTCGCGCTGGAAGCCCAGTACGGCGAAGCCGACACCCGCGGCATGGACGCGGCCACCGCCGCCGAAGCCCGCCGCCAGGCCGCCGAAGTGATGGCCGCCCTGCCCGACCCGTATGTCGACATGGCGCCGGCGTTGGCCGATGCGCTGAAGCAGCGACAGTCGGAGCTGGCGGCGCTGCGGGCCACCAACATCGGCCTGCTGTTCAAGGCCGTCGACGGCTGATGCCCGGCGCCTCGCCCGCGCCCGACGCGGGCGAGCTCGAACGAATCCTCGGCTTCCTGCGCGACATCGGCCTGTCCGTCCGCGAGGCCGATGTCGGCGACGGCGCCTTCCTGCCCGGCGTGCGCGTGTGCGAAGGCGGGCTGCTGGTCGATCGAACGCGGCTGCACTGGCCCGGCGACCTGCTGCACGAGGCGGCGCACCTGGCGGTGCTGCCGGCGGCGCTGAGGGTCGCCATGTCGGACGACCTCCCGGGACACGATGACATTCCCCACGCCAGCGAAATCGAAGCGACCGCCTGGGCCTATGCTGCCAGCGTCGCGATCGGGCTCGACCCGAAGGTGCTGTTCCATGAGGGCGGCTACCGCGGCCACTCCGCCGACCTGGTGCTGACCTATTCGATGGGCGTCTACCCTGGCGCCCACGGGCTGGTCCGGGCCGGGATGACTGCCAGCGGAACGGACACCCGCGAGGGGGGTGAACCGGCCTATCCCCACATGAGAAAGTGGCTGCGCGACTAGCCCGTCCGCCCCGCATGCCAAAGAAGGCAGGCCATGCTCGCCCTTGCGCTGTCCGCCAGCATCGACGTCCACTCGCCCTGAGCGCGGCGCGCCCGGCTCAGTCGAGCCGCGGCCAGTCCGAGGCGTCCAGGGTTTCGCGGTAGCCGTGCCAGGCCGCGTAGGCCAGCCACGGCATGATCACCACCAGGCCCAGGTAGGCGGTGAGGAAGCCGACCGCGGTCAGGGCCGCGATGATCGCCGCCCACAGCAAGCACACGCCCTTGTTGCGCAGCACCGCGTTCACGCTCGAGACGCCGGCGGTGACCATGTCCACGTCGCGGTCGGCGATCATCGGCAGCGAGAATGCGGCGATCGCGAAGGTCAGCGCGGCGAACACCGACCCGGCGAGCGAGCCGATCAGCAGGAACTCCAGCAGCGCGCGCGTGCTGCCGTCCTCGACCGGCACGAAGGCGTTCACCATCATGCCGGCGCGCGACCACAGCAGCAGGATCACCAGCTGCACCAGCGCGAATACGCCGGCCTGCCCGGCCACCCGCCGCGCCAGCACGAAGCTGTCGCGCAGGCTCGGCGTCCGCCCCGCTTCCAGCGCGCGGCTGACGCAGTAGAGGCCGACCGCGATCAGCGGCGCCACGAACACGAAGCCCGACAGCAGCGTGGCCAGCAGCGCGAAGCGCCCCAGTGACCAGGCCAGCGCCGAGACCGCGACGCTGACCGCCAGGATCACCGCGCCGAACAGCAGGCTCAGCCCGGGCGCCCGGCGCAGGTCGCGCCAGCCCAGCGCCAGCCAGCGCAGCGGCGCGCCGCGCGCCAGCGTCACGCAGGGCACCACGAAGGGGCGGGTCTCGACGGGGGTGGGCATGGTCGGCCAGCGCGATCCGGGGTCTGCGCCGACGCTAACACGGCCCTGCCCCGCGATCCCGCGATCGCCCGCGCCAGCAGCGTCGACCTTCGCCACCTGCACCGCCGGAAACGTCGTGATAGCGTCTTCCCTGTCGCGCCGTCCGGGCGTTTTGCCAGTCCCTTGGAGGGCCCGAACAAGACCTCCCGGGTCCTTCCGTGGCTGCTGCTGGCCGTCGCCATTGCCGTCGTCGCTGGCTATCTCATCGGCAAGCACCTCGCGCAGGCCGACAGCCGCGATGAGCTGAGGTCCGGGACGATGGCGGATGCCGCGGCGGCAGCCCCCGCGGCAACGTCGGGGCTGGACCTGGCGACGCTGGAACAGCAGCTTCGTGACGCCGAAACCGCCTTCGCCCGGTCGATGGCCGACCGCGACATCGACGCCTTCGCCAGCTTCCTCGCCGAGGACGCGGCCTTCGTCAACGGACGCAACCCGCTGCGCGGCAAGGCCGCGATCCTCGCGGACTGGGCCAAGTACTTCGAGGGCGAGCAAGCGCCGTTCGCGTGGACCCCGGAAACGGTGGTGGTGCTGGCGGGCTGATCCGCGTCATGCGGCCACGGGGGCGTCCGCTTGCCCGGGCCGGGGGCATCTGCTGTGATGCGCCCAACCCCCGCCGGGAGGCGCCCATGATCCGCAAGCTGCTGCTTTGCACCTGCCTGGTCCTGCTGGCTGCCTGTGGCGGCGACGGGTCGCCCGCGACGGCCGCAGCCGATGGCCTCGGCCCGCTGCCGGCCACGGTGGAAGGCTTCCTGATCGTGGACGTCGCCGAGGGCGACGTGGACGACGAGGGCCACTCCGACCTCAACTTCGGCACGCTGTCGATCGAAGGCGACGAGGTGATGATCGAAGTCTCCGGTGATCTCCTCGCGCGCGCGGCCATCCCGCCCGAAGGCAGCGAGGTGCGCGCGACCCTGGGCAGTTCCTCCGACAGGTACGGCGTCACCAGCTACACCGTGACCGCGCTCGAGCGACGCTGACCGCCGCCGGAGACCGCAGCCATGGCCGAGAACAAGACCCAAGCCACCGGTGCGAGCGTCGAGGCCTTCATCGATACGGTCGCCGACCCCGGCCGGCGCGAGGACTGCCGCCGCGTCGCGGCGATGATGCAGGCCGCCACGGGCGTCGCGCCGGTGATGTGGGGCGCCGCCATCGTCGGCTTCGGTCGCTATCGCTACACCCATGCCAGCGGCCGCACCGGCGACTGGCCGATCGTCGGCTTCTCGCCGCGCAAGCAGGACCTCACGCTGTACCTGATGCCCGGCTTCGAGCAGCTGACGGCGCTGCTGCAGAAGCTCGGCAGGCACAAGGTCGGCAAGAGCTGCCTGTACCTGAAATCACTCGAACAGGTGGACCTGGACGCGCTTCGGGAAATGATCGACCGCTCCGTCGCCGCGATGGCGTCGCAGCGCGTCGACCAGCCGCCCGCCTAGACCTCGCGCTCCATCCCCGGCCTCGCCAGCTCCGCCGTGGTGCCGAGCCCGCGCAGCTTCCCGGCCAGTGCCTCGCGCGCCGGATCCTCGCCGTGCACCAGGACGACCGGCGGCTTGTTCGCGAAGCCGGCGTACCACTCCAGCAGGCCCGGCTGGTCGGCATGCGCCGACAGGCCGCCGACGGTATGGCGCTGCGCATTGACCTGGATGTCCTCGCCGAACAGCTTCACCCGCGGCGCGCCGTCCACCAGCCGCCGCCCGAGCGTGCCGCGCGACTGGTAGCCGACGAACATCACGTGCGCCTGGCGGCGGCCGAGGTTCTGGCGCAGGTGGTGGCGGATGCGGCCGCCGTTGCACATGCCCGAGCCGGCGATGATGATCGCGCCGCGCTCGTGCGCATTGATGCCGCGCGACTCTTCGACGCTGTCGGTGTAGCGCAGGTTCGGCATCCGGAACGGATGCGGCTGGCCGCGCCAGATCTCGCGGGCCTTGCTGTCGAAGAGGCTCTCGTGGCGGTCGTAGACTTCGGTGACCTTGGAGGCCATCGGGCTGTCGAGGAAGATCTTCCAGCGGTCCATGTTCCAGCGGTCCCAGTACCGGGCGAACCAGTACAGGACCTCCTGCGTGCGACCGACCGCGAACGCGGGGATCAGCAGGTTGCCGCCGTCGGCCCACGCATGTTCCAGCACCTCGCCGATCTCGGTGACGGTGGCGGCGCGGTCGCGGTGGGCGCGATCGCCGTACGTGGCCTCGAGCAGGACCAGGTCGGCATGCTCGACGTTCTCCGGATCACGCAGGATCGGCGTGCCCTTCATGCCCAGGTCGCCGGAGAACACCAGCACGCGTTCGCCGCCGCCCTCGCGGGCGCGCAGCTCGACGGTGGCGGAGCCGAGGATATGGCCGGCCTCGCGCAGGTGCACGCTGACGCCCGGCAGGATCTCGGTGGGCTGGTGGTAGGGCAAGGGACGCACCTGGCGCATCACCTGGCCGACGTCGGCGCGGGTGAACAGCGGCTTGTGCTTCGCGTGGCCGTCCTCGTTGCGCTTGTTGGCGTGCTCGGCGTCCATCTCGGCCAGGAAGGCCGAATCGTCGAGCATGATCCGCAGCAGGTCGGCGGTGCCGGCCTGGGTCCAGATCGGGCCCTTGAAACCGCGTTTGACCAGCACCGGCAGCCGGCCGCAGTGGTCGATGTGCGCATGGCTCAGCACCAGCGCATCCACCGACGCCGGGTCGAAGGCGAAGGGCTCGAAGTTGCGCTTCTCGTCCTCGTCGCTGCCCTGGATCAGGCCGCAGTCGAGCAGCAGGCGATGGCCGCCGACCTCGACTTCATGGCAGGAACCGGTGACTTCACCAGCGGCACCGTGGAAGCGGACTCTCATGCTGGATCCTCGCGCGGGAGACCACCAATGTATCCCAGAAACGACGACGGCCGGGCAAGCCCGGCCGTCGTCCTGCAGCAAGCAGCGCGACTCAGCGCTTGGCGCCCAGCTCCTTGAGCAGGTTCGGCGCCGGATAGACCTTGTCCATGATCCAGACCATGTAGCGATGGTCGACCGCGATCATGCGGGTCATCGCCGGATCGAACACCCAGTTCGAGCTCACGCTCTCCCAGTTGCCGTCGAAGGCCAGGCCGACCAGCTCGCCCTTGCCGTTGAGCACCGGCGAACCGGAGTTGCCGCCGGTGATGTCGAGGTCGGACAGGAAGTTCACCGGCACCTTGGCCTTCTCGGCCGCGCTCATCGCCTTGATCGCGTCGAGCTGGGCCTTGGGGGCGTCGAAGGGCTCGGCGTCGGTGGCCTTGGCAACCAGGCCGTCGAGCGTGGTGAACGGCGTGTACGCGACGCCGTCGCGCGGGCTGTAGCCCTGCACGTTGCCGTAGGTGATGCGCAGGCTGAGGTTGGCATCCGGATAGACGCCCTGGCCCTGGCTGCGCTTGTAGTCCTGCACGGCGGCCAGGTAGACCGGGCGGTGGCGGGTGCTCTCGCCGCTGCGGGCCTTGGCCTTGTTTTCCTGCTCGAGCATGGTCGGCTGCAGCGCGACGGCCAGCTTCACCAGCGGATCGGTGCTGGACTCGAACGCGGCACGGTCGGCCTTGACCAGCGCCAGGCGGGCCTCGGTGTCGCCGGCCTTGGTGCCCGCATAGGTGTCATCCAGCGCGCGCTGGATCGCGGCGGCGTCGCTGCCGCCGAGCCAGGCGTCGACGGCGGCGACGCGCTGGTCGGCCGGCAGCTTCACGTACTCGGCCAGCCAGTAGGCCATCAGCTGCTTCTCCATCTTCGGGTCGTAGCGACGCTCGAGCTGTCGGGTGTTGCCCTCGATGCCCGGCAGGTCACGCTCCTGGTAACCGGGGGCGCGCTCGGCGTTGGGCTTCTCGCGCTCGGTGGACAGCCGATAGAGGCCGCGGATATTGCCCAGCAGGCCGGTGCCGGCGATCTGGCCGACCACCAGGTCGCGGACCCGGGTCTCGCGGGTTTCCGCCGACAGCGCGACCAGGCGCGCGTGCGCGTCCAGCGCCGCCTTGCCTTCGTCGCCGCGGCTCCGCAGCCAGGCGAGCACCGCTTCTTCCTCGGCACGCTTGGTGGCCGCGGCGTCGATGCGCGCGAAGCCCTCGAGCTGACCGTCCCAGTTCTTGCTGGTGTTGTTCCAGCCGCGCACGGACGTGGCGTACTTCACTTCGATGTCGGCGTCGGCCTTGCCGGCCGTGTCCACCAGCGTGATCAGGTTCTTGAGGTGCTGGCCGACGACCGGATACTGCCAGCCCGAGACGTTCTGGAACTCGTCGAACAGCGCATAGCGGTTGGTGCTGCCCGGGTAGCCGGCCACCATCACGAAATCACCGGCATCGAGCGACTCGGTCGCCAGCTTCAGGTGGTGCTTCGGGCGGAACGGCACGTTGTCGGCGGAATAGGCGGCCGGCTTGCCGTCCTTGCCGACGTAGGCGCGGTAGAAGGTGAAGTCACCGGTGTGGCGCGGCCACATCCAGTTGTCGATGTCGCCGCCGTAGGCGCCGATCGAGTTCGGCGGCGCATAGACCAGGCGCACGTCCTTGATCTCGACCTGGCGGAACAGGCGGTAGGTCTGGCCACCGAAGAAGCTGTACAGGGTGCAGCGGTAACCCGCCTCGGATTCGCATTCGGCAATCAGGGCCTTCTGCGTGTCCTCGAGCGCCTTCTGGCGGGCGAGGCCATCCTGGTCGGGCGACGTCGCGGCCAGCATCTTGTCGGTGACTTCGGTGATCTGGTCCATCACGTAGACGCGGGCGTTCGGGCCGGCGGAGAGTTCCTGGTCGCGGGTGGCGGCATGGAAGCCGTCGGTCATCAGGTTCTTCTCGGCGGTCGAGTTGAGCTGGATCGCGCCGTAGGCGCAGTGGTGGTTGGTGACCACCAGGCCCTCGGGCGACACCAGCGAGGCGGTGCAGCCGCCGAGCGCGACCACGGCGCCCATCGGGTTGCCGGTGAGGTTGGCGATCTGCTTCGGGTCCAGCTCCAGGCCCGCCTGCTTCAGGGGGCCGGCGATCTCCGGCAGCTGCTGGGGTACCCACATGCCTTCCTTGGCCTGGGCGGCGAAGGAAAGCGAGATGGCGGCGACAAGGACGGCAAGGCGCATGGTGACTCCTGGGTTCGGCGGCGAAACCCCAAGCCTAGCAGCGCCAGCGATTGCAGGTGCGTGAGGGCGGAGTAGACTTTCGACAGGGGACAACGGGGGTCGAATCATGCGTGTGCTTGCACTCATCCTCCTGCTGCTGACCGCAGGCGTGGGCCCGGCCCGCGCCCAGGCGCCGGGCGATGCCCTCGCGGGACTCTGGATCACGCTCTGCGCGGGCGCCGCGCCGGGCTCGGACCTCGCCGCACGCTGCGCCGAGATCTTCGCCGGCGGCCCCGGCAGCAGCAGCGGGGCGGCGGCCGGCAATTTCCTCGGCGAGATCCCGGGACAGGGTCGCGCCGCGACCCGGGACGGCTCGCCGGACGATGATGCGCTGCGGCAAGACCTGGGCGCCGGCTGGGCCGTGTTCGCCTCGGTCGACGCCGGCCGTCTGACCCGCCGCGACGGCGTCAACGAAGCGCCGTTCGATGGCGACACCGGCGCACTCACCGCCGGCGTGGATTGGGCACCGGGCCAGCCGTGGCGACTGGGCCTGCTGCTCAACCATGCCCGCGATTCACTCGATTTCATCGACTCGGCCGGCAGCACCCGCACCCGCTTCACCGGGCTGATCGCCACCGGCGGCTGGAACCTTTCCGACGCCGTCTCGCTCGATGGCTACGCCGGCCGGCTGCAGGGCGACTACCGACTGCGCCGGCAGATCGACTACACGCTGTTGAGCGGCGTCAGCGTCCGCAGCCTGGCCTCGGCCAGCCCGGACGCCGACCGCAGCCTCGCCGGCCTCGGGCTGTCGTGGTTCCTGCCGGCGGGCGCCTGGGAATGGCAGCTGGGCGCCGGCGTCGACTGGCAGCGCACCGACATCGACGCCTATGCCGAGACCGGCGGTGCCGGACTGGCGCTGTTGGTGCCGGGGCGCAGCATCACCAGCCGGCGCGGCCGCGTCGACGCCACGCTGGCGCGCAACGTCTCCGCGGGCTGGGGAGTCTGGCAGCCCATGGCGCGGCTCGGCTGGCGCCATGAGTTCGCCAACCCGGCGCGACCGCTGGGCGTGCGCTTCGTCGGCGACGCGAACGGCACGCCGGTCGTGTTCGAGACCGACGACGCCGACAGCGGCTGGGCCGAGGCCGGGGTGGGCGCCGTGTTCGTGTTCACCCGCGGGCATTCGGCCTTCATCGAATACCGGCAGCGGCTGGGCCACGATTTCCTGCAGGAGCGACTGGTGGCGCTCGGCTGGCGCATCGAACTGCCCTGAGCCATGGCTCCCGGCCCTGAACCGCCTTTCCGGGCGATTCACGCCCGGCGGGTATAATCGTCGCCGAACCGGCCCGATGGGCCCACGCGGACGCAGAGAAATGGCACAGCCGATGATGAAGGCGCTGGTGAAGCGCCACGCCGAGAAGGGCATCTGGATGGAACAGGTGCCCGTGCCCAGCCCGGGCCCGAACGAAGTACTGATCAAGCTCGAGAAGACCGCGATCTGCGGCACCGACCTGCACATCTACAAGTGGGACGAGTGGAGCCAGCGCACGATCAAGCCCGGCCTGGTGATCGGCCATGAGTTCGTCGGCAAGGTGGTCGAACTCGGCCCCGGCGTCACCGGCTACGCCATCGGCGACCGCGTGTCGGCCGAAGGCCACATCGTCTGCGGCCACTGCCGCAACTGCCGGGCCGGCCGCCAGCACCTGTGCCCGAACACCGTCGGCATCGGCGTGAACCGCCACGGCGCCTTCGCCGAATACATCGTGATGCCCTCCTCCAACCTGTGGCCGATCCCGGACAGCATCCCGTCCGAGCTGGCCGCGTTCTTCGATCCCTACGGCAATGCCGCGCACTGCGCGCTGGAGTTCGACGTGGTGGGCGAGGACGTGCTGATCACCGGCGCCGGCCCGATCGGCATCATCGCCGCCGGCATCTGCAAGCACATCGGCGCGCGCAACGTCGTGGTCACCGACGTCAACGACTTCCGCCTGAAGCTGGCGGCCGACATGGGCGCCACCCGCGTGGTCAACGTCTCCAAGCAGTCGCTCAAGGACGTGATGAAGGACCTGCACATGGAGGGCTTCGACGTGGCGCTGGAGATGAGCGGCAATCCGCACGCCTTCAACGACATGCTCGACTGCATGTACAACGGCGGCAAGGTCGCCCTGCTCGGCATCCTGCCCAACGGCGCCGGCATCAACTGGGACAAGGTGATCTTCAAGGGCCTCGTGCTGCACGGCATCTACGGCCGGAAGATGTACGAGACCTGGTACAAGATGACCCAGCTGGTCCAGTCCGGCTTCCCGCTGGGCAAGGTGCTGACCCACCAGATGCACATCGACGACTTCCAGAAGGGCTTCGAGCTGATGGAATCCGGCCAGTGCGGCAAGGTCGTCTGCAGCTGGGGCTGAGTCCACGCCCGGCGTCGCAATGAAAACGGGGCGCCTTTCGGCGCCCCGTTCCGTTCCAGCCCCCGGCGGAATCAGCCGCCGATGGAGAAGGTCAGCACGATGCGCTCCTCGGCCGCAGCACCGAAGTTGAAGTCGCCGTCGCTGTCGGTGTCGTAGTAGCCGAGCGCGACGTTGACGAAGCCGAAATCGCGGTTGATGCCGACCGACCAGTCCATGTAGTCCTCGATGCCGGTCGAGCGGTCGAAGGTGCTCTTGCCGAGGCTGAGGTCGAAGCCGACGCCGTTACCCATGTCCCAGCTGCCGCTGGCGCCGAAATACTGGCCGGTCTCGCCCAGGCCGTAGACGTCGTTGGTGTAGCCGTAGGTGAGGCTGACGGTCTCGTCCCAGGTGAGGCTGGTGATGAGCTCGTTGTAGTCGCCGTCGCCGAAGTCGTCGTCCTCGCCGATGTAGTTGTAACGGTTGACCTGGATGTCGAAGTTCCAGGACGAGGAGAGATCGGTGTTCCAGCCGATGTAGGTGTCGATCTCGATGTCGGGGCTGCCCTCGCCGAAGTCGACGTTCGAGGCCCAGGCGCCGACGTAGAAGCCGGAGTCGAAGTTGAGGTCGGCGCCAAGCTGCAGCGCGGGCTCCTCGTCTGTCTGGGAGACGCCGCGGAACACGTAGTCGCTGGTGAGCGCCGCGTTCCAGCTGTAGATCGACGATTCCTCTTCGGCGGCGGGCTCGGCCGCGTCGTCCTGGGCGGTGGCGAGCATGGGCGCTGCGAGCAGCGCGGCGACAAGCGCGAGCGAAAGCTTCTTATGGGTCATCGGGGCGTCCTCTGTTTGGGTGGGGCGAAGGGCAACGGTTCTGGGTCTTCTTTTGGCGTATACGGCCGTTTCGTATTCCCGGCCGGGTGTTGAAAATAATGGCCGCAGTGTCTAACAGCCTGGTGTGACAACGCATGCGGCAATGCAGCATAGCCCCGGGCAGGGCCGCCGTCGACGTGCCGGCAGGCGTTTCGTGGCCTCGGCCGGCGGCCGCGAAAACCCCTCGCGCCGGGCCCGGCTTCCGCACCTGACCCTGGGGCGGCTGAACCGGGATAATGGCGGCCTTCCCCGCCCAAGAGCCCCGCCCCCATGTCCGATGCCGCCCTCGCCCGCTACGCCGCCGAACTCGACGCGATCCGCGCCCAGGGCCTGTTCAAGGCCGAACGGATCATCACCGGGCCGCAGTCCGCCGAGATCGCCCTGGCCGACGGCCGCCGCGTGCTCAATTTCTGCGCCAACAATTATCTGGGCCTGGCCGACCATCCGGACGTGATCCAGTCGGCGAAGGACGCACTCGACAGCCACGGGTTCGGGATGGCCTCGGTGCGCTTCATCTGCGGCACCCAGGACCTGCACAAGGAACTCGAGGCGAAGATCGCGTCTTTCTTCGGCACCCAGGACACCATCCTCTATGCCGCCTGCTTCGATGCTAACGGCGGTTTGTTCGAGCCTTTGCTCGGCGAAGAAGACGCCATCATCTCGGACGCGCTCAACCACGCCTCGATCATCGACGGCGTCCGGCTGTGCAAGGCCAAGCGCTACCGCTACGCCAACTCCGACATGGCCGACCTCGAGAAGCAGCTGCAGCAGGCCCGCGCCGACGGCGCCCGCACGATCATGGTCACCACCGACGGCGTGTTCTCGATGGACGGCTTCATCGCCCCGCTGGATGAAGTGACCGCGCTGGCCCGCAAGTACGACGCCCTGGTCCACATCGACGAATGCCACGCCACCGGCTTCCTCGGCGCCACCGGCCGCGGCAGCGCCGAGGTCAAGGGCGTGATGGACCAGGTCGACATCTTCACCGGCACCCTGGGCAAGGCACTCGGCGGCGCCCTCGGCGGTTTCACCACCGGCCGGCGTGAAGTGGTCGAGGTGCTGCGCCAGCGCTCGCGCCCCTACCTGTTCTCGAACTCGCTGCCGCCCCACGTCGTCGCCGCGGGCAGCAAGGTCTTCGACATGCTGGCCGCCGCCGACGACCTGCGCGCGCGCCTGCAGGACAACACCGCCTACTTCCGCGAACAGATGGCCGCGGCCGGGTTCGACCTCAAGCCCGGCGTGCATCCGATCGTGCCGGTGATGCTGTACGACGCGCCGCTGGCGCAGAAGTTCGCGCAGCGCCTGCTCGAGGAAGGCATCTACGCGATCGGCTTCTTCTTCCCGGTCGTGCCCAAGGGCCAGGCCCGCATCCGCACGCAGATGAGCGCGGCGCACACCCGCGAGCACCTCGATCGCGCGATCGCCGCGTTCACCAAGGTCGGCCGCGAGCTGGGCGTCATCGGCGGGTGAGCCCGGCGCGCTAGCCCCGGATGCGCGCCAGCGACAGCGCGTCGACGAACGCGCCGTCGCGGAACGCGTAGTCGCGATGGCGCCCTTCCTCGACGAAGCCGTGGCGCAGGTAGAGCGCGATGCCGGCGGCGTTGTCGGCATAGACCTGGAGCTCGAGCCGGCGCAGCTGAAGCCAGCGGTCGGCCAGGTCGATCGCCGCCGCGAGCAGCGCGGTGCCGACGCCCCGCCCCTGCCAGTCGTCGTGCACACCCATGCCGATGTCGCCGACGTGGCGGCGCCGCGGGTGCGTCCCGGCATACAGGCCCAGCTGCCCGACGACGTCGTCGCCGGCGCAGGCCAGCAGCACGTGGGCGTTGGGATCGACCGCCTGCAGGCGCTGCCGCCACAGGTCCAGCGAGGGGAACGGCAGCTGCAGGGTCCCGGCCTGGGCGCGGGGTGCGGCGTAGATGGCCTGCACGGCGACGTAGTCGTCCGGTTCGGCGCGGCGGATCGTGATCGGCGGGGACATGGCCTCAGGGCTCGGACGGGGTGGCAAGGCTCAATACTTCACCAGCGCCGAGCTCGCGCCAAGCCCCCTTGGCCAACTCGCCCAGCGCAACGCCGCCGATGGCGACCCGCACCAGGCGCAGCACGCCCAGCCCGTGGGCGGCGAGCAGGCGGCGGATCTGGCGATTGCGGCCTTCGTCGAGGACGATTTCCAGCCAGGCATTGCGGGTGCCGCTGCGCAGGAGCGTCGCGGACTTCGCCGCCAGCGGCTCGCCCTCGTCGAGCACGCCCAGGACCAGCTTCCGCAGCAGGGCGTCGTCGGGGATCGCGTCCACCTGCACGTGGTAGGTCTTGTCGAGCCCCTGAACCGGGTCGGTGATCGCGGCGGCCCAGCCCGGGTCGTTGCTCATCAGCAGCAGGCCCTCGCTGGCCTGGTCCAGGCGCCCGACCGGCGCCAGCCAGGGCAGCCCGCTGCCCTCGAGGCAGGCGTAGACGGTGTCGCGCTGGCGTTCGTCCCGGGCCGTGGTGACCAGGCCGCGCGGCTTGTTCAGGGCCAGGTAGACCCGGGCGGCCGCGTCCAGCGCCTGGCCGTCGACCGAGACCTGGTCCAGCCCCTGCCGCACCGGGTGCTCGGGGTCGAGCACGCGGCGACCGTTCACCGCGACCCGGCCGGCGCGCACCCACTCCGCCGCCTGGGTGCGCGAGCACAGCCCGGCCTTGGACAGGACGCGGGCGACGCCGTGGCGTGCGGTGGCCGGGGAGGCCTTCGAGGGTCGCGATTGCATCCGCGAAGCATGGCGCATGCGTAGTCAAGGCGGCTAGTCTTGGGCCGGCAGGACGTCCGCCGCGATCCGCCGGTTCACCGACCCATCACCGCTGGAAACCGACCATACGCGCATGCCTGACCGCCACTCCGACGCCCCGTCCGCCTGGCGCCGCGCCCTCCGCGCGGCCGCCCTCTGGTTCGATACCTCCGCGGCCCCGGTCGAAGGCGAGGATCCGGACCGGATCGACTGGCTGCGGGTGATCCCTTTCATCGCCCTGCACCTGGCCTGCCTGGCGGTGTTCTGGGTCGGGTTCTCGTGGTTCGCGCTCGGCGTCGCTTTCGCGCTCTATGCCCTCCGGATGTTCGCGATCACCGGCTTCTACCACCGCTATTTCTCGCACAAGGCCTTCCGCGCCTCGCGGCCTGTGCAGTTCGTGTTCGCCGTGGTGGGCGCGGCCTCGGTGCAGCGCGGTCCGCTCTGGTGGGCGGCGCACCACCGCCACCACCACCGCTTCGCCGACACCGAGCACGACATCCACTCGCCGCGGCACGGTTTCTTCCGCAGCCACATGGGCTGGTTCCTGACCCGCCGCGGCTTTGCGACCGACCTCGACGCGATCAAGGATTTCGCGCGCTTCCCCGAGCTGCGCCTGCTCGACCGCTTCGACGTGCTGGTGCCGGTGCTGCTGGCCGTCGGCCTTTACGCGCTCGGCGCCTGGCTGGAAGGCGCCCATCCGGGGCTCGGCACGAGCGGGCCGCAGCTGCTGGTCTGGGGCTTCTTCGTCTCGACCATCGTGCTGTTCCACGTCACGGTGACCATCAACTCGCTGGCGCACCGCTGGGGCACCCGCCGCTTCGCCACCCGCGACGACAGCCGCAACAACGCCCTGCTCGCGCTCCTCACGTTCGGCGAGGGCTGGCACAACAACCACCACCACTTCCCGGGCTCGGCCCGGCAGGGTTTCGCGTGGTGGGAGCTGGACATCACCTACCTGGGGCTTCGTGCAATGGCGGTACTTGGACTGGTCAGCGACCTCAAGCCGGTGCCCGCCAACATGCGCACCGCGCGTCCGGAATCGGCATGAGGATCGCGGTCATCGGCAGCGGCGTGGCCGGCATGGGCGCGGCCTGGCGGCTTTCGCGCGAGCACGAGGTGGTGCTGTTCGAGCGCGAGGCGCGGCTCGGCGGCCACACCCACACGCACAAGGTCAGCCAGGGCGAACGCAGCTACTCGGTGGACAGCGGCTTCATCGTCTTCAATGCCGACAACTACCCGCTGTTCTCGCGGATGCTCGACGAGCTCGGCGTGATTTCGCAGTCCACTACGATGAGCTTCTCGGTGCAGGACGCGCGCAGCGGGCTCGAATACAACGCCACCGACTTCGACGGCCTGTTCTGCCAGCGCCGCAACCTGGTCTCGCCCCGCTTCTGGGGCATGGTCCGCGACATCCTGCGCTTCTACCGCGAGGCACCGGCGCTGCTGGCGCTGCCCGGGGAGGGCCCGTCGCTGGGCGATTACCTCGCGCAGAACCGCTACTCGCCGATGTTCATCGAGGATCACCTGGTGCCGATGGCCTCGGCGCTGTGGTCGTCGCCCGCCGAGGGCATCATGGGCTTCCCGGCCAAGTACCTGGCGCGCTTCATGGACAACCACCACATGCTGCAGGTGCAGGGACGCCCGCCCTGGCGAGTGGTGTCGGGCGGTTCGTCGAGCTACATCCGCGCGCTGGAGAAGGAGTGGAAGGTGCAGGTCCGCCTCTCCAGCCCGGTGCGCCAGGTGCGTCGCGACGCCGACGGCGTCGACGTGCACACCGACGCCGGCGTCGAGCGCTTCGACCAGGTCGTGCTGGCCTGCCACAGCGACCAGTCCCTGGCCCTGCTGGCAGACCCCAGCGCCGCCGAGACCGAGGTGCTGGGCGCCATCCCCTACCAGGCGAACGAGACCGTGCTGCACACCGATGCCCGCCTGCTGCCCACCCGCCGCAAGGCCTGGGCCGCGTGGAGCGCCTTCGTGCCCGCCGAGCCTGGCGCGCCCTGCACGGTCAGCTACTGCATGAACCTGCTTCAGGGCATCGAGTCGCGCGAGCCCTTCGTGGTCACGCTCAACCGCAGCAAGGACATCGACCCGGCCAAGGTGCTGGCGCGCATGCGCTACCAGCATCCGGTGTACACCCACGCCAGCGTCGCCGCGCAGTCGCGCCGCGCCGAGATCAGCGGCGTCAACCGCACCTGGTACGCCGGCGCCTACTGGGGCTTTGGCTTCCACGAGGACGGCCTGCGCAGCGGCATCGAGGTCGCGCGGGCGCTGGGCGCGTCGTGGCCCTGAACTCCGCCATCTACGAGGGCTGGGTCCGCCACCGCCGTTACGCGCCGCGGCCGCACGACTTCCGCTACCGGATGTTCCAGCTCTACCTCGACCTGGCCGAGCTCGACCAGGTGTTCGCGGGCCGCTGGTTCTGGTCGGTGGACCGCCGCAACCTCGCGCAGTTCCGCCGCAGCGACTACCTCGGCGACCCGGCGCTGCCGCTGGACACGGCCGTGCGCGACCAGGTCGAGGCGACGCTGGGCCGGCGCCCGGACGGCCCGATCCGGCTGCTGACCAACGGCCGCTACTTCGGCGTGGTGATGAACCCGGTGAGCTTCTACTACGGCTTCCGGGCCGATGGCCGCACGCTGGACTGGATCCTGGCCGAGATCACCAACACGCCCTGGGGCGAGCGCCATGCCTACCTGCTGACGCTGGAGCGCGCCGAACGGCGCGGCGATGCGCTGCACTGGGACTTCGACAAGGCCTTCCATGTCTCGCCGTTCATGCCGATGCAGCGCCGCTACCACTGGTCCTTCCAGACCCCGGGCAACGACCTCCGGGTGCACATGGACGTGCTCGACGGCGACGCGCGCGAGTTCGACGCTACCCTCGTCCTGGCCCGCCGGCCGCTCGACGCGCACACGCTGGCTTCATCCCTCGCGCGGTATCCCTTGCTCACCGCCAAGGTCGGCGCCGCCATCTATTGGCAGGCCGCCCGGCTCTGGCTCAAGCGCGTCCCGTTCCACCCGCATCCAGAAAGCCCGAACCGGAGTTGATCAATGAGCAGTCCCGCCGAAACCCTGACCCGCGCCTCCGAGGCGACCGGTCGCTACGGCGCGCTGGACCGGCTGTTGCGCAAGCGGCTGCTGGCCACGCTGGACGGCCTTGCCGGGGGCCAGGTGACCTTGCGCGACGGCTTGGGCAGCGAGACCCTGGGTGAGGCCGATACGGGCCTGGCGGTCACGCTGGAGGTCCTGGACCCCGGTTTCTACCGCGCCCTGGCCGGCAACGGCTCGGTCGGCGCAGGCGAGGCCTACATGGACGGGCTGTGGCGCTGCGACGACCTCGTCGCCCTGGTCCGCCTGCTGGTGATCAACCGCGACCGGCTGGATGCGATGGAGACCGGCCTGGCCCGGCTCGGGGGCGTCGCGATGCGCGCGCTGCACGCCTTCAACCGCAACACGCGCGGCGGCAGCCGCAAGAACATCGCGGCCCACTACGACCTGGGCAACGACCTGTTCAAGCTCTTCCTCGACGAGAACCTGATGTACTCCTCGGCGGTGTTCGCCGAACCGGGCGAATCGCTGGAGGCGGCCCAACGGCGCAAGCTCGAACGGATCTGCCGCAAGCTCGACCTGCAGCCGGACGACCACCTGGTCGAGATCGGCACCGGCTGGGGCGGCATGGCGCTCTACGCCGCGAAGAACTTCGGCTGCCGGGTCACCACCACCACGATTTCCCGAGAGCAGCATGCGCTCGCCACCACGCGCATCGCCGAGGCCGGCCTGTCCGACCGCGTGACGGTGCTGCTCGAGGACTACCGGGACCTCACCGGCCGCTACGACAAGCTGGTCTCGATCGAGATGATCGAAGCCATCGGCCACCAGTACCTCGAGACCTATCTCGACAAGTGCGCGTCCCTGCTCAAGCCCGAAGGCCTGGCGCTGATCCAGGCGATCACCATCGAGGACAGCCGCTACGAGCAGGCGCTGACCTCCGTCGATTTCATCAAGCGCCACATCTTCCCGGGCAGCTTCATCCCGTCGGTCAGCGCGATCACGTCGGCGGCCGGGAAGGCCAGCGACCTGCGCCTGGTCAACCTCGAGGACATCGGGCCGAGCTACGCGATCACGCTCAACCACTGGCGCCAGCGCTTCCTGTCGAAGCTCGACCAGGTGCGGGCGCTCGGCTACGACGAGCGCTTCATCCGGATGTGGGAGTTCTACCTCTGCTACTGCGAGGGCGGCTTCATCGAACGCTCGATCGGCGACGTCCACCTGCTGTTCGCCCGGCCCGGCAACCGCCGCCCGCAATACCTGCCCGCGCCCGAGGCGACCTGAGATGAACCGGGCGCTGCTCACCGCAGCGAACGTGGTCGGTTACCAGGCGGTCTGGTTTGCCAGCGTCGGCGGAGCCGGCGCCGGCCTGGCCTGGGCCGGTCCACTGGCGGCGGCGATCTTTGTTGCCGCGACGCTGGCCTTCGGTGGCCGCGCGCGGGCGGACCTGCGCCTGCTGGCCGTGGCGCTGCCGCTCGGGATCCTGCTCGACACGGCGTTCGCCGCGTCCGGCTGGCTGCGCTACGCCGAACCCTGGCCGTGGACCTGGGCGGCGCCAGTCTGGATCTGGTCGCTGTGGGCGGGATTCGCTATGACCCTGAATCACTCGATGGCCTTCCTGCGCGAGCGACCGCTGGCGGCGGCCGTGCTGGGCCTGTTCGGCGGGCCGCTGGCCTACTGGGCCGCCGCCGGCGCCTTTGACGCCGTCAGCTTCGGGGCCCCGGTGGCGTGGGTGATGGGCGCACTGGCCATAGGCTGGGCGGTTGTGCTGCCGGTGCTGTTCGCACTGGACACGCGGCTGGCGGCGTCAGTGCCGCAAGAGGCGCTGGCGTGAACTGCTGGCAATCGATCGGCATCATCTGGCTGGCCTCGGCGCTGGGGATGAGCGCGCTATGGGCCTTCTCGATGCGGGTGAAGAACGTCGGCTACGTCGACGTTGGCTGGGCCGGCCTGATGGCGCTGGCGGCGTTGTTCGCCGGCATCGTCGGCGAAGGCGCGCCGCTGGTGCGCGGCCTGGTCGCGATGTTCGGCAGCGTCTGGGGCGCGCGCCTGTGCCTGCATCTGTTGCACCGCGTGCTCAACGAGGAGGAGGACGGCCGCTACCGCGCGCTGCGCGAAGAGTGGAAAGGCAGTCCCGCCCGCTTCTTCGCCTTCTTCCAGCTGCAGGCGGTGGTGGTGGCGCTGTTCTCGCTCCCGTTCATGGCCGCGGCCGCCAATCCGAACTACCACCTGGATGCCTGGCTGCTGCTGGCGATCGCGGTTTGGCTGGTGTCGACGGCCGGCGAATCGCTGGCCGACCGCCAGCTCGCCCGCTTCCGCGCCGACCCGAGCAATCGCGGCAAGACCTGCCGCGACGGCCTCTGGGCCTGGTCGCGGCACCCGAACTATTTCTTCGAGTGGCTGCACTGGTTCAGCTACGTGCTGCTGGCCGTCGGCAGCCCGCTGTTCTGGTTCTCGCTGGCTGGCCCGATCGTGATGTTCGCCTTTCTCTACCGCGTCAGCGGCATCCCATGGACCGAGGCGCAGTCGCTGCGCTCCCGGGGCGAGGACTATGCTCGCTACCAGCGCGAAGTCAGCGCCTTCTTTCTCTGGCCCCCGCGCCGCAATCCCTGAGTTTCCGGAGTCCTGAATGTCACTGATCGACCTGTGCGAGCGCGGCCTGCTGCCTGATGCCCTCACCCGCCTCGGCATCCGCCGGCTCAGCGCGCAGCGCCTGCGCGACGAAGGCGCCAACGACCTGGAGGCCGCGGACCTGCGCTTCCGGCGCCTGCTCGACGAACTGCGCCGCAGCCCGATCGCGATCGAGACCGCGGCCGCGAACGAGCAGCACTACGAGGTGCCGACGCGCTTCTTCGAGCTGTGCCTGGGCAAGCGCCTGAAGTACTCGAGCTGCTACTACGCCAATGGCGACGAGGACTTGGACCAGGCCGAGGAAGCGATGCTGGCGCTGTACGGCGAACGCGCCGAGCTTGCCGACGGCCAGCGCATCCTCGAGCTTGGCTGCGGCTGGGGCTCGCTGACGCTTTGGATGGCGCAGCAGTACCCGAACGCGCGCATCACCGGCGTGTCCAATTCGCGCACCCAGCGCGAGCACATCCTCGCCCAGGCCGCGCAGCGCGGGCTGGCCAACGTCGAGATCATCACCTGCGACGTGAACCAGCTGCAGCTGCCGGAGCACCAGTTCGACCGCGCCGTGTCGATCGAGATGTTCGAGCACATGCGCAACTACCAGCACCTGCTGGGCAAGGTCTCGCGCTGGCTGGTGCCGGGCGGGAAGCTGTTCGTGCACATCTTCTGCCACCGCAGCCTGATGTACCCCTTCGAAACCGAAGGCGAGGACAACTGGATGGGGCGCCATTTCTTCACCGGTGGCTTGATGCCGTCGGCCGACACCCTGCTGCATTTCCAGGACGACCTGTCGATCGAACAGCGCTGGCTGCTGTCCGGGCGCCACTACGAGCGCACGGCGAACCAGTGGCTCGAGAACCAGGATCGCCACCGGGATGAAGTGATGGCCGTGCTGACCGAGGCCTACGGCGCCGCCGAAGCGGCGCGCTGGCAACAGCGCTGGCGGATGTTCTGGATGGCCTGCGCCGAACTGTTCGGCTACTCAGGCGGCAACGAGTGGGGCGTGGCCCACTACCGGTTCAGCACTTCTCGGTAGCGGTGACCTTGCAGGGCGCGGCCGGCGCCGTCACGGGCGCGGCGGTCGCCGCGGCGGCGCCGGGCTTGCCGGTCGCCACGCGGATGCCCTTGGCCTTCATCCAGGCGTCGAACTCATCGGCCGTCATGCGGCGACCGTTCTGGCTCATGTCGAAGCGCCACGGCGAATTGTCGTGCTGGGTCTTGGGCTGGTAGGCCGGTGCGGCCGCAGGGGTCGACGAAGGCGCCGGCACGGCTGCCTGCGGCACGGACGGCTTCCGGGCCCTCGCGATGAAATCCACGACATTGACGCAGGCCGCGAGCGCGGGAGGCGCGCGGTACATCTCCGGCGTGGGCAGCGTGCCGGGCAGCGGCGCCGAAACCGGGGTGCCACAAGGCGCGGTGTTGGCCGCTGCGAGCGCCGGCAGGAACAGGGAAATCAGGAGGGCGCTGCGGATCATGGGGACACCGGCGGATTCTGGGGATGTGGCAGCTTAGGTCCCCGATGCGAATCACGCAAACGGAAGTCTTGCCGCGGTTCACAAACACGCTGGCGCGTACCCCAAAAAGCGAAGCCCGGCACTAGGCCGGGCTTCGTTTATTGCCGTGGAGACTGAAGGATCAGTTCTGCACGTTCAGCTCGGTGCGACGGTTGCGCGCACGGCCTTCGTCGGTGTCGTTGGTGTCGATCGGACGGGCTTCGCCGAAGCCGATCGGACCCACCAGACGGCCGGCGTCGATGCCGTTGTTGGTCAGGTAGTTGTACACCGTGCGGGCACGACGCTCGGACAGGCCCTGGTTGTACTGCTCCGAACCGACCGAGTCAGTGTGACCGGCCACTTCGACGCGCAGCTGCGGGTACTTGGCGAGGATCGAGACGGCCTCGGCCAGGATCGCCTGGGCGTCCGGACGCAGGGTGTCACGATCGAAGTCGAAGTTCACGCCCTTCAGGTCGATGGTCAGCTGCACCGGGCAGCCGTCCGGACCGATGGCCTGGCCAGCGGCCGAGTTCGGGCACTTGTCGTCGCAGTTGTTGATGCCGTCGCCGTCGTCGTCCAGGTCGGCGCAGGTGGTCTGCGGGACGTCCGGCTGACGGTCCGGCACGACCGGCGTGGCCAGGTTACCCAGCTTCACGAGCAGGGTGACGCCGGCGAGCAGGTCGCTGAACTTGTCGGCGGTCGGGGCAACGACCGAGCTGTCGTCGAACGAGGCGCGGTGGGCGATTTCGCCACGCAGCGCGTAACGATCCCAGTTGCCCTGGACGCCGACGCCGAGCTGCGCGGTCAGGTTGGTGTCTTCACGCTGGCCCGGGGAGTTCGGGTTCGGGAAGTTGTCGAACTCTTCCTCGGACTTCTGCGCACCGACGCCGAAGCGCACGTACGGGTGCCACTTGTAGCCTTCCTTGATGAAGTGGTAACGGGCATCAAGGGTCGCGCCGTACTGGCTGAACAGCAGTTCCCGGCCATTGAAGTTCGGATTCTGGTAGTTCAGTTCGCCGTCGATCGACCAGTTCGGCGAGATGAACTTGCCGAAGCCGAGGGTCAGGTAGCCCGGGTCCGAGGTCTGGCGGTCTTCGTCCTGGAAGTTCAGGCCGGCACCGGTGGACAGGTACCAACGGTCGTCAAAATCTTGAGCAGCAGCGGAATGCGCCATGGTAGCCGCGGCAAGCAGGGCGCAGCACAGTAGGTTCTTCTTCATGACTTATCTCCAAATAAACAGGGGTGACTTCACACGGGGGGACACTGGATGCAACGCCACCACGTGAACTGGACTCTAAACGCCAGTGGATCATAAACGCCGTTGCGTTAACGGGAACCTAACATTCAAGCGCCCGTTGAGCAAGATAGGGCTTTACAAAGTGAACAGATCCATGAACCGATGGATCGGGGTCGCCTCGAAACGCGACGTATCTCCGGTAAGTGCAAGAATTTGATCGACTTTCCGGCTCGGCAGCTGACCCCGCGCCGCCGACTCGAACTTTTGCAGCAGGGCCGGGATACCTTCCCCGCGCCGCTCCCGGTGGCCGATGGGGACGTCGATGGAGACCTTGCCGGTGCTGCTGCCGTCCCGGAAGAAGACCTCGACCGCGTTGCCGATGGTCCGCTTCTCCGGGTCCGCATAGTCCTGGGTGAACCCGGGATTCTCGCGAACGTGCATCCGCTCGCGCAGCGCATCGATGCGCGGATCGGCGGCGACGGCGTCCGAATAGTCCTCGGCCGTGAGGCGGCCAAACACCAGCGGCACCGCCACCATGTACTGCAGGCAGTGGTCGCGGTCGGCGGGATTCGAGAGCGGACCGGTCTTGTCGATGATGCGGAGGGCGGCCTCCTGGGTTTCGATCACGATGCGGTCGATCTGGTCGATCCGGCCCGCCACCTTCGGGTGCAGCTGCATCGCGCACTCCACCGCCGTCTGGCCGTGGAACTCGGCCGGGTGGCTGATCTTGAAGAGGATGTTCTCCATCACGTAGCTGCCGAACGGCCGGTCGAACTCGAAGGGCTTGCCGTTGAACAGCACATCGTAGAAGCCCCAGGTCCCCGCGGTCAGCGCACTCGGGTAGCCGATGCAGCCCTTCACCGCGTTCAGGGCATGGGTGACGGCCCGGCGGCCGGCGTCGCCCGCGGCCCAGCCCTTGCGGGGGCCGGCGTTCGGCGCGTGTCGGTAGGTGCGCAGCGCACCCCCGTCGACCCAGCTGTGGCTGACCGCATTGATGATTTCTTCCTTGCCGCCCCCCAGCAGGTGGGTGGCGACGGCGGTGGAGGCCAGCCGGACCAGCAGCACGTGGTCGAGGCCGACGCGGTTGAAGCTGTTCAGCAGCGCGTACGAGCCCTGGATTTCATGGGCCTTGATGGCGGCGGTGAGGACGTCGCGCACCGTCACCGGCTTGCCGTGCTCGCGCTCGGCCTTGCGGCTGAGGTAGTCGGCGACCGCGAGGATCGCGCCGAGGTTGTCGGACGGGTGGCCCCACTCGGCCGCCAGCCAGGTGTCGTTGAAGTCCAGCCAGCGCACCTGCACGCCGATGTTGTAGGCGGCCTGCACCGGGTCGAGTTCGAACGAGGTGCCCGGGACGCGGGCGCCGCCGGGTAGGTTGGCGCCCGGCACGATCGGCCCGAGGTGCTTGACGCATTCGGGATGGCGCATCGCCAGCATCGCGCAGGCCAGCGAGTCGAGCAGCATGTAGCGCGCCGTCGTGTAAGCCTCGGAGGAGCCGATGTAGTAGTCGGTGACGTAGTTGGCGATGTCCACCATCGCCTGGTCGGGCTCGGGGCGCTGTGCGGAACGGATGTCTTGCTGGCTCATGGGGC
>LNFM01007754.1_pt1 | contig 27271 bp, 24 predicted proteins | sample 596031 | NCBI WGS metagenome assembly LNFM01 (sample SAMN04254537, study PRJNA301005) | activated carbon metagenome | isolation source: dual media filters at the Ann Arbor, Michigan drinking water treatment plant | place: USA: Ann Arbor
TCTACCGCATCCACGGCACCAACAACGACCGCTCGATCGGCCGCGCCAACTCCTCCGGCTGCTTCCGCCTGACCAACGCCCACGTCATCCACCTCGCCACGATCGCCAAGGTCGGCACCAAGGTGACGGTGGTCTCCAAATACACCGGCGGCGTCAGCGAAGGCGCCCCCCTCGCCTCCCTCTTCGGCGGCTTCGGCGCGAGCGACCCGCAGCCGGCCGTGAAGAGCAAGAAGGCCAAGGTGAAGTCGAAAGCGACCAAGGCCAAAGCGAAGGCCGTGAAGGTTTCGGGGGCGCAGTAGGGGGGGGGGCGAGACACCCAAAAGTGTCATCCCGGGCCTTGTGCCCGGGACCCATCGCGCCACGAGTCGCGACGATGTGGTTGCCCGGGAGCACCAGCAGCGCGGGATAACAATTCGGGCCATTGCGGAATGTCACGCCCAATCAGATTCATCTTCCATTGGCGCACATAGCGCTTCGGCGCCTTTCCGCGCGGGGTCGTCCGTCGCGGACTCGGATGTCACTTTAGCCTCTACTCGCGGTCAGCTTGGGTATACGCGTACATCCTCTCCACAACTTCATGGCTTTGACTGCCGCCGTTGCCAACTCCTCGTCAAACCGAGTCGCTTTTTCAAAACCCCCACAGTTTTTTTTGAAAGGCCAAGCTCACTAGCAATCTTCTCATTTGATAATCTATTCTTCGTCATTTCGACGACGCGATCGGAGATATTTTCTAATCGCACGTAGCGCCGGGGGGAATATACGCCGAGCCGCTTCTTCACACTGATTACGAAAGTCGGAGAAGTACCCAATTTTCTCCCAATCGCTGCATTTGACAATCCTTCGCTAAGCATTTCAGAGATGCGTTGCGCAATTTCATCATTTATCAATGGTGGAGCGCCTTTTCCAGGAGCTTCGCTCAAAGCGCTCGCAATCAGCCGTGCTGCGTCACTGCCCGACTGTGGGTCAATCAGATGCGGCTCCAACCACACAGCCCATCGCCTAACAGTGTTGCCATGGCGTTTTTTCGTCGCTTCGTTATCCCAAGCCACCCCCGCTTGTGCAGCAACAGCATCTGCGATCTCGCTTGTCGTTGCTCCAGGGTTAATTATTAGCGTTGATCGAGCAGCCTTTATAGATGGCTCAAGACTGACAGCGCGACGAAGAATTGTCTCAGGATTGGCTACCGTATCCGAACCAAGGAAAACGCCGGTGGCGTTGATATTTAGAAGGCCTAAGGAAAAGAGCTCACGAATTGTATTTCTTCCATACTTTTCTTCGCATCGCGTGCGCGACTGACCCGGATTCGCCTTTATGCTATTTAGAGCCTCGATTGCCCTCGGAGGGGAGCCTTGCGGAACAAAGATGCCATCTCTATTTCTAGACTTCCGCTCACCATTTGAAACCGGCAGGATCACAGACGACGGTACGCCCAATGCAATAAGCGCAGCCGCCTCGTAACCTTCCTCTGCTTCAAAGAATTGTTCAATTGGCTCAAGTGGTACTTCCACTACTCCGCTGTCTGGATGCGCGGTTAAGGCCAACGAGTTCGGCATGTCCGGCCGCACAACTACACAGGAAATTGCCAGCGTCGCATCCCTATTCTCAGCACTTCTTTGAAGCTTTCGTTGCACCAGATGGCGCAAGAGAGCGAGGAAATACTGTTTCCGCTCTTCTTTTTGGCGCAGAAGGTAGCCTAAGCGGCTCTTCCACTCTGCAGAAATATTATCAAATACAGGGTCACTAAAAGTGACCCAATCTTCACGGACATTCACGCGAGCGTATACAGCGGCAGATGATTCCGCGGTCCGAGGAATGGCGCGCCAAGCTGTTAAATCAGCAACAACGGGTCCATCCAATATGAGTCCTGTCCGACCGATTTTCACTGCGTCATTTCCAAGCAGATACCAATCCTGCTGAGTGCGCTTTGCCTCCAGTTTTGCCTGTTGAGTATTTTCAGAGTTGCGTCTCCACATGGCCGCCCCTTTAAGAGAATTTATTTTTTGGGCGATCGATCCATTTAATTCGATTTGGGCACCAGCCAAGTCACGATGCGCCGACTGATTAGTCTCTGTCCGCACCCATGCCTCGGCTCGCCTCGTATCTTCAGTATCGCGAAGTTGTGGGTCGCAGTTATGAAAAGTGAGCTCAATGGTCGCCGATTTAATCGAGAATAGAACGTCTACTTCGAAACGCTGGGTCCTAATCTTTATTCTCTCGCTGCCAAATGATGCAGACAGAGTTAGGTCGAAGCCGTCCGTTGGGTCATTCGATTTTGTCCGAAGCGACAGAGATGCAATCCGGCGATCCAATGGAGCAGGAAGTTTCACACTGGCATCAACCACGAGGCGCGGCCCGACTGACTTGGGTAGATGACTATCCCGTTGTTTTCGGCTCATGTCGTGTCCCCGACCTAAGATAGTGATGCAGGCTAACATAGGCGCTCAATGATTCGTCACGACAAACATCGTAACAATGAGCTTGTAATTCGTGCCAGGGCAGCCCCATCTGCTTCCTCCACACCCCCTTCCCCGCCCGCACCACACCGCCTACCCTCCCCACTCCACAACCACCATCGAAGCAGCCCCCCATGACCGACACCAGCGGCGGCGAGACGACGACGCTTTATGAGGCGATCGGGGGCGAGGAGACGGTGCGCCGCCTCGTCCGGCGCTTTTATGAGCTGATGGATACGCTGCCCGAGGCCAAGGCCTGCCGCGATGTCCATCCGCCGAGCCTCGCGGGCAGCGAGCAGAAGCTGTTCGACTACCTGAGCGGCTGGCTCGGTGGCCCGCCGCTCTACACGACGAAGCACGGCCACCCCATGCTGCGCCGCCGGCATTTCGCAGCCCCCATCGGCCGCGCGGAGCACGACGGCTGGATGCTGTGCTTCGAGACGGCACTCGCCGAGACGGTCGACAACCCCGCGCTGCGCGAGGCCATGCTCGTCCCCGTCCGCCGCCTCGCCGCCCACATGCAGAACAAGGGCTGACAAAACTTATCCCCGCCCCCTCGCACCGCTCTTATCCTCCCGTCGTCCGTCTCGCGAGGGCACTCGGGCTCGAGCTGGGAGACTGCGGGAGACGGACGCGCGTCGGATAGACGTAGGCAGCACTCAGCCGCTGCCGGAGGATTCCGCAACCCAGAGGCCGTCGTGAGACACCCCGAGGGTAAGAGCCGCCGTTCGAAAACGGATGCGCGGGGGCTCGCGGGCCGGTCGTCCGAAATGAGGGACCACCCAGCGGGAGGGTCGCATCCCAATCCAACCTGCAAAAGAGCGAGACCGTCCCGCTCCGCGCCCCATCCAATCAGGACTCCGGGTCCCGTCGGCCGCGGAGAGGTCAGCCATGCGCGCAGGAAACCAGCCCTCACGCTTACGCCGCCAGCGACTTCGTTCCGAGATAGGCGTCGAACGCGGCCCAGAACCGTTGCCGGATCTCGTCGCGCTCCTGCAGCAGCTCATGCTGCGATCCGGCGAGCGCCACCCGCGCCCCGAGCTTCAGGCGGCTCGCGAACGTCTCGAGGGCCGACGACGAGACGATCCGATCGGTGCCGGCTGCAACCAGCAGCATCGGGATGCGCACCCGCTGCGCCAGCTCCGGCGCCATCAGCATCGAGCACGACGCATAGGCCGCTTTCAACCAGCGGTTCGTCGGCGAGCCGAGCGCCAGGTCCGGCCGCTGCTCGATCAGTTGCCGGTTGCGCTCGAAGCGCTCGCGATCGGACGTGAACGGGTTGCCCTCGAAGGGACACAGATCGACCGGCACGTCGCTCCCCCCCGGCACATAGAGGCGTCCCGGCGGCCCGATGCCGACGACCCGGGCCAGCATCGACGCCACCCGCGGTGGCACCGGCAACCGCTCGCGCGCGATATCGAGGAGAGGTGCGGAGAGGATCATCCGGTCGAACCACAGCCCCGGAACAACGGAGAGACGCAGCAGCACGTTGCCGCCCATCGAATGCCCGATGCCGAAATACGGCGCCGGGCAGTCCGGCAGCACGATCTCCTTCATGAAGCGATAGACGTCCGCCTCGTAGTCCGCGAAGCTCTCGACGTGTCCCTTGCGCGGATTGTCGAGCAGGCGCTCCGAACCGCCCTGGCCACGCCAATCACAGATCGCAACCGCGAACCCGCGTCGCCGGAGATCCGCAATCGTCTCGAAATACTTCTCGATCGGCTCCGCCCGCCCGGGAAAGAGACAGGCCGTGCCGCGACTGGGTCCACGCGTCGCATCCCAGCGGGCGAACCGAAGCAGCACGTCCCCCTTGCCGGGCAGCATGCCGACGACGGCCCCACTCGGAACAGGATTTCGCGCAAGCGAGGCGAGCGAGGCTTCTGGTGTCACGGGCGATTGTCCGTTGCGAGGGCGCGAGACGCTGTCTTGGCGATAGCGCATATCCGCTGCCCGATAAAGGGACGACGCAGCGCCGTACCGCGGTTGCAGTCGTGCGACCGCCACAAAAAACTCTTCAATCGATGTCACTTGGCGGGACGACGAAGCATGAGGAAAAAGATCAAGATGAGGAATTAGCGCAGACAATCAAATGGTTAATGAATGAAGTTCACAAAATTTGGTTGACCTCGCAACCCTCTCGGCTTCTGCTTCGCGGCGCTTGAACGGCCTCCTGAACGGGGGGTGCCGCAGGCAAATGAGAGCGCGCGCTGTCGCGCGCACAGCGGCCGGATGCGGGGGGGACTCCCGAGCCGGGCCGCCGCACCACGGGACCTGGTTGCGGATCGCCCCCAAAGCGATTCGGGCCAGCGCCAGAACGTTCCGCACCGCGGAACGCACCGACGACAGGAGGTTACGATGCGTACTATCTTCCGCGCCGCCACCATGGCGGCACTCTGCCTTTTTGCGAACATCTCCGGCGCGACGGCCGACGGCTGGGGCGACAACACCGCCTACCGCTCGAATGGCTGGTCCAGCCCCACGGCCAGTGTCCGGAGCGGCCTTTTGAGAGAGGACGCCGCTCCAACCCGCGCCGCCACGAGCCAGCGCCGTTCGCTCTCCGCCGGTGTTGCATCCGACGAAGATCGCCCTCAGCGCCGGACACGCGGCACGCGCACCGCATCGCTCGGCGCGGGTTCGATCGGCACCGGCGGCGGCACCACCGGCATGGCCTCGTTCTACTGGCAGCCGCAGCGCGTCGCGTCCGGCGGCTGGTTCAATCCGAACGCCCTGACAGCCGCCCACAAGACGCTGCCGTTCGGCACACGCGTGCGAGTCACACACCTCGGCAACGGCCGCTCGGTCGATGTCACCATCAACGATCGCGGCCCCTACATCGCCGGCCGCATCATCGACCTGTCGAAGCGCGCGGCGGGCGTGATCAACATGACCGGCCAGGGCGTTGCCCGCATCCAGATGACGGTGCTCGGGCGCTGAACAAAAAAAGCGAACGGCGGGTGTCTGGGCACCCGCCGCTCGTTTGCTATCGCCTGGGCAGATCTTTAGTCGCTCGGATCACGAGCAACCGCTCGTGCCGCCGCACGTGTCGCACTTGAGGCAGGTGCCGTTGCGAACGAGCGTGAAGTTGCCGCACTCCTGGCAGCTCTCGCCCTCGTAGCCCCGCACCTTGGCCTCGCGCCGCCGCTCGGCGACCGTGAGCGTCGGCGCAACGTTGACCGCCACCGCGGCCGTCGCACCGATCGTCACCCGCTCCTCGGCGATCTCCCGCACGAGCAGTGTCGTCTCGTTGCGCTGGAACGCCTTGCTGACGGTCTGTTGCATGGCCGTCACCGAGTTCGACTCAGGAACCCCGACCGGCTCCATCGCCAGCGCCGTCGAGCCGCGCACCACGAACACGTTCGGCTGGATGCCGCGCGTCAGGCCCTTCGACATGAAGCGCGCTGCCGGCATCGCGGGCGGTGTCTCCTCCTCGAGCTCCTCGTCGGAGGTGCCGAGCCCGGTCTCGCCCACGATCTCACGCGGATCGACGTGCGCCAGGTCGTGACGTCCGAGATACGACACGGCGAGTTCGCGGAAGATGTAGTCGAGGATCGACGTCGCGTTCTTGATCGCGTCGTTGCCCTGCACGAGACCCGCCGGCTCGAAGCGCGTGAACGTGAACGCGTCCACGTACTCTTCCAGCGGCACGCCGTACTGCAGTCCGAGCGAGATCGCGATGGCGAAGTTGTTCATCAACGAGCGGAAGGCGGCACCTTCCTTGTGCATGTCGATGAAGATCTCGCCGAGACGCCCGTCCTCGTACTCGCCGGTGTGCAGGTAGACCTTGTGCCCGCCGACCGTCGCCTTCTGGATATAGCTCTTGCGCCGCGCCGGGAGCTTCTCGCGCTCGCGCGCCCTCTCGACGATCCGCTCCACGATCCGTTCGGCCGCCAGTGCCGCGCGGTTGTTGGCGGGCTTGTCGGCGGTGAGCTCCGCCGCGATGTCCTCGGCCTCGTCCGCGTCGTCCGACAGGATCTGCGAGTTGAGCGGCTGGGACAGCTTCGAGCCGTCGCGGTAGAGCGCGTTGGCCTTCAGCGCCAGACGCCACGACAGCATGTAGGACTGCTTGCAATCCTCGACCGTCGCCTCGTTGGGCATGTTGATCGTCTTCGAGATCGCCCCTGAGATGAACGGCTGCGACGCCGCCATCATGCGTATGTGGCTCTCGACCGAGAGGAACCGCTTGCCCTTGCGCCCGCACGGGTTGGCGCAGTCGAAGATCGAGATGTGCTCGGCCTTCAGGTGCGGCGCCCCTTCGAGAGTCATCGAGCCGCAGACGTGCTCGTTGGCCAGCTCGATGTCCTTCTTCGAGAATCCGAGGTGCGCGAGCAGGTCGAAGCCCGGCTCGTCGAGCTTCTCCTTCGGCACCTTCAGCGTTTCGAGCAGGAACGCCTCGCCCAGCGTCCAGCGATTCATCGCGAACTTGATGTCGAAGGCGCTCTTCAGCGCGCCCTCGAGCTTTTCCAGCGCCTCGTCCGTGAAGCCCTTCGCCTTCAGTGTAGAGTGGTTGATCGCGGGCGCCTGACGCATCGTGCCGTGACCGACGGCGTAGGCTTCGATCTCGGCGATTTTCGCCTCCGAGTAGCCGAGCGTACGCAACGCATCGGGCACCGCGCGGTTGATGATCTTGAAGTAGCCGCCACCGGCCAGCTTCTTGAACTTCACGAGCGCGAAGTCGGGCTCGATGCCGGTGGTATCGCAATCCATGACGAGGCCGATCGTGCCGGTCGGCGCGATCACCGTCGATTGCGCGTTGCGGAACCCGTAGGCCTGCCCGAGATCGAGGGCACGATCCCACGCCCGCATCGCCGCCGTTACGATCTCCTGCTCTGGGCACGAGGCATGGTCGAGCGGAACCGGACGCGTCGCCAGCTTCTCGTAGCCGTCACGATGCCCGTACGCCGCCCGCCGATGATTGCGGATCACGCGCAGCATATCGGCCGCGTTCGGCTCGTATCCGGGGAACGGTCCGAGCTCCGAAGACATCTCCGCGCTGGTGGCGTAGGCGACACCGGTCATGACCGCCGAGATCGCGCCACAGATTGCACGGCCCGGCGCCGAGTCGTAGCCGATGCCCGACGCCATCAGCAGGCCACCGATATTGGCGAAGCCGAGGCCCATCGTGCGGTACTTGTAGGACAGCTCCGCGATCTGCCGGCTCGGGAACTGCGCCATCATCACCGAGATCTCGAGCACGATGGTCCACAGGCGGCAGCAGTGCTCGAAGGCCGCAACGTCGAACGACCCGTCGGCCTTGCGGAACGTCATGAGGTTCAGCGAGGCGAGGTTACAGGCCGTGTCGTCGAGGAACATGTACTCCGAGCACGGGTTCGACGCGCGGATCGGTCCCGATTGCGGGCACGTGTGCCAGTCGTTGATCGTCGAATGGAACTGGATGCCGGGATCGGCCGACGCCCAGGCGGCGTTGCCGATCTTGTCCCACAACTCGCGCGCCTTCAGCGTCTTGACCGTGCGTCCGTCGAGACGTGCCGTCAGGTTCCATTCGCCATCGTCGCCGACGGCCTTGAGGAACTCGTCGGTGACGCGGACCGAGTTGTTCGAGTTTTGGCCCGAAACGGTGAGATAAGCCTCCGAATCCCAGTCGGTGTCGTAGGTCGCGAAATCAATGTCCTTCTGGCCCTGTCGCGCCATCTGGATCACGCGCAGGATGTAGTTTTGCGGAACCTGGTCGCGCTTGGCGTCCCGGATCGCACGCTTCAAGGCGGGATTGCGTGCTGGATCGTAGCAGCGCTCGTCGCGCCCCGCGGCCGTCTCGGCGCCGTCCGTATCGCAGGTCGCAATGGCCGAGAGAATGGCCTTCAGCCGCTTCTGGCAGATCTTGGAGCCGGCGACGAGAGCCGCGACCTTCTGCTCCTCCTTCACCTTCCAGTCGATGTAGGCTTCGATGTCGGGATGATCGACGTCGACCACCACCATCTTGGCGGCGCGCCGCGTCGTTCCACCCGACTTGATCGCGCCCGCCGCCCGGTCACCGATCTTGAGGAAACTCATGAGGCCGGACGAACGCCCGCCGCCGGACAGCTTCTCGTTTTCCGAGCGCAGCGCCGAGAAGTTCGAACCCGTACCCGAGCCGTACTTGAACAGGCGCGCCTCGCGCACCCACAGGTCCATGATCCCGTTCTCGTTGACGAGATCGTCGTCGACCGACTGGATGAAGCAGGCATGCGGCTGCGGATGCTCGTAGGCCGACTCGGATCGCGTCAATTGGCCCGTGCGATAGTCCACGTAGTAATGGCCCTGCCCCGGGCCGTCGATGCCGTAGGCCCAATGCAGGCCGGTGTTGAACCACTGCGGCGAGTTGGGCGCGCCCATCTGCATCGCCAGCATGTAGCAGTGCTCGTCGAAGAACGCGCGGGCATCTTCCTCGCTCGAGAAATAGCCGCCCTTCCAACCCCAGTAGGTCCACGTTCCGGCGAGGCGGTCGAATACCTGGCGCGCATCGCTCTCGCCCGTTATGCGCTCCTTGGCCGTCAACCCCGCCAGTGCGGCCTCGTCGGGAACCGAGCGCCAGAGCCACGACGGCACCTGCGTCTCTTCGATTCGCTTCAGGCTTCGCGGCACGCCGGCCTTACGGAAGTACTTCTGTGCGAGGATGTCCGCCGCCACCTGGCTCCAGTGCTCGGGCACCTCGAAGCCGTCGAGACGGAACACCACCGAGCCGTCCGGATTACGGATCTCGGACGTCGCACGACGAAACTTGATCGTCGCATAAGGAGACTTGCCGGCTTCGGTGAACCGCCGCGTGATCTTCATGAAGCGCCCCGTTGGGCGGTTTCAGGACTTCGCTCTTCGACGCACAAACAAACCGAGCGGCCATCGCCGCCATTTTTTGTAGGTTGATTTTTCGCCGGCCTGACACGGCCGACGACTTGGGTTGCAGCCAGGACGCGGCCGCGACGGACGCTATGCAACTGAGCCACACTCGTGTCGGCATGTGCTGGACGCACGCCTTCACCCCGGTCGATAGCTCAACTCCGACCGGATATTCACGCACTCGCCCACAAGGGCATGATGTCATTTCAGGATTTGGCGCAGCATCCCGTGAGGGGTGCGCCGAACAAGACCTAAGCTATGACGATTCGCGGCCGTCGTCACGAGCCCTTGGGGTTGCCCATGCGACCACACCACTAGATGTAGATGACGCCGCCCGCGATTGCGGGACCGGTGGATCGACCCTCGCCGCAGCCGCATGATTACTGGCGAACCGGCCGGATGAGCCGCGTCGGCCCGGTGTTGATAACTTTGGTCGGCTCCGCCCGATGTGGTACGTCGGTAGTCGTACGACTGTCACAAGGCCGCCCACGCGTTGCACGATTGCATCAGGTGATGCCGCAGCCGGTCGACGGCTGCCACCGGCACTCCCTCGTTCGCATCGTGCCGGCTGCTGGACAACCCGCCGACGCCGATGTCATAAGCCGATGAGAGACAACGGCCGCGCATCGCGCCGACCGGATACACGGGCAGGGCAATGAGCATCTTCAGCGAAATCTTCAGCTGGTGGGGCGGCAACACATGGTCGCTTCGTTTGACCACGTGGTGGCGGGGCGAGTTCGTCGGCGCTGACGAGATGGGCAACCGCTACTATGTGCAGCGCTCCGGAGTCGGACCGCTCGGCGTGCCGCGCCGCTGGGTCGTCTACGCGAATGGCGCCGAAGCATCCAAGATCTCACCCGATTGGCACGGCTGGATGCACTATACGGTCGACACGCCACCGACCAAGGAGACGTATGTCCCGCGCCCCTGGCAGAAGCCGCACCGGCCCAACATGACCGGCACCTCCGAGGCCTACCGGCCTTCGGGCTCCATCCTGGCCTCGGGAACACGGCCGAAAGCGACAGGGGATTATTCGGCCTGGCGGCCGGATTGACCTGTGCATTTCGATGACCACGCTCGCGCCGCACTCTAGTGACGATATGCTGTTCGACGGCGAATCGCCTCTGGCCCATGTCGAGGTCGACCGGCGCGATGGAATCGGAGGGAGCTTGGCGGATCGGATGCGGCAAAGCGCTGACGGCATCTTGCGATCATGTGTTCCGCACTCTCAGGTCATGGTGCGGGCTGTCGCAGCCTTCGGCCTCGCGCTCTCCTTGATGGCTTCAGTGCCGGCGATTGCCCACGCCCAACGCCTGGAGAACGGCAAAGCGGTCTTCGCCGCGCTCGATAAGGTCACCGCCCGCATTTCCAGACTCGAGATCAAGCTGGGCGAGACCGTGAAGTTCGGCGCGTTGAAGGTCACGCCGCGCGCCTGCTACTCCCGCCCGCCGACCGAGCCGCCCAAGACGAGCACGTTCGTGGAGATCGACGAGCTGCTGCTGGACGGCAAGGAAAAGCGCATCTTCGCCGGCTGGATGTTCGCCGAAAGCCCTGGCCTCAACGCCGTCGAGCATCCCGTTTTCGACGTATGGCTAGCCGAATGCGCCGAGCCGCCATCCGCCAGCGCTCCCCAGAGCGCCGCCGCCCGTGCTCGGGGCGACGCGGCCACGGGAGCGAGCGACGCCGACGTCACTCAGCGCCGCGCGCGTCCGCGTCGCTGACGGCCTCACCAGCGCTCGAGCACATCGCCCGTCTCTCTCGTGATTCGGCCGCCGTCCTGGCTGAGATCCATCGTCAGCAGGGCTCGGCCACGACCACGTGACACCCGGGACGACGATTCGACATCGAACGTGTATTCGAAGGTAATATCGAAAACCTTGTCCGCCCCCGGGCGCGGATCCACCCGCAGCGTTTCGCGAAGGAACGTGTAGCTCCGCCGCTGCCACCGAGCGTAGTACGACCGCTTGTCTCCGATCACCCGTGCCCGAGACAAACGCCCCTTGCCGAAGTAGTCGACGCGCGTCGCGTAGAGGCGCTCGAGATCTTCCTCGGTGCGTCGTTTGCTCGACAGATAAAACTCAGTGATGAAGTCGGCGACGCGATCCTCGAACGACAACTCGGTGTCGCCTGACTTTTCGCCCTGCTGTGCCACTCGCGATCCAGTGGCCGCAACACCGGCCTGCGCGATCTCGGTCGGACGCTTGCCCGAGGCCGATCCGCTGCCGGGGACTGCAAGAAGCAGCCCTACGAAAACGACGAGCGTGCGATGACAATTCATGCTCGATCCTCCTGCCTGTGCCAGATGCCCTGGCCGCGACGGACGACAACGAACCTCCGACCTCGACTTCGAAAACGGCCGCCGGACGATTGGGTTGCCCAGCGGCCGCACCCGCCGCGCCGCCCCGCTATCCGGGCGGCAGGACCGCCATGTCCCAGATCTTGCCCGTCAAGCCTTGAACGTCACCGAGGGCTTTCGATTTCCCGGTCTGGAGATCGACCTCGTGGAGCTTGCCATCGGCCAGCAGCCAGGCCGAATTGCCACCTTTGCCATCCGCGAGAATGTCGAAGGCCATCGGCCCCTTCGCCCTAACACCCGTCGGACCAACGGTGACCAGTACGCCGTCGTTGGGAGGCGCCTGCTTCAGCAGCCAGCCGTTCGCCGCATCGATGTCGTAGAGCGCCGTCGTCTTGGTCCCGGCGACGCTATCCGTGTAGGCGCCCGCCGTGACCTTGGGCGTCAGTGACTTGCCTTTGTCGCTTTCGGCATACTTGAGCCGACCGTCCACGATCGCCTTGCCGTCCGTGACGTTGACCCTGAGATTGGTGCCGTCGCTCGCCATCACCCTCAGCCGATCCGCGACCGGATTGAAATCGACGACGAAACTCACGTCCTTTCCGGCTGGGAGCGGCTCGCTGAGCTGGCTGACCTTGCTCCATTTGCCGGTCTTCGGATCGACGGTCACGATCGCGCCGTCGGCGGCGAGACCGTAGAGCTTGCCATCGGCCGGCCGCACGTCGATGCCGACGAGGCGTGCGCCACCGTCGAGTTTCACCGATCCCGTTACCTTGCGCGTCTGCGTATCGATCGAGGCGATCGCCGTGCCGTCTTGCAGAGCCGCGACCGTGCCCGCCGTTACCGATGTCGAACCGAACGTGACCGCGAGGCCGGAGGCCAGGATCGCCGCGCTGAGAACGGTGGTCTTCGTGGATGTCTTGTGCTGCATCATGCTGCTCTCCCGAGAGTGGTGGCCCGGACGGCGTCGGTTGATGCCGTCATCCGGGGCACATCGCAGCTACGGGAGATCTCCATCGAGGTTTCAGCATCGACATCACGGATCCGTGACCCTACGGATCACGCCCCGCCCGCGCTGGTCGTTGACCCACCCGCTTTTGGCCCTCCACAAATGCTCAGTATGTCTGTACTCTGGATACGCGACGGTATGCTCTGCTGACACCCGCATTGCGGGGCTAAACGTCGCTCGCGTCCGCCCTCGTCGGACGCGAGGCGGGACCAAGGCGCTGCCCCCATGCGCCCGGTCCCGCCTTCAACCGCTTCCCATCAGCTGATTTGAAACGTCCATCCCGCCTGGGAAGAGCCTCGCGTCATGGAGCCGCCGGAATGAGCCGGCCATGCAGCGCCGGCCCCGTCGGACGTCCCGTCGGTGAGCCCCCGGGCGGTTCTTCGCTGATACCGAACGTCGCCCGCTTCAGCACCGCGGGATCGATTGACGCCACCGTCTTACGCGTCGGCTCCTTCAGCGACGCATCGATCAGTCCCAGCGAACTCGGCACCGGCGACACCTGCTGATCGAGGATCCAGAGCTGATAAGTCCGCTGCTGCAGCGGCTCGGCCGTAACCGGACGGATGACCAGCTCGCGCGTCTTCAGGTCGATCGCCAGCAGGAACGCCGGTTGCTGATCGTCCTTCTGGAACACGGCGACGAAGTTCTGTGGGGGGCCCGGCAAAAGCGTATCGCGCATCACAAGGACCAGCGCTAGCGCCGCGGCGACCGCACCTGCCATCGCCGTCGCGCGCCGCCAGAATGCAACTCGCCGCTCCAATGTTCCTATCCGCGCTCCATCCCCCGATACGCCGACGCGATCCGTCGCGCGCGGCCCATCGAGCCGCGCTTCGATCCGCTCAAGCATCTCGCGTGGCGGCGGCACTGGAGCAATACCTTCGTCCAAGGGCGACATGCGCCGCTGCCACGCCTCGATAGCAGCATCGAGGTCCGGCTCCCGCTGGCGGCGCGCGGCAACCGCCGTCCGTTCGGCAGCATCGAGAGTACCGAGCACATACTCGGCTGCCAGCATGTCGATGTCCTCGCGCTCGGTCATGCTGAGAGGCAATCCTTGAGCTGCTTCAAGCTGCGGTGCAGCCATGTCTTGATCGTCGCAACGGGCGCACCGAACCGCGACGAAAGTTCCTCCCGCGACATGCCGTCGAGATAGGCGAGCCGCACGATGTCCCCTCGCTTCGCCTCCAGCTGGCCGAGGCAATCGTGAAGCCGGGCACTGTCATCGGCAAGCTCGAGCAATTCCGACGCAGTCGCGGCAGGATCCACGATTTCGCCAGCCTCCTCGATCGGTGCGCCGCCCTCGACGATCTGCTTCCTCCGCGCTTCGTCCAGTGCCCGGTTTCGCGCGATCGCCGACATCCACGCGATCGGAGAGGCACGAGCGGCGTCGAAATCGCCCGCCCGCTCCCAAATCCGGACGTACACGTCCTGCAGCACCTCGTCGGCCAGATCGCGTCGTCTGGAGATACGGAGGATGATGCCGTAGAGTTTCGCCGACGTCAGAGCATAGAGCGCGGCGAAGGCGCGCCGGTCACGCCCGGCGACCTCCGCGAGTAGCCGGACGAGATCGCTCTGTCCTTCGGTCATGGGCCTCGGGGCAATGCTGCTGCAAGCGCGGGCGGCTGAGCCATGTTAGCCGCGGCCGGCCTCAACCGTCGAGGCCAGTGATGAACTCCGTCACCGCCGCGTCGAACCCCTGCGCCGCCTCGATGTTGATGGAATGCCCACCCTCCAGGTCCACGATCCGCACGCCTGGCATCTCTGCCGCCACCTTGGCTCGCATCGGTTGGAACCGCTTCTCCCATGTCCCATTGACCAGCAGCGCCGGCACCTTAACCTCGTCGAGCCGGTGCGCGATCGACAGGTCGGGCGACGTGAGTTGCATCGACCGGATGATTCCCTCGGGCGCGATGCGTTCTGCGTCGGCCACCATCTCTGCCTTGATGTCCTCCGGAAACCGTTTCGCATGGCGCGGATGGATCCTGAGCGCTTCGAGCGCCCCTTTGCCGCCATGCATCACCTGCTCCATGCGCTCGGCCTGAACCTTGGCGCGCTCCGGATCGTCCTTCGGCGACAGCGCCGAGATCGAGTTCGTGAAGATCACGCCCATCACTCTGTCCGGCCGCTCGATCGCATACTGGATGGCGAGGCCCGCCCCGAACGATTGCCCGCACACCACCCAGCGCTCCGCGCCGAGTTCCGTGCGGATCGCCTCGAACGCCGCGATGTAGGCGGCCACGGCATAGGCTTCCGGCTCCTCAGGTGCCGGCGATCGGCCGTGCGCCAGCAGCTCGAGCAGAACCGGATGCGCCACCTTCTTCAATGCCGGCAAGTTTACGCGCCATTGCGATCGGCTCGAAAGAAAGCCGTGCACCATCAGTAGGCGGGGGCCGCGCTCGCCCCCATGGGTCTCGAAATAGGGCATCATGGCTAAAGCGAGTTCTCGATTGTTGGCGGCCTTGCGGCCGGGTGGCACACTTCCCGGACCGTTAGTCCGGACATATACCGACTGCAGAAGCGGGCATTCGCAGCTATGGTGCCCGGAAAACATGGAGAGTGGAAGATGCGTCAGATGGTACTCGTCGGGTTCCTGCAGGCGCAGAATTGCTCGAATTTCTCGGCCTCCTGGCGTCATCCCGCCAGCCGCACCGATTTCATGACAGCCGACTTCTACCGCCACATCGGCCGCACGCTCGAGGCCGGCAAGTTCCATCTCGCCTTTTTCGACGACCGCCTCTCGATGCCCGAGTTTCAGTCCGGCAACTACCAGGAGGCCGTCGCCCACGGCATCCGCTGCGTTAAGTTGGACGCCTTCACCTGCATGACCGCCATCGGCATGGCGACCGAGCGCCTGGGTCTCGGCGTCACCTATTCGACCACCTACTACGAGCCCTTCCACGTGGCCCGAACCTTCGCCACCCTCGATCAGCTGACGGGCGGCCGCGCCGCCTGGAACATCGTCACCTCCTTGAACGATGCCGAAGCCCGCAACATGGGCCGCGACTCGATGCCGGATCATGACGAGCGCTACGACCGCGCCGACGAGTTCCTCGAGGTCGTCATGAGCCACTGGGACACGTGGGACGACGACGCTCTCGTCGTCGATAAAACGAAGGGCTTCTTCGCCCATCCCGAGAAGGTCCGCCGCGCCGATCACCAGGGCCAGTATTTCAAGTCGCGTGGACCTTTCACCGTGCCGCGCTCGGCACAAGGCCACCCGGTTCTCATCCAGGCCGGCCAGTCGGGCCGCGGCAAGCGTTTTGCCACCGAATGGGGCGAGCTGATCTTCGCCTACAACATCGGCGTCGAGGGCGGACAGGCATCCTACAAGTCCTACAAGGCGGCCGCCGCAGCCGCCGGTCGCGATCCTGACAGCCTTAAGATCGGAACGCTCGTCTATCCGGTCGTAGCTGAGACCCGCGCCGAGGCCGAGGACAAGCGCGCCCTTCTCGAGACTCTGCCCAAGGAAGTCGACAGCCTCCTTCTGCTCACCGAAGCCATGAATTTCGATTTCGGCTCGAAGCCGCTCGACGAGCCGTTTACCGATGCCGAGCTGAACAGCATCCAAGGCTTGCACACCATGCGCGACCGTGTGGTTGCAGAGATGGGAGGCAAAAAGCCGACGATCCGCGACTTCATCCGGATTTCGGGTCGCGGACGGCTGCAGAACCCCTGGGTCGGAAGCGCCAAGGATGTTGCGGACAAGTTCGAGGAGTATTTCACGGCGAAAGTTTGCGACGGCTTCGTCGTCGGCGCCACGTCCGTTCCCGGCACCTACGAGGATTTCGTCAAGTTCGTCGTGCCTGAACTCCAGCGCCGCGGCCTGTTCCACAAAGACTACAGCGGCACCACCCTGCGCGAGAACCTGGGTCTACCGCGCCCATCCGTTGGCGCCTGGCACAACGTTCGCCGCGGAGTTGCAGCCGGCTAAAAAGTTCGACGAACGAGGGAAAATTCAACCCTTGATTGTTTGAAAGCCATGAATCAGCGCCCGATACTAACCGTCAGCTGACGTGCTGTGCACGTGATGGTAGGCGTAGCGTATCGGGTTCTATCGTGTTGCGTACGGTCGGATATATTTTCCGTCGCGAGATCTGGGCCGCCGCGCTCGTCGCAGCCGTCTTGCTCAATGCCGATTCCGCTGCAGCCCAGACGGGCGGAACCGGCTCATCTGCAACCGCGCCCTCTGTACCGGCCAAGCTCACTTACGAAGCCGCAGCCGGTGCGGACGGTGCGGGGCATTCATGGTCGGTCTATGGCGGGCTGACCGCAGCTTTCTTCGGCGACCTGCGCGAGGATGGGTTGCGACTCCGCACCGGCGGCGGCTACGGCCGTTATCGCTACGCGCGCCCCTATTTCGACTCCGCTCGACGTCGGTTCGTCTGGCCCGAATTCTTCGGCGAGCAGACCTCCGCCGATCTTCTCATCGGCTATCAGTTCAGCTTCGGACCCACCACACTCAAGCCTTATCTCGGTTTCACCGAGGAGAATCACCGCATCACAGCCGGCCCGGACAGCCCGATCGCGATCGACGACGAGAACGGCGTCCAAGGCAGCAAACGAGGCCTCAAAGTCGTACTCGAGACTTGGACTCGCCTCTCGGACTGGGGCTTCCTACAAGCCGACGTCAACTGGAGCCAGCCCTTCGACTCCTATGGTGGTCGCGCTCGCCTGGGTTACTTTTTGGGATCGGGATGGTCGACGGGGCTGGAAGCCGCCGCCTTCGGCAACCTCAACCACGACGGCGGTCGAGCAGGCGCCTTCCTCCGTTACGAGTGGAGCCGAGGCGAGGTCTCTCTGTCCGCAGGCGCCGATGGCGACCACACGCATATTGGTGGAGGCTATGCCTCGATCGGTGGCCTTCTAAGGTTCTGACCGACAGACCTGAACAACTGAAATTTAACAGGAAACGCCGAGGCGAGAATGCTTTAGTCCACCGCGAACCGTGCTACCGTGTCTCTAATGAGCCTGAATAGGCCTACTCAACTCGAGTTTCGCCGTAGAATGGGGAGCATGTCATGAAGTCTATCCTGGTGCCCGTCGACCAGAGTGAGATCATGCCGTCGGTGATGACCTCCGCGGCACTTCTGGCGCGTCGCTTCGAATCCGTCGTCGAAGGAGCGGCTTTGCGCCCCGTACACGTGGAAATTGTAGCGCCCGATCCAATCGTGGCAGTCACCTTTCCTCCCGCTGATTGGAACGACACCGAATTTGTCGGCAAGGTGCGCTCACGCTTCGAAGGCCACTTCAAGGATTTGAGCGGACTTCGCTATCGCTGGCGCGCTGGCCCCTCGATCGATGACGCCGAGCTCGGTAGCTTGGCGCGCGTCTACGACGCCACCGTGATCGGCCGCCCGTCCGCTAATGGCCGCGGTCCCCGCATGACGACGCTCGAGAGTGCCCTGTTCGAAAGCGGCCAGCCGATCCTGGTGGCTCCCCCACAGCCACCTGCAACGTTGGGCGAAAACATCCTCGTCTCCTGGAATTGCAGCACGGAGCAGGCGCACGCCACGTCGGCCGCCATGCCGCTGCTCAAGCAGGCGAAGGCCGTGACCATCATGACGATCGAAGGGCTGACCGTTTCGGGGCCTTCGGGCAAGGACGCCCAGGATTGGCTCGCCGCGAACGGCGTCAATGCGCGCGAGGTCAGTCTTCCCACCGGTGGTCGCAAGCCGGGTGAAGTGCTCTTGGCCGAGGCACAGAAAATGGGCGCCGATCTCATCATCAAAGGCGCCTACACCCAGAGCCGTCTCCGCCAGATGATATTCGGTGGAGCGACCAGCCACCTGTTGGCTCACAGCACGTTGCCGATGCTGATGGCGAGGTGAGGCGGGCGATCTGGAACCTCAAAGGTTCGCTCATCTACAGCGCCGAGGTCGGTCGCTCCGGCCCCGGCGCAATGCTCAGAACTTGAAGTTCAGTCCCGCCCGTACCAGTTGGATCTCGTTCTGGAACGAGAACTCTCCGCCGCTCGCGCTGAGGCCTGAAAGACTCCCGAAGTCCATGTAGAGATACTCGGCCTTGATCGACATCGTATCGGAAAGCGCATACTCGGCTCCCGCGCCGATGACGTATCCGGTTTGCAGGTCTTCGGTGAGTGCCGTCGTCGTTGCGCCGGTGCCCACCGAAACGTCGTCGACCTGCATGAACGCACCGCCTCCGGTCGCGAACACCATCATCCGGTCGGAGAGCATGAAGCCCAGCCGCGCACGAAGCGTGCCCCAGAGTGGACCCAGCTGCGTCTTGTAGACGCTGCCGTCTGAAGCGAGCTTGTCCTCGGCGCTCACGTCCATGAGACCAAGGTCGGCCTCGATGCCGTAGATCAGGCCATAGCCGAGCCGGAAATTGTAGCCGGCCGTGACGCTGCCCATGAAACCGGACGGCTCGGAGCTCGCAATTGGCCGGCCGTTGTCGAGATCGTCGAACAGCGTCGAATCACCAAATCCGAAGCCGGCACTCAGTCCATAGTAGAACCCTTGGAACATCGCCGGTCGCCCTGCCGGAGCCCACACTTCCGCCGGTCGCTCACGCGGTGGAGGACCATCGAGGTCCGCCGCGTAGCCACTGATGGGCAGTGCACTGGCGAGAGTCAGACAAGCCGCGGTAGCCGCGGTCAGACGAGTCGGCAGCCTACGAAGTCGTGTCATGCAGCGCTCCAGGTTCCGCGGGCCCGCGTCTCGAACAACCCGCACACGCGAGCACTCCCTTCGAACGAACGGAAGTCCCCTTGCCCCTATCGGCCCGGATCATGATGAGAGCGCGGCGCAATTGAGGATTGATCGTGTTGTATCAATGCTTTGCATAAGACGAAGGCGACCCGCGCCTGTGTCTGGCATCACCACCCCGCCACCCCGCGACGCTTGAGCAATGAGCCACTCGTGTCGCGGCCTTCCACCCTATCGCCCCGCCGCTCGACGATCCCATCCGGGCCGGCCAATCGACCACTCACCAGCCGCGACAATGGTGGACACCACGCAGCCAGTTTGCTAGACGTTCTCGCAGATGGGTCCGCGCTTCCGGCTTTGCTGGGCATCGCTGCGTGCGCGACCTGAACAAGATCCTTAATCAGGCCAACACATTTGGCCTCACGCTTGAGGAAGGCATCCGCTTGCAAGTACTCGTCCGTGACAACAACGTCGACCAGGCCCTGAAGGCGCTCAAGAAGAAGATGCAGCGCGAGGGCATTTTCCGCGAGATGAAGCTCAGGAACTACTACGAGATTCGCGAGAAGGCCGAGGCTGTGCGTCGCGCACGCAAGCTGGCCCGTAAGCGCGCCCAGCGCGAAGGCCTCCTTCCTGGCAAGCCCGCCAAGCCGACAGGTCCAGGCGCGGGTGGCGCAGGCGCCGGCGGCGGTAGTGGGTTCGGTGGCGGTGGCGGCGGCGGTGGGTTCGGCGGCGGCGGTGGGTTCGGTGGCGGCGGCGGCGCGGGAGCAGGCGGTCACGGCCGCTGATCTGCGATAATTCCATTGCTATGCGAATACAATGCCCGGCTCAGTGCCGGGCATTGTCGTTCAGGCCCTCCCGGCCGGCTCGAGATCGAAACACCTCGCCCAGCCAGCCTGTCACCACCTCGACGGCCCCATGGTCGTCGAGATCCACGTGGCCGCCATCGCGAAACAGCGCGAGCTTCTTGGGCCCTGGCACCATCTCGTGCAGTGCCTTGCCCATGCGCACCGGTATGACCGCATCGCGCTCGCCGTGCAGCACCAGCACCGGCACCTTGACGCCCTTGATGTGCCGGTCGCTCTCGTACCGGTCGATCAACAGCGGTCGCACCGGCAGGTAGGGGTAGCTCAGCAGCGCCACATCCACGATCGAGGTATAAGGCGCATCGAGCACCAGGGCGGCCACCTTGCGCTCGGCGCCCAGTTGGACCGCCACCCCGGAACCGAGCGACTCGCCGTAGACCACCATGTCTTCGGGCCTGACACCGGATGCCACCAGCCTGTCGTAGACCAGCCGCGCATCCGCGACATTGTTAGCCTCCGAAGGCTTGCCCGTGCTGCCGCTGTATCCCCGCCAGCTCAACATCGCCATCCCAATTCCACGCCCCTGATAGCGCTGGAATCGATCCGCACGACTAGCCAGATTGCCGGCATTCCCATGTAGATAGAGGATGTACGGTCTCCCCTCCACGGTCGGCGTCCGCCATGCAAGGAGACGCGCTCCGTCCGGCGTCTCCAGCACAAGCTCATCGACCCCACTCAGCCCCGCCGCCGTCGGGGCCACGCGAGTCGGATCTGGCACGTACATCAAATGCCGCTGCCCGAGCCACGCCGCCGCGACGACGAGCGCGTAGAGCCCGATGCTCATTCCGGCGAGGTTCATGAGCATCGCTATCAACGCCTCCATCCCGGCCGTCGCCTCCAGTCATCAACCAGTCTGGGATCAGATAGCACGCGTCGTGCGCGCCCTGCACGGGGAACACGGCGGCCTCTCAGCGGCGCCAATCCGTCTTGGTACGAAATACCATCTGCGCGCCGAGGATCACGATCGCAAGCCTCATGAGGTGGTGCAGAGCCACGTAGGCGACATCGAGCCCGAGAACATAGGCGAGCAAATTGAGTTCCGTCTGCCCGCCCGGCGCGAATGCCAGCAGCACCGACACCGGATCGAACCCCGTCATGCTGGAAACCCCCGCCGCTACGCCGCCCGTCACCACCAGCAGCACCAGCGCGTTGGCGATGCCCCACGTCATCGTCCCCGTGAACTCCTTCAGGGTAAGCCCGCGGAACTGACAGCCGAGCATCACTCCGACGCTGATCTGCGCCACCACCAGAACCTCGAGCGGAACCTTGGTTGCCGTGTAGCCCAGCGCATGCGCGATGCCGCTCACCAGCATCGGCCCCACGATCGGCGCACCGGCCAGTCCCAGTCGACGCGCCAGCCACCAGCCGCCCCACCCCATGGCGATCATCACAACGGCATCGAACGGCCATATCTCCCAGATGTGAACCCGGCTTGCGAACGCCTGCCCGACATTGAGCCCGTCGTGCCACTGCAGCCAGAGCGGTAACGCGAACACGATGACCAGAATGCGGCTCGCCTGTACGAGGATGATCGCGCGCACGTTGGCACCCGACTCCTCTGCCATCAGGGTCATGTCGGTCAGCCCGCCCGGCACCGCCGAGTAGAACGCTGTCGGCCGATCGAACTTCGCCACCCGCTCGTAGAAGGCCATGCCGAGCACGATGATCACGCCCATGAACGGGATCAGCAGCAGCAGGCTGCCAATCATGCTCGGCAATCGATCGAGCAGCGCCGGCGTATAGGCCGAGCCCACCGCGACGCCGAGCACCGCTCGCATAGGAATTGAAAGCGGCGATGGCCGCTGCACCGGCAGACCCGCCACCGACGCGACGAGACACGCCGTCAGGGCACCGAGAAACCAAGGCAGCGGCAAGCCGAGCTTCACGAACGTGATAGACCCGGCGACGCCGACGACCAGCGCCAACGCGTAAGCCCCATACGGCGCAGGAATGATTTGCGGCAGAGGCGGCCGATCTTCGGGCGGCGTGCGCGTGGCCGCCGCGTCTCTGCCGTCGCTGCCATCAGCCATTCCAGGGTTCCCCGGCCTTGCACACTCAAATGCCGGCGATGGTGCCGATCACCGCGCCCGACAGCAACGTGGCCATGAGCCCCACGCCGAGTGCCAGCGGCGCCAACTCTACGATGTCGGCCCGCCGCTCGGGCGCCATGGCCGTGAGGCCGCCAACCATGATTCCGAGTGACCCGAAATTGGCAAAACCACAAAGCGCGTAAGTGAGGATCAGACGTGAGCGGGGCGACAGTGCCTCTGCCGGCAGCTTCGCCAGATCGAGGTAGGCGACCAGCTCGTTCAACACCACCTTTTTCGCGATCAGCGCGCCCGCCGTTGCCGCCTCGCCCCACGGTATCCCGATCGCGAAGGCCACTGGCGCCGCCAGCCATCCGAGCACCTGCTCGATCGTCAATGACAGACCCAAGGGCTGCACGGCCGCCCCGAGCAGGCTGTTGGCAAGTGCGACCAGTGCACTCGCCACCACCAGCATCGCCGTCACTGCCACCAGCAACCGCGCGCCGTCCATCGTGCCGACCACGATCGCATCCATGCTCGACCGCGGTCCGTCACCGATCTCCGACGCGGCGAGTTCCTCCCCACCTATGAAGCCCTCGGGCATCGCCAGCCGCGCCAGCAGGAGCGCCGCAGGCGCATTCATCAACGACGCAGCCAGCACATGACCCGCCGCCCCCGGCACCGTCGGCTCCAGGATCGTCGCATAGAGCGCCATCACCGTTCCCGCGATCGTCGCCATCCCGACCGCCATCGTGGCCAGCAACGCCCCGCGTCCCATGCCGGTGAGATACGGCCTGACCAGCAGCGGCGCCTCGACCATACCCACGAAGACGTTGGCCGAAGCCGCAGTTCCGAGCGCGCCGCCAATGCCGAAAACCTTCTGCAACACCAGCGCCAGCGCGCGCACGACGCGCTGCAGCACGCCCCAGTGATAGAGCAGGCGTGTCAGGACGCTAACCAGTAGGATCAGCGGCAGTCCACGAAACGCGAGAAGAAAGGTCGTCTCCGGCCGCACCACCTCGAACGGCGCCGCCCCGCCCGCTAGATAGCCGAACACCAGCTGCATACCCTGCTCGGTCGCTCGCTGCAGGGCCCCCACCACCGATGCCGCCCCGTCGAACACGATCCGCGAGGCTGGTAGCTTGAGCAGCACGAGCCCGATGACGATCTGCAGTCCGATACCGGCTGCCACGGCACGCAACGCGACGTTGGGTGCCAGACGCTGCTGTCGCACCGCCAGGCCATAGGCGACCAGCGGAATGAGAACGACCCCGATCAGGCCTTGCAGCGCCGAATTCATCCAACCCCTCCCCACCGCCCGAATCGTCACGGCACAGAAACTAGTGTTCCGGCGCCGACATTTGCTTCCCGTCGCGGCCGGGTCGAGAGCAAATGTCGGCGCCAGAGGAAAACTAGCAACATCATGATTCTAGTGTAGATTTTGCATCTGACGCTTGGTGACGAGCCCCGTCGAGCGCGAGTACCAAACGTCAGATGCGCTACACTAGAGGTCGCCGGGCCTGAATGGCCAGGAATCCGCACCGGACACTGTTGACTGCCGTCAAGTGGAGGACTTGCATGACTGGACCCGACGTGCGGATTCTAAGTCTCGACACGGCCTCCGGTCTGAGGCGGCCCAAAACAAGAAGGCGGAACCATGCAGAAACTCTTTGTCGCCATCGATGGCTCCGAGACGTCGATGCGGGCGCTTGACTGCGCCATCGACCTATCCAGGACGCACGGCTCCCTCGAGTTGATCATCGCGACCGCCCACGAGTCGGCGACCGACAACCCGCGAGCCCTCGCCTACCTACCGCTCGACAAGCTGGAGCAGATCCACCGTGAGCAGAGTGAAGAGGTTCTGAAGCCGGCCTTGGAGCGGGCCAAGGCGGCCGGCGTCGCGTTCAAGAGCGAGATTGTTGCCGGGGCCACTGCCAAGGCCATCGTCGATAAGGCCGAGTCTCTGGGTTGCGACTGCATCGTTATGGGCACGCGCGGCATGGGTGCCATTGGCAACCTGATCATGGGCTCGACCGCCACCAAAGTCGTCCACTTGACCAGGCTGCCAGTGATGCTCGTCAAGTAGCAGCGGGCCACCATCGAGGTCTCAGGTCATCGGCCCTTGATCGGCTGAGCATCCGGTTACCGGCGGCTGGCGTGGCGGGCGTATTCGGCGCATGCTATCGGGGTTCCCGCCTCGACATGAATCGCCCGAGAACGCACCACAGAGAACGCCCCACACCATGGACCGAACCGAGCTCGCCAAGACCGCCGCCAACTACGTGCCTCTGTCGCCGGTCAGCTTCCTCGCCCGCGCTGCGGCTTTCTTCGGGGCGCGCACCGCCGTCGTCCACGGCGCCCGCCGCATCACCTACGCCGAGTTCTACGCCCGCGCGCGCCGTCTCGCCCACGCGCTGGCCAAAGCCGGCATCCGGCGCGGCGATACGGTGGCCATCCTCGCGCCCAACGTCCCCGCCATGCTCGAGGCTCACTACGCAGCGCCCATGCTCGGCGCCATTTTGAACCCCATCAATATTCGCCTCGACCCGGCCGCGATCGCATTCTGCTTGGAACATGGCGAAGCCCGCCTGCTCCTCGCCGACCGCGAATTCCACGCGACCATCAAGCCCGCGCTCGAGCGCCTCGGCGCCAAAGCCCCCATCGTCATCGACATCGCCGACGCCGAGACGGCGGACGCCCCGCACCTCGGCAGCGTCGAGTACGAGGCCTTCATCTCGGCCGGTGATCCGGGATTCAATTATCCCGGTGCCCAGGACGAATGGGATTCGATCTGCCTGCTCTACACGTCCGGCACCACCGGCAACCCGAAGGGTGCCGTCTACAGCCACCGCGGCGCCTACCTCGGCGCCATGTCGAACGCCCTCACTTTCAAGCTCGACCACGAGAGCCGCTACCTCTGGACCCTTCCGATGTTCCATTGCTCGGGATGGACCTTCACATGGGCTGTCACCGCCGCCGGCGGCACTCACGTCTGCCTGCGCCGCGTTGAGCCGAAGCGCATCTTCGACCTCTGCGCCGAAGAGCGCGTCACTCATATGTGTGGTGCGCCGATCGTGCTCAACATGCTGGTGCATGCCCCCGCCGAGATGAAGCGCACGCTCCCTACCCGCCCCAAGGTCGCGACCGGCGGCGCGGCACCGCCCGCCATCGTCATCGAGCGCATGGAATCCATGGGTTTCGAGGTGCTGCATCTCTACGGCACCACCGAAAGCTACGGCCCCTCGACCTTCTGCGCCCACGACGCCGCCTGGGATGCGCCGGACTTCGACACGAAGGACCGCTACGCCCTGATGGCCCGCCAGGGCGTCCCTCTCGTCATGATCGAGGACATGATGGTTGCGTCCCCGGACACGCTGGAGCCCGTCGCCCGCGACGCCGGCCACATCGGCGAGATCATGCTGCGCGGCAACACCATCATGAAAGGTTACCTGAAGAACGAGACCGCAACGGCCGAAGCCTTCTCTGGCGGCTACTATCACTCCGGTGACCTCGCCGTTTGGCACGCCGACGGCTACATCGAGGTCAAGGATCGCTCCAAGGACATCATCATCTCCGGGGGCGAGAACATTTCATCCCTCGAAGTCGAGGAGATACTCTATCGCCATCCCGAGGTGATGGAGGCCGCCGTGGTCGCCAAGCCGGACGAGAAATGGGGGGAGAGCCCCTGCGCCTTCGTCACCCTGAAGCCCGGCGCCAAGCCGACCACCGCTGACGACATCATTGCCTACTGCCGCGCCAACATGGCCCACTATAAGATTCCCCGAACGATCGTCTTCGGCCCGCTCCCCAAAACCTCCACCGGCAAGATCCAGAAGTTCGTCCTCCGCGATCAGGCGAAGACGATCTAGCCTCCAGAAGTCGGGCCGGGCACCATGTCGCCACTCCCCCCAACGAGAGGTCAGAGTGAGGGGGCTTGCCATGGACCGAACCCTTCGAGTGTAGTTGGGACTGACGCAGCTCACGCCCTTTACAACTCCGAGGTAACCCATGTTGCGTGCGTTCAACGCCGTCTTGGCCATCGCCTGTCTCGGCCTGACGGCAACGATCGGCCACATCCCCGACGCTCATGCCCAGTCGCCGAGCGCCAAGCCCGCGACCCCTCCGAGCGCCGGCCGCGCAGCCCAGCAGATCATCGCGATGACCAACCGCGAGCGGACCCAGCGCGGCCTGAAACCCCTTTCAGTCGACGGTCGGTGCGTTTCCGCGATCTCGGGTCACGTCGCCGACATGGCGAAAGGCGGTTTCCTGAGCCACTCCGGAAGCGATGGACGCGGACCGAATGAGCGCTATCGAAAGTACGCGCCGTCGAGCCTCGGCTCCGGCGAAAATCTAGCCTACAACGCGCACGGAACCGGCGAGTCCTTCATGCAACAGTGGATGAATTCATCCGTTCATCGTGGCAACATCTTGAACCCCAGGTACAGGGCCATCGGCGTTGCCGTCCGCGCCAACTGCACTGCGGCCGACAAAGGCCGCAAGTGCACCTACTACGCCGGCCAGTGTTTCTCGCTGTAACCCGCCGCCTTCTCGCTGTGACCCATCCCCGGGTCGGGCACTAGATCCCGACCCAGCCCGAATCCACTCGCTCAACGTCATCCTCGCGAAGGCGGGAACCCACGGCGGAGACATGCAAGGGCCCGCGAAGCCCGCACGTCCCCTCTCCCTTTGGGGAGAGGGTTAGGGTGAGGGGGCTATCAACTCGTCAATAGCTCCGGGGCATGCCGAGCACGTTCTGCCCGACGAACGCCAGGATCATGTTCGTCGAGATCGGCGCCGTTTGATAAAGGCGGCTTTCACGCCACTTCCGCTCGATGCCGTACTCGCGCGCATAGGCGAACCCGCCGAACGTCTGCATGCAGGCCTCGCCTGCGTGCCACGCAGCTTCCGCCGCGAGCATCTTGCCCATGTTGGCTTCGGCGCCGCAGTCGCGGCCGGCCTCGAACAGCGCCGTGCCCTTCGCGACCAGCAACTCGGCCGCACACAGCTCCGCATAGGCCCGCGCGATGGGGAACTGCACACCCTGGTTCTTGCCGATCGGATTGCCGAAGACGACGCGCTCCTTGGCGTACTCGGTCGCCTTCTTGATGAAGAACTTGGCGTCACCCAGGCACT